>Ga0210409_10000145_pt1 | contig 152697 bp, 130 predicted proteins | sample IncBWH17MmetaG_FD_161649 | JGI IMG/M metagenome (GOLD analysis project Ga0210409, IMG submission 161649) | Forest soil microbial communities from Barre Woods Harvard Forest LTER site, Petersham, Massachusetts, United States - Inc-BW-H-17-M | ecosystem: Environmental > Terrestrial > Soil >...
AATCCGCTCTGGGTTCGGGGAACAGCGCCGCCAGTTTGGCCTGAAGTTGCGCGCTCACGATCCCTGCAACCTGGTCTACGCAATGTGGCGCATCGATCCCGAGTCCAAGCTCGTAGTCTCGGTGAAACGAAATCCCACGCAGCATACCAGCGCAGAATGCGGCAATCACGGCTACCAGAATATAAGGCCACGAAAGTCTGCCGACGTGCCCCACTTGCGCCCCGGCGAGACCCATACGCTCCACGCCGAAATGAATAAGGCAGAACTACGCGTGTTCGTGGATGACCACCAGGTCTGGGAAGGAGAAATTGGAGAAGCGGCCAATCTCGAAGGCCCGGTCGGAATCCGTTCCGACAACGCCAGTCTCGATTTCACTTTGAAGGCCGGCGAATCCGAAGGTACTCACCCGGATCATGTCGAAGCCTGCAAATCCGGCCCCGAGAATTCAGATTGAACGTAGCTCGTGTAGGGCGGACACCCCTGTCCGCTGCCTTTGACGAAGAAGACCGTGCGGTAGCCTCCCGATCCAACTGCCGAGAAGCTTAATCGTTATTGAAGCCCTCCCTTGGTCGTGTAAAATCGGAACTGTAGCTTTAGCGAACAAAAGGCGAATTATCTATGGGAGCACCGAAGATCGACGAAATCGGGCCCTGGTCGGAAGTAAAGCTCGATATACTAAAACGATATGTGGTCGAGTATTCGAAGATTCTGTCGAACCAAAAGAATCCCTCTTTCTTTCACGTTTACATAGACGCGTTCGCAGGGACGGGTTTTCATGTATCCAAGAAGACCGGTGAAATGGTTTTGGGTAGTCCGCTAAACGCTCTCCTGGTGCAGCCTCCATTTCGTGAATATCACCTCATCGATTTGGATGGTGACAAAATAGATGGACTCGGCGAAATAATCGGGAAGCGCCCTGATGTCTTCCTTCACACTGGGAATTGCAATCAGGTACTACTCCGGGACGTGTTTCCCAGAGTCCAGCGCAGGGAGTTCAAAAGGGGGTTGTGCTTGCTCGACCCCTACGGATTGACGCTCGATTGGAAGGTCATACGTGAAGCTGGTGCGATGCAGTCGCTCGACATCTTTATCAATTTTCCTATCTACGACATTAACATCAACGTTCTACGGCGCGACTCTTCGACAGCTCTTCCGTTGCACATCGAGCGCATGAATGCATACTGGGGTGATGAATCGTGGCGTGACGTGGCATACGAAAAATCTCCAGGTCTCTTCGGAACCATAGAGGAGAAGGTTTCTAACCGACAATTCGCGGAAGCGTTTCGGAAGCGGCTGAAGGATGTCGCTGGATTCAAGACAGTTCCGGAACCGCTGCCGATGCGAAACAGCAAAGATTCCATCGTCTATTATCTCTTCTTTGCTTCCCAGAAGAATACGGCTGAGCAAATCGTAACCTATATTTTTGACAACTTTGGTCGACAGCGGATCTGACAATGTCACTCAACTCTCATATCGAGTGGACAGACGCCACATGGAATCCCGTCCGCGGCTGCACGAAAATCAGTCCTGGGTGCAAGCACTGCTACGCCGAGACTTTCGCGGAGCGATTTCGCGGCGTCAAAGGACATCCCTACGAACAAGGATTCGATCTGCGTTTGGTCCCGGAAAAACTGACTGAGCCTTTTGCTTGGCGCTCGCCCAAGCTGGTCTTCGTCAACTCGATGAGCGATCTGTTTCAGGAAGGAGTGCCTGATGCGTACACCGAAGCCGTCTCACGGGTGATGGCGACCGCTGACTGGCATACGTATCAGGTATTGACCAAGCGATCGGAAAGACTGCGAGACCTGCTCAACGGCAAACTGCGGTTCGCTGCGGAAAAAGAAAACATCTGGTGGGGTGTGAGCGTCGAAGACCGGAAATACGGATTGCCCAGAATCGATCATCTTCGTCAGGCACCCGCGAAGGTTCGCTTTCTGTCAATCGAACCTTTACTCAAAGACCTTGGAGAAATTGACCTGACAGGCATCGCGTGGGTGATTGTTGGGGGCGAGAGCGGTCCAGGAGCGCGCCCGATAAAGCGAGAGTGGGTCATCGCCATTCGTGACCAGTGCCGAGTTCAGGACGTCCCGTTCTTCTTTAAGCAATGGGGTGGAGTGAGAAAGAAAAATGGCGGCAGAGTGCTCGATGACCGAACCTACGACGAATATCCCATTCGCATTAGCAGGCCCATCCCTGAAAGAGCGGAGTGCATTGCGTCGGCCGAAAAATTTGGAAAGAGTTTCAAGGGTGGGTTGTTCCAGGCATCGTCGTGAGTGCCCAACTGCCGAGCCTTGCTCAGCCTTGACGGGCGAGGCGGCCGTCCCCACGTGGTCATCGTGCGGGCTGACTTCGTGGGCAAACCCCGGACAAACACTAAGAGTCCCGAGGTGGTGTTGAGCTCATTCGTCTCGGCCAGTAGCTCGCGTTAGACCCTTGCTGACCTGACATAGTTGCTATCCTTGCGGACTGCAATTACCGATCCTTGCTTGGGCTCCGGGCTTACCGCCAACCGGATAAACCTGCTCAACGCCTCGGGACTCTATCCTGCCTTTGACATGGTGTTCTTGTTCGCCTCGACCAGCGCTTTGCTATAGACCCTTGCTCACCCTCTCCACTTTTCATCTTGCGATGCCGCAGAGTGACTTTGCTTGAGTCCCGGACGCCGCACCAACCGGCCAAACTTAGAACGTGTCAAAGAACGATTATGTTTTTACTATTCCCATTGTGGGAGTCAACGAAAAACACGAAAGTGTATGTGCTTTGAATGCAGCCGAGTGCAGCCGCTCCACAAGCCAGTGACCGGATTTGGTGCAAGCCGGTGCAGTCAGTTCCCCCAGCACTCACGTACAGATGTTGTTCTCGCACACGCAAGGTTCGCAAGCCACATCGTTGAGCCGCAATTATTCGAATTTAAGGATGTGCAAAATCCAGTGGAATCCTTGTTGGGAGCGGAGTTCACAGATCCTCAAAAACTGCGAGCAAAAGGAAACCGCCAGCGCTGAGATGCTGGCGGTTTGCTTCGCAATCGCAAACTCTACTTCTGCTGCGGAGGTGGAATCAGTCTTGATGGAGGAATCGGCATACGGCCTTCGTCGTCATAATAGAACTTCATCTCGTGATCGGACTTGGCGCCGGGTACGGGTTTCTCGCCCTTCGAGCTGAACCGGGCCTCACCAGACGAAGCCAACAGTGGTTCCTTGGTGGTATACATGGCCTCATTCAGGAGGCCACCGGAAGGAGCATGCGCGACCGCAAATATGCCGCGCGGGTTTCCGTTGGTATAGGTAACTCCGATGTAATCTGCGACCATGTATCCTGCGTCGGAGACTGGCAGCCAGGTCAGCTGCATGGGGCCAGCGAGCTGCTTTCCCGCAGTCCAGGTCTTGCCACCATTCTTGGAGGTCACAAAGCCCACATCGAGCTTGCAGGAATTGCCGCAAGCCGAGACCGGATAATAGTAATAAACGACCGTAAGGTGAGCAGTACTGCCGGATGTGGCAGGGTCCACTCCGATTCCGGCAATAAAGTGATCGACAGTGCTCTTGATGGGGTCGATCGGAATGCGGCTCACTGCGCTCCATTTCTTGCCATCGGTGGAGGTGCTCATCACAATGTCGTTCGAACTGCAGCCGTTGCGAAACCGGCAATCCCACCACACCACGTAGACCTTACCGGCCGCGTCAACACCAACGGAGGGAAGATCAGCGAAGCTTCGAAAGTTGCCATCTTCCCCGTGGTTGTCGACATTTGAAATGACTACAGTGGAACTCCAAGTCTTGCCGCCGTCGGTCGAGCGAAATGCGTCAATGCCACCGCCTGAGAAGGGCACGATCACTGTGCCATTTGGTTGAACCACAGGCTCACCGCCGAGGCCACCAGCATTGTCAGCCGAGGCTTTGCCTGGGCTCCAAGTGAGACCGCCGTCATGAGATGTGCTCATCAAAACGTAGCCGGTGCCATACGCCTGGTCCCATTCCGTATAGCAGTTGCCGTAGAACGGGCTTGTGGGCGTGTTATCGCACGTGGTCCAATTCTTGTCGTCCAAGTGGGTACCATCAATGACGATTGGTTTTCCCCAATGGATACCGTCTGTGGAACGGCTTACGGCCACGTCTCCGATCGTGCCTGAATTTTCCTGGTCCTTGAGCGGAAGGGTCGAAATCAACCACTGCTTGTGTTTGGCGTCATAGGCAACGGAGGGGTCGGCTGCCCATCCGTATGGCCCTTTCTTGTACTTCTCCGTTAGCCCCGGGAGAATGCCGTACGTCCATGTCTTGCCGCCGTCGGTCGAAGTGGACCACCCCACATCGGCGCTGCCCCATCCGATAGATCCGGGTACACGCGCGACGTGGAACGCGCCCACGATGGTATTTCCCCAGGAAAAGAAGTCGGGCTCGACTTCCGTTCTGTGCACACTGTCAGAGTTGGTGAACTTATCATTACTGATTTTCACGAGCGTGAATTGCGCATTAGCGGGCGTGGCCAGTGCCAACGAAATCGCCATCGCCAGCACGACGGAAAGAAAGGCAAATGCATTTCGATTCATCAGATTTTCCTTGTGGGTTAAGATTTACAACGTCCGCAGATCCTTGCAATCAAGAGTTGCCAACAGCCGTGTCACTGGAATTTACCGTCTGCAAAGCCGCCGCGGTTTGAATGGGGAGGACATTCGAGGACGCCACGAGACACGCCAGCAGTAACGCTTGGCGAAGATACACCGCTGCTCCGGCACTGTCAATGTGAAGCTTATTGCACTCGCCATAAGCATCCTCATACAAACAAAACACCGCCGGCATGTTGTGCCGGCGGTGTGCAGCCATTCTCGCTGCTACTTGGTGGAAGGAGGAGTTCCAGCCTCTCTCTCTTCACCCTGGTTCCTTGGGAACGGCCGGTTGGAATGAACGCCGGGGATACGTTTCTCGCCTCTCGAACTGAAGCGAGGCTCGTCCGCCGCGGCTTCCAGCGGCTGCTTGGTAGTATAAGCAGCTTGATTGAACTTGCCGCCGGAGGGCGCTTTCGCCACCATGAATACTCCGAATGCTTTGCCGTTGACGTAAGAGGATGAGAGGTAGTCGGCAAGCATCGGTCCATTCTGTGAGTTGGGCAGCCAGCTTATCTGCATAGCGCCTGCTCCCACGTCTTTTCCCGCTGTCCAGGTTTTGCCTCCATCCGTAGACGTGGTGAAGCCCACGTGTACGCGACAGGTCGAAGAGTTGCAGTTCGCTACAGGATAGTAATAGTAAGTTGCGGTTAGATGGGCAGTGGTGCCGGAAGTCGCACGATCCACTCCAAGGCCGGGAATAAAGTGGTCCACCGTGCTGCTGAGCGGATCGATCGGAATGCGAACGGGGTGGGTCCACTTCGTCCCATTCTTCGAAGTGATTAAGACGAGGTCATTGGTGCTGCAACCGGAGCGGAAACTGCAATCCGACCAGACCACATAGAGCTTTCCCGCTTTGTCAATGCCGGTCGACGGAAAGGGCAGGGAATCGGAGCGCACATTACCATTCCCAAAGACGTTGACCGGGGCGATCTGGAAAGTCGAACTCCAACTCTTGCCACCGTTGGTCGAAGTGAATGCCTCCATGTTGTTTCCCAGGAACGGGACCACAACCGTTCCATTCGGCAGCACCAGAGGCTCGGCTCCCGAACCGCCGGACTGGTCTGCGGTTCCGACGCCCGCACTCCAGGTTAAGCCGCCGTCGTGGGAAGTGCTCATTTGGATGAGGCCGGTACTAAAAGCCTGATCCCATTCCGAGTAGCAATTGCCATAGAATTTGCTCGTCGGAGTGTTGTCGCAGGTGATCCAGTTCTTGTCGTCCACGCCGTTACCATCCACGATAATGGGTCTGCTCCAGCTTTTTCCATCCGTGGAGCGGCTGACGGCAACGTTTACTCCCGAGCCGAGAAGAAGTCCTTGAATTAGCCAGACCTTGTGTTTTGCGTCATAAACCACCGACGCGTCGCTCGCGGCGCTAGCGTTGCCATTCTTGTAATTCACTGTCCAGCCGGGGAGAGAACCAAAGGTCCATGTCTTGCCGCCATCGGTGGAAGTGCTAAATCCCAGGTCGGCGCCGCCGCCTGGGGCAATACGAGCCACCTGAAAAGCGGCGACCATGGTTGAGCCCCAGGAATACGTGTCCGGTTCAACCTCTGTTTTGTGCTGGGCGTCGGAGTCGGTGAAGCTGTCACTACTGATTTTGACGAGGGTAAATTGCGCCTGAACCGGCGCAGCCATGGCGAGGCAAATCACAAACGCCATCAGGGATGGAAGGCAGACATTCTTAGCGCTTTGGAACGACAGCGAAGTTCGATTCATTCGGATTATCCTCAGGGCTGGAAATATTGGCGACTCGGTTGCAACGTCAAAATGGGGAGGCATCTCTGGGCAGCAACGATCAAGAGTCGGGGAACGATACATCGAAGATTCTGGCCCTGTCAATGTGCATCATTTTGCACTCTTGGGCTCGTCTATATCGTTTTGTCAGAGTCTCTTCAGGCTGCCGGATTGAAACTCACGATGCTACATCTGCCCTGCTAGGATAACCCTCGTGACTCCGCTGCTCGATGTGCGGCATCTCTCTGTCGAATTCGGAAATCAGGGCTCGGCTGCAAAGACCGTGTTTGCGGTGCGTGATCTGAGTTTGACTATCGCACCCCGTGAGGTCCTTGGCCTCGTTGGCGAATCCGGCTCGGGGAAATCCGTTACTTCCCTGGCGCTGATGCGCCTTCTTCCCACGCAGGCGCAAGTCGCCGGGGAGTTGCTGTTTGCCAATGGAAATGGCTCAGGCCGCGATTTACTGCAGCTTTCCGATGAAGAGATGAGAAACCTGCGCGGATCGCAGGTTGCGATGATTTTTCAGGAGCCGATGACCGCGTTGAATCCGGTGATGCGGGTTGGCGAGCAGATCGCTGAGGCCGTCGCTGTCCACGCCCAGGTCTCAAAAAAGGCAGCCTGGGATCGAGCCGTTGAGGTGATGGCGGACGTGGCCATCCCGAACCCAACCCTGCGGGCCCGCGACTACCCATATCAACTCTCTGGCGGTATGCGCCAGCGCATCATGATTGCGATGGCAGTGGTCAATCGGCCTGCGTTGCTGATTGCTGATGAACCCACCACCGCTCTCGATGTCACGGTGCAAGCGCAGATTCTCGAATTGCTCGGTGATCTGCGAGCCAAGTTTGGCCTGGCCATGCTGTTTATTTCGCACGACCTCGCGGTGGTCTCTCACGTCGCCGACCGCATTGCGGTCATGTACGCCGGCAATCTCGTGGAGTTAGGATCCAAGCGCGACATTTTCCATGCTCCATCGCACCCCTACACTCGTGGACTTCTCAACGCGGTACCTACGCTGAAGACGGATCGCACCCGTCCGCTCCAGACTATCGAAGGGACGGTGCCGCCCATGCATGCGGTTCCTGCAGGATGCCCGTTCGACCCCCGCTGTGAATTTCGCATCGCGGAATGCGGGCGCAGTCTGCCTTCGTTGCTGGAAGTCGCACCCGGCCACTGGGCGCGGTGTCCGGTGGTCAATTCGTGAACCTGTAGAGCAGACACTCTTGTCCGCTTGTATGGATTTATGCAGTACTCAACGACAAATCAAAGGCCGCGGACAGGAGTGTCCGCCCCACGCGAGTGCCTTCGGCCCGTCTAGTCTATAATCGCCGTTTGCTCGGTGATCAGTGCGCGTACTCCTGTTAAGCGACATTCACAGCAATCTCGAAGCTCTTGAGGCCTGCCTGGCGGCGGCTCCTCCGCACGATCTAGTCGTCAACCTTGGAGATATCGTTGGCTACGGCGCCAGCCCAAATGAAGTGATTGAGCGCTCGCGGCAACTGGGGAAGTTCTTCGTCCGGGGTAATCACGATAAAGCGGTGTGTGGCCTGATCGACATCAAGGATTTCAATCCTATTGCCGCCCTAGCTTCGTCATGGACCCGCTCGCAGCTGACCAAAGACAATCTGGAATGGCTCCGTTCCTTGCCCCAGGGTCCGCTTCGAATCGAGGAACTCCCCGACACCCAATTTGTACACGGATCGCCCATTCATGAAGATGAATACGTTGTGAACGTTGGCGATGCAGTAGCGCCGCTGATGGTAGCTCCGACCACAACCACTTTTTTCGGACACACCCATTTACAAGGCAGCTTCACTATGAACGGGGATTACGTCGATGCTGGTCATCCCGCCTACCGGACGGTCGGACAAAGCGAAAGCTCTCAGTTCCCGCTCAAGGAAAATTCGCGCTACCTGGTCAATCCCGGTTCGGTCGGACAGCCTCGTGATGGCGATTGGCGCGCGGGATTCGCTTTCTTTGATTCTGAGACCCGTATCGTTTCTTTCTACCGCGTGCCCTACAATCTGAAGAGCGCGCAGGACCGTATTCTCTCCTCGGACCTGCCGCCACGATTAGCCACGCGCCTGGCGGCAGGAAGATGACTGCTCCGGAGTTGAGCGATGCAACGACGATCATTCCTCAAAGGTAGCGGAGCGGTCCTGGTTGTAATCGCGGGTGCGGGAGTATGGCGCGCCTATGACGAGGGCGTTTTTAGCGTGGGTGAAGGTCCAGCCTACCAGCCATGGAAGGACTGGCAGAACGAGAACTACGGACCACTGGCGCTAGTTCGTGCCGCGATCCTCGCCGCGAGTCCACACAACACCCAGCCCTGGCTGTTCAAAGTCACCGACGCGCGAATCGAGTTGTTTGCGGATACGGGACGGTACCCCGGCGCTCTTGATCCTTACTTGAGAGAACAGCATATCGGTTTGGGCTGCGCGCTGGAGAATCTCATGCTGGCCGCAGCCGCCAACGGCTATCACGCTACAGCCACGCTGCTCCCGGGAAAACTTCAAGCGGCCCCTTCCGATCCCCGGCCGGAATTGGTGGCCAAGGTGGACCTTTCGCCGGGCGCCCGTCAAACCAGCGAGCTCCACGACGCAATTCCTCATCGCCATACCAATCGCTCTCCGTATGATGTGGGTAAGCCGGTTCCGGCCGAGGTGATGGATGTGCTAAGCGGTTTGACTAGGGAGGAAGCAGAAGTAAAGATGTTTTTATTCAACTCGGAATCGGAGAGAAACCAGATCGTTGAAATAATTGCCAAGGCCAATCATGAGGTATACGCGGACCCGGATGTGGAGAACGGGAGCCAGGGATGGATCCGATGGGACTGGAGCGACGTCCAGAAGCAGTGCGACGGCCTCACCGCTGACGCATTCGGCTTGCCGCCACTGACCGCGGCATTTATCAAGTTCACGCCGAAACGGTTACTGGTAAAGTTCGCTCCCCGTGGAAATGGGGATCCCTACGCGGAGTTGCTGCGAGCCACGCCGGTTTTTGGGCTCATCGCTGTGCGCGATCGTTACGACCAGGAACAGAGCCTTCGCGCAGGGCGGATCTGGCAGCGAGCGCATCTTTTGCTGACCAGCCGTGGAGTCGCAGCTAGACCGGTCAATGAAGCCGTGGAGTTCATCGATCATGAAAGGCGACGGAACCAGGACCCGCGAGCCTCGGCTCAATTGGCAGAACTCACACATGATGCCACATGGCAACCGACTTTTATGTTTCGCCTTGGCTATCCGGTTCGCCCTGCGCTGCCCAGTCCCCGGCGCCCGCTGAAGGAAGTAATCATTTGACCCCTGCCCATGAAGTAGTCTTATCATCAATCGTCGTGTGTTTTTGTGTTGAGATTTAATTCTGCGCATCACTATCCGAGGGGAAAGTCTGGAATGAGAACCAACCATTGGAAGCTAGCAAGACTTGCATTTCCGATTGCTCTGTCAGTCGCCGTAGTTGTTGCCGCGCAGGCGCAAAGCACCGGCACCACCACTCGAAACTTTGATCAGGTGGCGATTTCGCCGGATGGAAGCCGCGTTGCCTGGGTGCAATCCTCTGCCAACGCAGCCGGCGAACCAACCGGCGGCTCGGAGATTTATGTTCAGGACTTAAAGTCTCCCACCTCCAAACCGAAACGCATTTCCGCAGGGATAGAAACTCGGATCGCGAGCGAGGACACGATTGTATGGTCGCCCGACAGCAAACATTTGGCTTTCCTTTCCGATGTTGACGGCGACGGACAATCGAACTTCTACGTGGTGAACGTGGATGCTGGAAGCGCGCGCAAACTGACCAGCCTCAAGGGATTCCTGGCTGACCCGGCGTGGTCTCCCGATGAAAAGACGCTGGCATTCCTGTTCACTGAAAACGCTCCCCGGGCTGCCGGTCCGTTGATGCCCATGGTACCCGAGACCGGAGTCATCGATCAGAAAGTCTACGAACAGCGGCTCACGCTGGTAGATCTCGCGTCGGGTAAAGTTCGCCAGCTTTCGCCGCCGGACATGTATGTCTACCAGTACGACTGGTCGCCGGATGGCAAGACTTTCGCCGCAATTGCAGCGCACGGCGCCGGAGATTCCAATTGGTACGTGGCTCAGATCTACACCCTGGGCGTCGAAAGCGGGGCACTCAAGCCGGTTTACAAACCTTCGTTGCAGATCGCGGTTCCACGCTGGTCTCCTGACGGAAAGACCATCGCATTCATCGGCGGGCTGATGAGCGATGAGGGCTCGATCGGCGGCGACATTTTTACTGTGTCTGCGAGCGGAGGAGATTCGCGCGATGTCACTCCTGGAATTGCTGCATCACCCTCCTGGCTATACTGGGAATCGCCGGGCAGGATTCTGTTCACCGAAAACATCGATGGTCAGGCGGGAGTATCGAGGATTGACCTCGCGAACGGAAAAGTCTCTTCGTTGTGGAAAGGCCCGGAGGCTATCTCTACGCAAGCTGAGGGCGAACCTACCCTCTCGCTGACGGCGGATCGCCAGACTTCTGCGGTCATTCGGCAGTCATCGGAGCACCCACCGGAAATATGGGCTGGCTCAACCGGCGAGTGGAAGCAGGTCACTCGCATCAATGACGGCATTCGTCCGGCGTGGGGTGAGCTGAAAAGTCTTCATTGGTCGAATGGCGACATGAAGATTCAAGGGTGGCTCATGTATCCCACGCAGTACGATCCGAACAAGCGCTACCCAATGGTCGTGGTGGTCCACGGCGGCCCTGCCGGGGAGGCTCATATCGGATGGCCCGAGGCCTTCTTCAATACTTACGATCTCTCGGCGCACGGATATTTCGTGCTCTATCCGAACCCTCGCGGCAGTTTCGGACAAGGAGAAAAATTCACAGCGGCCAACGTCAAGGATTTCGGCTATGGAGATTTCCAGGATATTTTGAAGGGCGTGGACGAGGTCGTGAAGACGCTGCCGGTGGATAACAATCGCATCGGAATTACCGGATGGAGCTATGGCGGCTACATAACTATGTGGGCGGTGACCCAGACCAATCGTTTTCGTGCCGCGGTGGCCGGAGCCGGGTTGGTGAACTACCAGAGCTATTATGGACAAAACGATATCGATGAATGGATGCCTCCCTATTTTGGCGCGACGGTATATGACGACCCCGCGATTTACGCCAAGAGTTCACCCATCACCTTCATCAAGAATGTGAAGACGCCTACTCTGGTCCTGGTCGGCCAGTACGATGGCGAATGCCCAATGCCACAATCCCGCGAATTCTGGTGGGCGCTCAAAACTTTGGGGGTGCAGACTCAGCTGGTAATTTATCCGGGAGAAGGACACGAATTCCTACAAGCCGAACATCGCCGAGATGTAATCGACCGTCTGACCGGATGGTTCGATCACTATTTAAAATGAATAATGGAGGACGGGGCGTCTCGCCCGTCCTGCCAAGCGCAGCGCGGCAGATCCAAGCGCTCGGAGTGTAAACTTTCGCTATGCCCACGTACTCCTCATCCCGCACTACCAAGGAGCTTTTCACCGCGCGTGTAAATCCTCCAGAGCATTACCTGGTCGCCTTCATCGACGGCGGAGCACGCGGAAATCCCGGGCCGTCGGGTTTCGGCGCAGTAATTCAAGATGAAGCCGGCAGAAAAGTTGCCTCCCTCAGTGAATACCTTGGCCATCAGACCAACAATTTCGCAGAATATCAGGGCTTGATCGGCGCACTCGAATATGCCGTTGCTAACGGCCACAAGGCGCTCAAAGTGATTAGCGACTCCGAACTGTTGGTACGGCAAATCAAAGGCATCTACAAGGTGAACAATGCCGCACTAAAAGACCTCCACGCGCGCGCCAAAGAATTGATTGCGCAGCTCGACTGGTTTTCGATAGGCCACGTCCTGCGCGGACACAACGAAGAAGCCGACCGCTTAGCCAATGCCGCGATGGACAAAGGCATGGGCCGTGTGGCGCGGGCGCCCTCGCCCGTGTCTGTTCCCGGCAACATTCCTGAAGCGCGCCGAGAACTCAACGGAATCGTTCGCGATGGGAAGATCGAACTACTGGATGGCAAATTGACCGACGGAACTCGCGTCCAGGTGCGAGTAAAGACGTAATCCTCTTCGCCAGGTAGGTTAGCCGGCCGTAGGCACTGAACGCGGCTTGATGTTGGCGCGAATGAACTGAACGATGGCGTCCATGGCGGTGCCCGGCTGAAAAATCGCAGCCACCCCGATCTGTTTTAGATGGTCGACGTCCTGATCAGGAATGATGCCGCCGACGACCACGATCACATCGTCCATCTTGTTTTGCTTCAGTAGATCCATCACTCGGGGAACGATGGCATTGTGCGCGCCCGAGAGAATCGAGAGTCCGATCACGTTGACGTCTTCCTGCACAGCAGCGCTCACGATCATCTCTGGCGTCTGACGCAGGCCGGTATAGATGACTTCCATGCCCGCATCACGGAGCGCGCGCGCGATCACTTTGGCGCCGCGATCGTGCCCGTCAAGACCAGGCTTCGCAACCAGTACACGGATTTTCTGCTCAGCAGGCATTCGCAAAATTCTTGGCCACTGATTAAGCCGATGTTCACGGATTCCAGACTAACCAGCATACATCAGCAGCAGAGGAATCAACCAATCCGATACTCGCCACTTTCCTTTGTGAACCTTTGTGTCCTTTGTGGTTATTGGTTCTTCCGCTACACCGTCTTCACATCCAAACTTCGCCACAAATACCAGCAGGCAATGCTGCGATACGGCTCCCAGCATTTGGCGATCTTCTCCATCTGCAGAGGCTTAGGCAGTTTGCGTTTGTTGTAGTGTTTCTTAATCGCCATTTGCACGCCGAAATCGCCGGTCGGCAACACGTTTGGCCGCTTCAAGGTAAACATCAGAAACATATGCGCGGTCCAAACCCCGACCCCTTTGACTTGCGTCAGATGTTTGATGACCTCTTCGTCGGTCATCTCGGCCAGGCGAGTGAAATCAAGTTCGCCACGAATGGCGCGCTCAGCCATGTCGCGCAGATACGAAGACTTCTGTTTGGAGAGCCCGACCGACCGCATCTGCTCATCCGTGAGTTTGGCGATCCCTTCCGGAGTCACGGGGTCACCCGCAAGCGCGGTAAATCGATTGAAGATCGTTACCGCAGCCTTCCCATTCAACTGCTGGTAGACGATGGCCTCGGCCAAGCTATGAAACACCGGTTCGCCGAATTCCATGCGGCAGGGCCCGACGCATTCGATGATCGCGGCCAGTACGGGATCAGATTTCTTTAGGTGATTGATAGCTTTCCGCATGCGAAGATTAGACGAAAGTCAGACTAGAAGGATAGCAGATCCCGGTGTATCGCGGGAGCCACCGCGGGCTGCTCGCAGAGCGACCCCAACGAATACCACGTTTAATTTGCTCTAAAGCTCGATACGAATAGCTGCTTCCCTGGCAGAGACGATCGGAATTCCCTGCCCTGCTCGCAATGTGAGCAGGTCGGCCCTGTCATTCGTGACCAGCCAGTCCGCCTTGCCATCGACAGCAGTTTCCAGAAAGACGTTGTCATCCGGGTCGGGGCTCAACTTGATACTTGAGCTGAGTTCGACTCTCTCGGTCTGGTAAACCAGATATGCGGCGATGTCGGCGACGAATTCGTCCGTGATTTTCTTGAATTTTCGGATCTGAGGATAATCGAGCACTCGCAAGTACTCTTCCACGATGGGGTCTGAAACCAGATGGATGACTTTCCTTTGTTGAATGGCCTTCAGAATCTGAGCAGGGGAACCTGTTCCAGAAATTAATCCACTCACAAAGACATTCGTGTCGATGACCAGGCGGGGGCGAGTGTTGTCATCCACCGTGCCGGTCTTTTCTAACCGCCTTAACCGCCTTCGCGACCGCACGCTCGACCTCTGCCTCGGCGATCCCGCGGTTGGCTGATTGCACTTCGGAGATCGACTTCCAAGGATCAATGTTCCTGAGGGCTCGTCTGACAATCAGGGCTTGCGCAAATATTCCGCTGATGGAGGTTCCTCGCTCGAAGGCTTCCTTGGCGATCTCCTCGTGAACTCCGGAGGGAACGCGAACGTGAATCTGGCCATTGAATGGTCTGGACATTTTAAATACCGTACACCACTATACCATGGTATATGTCTTCAGGTCCCTGTGCCTCAGATCCGTTCATACCATTCCATGCCGTCAGGCAGGTCTTCAGCGGCATACTCGATGTGAATGACTTGCCGGCTCGTTGGGACCACTGCGGCGGAGGACGCGTGGAGGAGCAGAGGACGCATCAGGATCGCGTCACCGCGATCAGCAATGCATGTGAGGGCATTTTCCTTTGGCCAGCGTCGTATTTGCTCGTCTGACAAGAATTTGCAGATGAGTACCGGAGAGTACGCACAGCGGGCCATTTAGCGCACCACAGTTGTCCAGATGAATCCGAAGCGCTACCATCCGCTCCATCACATCGACAGGCGGACGTACGTGGGGTACTCCTTGTTTAACCGACCAAGGACCCCAACCGGGTACTGCCTTCTTCTCCCGAACCGCGACCACGCAGTCCTGATGCCATACGACTTTCCAATTCGCGTTTGGTCGCTTGTTGAACAATATACCGCGAACCGCGACGGACTTTGGTCCTAGCACGGGCTCAACCAGCGCGCGGAGGAGCTGTGAAGCTGCGAGTTCGCTTATGGACGGCACGGACAAGAGATTCCGTTGTCCAGCTCGCAAATTATCGAGATCCAACTCAATGCTGTCCAATACTCTTGCAGGGATCGCATCGTGCACAACGGCGTAACCGTCTTCTTCAATTTGTCGATGAAGGGTGTCGAGCTCGGAATCGAGTTTTGTAGCAGAGCTCAAACTTGAAGTAGGTTTCGACGCGCCGTTTCGCTATGCCTTACGTAAAACTTGCCTCGGTATAGGTTCCGTAGACTTCGCGCAGCGCGTCGCAAATCTCGCCGACCGTCGCATAGGCGCGCACTGCGTCCACAATGTAGGGCATGGTGTTGGCCGATGAAATATTTCCGCCTAATCCAACCCCCGGTTCCGCGGCAGCGGCCTTCTTTAGCGCTTCCAGACGCCGCCGGACTTCCTCAGTTGATCGCCGTGCCCGTAGAGCTTTCAGCTTCGCGCTCTGGTGGACGGCTACGCTCTCGTCGATGTACAGAATATGTGGCGACTCTTCTTCGATGACAAACTCGTTGGCACCCACAATGATCTTTTCCTTCGCCTCCGCCGCCCGCTGAAATTGATAGGACGCTTCCGCAACTTCTCTTTGCGGATATCCGCGCTCGATGGCTTTGACCATGCCGCCCATCGCGTCCAGTTTGCCAAAATAGTCGAACGCGCCTTTTTCCATTTCGAGGGTCAGGTTTTCAAGGAAGTAAGACCCGCCCAGCGGATCCACCGTTTGTACAACTCCGGACTCATAGCCAATGATTTGCTGGGTTCGCAATGCGATCCTGGCAGCTTCTTCCGTGGGCAAAGCGAGGGCCTCGTCATAACCGTCGACGTGCAGCGACTGGGTTCCGCCGAGCACTGCGGCCATCGCCTGAATGGCGGCGCGCGCGATGTTGTTCATCGGTTGTTGCGCGGTTAATGAAACCCCCGCGGTCTGGGTATGAAACCGGAGCAGCCAGGTGCGCTGGTTCTTGGCTTTGAACCTGTCCTTCATCACCTGGTACCAGATCTTGCGCGCAGCGCGGTATTTCGCGATCTCTTCGAAGAAATCATTATGCGCGTTGAAGAAAAAACTGAGCCGCGGCCCGAATTCGTCCACGTCCAACCCGCGACGCAACGCCCATTCGACATATTCCACGCCGTCGTAGAGAGTGAACGCCAACTCCTGCAGCGCGGTCGAGCCGGCCTCGCGAATGTGGTATCCGCTGATGGAAATGGTGTTGAAGCGCGGGGTGAACTTCGATCCAAACTCGAACGTATCGACGACAAGGCGCATGGACGGAGACGGCGGGTAGATATATTCCTTCTGCGCGATGTACTCCTTAAGAATGTCGTTCTGAATCGTTCCGGAAATCTTCTTCCAATCCGCACCCTGCTGTTCTGCAACCACGAGGTACATGGCCCACAAGACCGAGGCCGGGGAGTTAATCGTCATCGAGACCGTCGTGTTCTCGAGATTAATCCCGCTGAAGAGAATCTCCATATCCTCGAGCGAATCAATGGCCACGCCGCATTTGCCGACTTCGCCTTCGCTGGCCGGATGGTCGGAGTCGTAGCCCATGAGCGTGGGCAGGTCGAAAGCAACCGAGAGCCCGCCGCCACCGTGCTCAAGCAGATATTTGTAGCGCTGGTTAGTTTCCTCCGGTGAAGCAAAACCGGAGAACTGCCGCATGGTAAAAAGCTTGCCGCGATATCCGGTGGCGTGAATGCCACGCGTGTAGGGCGGTTGGCCGGGATAACCAAGATATTGATCGTAGTTCCAATCCTCGGGCAAATCAGCGTGGGTGTAGAGGCGGCGGATGGGAACGCCCGAAATTGTGCTGAAGCGGGCGTGGCCGTTCTCGTCGAGGTTGGTGCCGGTGGGAGCGCCAATCGGACGTTCAGGAGCTTTCTCCAAGGTCGGCGTCAGCGTTTTTTCTGCCCACTGTTTTTCTGTCTCGGAGGGATGACGTCCCTCGAACACGTCTGCGATCGGACTCTCCGCCACTTGCGGCTTGGAAGGTTTCTTGTCAGCCATGAACACCCCGTCTAGATGTGATGATAGAGGAGGCAGCAATGCGGCGGCAAGCGAGCTTGTACAATGCGTGGCCCGCCTGAACTCACCGGCCAGGACTAATCTTCGCGATCAGCTCGGGCGACCATAGCGCCAGTTGGTCTTTCTGGGAGTGGTTCAGTTCTGTAGCGGCGGAGTTATAGCGGGTCAGGAATTCGCGAGCGTCGATCATGCAATCAATCAACGTAGCGCGGCCGTACCGCTGCTCTACGATCACTGCCATTTTGTATCCCACCGTGTACCACGGACCCTGAACACCGTAAAACTCCGAGGCTTTGTCACGAACTTCATCGTCTGTCTTGAATTTCCCGTTGATAGTGTCCAGGAAGAAATTCTGTAGAGTCGCCAAGTCCTGGTTAAAGTTGGCCATGTCGTGATCCCAGCGGGTGCGCTCCTCAGACGAACTCACTGCATGAGGGTGAATATCTGGGCCGCCTGCCGCTGCCAACATGGCGAATCCCTCGCCGAAAGCGTACATCCATTCCACAGCGGATTTGGTATCCGGGGGCAGATCTTTCAGCTTTGGCTTGGCCAGAGAATCCACGCTGGAGAAGCCAATATGGTGCAGTTCATGCGCGACCGTATTTTCGAATTTCGCGGCGGACTCCTGCGGATCCAAGTACAAGAAGATCGCGGGATCGGTCTGGGTGTCGAATACGAAGCTGTTGGTCTTCGGCTTGATGACGGGAAACACTTTGGCATGAATTGTTGCCTGGGCGGGCAAGTAGGTCAGGACGCGCTCCGCGGATGCCTTAAGATCGGCTTTCTTCCAATCCTCCAGAGTGCGATGAAGCGCGTCCGCTTTGGCGGCCAGTTCGGGAGACAGTACAAACTTCTTGAAATCTTCGTCGGTGAAGTCGCGCTTCATGCCAGCCTCGCGCTTCTTCAGCCGAACGTAAGGTTCGGTGGCGAAAAGAGCGCTCCAGTCCGATTCGGAGATGTTCTGTCCGGCTGTCTTTTTGGAAAGAATGGCGAGCACCCGATCCGCCTCATCGGTATTCAATTGAAGCTGGATGCGGCCGGATTTTTCCTCTGCATTCGCAATCGAAGCAGGTGGATAACAGATGACGAAAACAAGCGCAAGGAGTATAGGAACAGATCGCCGACGGTCCATGAGTCTCTCCTCTGATCGGACGTGCATGGGGACGATCTGTTAGCGCTTACTCGATCGGCCTGGCGACAGTTCCCATGCTTTAGCATATTTCCAGGAGACGTACACCGAGTGATAGAGGTGAAGGAGCAGGCCCTCGCGTCCGTCCAGAAAGCCGAGGCGGAAAAAATAGTTGTAGATGAAAGTCAGCAGAGGGCGGATTACGATATCAGCAAAACTGAAAGCGCCATGACCTTTGGCCATCGCAACCTCTGCCCCCATCGAGGAATAACTGTTCATGTGATCGATGTAGCCCCGCAGTGTCGGGTAGGCATCGTGCAGTAGCGCGTGGGAGAGCCTGCCAGTTGGACCATCCACCTTGATAGTAGGATGCGCTCCGTATTCTTCAAATCGTCCACGGCCACGCCGCACCAGACGGAGCTTGGGGTCGGGGTAGAAACCGCCATGCTTGATCCAGCGACCGAGGAAAAAATTCTTGCGCGGAATCCAAAAGCCGTTTATCGCTGAGCTACTCTTTAGCGCTGCCTCGATTTCGGCGGCTAGCTGCGGTTCCAGCGCCTCGTCCGCATCCAGTTGCAGCACCCAATCCATCGACGCTTTATCCATCGCCGAGTTTTTCTGCGCTGCAAAGCCTTTCCATGGCTCAACAAAAACCTTCGCGCCATGGGCCTGCGCGATCTCGACCGTGCGATCGGTCGATCCTGAGTCCACCACAATGATTTCGCCTTTGCCGTCGCGCACCAACGGCATCACACTCTCCAGCGTGCGAGGGAGATTGCTTTCTTCATCCTGCGTGATCAAAACCACAGACAGCGTCACGCGTGGAAGAATACATCGGAGCTTAGGAATACTAAAAGTAGAAACCTCGGCCCTGCTGCTTGAATCCCCGACGAGCAGGGCCGAACCTGAAAACAGTGCGTCAATAACCCGGTGGCTGTGGTTGCGAAGGCGCGCCGGGCTGCACATCCACTCGGGGAGCCACGTATGGGACGTTCGGCATGTGCGTGACCTCGCCTCTCTCAGCATCGGCCATGACGATTCCAGAATGGTCGAGCAGCAGACCTGTAGCGCGATCCAACTCCACGCGCGCCTTCTCGTAAGCAGCCTTTGCGGACACCAGATTGGTTTCAGCCGTAGTCAAACTCGACTGGTCTTGCAGAACCGCCGTCGGATTGGAAACTCCGACTGCCAGTTTTTGCTGCTCAGACTCCAATGTCTGGCGAGCGAATTCAACCGCGGCCTGGGCGGCTTGCACGCTGGCGCGATTCTGCTGCAGAGAGAACTGTGCGTTGCGCACTTCAATGCGTACTTGGTTCTGGAGTTGCTGCAAACGCACCTGCGCCTGCCGATATTCCAGCTCAGCGCGAACCTGATTCGCCTGGCCCTCACGATTTCGAATCGGAATCGTAAGCGTTACGCCAACTCCCTTGTCGGGTGCGGCGCTAGTGACAAGCTGATTCAGCGTGCCGCCATAGCCGACCGGCCCACCACTGCGGAATGGGGGAGCCGCCGCAGTGGGATTGAAGCACCCAAAGCGGCTCGCACCATTCGTGCCAGTCGTACAATTGCCACCCAAGCTCGGAGGCAACAACACAGGGTTCACATCTCCGCCGATGCCTGAGCCTCCGTAATACGCATACAGATCGAGCGTCGGCAACATGGCATTGCGAACAGCTTTGTTGTTGAGCTCGCGACTGCTCAGGTCAATCCGCGACTCGGCCAATTCAGCGCGATGACCGAGAGCGTCGCTGATGAGATCCTGCACAGGCACAATCGGCTCCTGCTCGGGCAATTGCATGGTAGAGGTGGGAACCACGTCGGCACCCGCAAGCATCGGATCTTCAAGTGTACGGCTGAGGGCATTCTTCATGAGCAATTGCTGCAGCTCAAGATTGGTTTGAGCCAGGATTAAAGCCTGTTGATCGGTAGAGACCGTGCTCTGTGCACTCACGATTTGGATAGGCGGCAAGGTTCCGAACTGCACTTGCTTCTTGTTGTCGGCGAGTGTCCTCTGAGCAAAAGCCAGGGCTTCCTGCTGGACGCGAACGTTTTCGTAAGCATAAACGAGATCCCAATACAGATTTTCTATCTGGTCCACAGTGGTGATGATTTGCAGGCGGAAAGCTACGTCAGAAATCTCGCGGTTATTCTTGGCGATTCGAATGAAGCGCGTGTTGGGTAGAAAGCCAAAGCCTTGCAGCAAGTTCTGCGTAACCCGGAACTGAAAATTGGAGCTGAGGGATGGCGTGTACGTGCTGGTCACATTGTTGGTCGTGGTGTGGGTATTGTTGAATCCTACCTGGAGGTTTGTTCCCGAGTGTAAACCTTGTAAGTAAGAAAAACTGGCGGTTCCCGTATTTATATTCCCGACGCCATTGGGCACCACCGTGAATATGCTAGTCGATTCGATAAAGTTCCGATCCATCTGAAGTGTGCCGCTGAGGGTTGGATCGAAGCTGGTGATCGGCGAACCAATGCCCAATGTGGAACTGACCAAACCGTTCGTGCCTGTACCTATGCCGCCCGCAGCTACGCTCGTGCCACCAGTTCCGGAGCCGACATTCCCGCTCAGGCCGCCCACGCCTCCACCGGGGGTGTTTTGCACGATCCCGGTGTTCACTCCGAGAATGTTTGCGCCCGCGTTGGCGCGCAGAATGTCCGTGTCCGCGATGTTGAGGTTGTAACGCGCCAACACGAGATCAAGGTTGTTCTCTAGAGCCAGCGCAACCGCATCATCCATCGAAAGCATGATTTTGCCGTCATGCATCAACTGTTGAATGCGGTCAGTGTTGGTCAGGTTCGGCGGTGGCACGTGTGCCGGCTTGTAAGGTGCGACGACGTTCGGGAATTGCGAACGTGGTTTCGAATAATCCACCGGGGCGTAGTGCTGCGATTGCGTCGCGGGCGCCGGCATGGGCTGAGGTGTCTGTGGTAACCCCGAGGGAGGTGGTCCCGATTGGGCCGCTGGCTGCGCGTCTTGAGCCCACGCGGTGAGCGACAGTACTCCTGCTAGCGCGATGCTCGCAATCCGCCAGTTTGCAAAACTAATACGAGGCAAAACCATTTCTTTATCTCCTTTGTAGAGACCTACGGCTAAATATTGCAGCGCTTCACAATAACGAGATTGGATGCGGCCGAATACTCTTGGACACACTAGAGTAGCGTCCACCGCACCGAATTGTGCGGTGATCAATGTAAAGATTTATAAAGGTGCGATCCGTCTTAGGTCACGCGCAGATCAAAGAGAGCCAGCCAATATTGAATGGATTGAAGGGCGAACCTGTAAACAATCAGCCCGATTCCAACGACCATGGCGGCCGCCTAGCAGATTATCGGCAAGGTAAAGGCTCCCGAGCACATCGAGACAGCTGCCGATGATACTGACGGCTGCGACTGTGTGGTTCCATTCGGGGCGGAGTCTTTCAACTAACTTAGAACGGGTAGGGGCGGACGCCCTTCCGCCCAGCGGCGCAAAGCTCCGCACTGTCGCGACAATTCCCGGCGAGCTTTGCTCGCCCACCCGGACGAGGGCGTCCGGGCCTACGTAAGTCTGCCTCCTAGAGGACTGCCCACACCCGTGTCGCGGATTTACGGCTGCTGCTGAGGAGCCTCCATCACGGACTTCACATCTTTGCGCGGAGCGACATAAGGCACATTCGGCATGTGTGTGACTTGACCGCGCTCCGCGTCCGCCATAATGATTCCCACATGGTCCAATAAGAGGCCGGTGGCCCGATCCAGCTCTATACGCGATCTCTCATAGGCCGCCATCGCCGAAACCAGATTGGATTCGTTGGTCGCGAAAACCGTTTGGTTCTGCAAAACCAGCGTACTGGTGGAAGCCCCGAGGTTCAATTTCTTCTGTTCCATGTCCAGCGACTGACGGCCCAGTTCCGCTGCAGCCTGAGCCGCCACAACAGCGGCGCGGTTCTGCTGCAATGTGAACTGAGCATTGCGGACCTCGATGCGAATCTGGTTCTCAATCTGCTGCAGGCGCATCTGCGCCTGCCGGTATTCCAACTCCGCGCGGACCTGATTGGCTTGAGCATCACGATTGCGAAGAGGAATATTCAAAGTCACTCCTAGGCCTTTGTCTGGCGCGCTGGAATTCACCAGTTCGTTAAGCGCGCTGCCGTAACTCGCCGTGGCCGAAGGCGGGATCAATGTCCTGCCGCCGAAGTCAGGATCTGGGCCCGAGCAAAAACCCAACGACCGAACAGACGCGGGCTGATTGACGCACAGATTGGTCGGATTTTGTGCGCCTCCCAATCCTGAACCGCCGTAGTAGGCAAATAAGTCCAGAGTCGGCAGTTGCGCATTGCGGACCGCCTTGTTGTTAATCTCGCGATTCGTCAGATCGATACGCGACTCAGCCAATTCAGCCCGATGCCCCAAGGCATCGTTGACTAGATCTTCTGTAGGAATCACCGGTTCCTGCTCCGGCAGTTGCATAGTCGACGTGGGAATGACCTCCGCATCCGCGAGCGTGGGATCGTGCAAGTTCCGGCTAAGGGCATTCTTCATGAGCAATTGCTGCAGTTGCAAGTTGTTTTGCGCGGTGATCAGATTCTGCTGATCGGTCGCTACCGTGCTTTGAGCGCGAACCACCTCGAGCGGAGCCATGCTGCCGATCTGCACCTGCTTTTGCGTGTCCGACAGTGTCTTCTGCGCGAAAGCCAGAGATTCCTGCTGTACTTTTACGTTCTCGTAAGCGAACACCAGATCCCAGTACATATTTTCTATCTGGTCAACCGTGGTGATGGTCTGTAGCCGGAAGGCGACATCGGAGATCTCGCGGTTGTTCTTGGCGATGCGGATAAAGCGAGTATTGGGCACGAAACCCAACCCTTGTAACAGGTGTTGCGTCATCCTGAATTGGAAACCGCTATTAATGAGCGGGCTGAAATTGGTAAATGGACCATTCGTAGTGATGCGGTTGTTGTTGAATCCAACTGAGAGATTTGTGCCGGTTTGCAGCCCTTGATTGTAAGCAAAATTGTAGGTCTGCGTATTCTGGGCTAAGACCGGAACCCCGGTGAACACGCTGCTGGCTAGGGTATTGTTGTGATCCCACTGCACTCCACCAGTGATAATCGGATCGAAGCTCGTGATAGGACTTCCTATGCCTAAGGTCGAACTGACCAATCCATTCGTACCCGCGCCGATGCCGCCCGCCGCAACGCTGGTGCCGCCGATCCCAGAACCAACCGTTCCACCCAGGCCGCCCACGCCTCCGCCTGGTGTGTTCTGTACGACGCCAAAAGGTACACCGAGAATGTTGGCCCCGGACTTCGCGCGCAGAACGTCCGTGTCGGCGATATTCAGGGTATAGCGCGCGATTGCGATGTCCAGATTGTTTTCCAGCGCGAGGGCAACCGCATCGTCAATCGAGAGCATAATTTTGCCGTTGTGCATCAACTGCTCGATCCGCGGCGTATTGGTCAAGCCAGGCGGCGGCACATGTCGCGGCGAATACGGGGTAAGCGGATTGGGAAAGTGCGAACGTGGTTTTGTGTAATCCGTCGCGAACTGCTGTGGCTGTGGAGTCTGAGGCGTCGCAGAAGAGGCCGGTGGCGTGGATTGGGTTGAGTCCTGCGCCCGGCCGCTAACGGCCAGCGCGGTGGTGAGGACCACTGCAGCAATCATCCGACAGGCAGAATTCAAAGCAGGCAAAGACATTCGCTGATCTCCATGCATAAAAGCTGGTTGTAATGACGACAAAGGCATTTCCAGATCAAGAGTTAGTACGCAAATCAACCCGCCTGGGTTTCATTTTTATGTTCTCCAGGCAAGGCGCGGCGTTTCGTCGTAACCGGCTACGTGGAATGCAATAGTATAGCTGACGCAGCGCTCCTGACTTGGTCGCGGACCGTGAGACTGCATCAAATTTGCAAAGACTTGCAACGCTTTCAATGTGATTGAGGAGAAACTCCGGGCAATCGTCATGCGTAATCTCAAACTCGTTCTGGCGTATGACGGCTCAGAGTTTTCCGGATGGCAAGTGCAGCCCGATGCCGCAACCATCCAGGGCACACTAGCCTCGGCTATTGGACGAGTGACCGGCGAAAAGGTCTTGCCGCAAGGCTCCGGACGCACTGATGCTGGCGTCCACGCTCTCGCCCAAGTGGCCACATTCACCACTAAATCTCCCATTCCAGCGGAGAATCTAGTCAAGGCCTTAAACGATATTTTGCCGTCCTCCATTCGCGTGCTGGAGGCCACGGAGGCGCCCCCTGAATTTCACGCCCGTAAGTCTGCCCAGGCGAAGACCTACCGCTACCGCATGTATCGAGAAGCTATCTGCCCTCCCTTTCTGGCGCGGTATGTGTGGCACTATCCTTATCCCGTCGACGAAGAGGCCATGCGGCGCGCCGCTGGCCTAGTCATTGGCGAGCACGATTTTACTTCCTTCGCTGCAGTAGATTCGGAACGCGGTCGCGAGGATGAAACTATTTCCAATGTGCGGCAGATCTTCACCTCGACATGGGAGCGCGGCGATGACGAATTGGTCTACACCGTCCAGGGCAGCGGGTTCCTGCACCACATGGTGCGAAACCTGGTGGGAACGTTCGTGCTGGTCGGTAAAAGCACACTGCAACCGGAGGACGTAACCGAGATTCTAGCGGCACGAAACCGTTCAGCCGCAGGAGCGACAGCGCCGGCCAGCGGATTATATCTGGTGTCTGTCGAGTACTAGACACTTCTGTGGCGCGCGCGCCCTTACCCGCGTAGACTTTCAATAGAAACATGGCTACAGATCTCCGAATCGCGGCGCGCAGAATATTTTCGGTGAATCCCGCGACTGGCGAAACGCTACGGGAGTTCCACTCCGCAACCGATACCGACGTTCACACTGCCGTAGCGCGTGCTCGAGCCGTCCAACCGGCGTGGAACGAATTCGGAGTACGCCAACGGGTTACAATCCTCCGCGAATTTCAGCGTCTGCTTCACGCGAAGAAATCGGAAGTTGCCTCGCTGATTACCCACGAGGCGGGCAAGCCGCTGGTCGAATCGCTGCTCACAGAAGTTCTTGTCGTGTTGGATGCCACGCGTTTCTGCATCGAAAACGCCTTCGACTTCTTGCGCGAACAACCGGTTCACCACGGCAACATGGCCATGAAGACCAGGGTGGGACGCATCCTGCGTGAACCGCATGGTGTGATCGGGATTATCTCGCCGTGGAATTATCCCTTCTCGATTCCTGCAACAGAATCGCTGTCCGCACTCGTAACCGGCAATGCGGTCGTGCTGAAGCCATCCGAACTTACCTCTCTGACCGCGCTCGAGCTGGCGTCCTTGCTGCATAAAGCCGGTGTACCAAAAGAAGTTTTTCAGGTCGTTGTTGGTGACGGATCCGCGGGCGCGGCGCTACTGAATGCAGAGATCGACAAGTTGGTCTTCACCGGAAGCGTGGTTACGGGAAAGCGAATCGCTCAGGCTGCCGCGGCGCGTTTGCTTCCAGTCGTTCTCGAGCTTGGCGGAAAAGATCCCATGCTGGTACTCGATGACGCCGATGTAGACATCGCATCCAGCGGCGCAGTTTGGGGCGCGTTCGTGAATTGTGGACAAGCCTGTCTTTCGGTCGAGCGCTGCTACGTGCATCGCAGCTTGTATGACGCGTTCCTCGAGGCTTGCGTGCGAAAAACCAAACTGCTGCGGGTGGGCCGCGGTATCGATCCGCATACTGACGTGGGACCGCTCATCCACGAGCGGCAATTGCGGATCGTCGACGCACAGATCGAAGATGCGCACAGGCATGGCGCACGAGTGCTCACCGGAGGCGCACCGCTCCCCGGCTTCGGCCCGAATTTCTACGCTCCCACCGTCCTCGCCGACGTCACTCATGAAATGCAGATCATGCGCGAGGAGACGTTTGGTCCTGTCCTCCCCGTAATGGCGTTCGACACCGACGACGAGGCGATACGGCTGGCCAACGATTCCGACTACGGTCTCGCGGCCAGCATTTGGACGCGCAACCGTGCTCGCGGAGAATCATTGGCCCGGCGCATCCAGGCAGGGACGGTCATGGTAAACGACGCAGTCGCGTGCTACGGTATCAGCGAAGCCCCACACGGCGGAGTAAAAGCGAGCGGTTTGGGTCGCATGCACGGGCGCTTCGGGCTGGAAGAAATGGTAAGAATCAAACATGTGGACTCCAATCGTCTGCCCAGCTTGAAGCAAGTCTGGTGGTATGGATACGGCGAACGGTTCAGCGTGCAGATGGAAGGATTCGTGGATTTGATGTTCGCTCGCAGGCTGCAGCAGAAGTTGCGCGGCGCCGTGCGCGCGGCGGGCGCATTTTTGCGACAAGGGCGGCTCTAGGATCGCATTCCATCGCGCCGCGGTCTCGAGCATGTTCGCAGAATTTACAGTCCAGTCGTGTGCGCGAATCAGGGCGCGATCTCAAAAACAACACCATTGCTTCCGCTGCCGCCTAGCAGCGCGGTACCGTACAAGTGGCCAGCGCCATCCGCGGTCAATCCTCCAGTGGGGAGCCAGCCATCCGCAGCTCCAGTAAAGCGGTACAGTACGGAATATTTGCCGCCACCTACTCGATAAATAACTCCGCACCCCAGCGTACAAGTTGAGTTCTTGGTTCCGCCGTAGAAGGTCATGCCGTATAGCTTGCCAGCTACGTCCAGGAGTCCCCCGGACGGCTCTTCGCCATCCCGCGACTGCTTGCCAAAAGTGTGCAACACAGTCTCCTTGCCGGCGGCGTTCACCGTGAAGGCGACGCCACAGCCAGCTGTCCCGAGGGCGCAAGTGGTGGTGTCGCCACCGAACTGGGTCACGCCATCGAAGACGCCACTGGCACTTCGGAGCAGGCGCCAGCGCGGGGAATTGCCACTTGCGCCGCCGGGAAATGTATAAAGCGTCGTCAGCTTGCCAGTTGTGTCCAGTTTGAACAGCGTCCCGCCGTTCCCGTGCTGGTAGCTTCCGCCCGTGGCGCCATAAATGTTGCCTGCCGTGTCGCTAGTCAGGTCTTGGGGAAATGCTCCATCGGCTTGGCCAGCAAACCTGTACAACACCGTCTCTTTGCCGGCCTGGGTGACTTTGAAGATCACGCCGCAGCCCAGGCTGCCATCACAACCGGAAACGCCGCCAAAGCTGGCGGAGCCATAGAGGTCTCCTTTGACCATGACTAACCCAAGCTCGGGCTGTCCCTGATTTTGGGCACCGTCCTTGCCGCCTTTGAAACTATGCAATACCTTCAATGATCCATTCTTCGCCAGCTTGAAAACGGTCCCACAGCTGCATGTGGGATCACCGCCGGAAGATGTCATCCCATAGAGATTGTCCGCGTTATCGCGAGTCAACCGGCCAATCGGAATTCCTCCGTCTGTGGAACCAGTGAAGCTGTACAGAACTGTTTCATGGCCGCTGGGAGTGAGCTTGAACACAACTCCTCTATTCTTGGACGGGCCTCCGAATTGCGTTGTTCCATAGAAATTTCCCGCAGCGTCGCGGATGAGGTCTCCGTTGGGAGAGCTTCCATCTGAGAAGGTGAAGGTATAGAAAACTTTGAAAGTCTCGGCAGTAGCGGCCGAAAGTAATGCGGTAAGTAGCAAAGTCGTCGCCAGAACCGTTATCGTTAGCTTCATCGAACCCCCTCGGAACAGTCGGTGAGTATAGCATTTCTTTTGCCGGCATTTCCTGCGACGAGCGAGTAAAGATTTGTATTAAACCTATCCTGAGCATTGGGTTACAGAATCCCACATGGACTATTCCAAAAAGCATAGCGGGACTATGGGTGGGCCTCTATAATATTGGAAGCTACTGTTTCTGTGTGCCTTAGAGGCGGCCGCATGGCTCGGGCGATGGCAGTGAAAGTGCTGGACAAGCAGCAGGGTAGTATCTCCCTGCGGGCGGCGGAGCCTGTACGGCGCATGAACAGGGACTTTCAAATCCGTTTTACGGCCATCCTGCTGGCCTTGTTGACCACGGCTGCCGTGGTTTACGCCGGTTACAACCTCTCGGCGGAGCGGCAATTCCAGGTTCCAGACGATGGCGTGTGGTGGATCGAACATCAGGGCAGGCTCACCGCGGATCGCGTGGAAGCCGGCGGACCGGGTACTCGAGCCGGCATCAAAGCGGGCGATCAGCTCACCGCCATTGATCAGCACGAAGTAAATTCCACAGCCGCTCGTACCCATCAACTATATCGTGTAGGCGCCTGGTCGAAGGCTACCTATTCGCTGGTGCGGCAATCCGTGCCGGTCGACGTAGTGCTTATTCCGGTTCCGGCGGAGCGGTCACAGTACAACTGGCTGCGGCTGATTGGTCTGATCTATCTTGGCATTGGACTGTATGTGTTGCTGCGGCGCTGGACCGCGCCCGGCTCAACCCACTTTTATATTTTTTGCCTGGTCTCGTTCATTTCTTACACTTTCCACTATTCAGGGAAATTCAACGGGTTTGATTGGACCATTTACTGGGGCAACGTCGCGGCCGGACTGCTCCAGGCTGCCTTATTTCTGCATTTCGTTTTGACCTTCCCCGAGCGCCATTGGTTGGTTCGCAAACATCGCTGGGTGATCTCGGCGATTTATATTCCGGGGCTGCTGCTGTTGAGCGTGCACGTTCTGGCGGTCTGGTTCCTTAAAGCCAGCGAGATGTTGCGCTGGAATCTCGACCGCTTGGAGATGGGCTGCCAGGCGCTGTTCTTCGTCGCTGCGGCGGGAGTGCTGCTATACAACTACCGTCGCGCAAGTACGCCGATTCTGCGGCAACAATTGAAGTGGGTGACCCGAGGGACGATTCTAGCAATCACGCCGTTCACACTGTTTTACGTGATCCCTTACGTGTACCCCGCGCTGCACATGACAGCGATGAAAGTATCGGTGCTGTCGCTGGGTATCCTGCCGCTGACTTTCGGTTATGCCATCTTCCGATACCGCTTGATGGATGTGGATTTGATTTTCAAACGCGGCATGGTCTACACGCTGGCAGCAGCGGCCATTGTCGGTGCATATTTTGCCGTGGTGGCGGTAGTGGCCGAATTCGTCCACTTGCAAGTGCCCAGTACCGGGCCGAGAGGCCTTGTGCTTGCGATTGTGGTCACGGCCTTGCTGTTCGATCCGGTGCGAAAGTGGATTCAGCAGCGCATTGACCAGTTCTTCTATCGCGCGGGCTACGATTACCGGAAAACGCTGATCGAGTTTGGCCGCGAACTTAGCTCAGAAACCGATCTCGACAAAATGCTGAGCGCGGTGGTCGACCGCTTGTCACGAACGCTGTTGGTGGACCGCATGGCGGTTTTCCTTTCCGACGGGGAAACCCATGAATTCGTCGTAGCCAAGTCTTTTGGCATGACCCAGAGCGGTGGCCTGGATCTGAGCTTCTTGGGCACGCCGCGGCCGGAAGACGCCGTGGGGCATCTGTTCTTCGACAACACTCGTCAGGTTCCTCGCGAAACCATAGACGCCCAGCGCACCATCGCCAAGCTGGATCTGAACTATTACATTCCCTGCCGCGCGCAGAAGCAGACCATCGCCGTGCTTGGCTTGGGCAAAACTGTCGAAGGAGATTTCCTCACCAGCGAAGATGTGGAGTTGCTGGAAACGCTGGCGGGCTATCTGGCAATCGCCATTCAGAACGCGCGTCTGTATGCTTCGCTGCAACAGAAAGTCGCCGAATACGAGCGCCTCAAAGACTTCAACGAAAACATCGTGGAGTCGATCAACGTGGGTGTGCTCGCTGTCGATTTGGAAGACCGCATCGAGTCTTGGAATTCGCAGATGGAAGTGATGTATGCGCTACCCCGATGGCAGGCTCTGACCCGGCCATTGGGCGAAGTTTTCCCCGCTGCATTTGTCGAGGCGTTTTACCGTGTCCGGCAAAACCCGGGCATCCACAACTTGTACAAGTTCCGGCTGGGAACGACGACCGGCGAAAGCCGCGTGGTCAATGTTGCTATCGCGCCTCTCGTCACTAAGGACTTCAGCGTAGTCGGGCGGCTCATCATCATGGATGACATTACCGAACGCATTGAACTCGAAGCCCAACTTTCGCAGGCTGACAAACTCTCGTCCATCGGTCTCCTAGCCGCGGGTGTGGCTCATGAGGTGAATACACCTCTGGCTGTAATTTCTTCCTACGCGCAAATGCTTTCGAAGCAACTTCAGGGCGATCCGCAAAAGGGTGGGCTCTTAGAGAAAATTACGCGCCAGACCTTCCGCGCTTCCGAGATTGTGAACAACCTGCTGAATTTCTCCCGCACCAGCGGCACCGAGTTTACAGCGATTGATGTCAACAAAATCATCTCGGATACGCTGGCCCTTCTTGAGCATCAATTCAAGGTCACGAAGATCAAAATACAGGACGAGCGTAGCCAGCAAATCCCGCTGATCAACGGCAACGCAGGCAGGCTGCAACAGGTTTTCCTGAACTTGTTTCTGAATGCCAAAGACGCCATGAGCAATGGCGGTACGCTGCGCATCGCAACCACGAATGGCGACAGCGTCGGCGTGATGGTCTCCGATACTGGCAGCGGCATTGCTCAGGAGCACATTCACCGCATCTACGATCCATTCTTCACCACCAAGACGGCCCCACGTGAAGGCCAGCCGCGAGGCACAGGACTCGGTTTGTCGGTAACCTACGGCATCATTCAGGAACATGCGGGGAAAATTCGCGTGGAGAGCCGGTCCGGCGAGGGCACAACGTTCTACCTTGATTTCCCTTTGACCAGGAAGGCTGTCAATGTCTGAAGCGGCAGTGATCGTGCGACACAATTCGAAAGAAACCTCGCTGCCACCCGCTGGCTCAGTATTGATCATCGATGACGAGGCGGCCATCCGCGAGTCCCTGGAAACTCTGCTGGAACTCGAAGGCTACGGAGTAGAGTGCGCGGCGACGGGGGAAGATGGCCTGGTGCGCATCGGCGAACGAAGCTTTGATCTGGTGCTGCTCGACCTCGCCTTGCCAGATCGGAATGGCATCGATCTGCTGGCTGAAATTCGCACCCAGGATCCAGGCCTTTCGATCATCATGGTCACCGCCTATGGCACGGTGGAAAATGCTGTGAAGGCGATGCAGGCGGGTGCGGCAAATTTTGTCCAAAAGCCCTGGGACAACGAAAAGTTGCTGGCGGATGTGCGCGCCGCGGTTGCCCGCCATCGCGCGGAAGAAGAAAACGTCCAACTCAAGCGCGCGCTGAAGCAGCGCTACAACTTCGAAAACATCGTGGGCAAAAGTGAGCCCATGCTGAAGATTTTCGACTTGGTGGCGCAGGTTGCCCCCAGCCGTTCGACTGTCCTGCTACAAGGCGAAAGCGGAACCGGCAAGGAACTCATCGCCAAGGCCATTCACCTGAACTCGCCGCGCCGCGATCGGCCTTTTGTTCCCGTCAATACCGGATCGATGCCGCCTGATCTTCTCGAATCCATTCTGTTCGGACACGTAAAAGGGGCATTCACCAGCGCCGTCGCGTCGAAGAAAGGCCTGTTTGAAATTGCCGACCGGGGTACACTCTTCCTCGATGAAATCGGCACCATGAGCCTGGACACTCAGAGCAAGATTCTGCGCGTGCTGCAAGACCGAAAATTCATGCATCTGGGCGGAGTGCACGAACTTCAGGTGGACGTACGCATCATCGCTGCCACCAACGTCGATCTGAAACAGCAGGTTCGTGAAGGCAAATTCCGCGAAGATCTCTTTTACCGCCTGAACGTGATCACCATTGATCTTCCACCGCTGCGCCAGCGCAAAGAGGACATCCCGCTGCTCGCGGCATTCTTCCTGAATCGATACTCCCAGGAAAACGAGCGTCCGACGCGACGCATCACTCCGGAAGCTCTCCGCCCGCTTTTGACGCACTCCTGGCCCGGCAATGTGCGCGAGCTCGAAAACGTAATCGAGCGCGCGGTAGTGCTGTCAGCCGGAGTGGATGTCGGCCCTGAACTTCTTCCCGACCAGATCGCGGGACGAGCCACCGCATTGTCCGCGCTCGAACATCGTACCGACGCGTCCCTGTTCGACATCATGGAAGATTGCGAAAGGCAAATCATCGTCGAAATGCTGGAGAAGTGTAATTGGAACCAGACCGACGCAGCCGAACGTTTCCACATCCCGCTCTCCACCCTGAACCAGAAAATCAAGCGCCTGAACATCGACATCAAGAAAAAAGTAAGAGAATAAGTAGGGCGGACACTCTGGTTCATCGCCTTTGAATTTGCGGACGACTCGAAACATGAGCCATCTCGCATCCGAAAACCACACCGACGCATCTAGTGTTCATGGAATTCAGACAATTAGGCCTTTCGGGATTAAAAGTTCCCGTCCTAAGCTTCGGCACCGGCACCTTCGGCGGCCGCGGCGAGTTCTTCCAGGCCTGGGGCAACAGCGACGTCAAGGAAGCCACGCGCCTCGTCGACATCTGCCTCGAAGCCGGCGTAAATTTCTTCGACACCGCCGACGTGTATTCCCAAGGTGCCTCCGAAGAAATTCTGGGCAAGGCCATCGCCGGCCGCCGCAGCCAGGTTCTGATTTCCACCAAAGCCACCTTCGCCATGGGCGACGGACCCAACGACCTCGGCTCCTCCCGTCACCATTTAATTCCGGCCTGCGAGGCCAGCCTGCGCCGCCTCAACACCGATTACATCGATGTCTACCACTTGCACGGCTTCGACGCGGTAACGCCGGTAGAAGAAGCTATCAAGACTCTCGACACGCTGGTTCAAAGCGGCAAGGTTCGCTACATCGCCTGTTCCAATTTTTCGGGATGGCATCTGATGAAGTCCCTGGCCGTCTCCGAAAAATATGGGTGGGCGCGTTACGTAGCGCACCAGGCTTATTATTCGCTGGTAGGCCGTGATTTCGAGTGGGAGTTGATGCCGCTCGGACTGGACCAGAAAGTAGCAACCATCGTCTGGAGCCCTTTAGGGTGGGGCAGGCTTACCGGAAAAATCCGCCGAGGCAAGCCACTCCCAGAAGTAAGCAGACTGCACAAAACCACCGAGCAAGGCCCGCCAGTTCCCAATGAATATCTCTACAGAGTCGTGGATGCGCTCGACGAAGTCGCCCGCGAAACCGACAAAACCATTCCGCAGGTGGCTCTGAACTGGCTCCTGCAAAGGCCTACGGTGGCCAATGTAATCATAGGAGCCCGCAACGAAGAACAACTACGCCAGAACCTGGCCGCCGTGGGATGGAACTTGACCCCGGAGCAAGTAGCGCACCTGGACGCGGCGAGCGAAGTCACCCCGGCGTACCCGTACTGGCACCAACGTGCGTTCGTTAGAAATCCAAAACCAGTGTAGGGCGGACACTCTTGTCCGCCGCCTTCACGCTATCATCCTGGAGCGAAGCGAAGGATCTATGCATTCTGCTCCCAGCAGATAATTTCCCGCCCTGTTGGGCGCCAGCGCCAATCCCGCGTATTTTTCCAACTATGCCCCCGCGACAAAACTTTGACATTCTTTTGACAACCTCAGCAAGAAACTCATGGACAATGTCTCCGCTCCCGCATTCTCCGCGAAATCAAAAAGGACGTCCCATGAAAAGCCCTCAATCCCTCGCGCGTCTCCTCACCATTCCGATTCTCGTGACGCTGTCCGTATTCTGCGCCGCTCAAACTTATAACATCACCGACCTCGGCACGTTGCCTGGGGGCAATGCCAGCGTCGCGTTCGGCCTCAACGTCAGCGGCCAGGTAGCGGCAGATTCCACCCTTCCTAACAATCCCTACGGCCACGGGTTTCTCTATAGCCACGGCACTCGTATCGACCTCGGCGATCTGGGCGGCGGATGGAGCGACGCGTTTGAGGTCAACGCCTCCGGCCAAGTCACCGGCTACGCACCTCTGGCCGGCGGAACCACGCGCGCATATATATACACCAACCACCGAATGAAGCCTTTGCCTACGCTCGGCGGAGCCACCAACGAGGGTTACGCCATCAACGACCACGGCGATATCACCGGCGCCTCCGATACCGGCAATGGCGAGGTTCATCCCTTTCTCTACCGCAATGGCAAGCTAGTCGACCTTGGGACGCTGGGAGCGCACCAGCCGGGATTATGGAACGTCGGCTCGGGCATTAATAACTCCGACGCGGTCGTGGGCATGTCGTGGCGCGCCAACGGAGCCATCCAGGCATTTCTCTGGATGAACGGAAAGATGAAAGACCTGGGTGATTTAGGCGGGGGCTACAGCAGGGCATGGGCCATTAACGATCAAGGCCAGGTCGCTGGGGAAGCCTACACAGCTGCCGGGGCCCTGAATGCATTTCTGTGGACGAACGGCAAGATGAAAACCTTAGGCACCCTGGCCGGCGATTTCAGTCGAGGACTCGCCCTCAACCGCGCCGGAATCGTGGTCGGCGAGTCCACGTCGATCAGCGGCGACCATCACGCGTTTGTATACCGCAGCGGAAAGATGCTCGATCTCAACCAACTGATCCCGGCCGGCTCAGGATGGGAGCTTGGCAGCGCCAGCGGTATCAACGACGCCGGACAAATTAGCGGCTCCGGCCTTCACAACGGCCAGCAGCGCGGCTTCCTGTTGACTCCTCGCTAGCCTGGCAGGAGAAAAACTGACTGGAGGGAAAATGAAATCCAGAGGATTGATATGTGTTGTGGCACTGACATTGTTTGTTGCCGCGCCTGCGGCCATGGCAAGCAGTAAATGGTATGTCGATGGGAAGCACGGCAGTGACAACAACAACTGCAAGTCACGCCACCACGCCTGCAAAACCATCTCGAATGCTCTTTCGCTCACCTTGCCGGGTGATCTCATCTTTGTCGCCCCCGCGACTTATCACGAGACTCTCTTCATCTACTTCAACTTGGACATTATCGGTTCCGGTGCGAAGACAACGATTGTGGACGGTGGAGGTGTCAACAGCCAGGTCGTCGTCGTTGGCTCCGAACCCAAAGTCCCCGTCACGCTTTCAGGGATGACCTTCCGCAATGGGGCGGGACAGGAAGATGGCGGCGGCATCTACAACTGCTTCGGAACCCTGACGGTCATCGACAGCATCATCACGGGGAATCGAATCAGCAGTGGGAATGGCTCCTTCGGCTACGGCGCCGGCATCTACAATTGCCCGAGCAGCACGCTCACCCTCATCAATACCACCATCAGCAACAATAGTGCATTGATTGGTGGCGCTATCTGCAACGGCGGTACGCTGACGATCATCGATAGCACCATTAGCGGGAATGTCGCGCGCCAGCACGAGGGCGGTGGCATCGCCAACTACGGCACCCTGACCATCACGAACAGCACCTTCAGCGGGAATATCGCACGCCCCTCCCTGCTCGGCAGCCTGGCCGGGGGCATCCTGAATGGGGGACTATTCCAGTCGGCGGGGACGCTCGCGATCAACAACAGTACGCTCAGCGGAAATGTCGCACGCGGAGGTAAGGGCGGCGCCATCTTCAACGTCAAGGGAAGCTCGGTGGTGCTTCAGAACAGTGTTGTTGCAAACAATACGGGGGGAAATTGTCACGGTACCATCACCTCCCGTGGCTACAACTTGAGCGGCGACGATAGCTGCAGATTCCATAGCGCCGGTGACCTGAACCGCACCGATCCCAAGCTGGGACGCCTGCAGAACAACGGCGGACCGACACAGACGATGGCTCTGCTCCCTGGAAGCCCCGCGATTGATTCGGGCAACCCGGGCGGCTGCACCGACGGCAAGGGTCATCTGCTAATGACAGATCAGCGCGGCAAACCACGCCATGACAAGGAAGACTCGGGCGGCTGCGACCGGGGAGCCTATGAACGTCAGAAGGACTAGAGCATTTTCAGGATCGCTGTAGCAAGCAACGAAACAGCTGGTCCCTCCACTCTGGCCCCTTCGGGAATCAAAAGCTCCAGTCGGGATGTCTGAGGGCTCGTCCTAGGTGAGCTCGCTCTATACTCAAAAGAACAATCCCGCGCAAAGCTGAAACAACCTTATCAACGGACCGGATTTAGCTTCTTGAGTGTCGTCTCCGCGTCGCGACGAATCTCACCCCTCCGCGGCTCTGTATCGGACCAGGAGGACGCGGGCGACCTATGAGCATCCAGCAGGGCCAATACTTTTTCGGCGTACTGTCGTGCCAGATCTTTTTGTCCATCTGCCAAATATGCGTCAGCTAGGTCGTCGTTTGCGTCGGCCGATTCCGGATAAGCCACTAGATTGAGCTTGAACACTTCGATGGCTAACTTCGGCTCGCCCGCGCGTAGATGGTCTTGGCCTATGATGCTGACGGTAATTTCCGGAAACAACTGCGCGTCGGGATCTGTTCGCCGGGCTTCGGTCAGTTGCTGAGTGACCTGGGCGACTCCGCCGGGCATCCGAATTTGATTGAGGATCGATGCACATGCCAAAGTGTCCGGCGGCGCGTGACCCGGCGTCTTGATCAGCGTGACAAGAAACCAATCCCGAATGATGCCGGGGAGCTCCGTATGAACTTTAAACATGTCGGTTCCGTGGCCGCCGTTGGCGGGAACTTTGCCGGCATCGGAAGGGGGTTCGTACCATAGCCAAGGCGCCTCTTGCGCCGCGGAATAGTGCACGAACTTCTTGCCCCCGTTGGAGGAGGTGATGTAGAGCAATTCCATCGCCTCGACCGTCGGAGGGTATTCGTCGTCGTCGGCCACGACGAACAGTCCGGGTAGTTGTGACGCCTGCCGCAGGAATTGCAGGCCGTCTTGGAGGGTCTCTCCGGAAAGCAATGCCAGCGATTTCACCTCAGCGGAGTGTTGACGCGCCACTTCGACGGAACGGTCGACGCCGAGTGCCCCGGCTCCTCCCACGCCGATGACATCGCGCTTGACGCCTGGCTGCGAAACCAAGTATTGCCACGCTATGTCAATGTCGCGAGCATCCGTCAGCCTTTTAGAAGGTGTACCGCCGCTTTCGCCATATCCGCGCAGATCGAGCGTAAGCGTGTTGATTCCAATCGCCGCCAATTGTGCGGCGAGATCGTCCCACGCCTTGCGTGTCCGGTTACTCTGGTGCAGCAGCAATGCACCGGGGCCTGACCTGCCTGCGGCAAAGTAGCTTGCCTTCAGGACGGTGCCGTCAGACGCCTTGAGGTCAACCACACGTGCAGCCGGCGGTTCCTCCTGTTGTTCGCGGGACGCGCCTTGTCCCAATGCCTTCGCGGCAAAAATGAGTGCCAGCGACAGGAAGTAGATTGGTATCCGTTTCATTCCGGTGATTCGCTCAATCAATCTGACTTCCCCCGGCTGGCTGGCGGCACAATTCCATTCATCCGCAAATACTCCACCATCTGTCCGTAGTGATCAAAGGCGTGCGCGACGCCAAATGTAGCCAGACGCAGGCGAGTCGATTTGCTGCCCTCCGCGGTTTGCGACATATTCTCAGGAGTCAACGTAGCCGCGGCCTTGTGCCCCAGGGCATAAGAATCCTTCAGAAACTTGATAATGTCGGCTTTGGACTTCAAGTTCTCAGGACCATTTCCATCTTTTAAGCCTTCCGGCAGCTTATCGCCCGTAAGGTGGGACCAAATGAAATAGTTGGATGTGGCGACATGTTTGACCTGTACTGCAAACGTACGCACACCTTTGTAGTCGCTGCCCGGAATGTGCAAGCTTTCAGGAGAGAAGTTGTATTTATCTTCGGGCATGGCTTCGGCCACGTCCACAACTTGCTTTTCGATGTTGCTGATTTCGCCGTCCAGGATTGAAGCCAGGGTTGGCGAAGACTGCTGCGGCGGTTGAGCTTGGGGCGCGCTCACGGCTGCCGCGCTGCTGGTGCCTCGTCCCCAAGCAGTCAGGGCAAAGATGATTACCGCCAATGGCAAGAAAATTCGTATTTGTTTCATAGAATAAATCCTCCAGAGTTGAGAACTTTCAAGCGTCTTATCCGCCGGATCAGCGCCGCGAGTCCGGCGGCACCAGATTGTTCGCGCGATAGTAAACCACCAGCTGGCCGTAGTGTTCGCCACTGTGCTCAATGGCAAATGTCCAGATGGAGGAGTTGTGGGCCAGCCGCTTCCCAAAAAATTTCGACGTATTGTCAAGCCCCGCATCGCCCTGCTGTTGAATCACTTTCGCTCCGTCGGCGACGGCCTCCTGCACGAACTTCACGACGTCGGCCTTGGTCTTGAATACGTCACGCGAAGGATTGTCGCCCTCGCCGAAGTCGGGCCCGAGGTGTGATCCGGAAACCCTGCGAATCAGGACGAAATCCAGTGCGGCGGCGTGAAGGAGATTCTGGGCAAAGGTACGCTCGTCTTTCTGCAGCTTGAAATCGTATTTCTCTTCAGGAAAATCCTGGGCCATGGCGATGAGTTTGTTCCCGATGTCGTTCCATCGGTCCAACATCTCATCGGATTGAGAGCGCGCAGGACTAGGGGCTTGGTCCTGCGATTGGCCCTGACCGTAAGGACTTGTTGCGACAACGGCCATCAGCGTGATGGCGAGCGCAAGGGAAAACCGCTTCATCATACGTTTCTCCTTTGGAGTGGCAATAAACTAGACTCGGTTAGACGTAGCGACACTCCCGAAGTTTGAGCAAATTTTCAGGCCACCAGTGGAAGAATCGACCTAGTGTGACCTGCTACCGATGCGGTAGACAATCCCAGCAGAGAGGCGCAACGCAGGCGTGGTCGAACCGCCCGAGCGAATGCCAAAGTAATCGCTTTCGAGCCGCAGCCCGAATTTTCGGCTACCACCGAGCCCAACATCGGTTCCCCCTCCAAGGGCGAATGCAAACTCATTTCCCCCGCCGGTGATGCCTCCTGACGACTCCGAAAAATGCGAACCGCCAAACAGCGCCTGGGCGAATGGCACGAGCCCGTTCAACTTGCGGTAAGAAAATCGCGGGCCAGCCATGTAAGTCTCTCCGGTTAAACTCTGCGGAATATGGCCCAGGTAGGCCCCGAAATCACCAGCTATTCCAAACCAATGGTTGGCATTGAAAGCGACGGAGCCGCTGCCGCCGTTCATCCAGATGGTAAAGCCCTTAAGAATGTAGAGAGGGGAATATCCCACCCTCAGGTCAACCGCGGGAGTGTCCTGCGCTTTTGAACATGCGGCTAACCACGAGATCGCAAAGACTGCAAAGGTAAAGTTCCTCAGCCAGAGACGGGAGGTTTCCATGTCAGGTCCTCCTGAGCGCAAGAGAGTCTAGCAGACAGTCAAAGCGGGTTTGTAAGCAAAATGTAAATTCTTGAAGGTGTGGCGCGGGCATCCCGTCCGTGGCCTTTGAATTTGTGGATCACTTTGAATCGCATCAACCACGATGACTTCCAGCTTACGCCGCGCGCCTCTTTCGCTTCTCCGACAAGCTACTTAACGGATCCGACGCCGTATACACGACCAACTGCACGCGCATGGTTCGATCAAGTCAAGAGAAGAACTCCGATCGAGGATGCGGCTGTTGAAGTTCTCATTCCTCGCAAAAAGCGCAAGGAGTGGGGCACCCTTGTTCTGAATGCCGCCGCTCCTATGCGTACTGCTTCCCGGAAAAGGTCCGGGCTCATCTTCTGTCCTACGAACCCTCGGGGGCGTGCAGGACGCGGAAGGTATTGCCGCCGTTCGACCAGACCAGCAGCAGCGCGTCTTTGCCTTTCGGGACGCTGGATAACGCCTGCTTGACGTCGGAGGCGCTTTGCACGTCGTGCCGGTTGACCTGCACGATTACATCGCCTCGTTGCAGTCCGGCGTTGTCGGCGGAGCTGCCCGGTTGGACCTGCTCGATCACAGCGCCGTGAATGTCGCCGGGAGCTTGCAGTTGCTGACGAACGTCGGGAGTCAAGTCGCTAAGACCTACGCCCCAGTGCATTTTGCCGTGTTCAGCTTCGCTGGTTTCGACGCCTTCTTTGTCACGGCTGCCCATCGCTTCGAGCGTGACTGGCACGTTTACTGTCTTGCCGTCACGCATTACTTGCAGTTTGATGATCGTGCCCGGGCGCTTCTGTCCGACTTCTACCTGAAGCTCACCGGCGTCAGTCACTTTCTTGCCGTCAAGTTCCGTGACTACGTCGCCGACTTTCAATCCCCCTTTGGCTGCCGGTGAATTGGGTTCGACCTGGGTCACTACTGCTCCGTTGGCGTCGGTGACGTCAAAGAACTTGGCGTTCTCCGGGGTGACGTCGCTGATGCCGATTCCCATGTAGCCATGGGTTACTTTCCCGTCGCGGATCAGCGTGTCGACCGTCGGCTTCACGATTTGCGTGGGGATAGCAAAACCCATTCCGGAGAACTGTCCGGATGAAGAAATCAGGAAGGTGTTGATGCCAACTACTTCGCCGTGCGCATTTACCAGCGGGCCGCCGGAGTTGCCGGGATTGATGGCCGCGTCCGTCTGGATGAATTCGCCGGGCTTGCGCGCGTTATCCGAGAACGGATTTGGCCGATTTAGCGCGCTGACTATTCCGCGGGTTACGGTGAAGCGGAAGCCGAAGGGATTTCCGAAAGCTAGTACTGTCTGGCCTGGATGCAATGCGGTCGAGTCTCCCAACGGAATACTTGGCAGGTCGCCGCCGTCTACCTTGATTACCGCAAGGTCGGTCAGCGGATCGGTGCCGATCAGCTTGGCCTTCATGATCTTTCGGTTGCTCATGGTGACGCGGATGTCGACTGCGCCATCAATGACGTGGTTATTGGTGACGATGTAGCCGTCGGGCGAAATAATGACTCCGCTGCCGATGCCATGCTCAATCTGCGGTTGCTGGCGGCCGTGACCGAAGCCCTGACCTTGGCCGAAACCTGGTCCGAAGAATTGCTGCATGTCGTCGGGTAATTGTTGTTCAGCGGTTTCTTTGCTGTGTGAGGTTACAGCAACGTTGACGATGGCGGGTGTTACTTTGGCAGCCAAAGTTTCCATTGCCTGGTCGAGCGAGAGCAATGTGCTTACGCTGTTGTCGTCGAGTGGAGCTGCGGCCGGGGCTGCGACTGCTGCCCGCGCCGGTGCTGGTTTTGCGGTTTCGTAGGTTACCAGGGACGCGAGGCCTGCGATTGCGACTAGCGAAATCGCCATACGACCCATGGTTGTTTTCAAGTTTGCAATCCACTTACTCATTTGTTTACTTTCTCCTTTAGCAACTAATTATTTAGTTCGTTAATGCAGACTGATTCCTTGCTCACTTGTGCCTCTCCTAAATTTGCTTTGCGGGAATTCTGCTTTCGACCCGGCGAGTAGAATCCAGGACGGTCACGCGCCACACGCTGATTCTCCACAGCACGGGGCCTGCGTCGTCATACACTGCCGTTTGCATCACTAAAAATATTGCCTGCGCAGGTTTGGTGGTGGTTGAGAGTCTTGCTTCTTCTAGAGTCCCTTGCCCCAGAAGCTGAAACCCGGATTTGCTTTCAGCAATCTGCGGCAGGATCAAATTCGAGCCCTTCCGAATTCGATGGTTCGCGTTTTGCGGCGCGAGCGTTTTCAGGGGCTCACGAACTCCATGAGTCGGGCGGAGTGGTTCCGCAAAAGGTCTTTCGTGGAAACTTACCGGCGTTGCATTCGCATACTGTTGGGGAACCGAACTGGCGTCTGAGGCCGCACCTGTGCTCGCGCGTATCGCTGAGACGTCCGGCGCCCGGTCTTTAAATGCGACAAGTTCCGGCGCGTGCGATAACGAAATCAAACAAACTACCAGGAACGCTGCTACAGAATACAAAGCCGGTTTCCAGACGCGGGTGGCGCTCGAACGATTTACGTCGAGAATCTGTGAGACGCGCAGCGAGGTCTGCCGCATCCGGCTCACGGCGGCTTGGGCCATCGCCAATCCCCGGCGTAGGAAGGTCTTCTCAGCCATTGAAACCAGGCATTGTGCATAGCCTCGCGGATTTCCCGTCTCCGCCAGGACTGCGTCGTCGCATGCCATCTCTCGTTCCAACGCCAATTGATTTTCGATCCACCACACGGCAGGATGGAAAAACAAGAGCGCCTTCAGGACCTTTTGGGCAAGATTTGTCCAATCGTCGCGGCGGCGCAGATGAGCCAACTCGTGAATCAGTATCGAATTTAACTGGGAGGTGGAAAGTTCCTGCAGAGCCCATGACGGAATCACTACCAGAGGTTTCAGAAAGCCGATGGCCGTTGGTACCTGTATGCGATCGGAGTGGCATAGCGCCACCGGCCTTACGCTTTGAAACTCTTGCAGCGTTGTCTGCAATAACGGATTGAGAGTCTCGGTATCGATTGCGGTGCAACTCGCGCGGAGTTTGCGCAACTGCAGAAGACCTGCACCTACCCTCAGCAGCCACACACCGGCAATCAGCGCCCACACGATAAAGATATCGAACGCCCACGAGCTGGGAACAGTGATTGCCGAGCCTGCGGTCCCGGCCTGGGGAGTCGAAACGGCGACGCGGATGACAGGCAATGCCGCGATGGCCAGCAAAGCTGAGAACCATACCGCAAACCGAGTGCTGGAATTTCGCCGTCCTAATACGCGCAGCAGAATCCAGGCGAAAAGCCCGATGGCGAGGCCTTCGAGCATGCAGTTCAGTATGCTCCCAGCCGACATTCGGGCCACGTGATCCAGATTTAGCGCCGCGATCATTACCTATTCAGTCCTTCACTATTCATTCCGTCTTACCGTACGCGGCCTACGCCGCAGGCTGCATTCCGTAGCCGCTTTCGCGGCTTGGTCTACTTCCCTATTTGTTTTCACCCGGTTCGGCTTGTTCCAGGAGCTGACGGAGCCGGTTTAGTTCCTCGGCATCAATGCCGCGTTCCTCCAGAATGTTTAAGACCAGCATTTCATGCGAATCCTTAAAGAAGCGACTCGCGAGATGCCGAATTTCCGACCGCGAGGCTTCCGCCCGCTCAATCAGCGGACGGTAAACATGGGCGCGGCCATCCTTTATATGTTTCAAGTAGCCCTTCTTTTCGAGGATGCGGATGGTGGTCAACACCGAGTTGTACGCCAGTTGCGATTTCTTGGGCAGCCCTTCCAGCACCTGCTGAACGGTCGACGGACCTCGCTGCCAGAGCACGTCCATCAGCCGTAGTTCAGCTTCAGTCAGGGTTGCGGATTTCGTCGGTGGCAAGAGCCATCCTCCATGCTTAATTTATTAGACGCAGCGAAAGCTGAAACGTCAACTAATTATTTAGTTGCCTGCGACAGGCGCTTTGGTTGCATCGGGATCTGTCTCGAAGAAATCCGGTTGACCGCTTTCAATCCCTCGATGCCCACCCTTTAAACCATGGATAACTTAAGTTTGGGGTACCCCGTTCTTTCGCGTTCTGTGCAAAAGAGCCGGGTGCGCCCTCAATAGCCGCGAAGCGGCGGCAGAATGCAGCCCACGGCGCAAGCCGTGGGTAAAAGTGGGCAACGACCGAGCCCCAGCGGGGCGAAAGATCAGTCGCGACACCGATTCCCGAGCGAGCCGCCACATCATTTACCATCCGCGCAAACCGCCGCATTCTCCGTGACACCAGCGCCAGACGGAGGTACTATCGCTCGAAGCCGCGCTCCTCGTGCCCGTAGCGCCGGCTATCCCGTTCCGAGGTGGTTCCTGGATGACTCGCAAGAGATATTCCCAGTCGGCGGTTGGCGTGCTGAGCTTCCTGGTGGCTGTTTTCGCATTGACTGTGCCTGCCTCCGCCGAGTGGAAGGAGAAGGTGCTATACAGCTTCCAAGGCGGCGCAACCGACGGTGCTTTGCCTGCGGGTGGCGTGGTGTTTGACGCGGCGGGCAATCTCTATGGGGCCACGACCCAAGGCTTCGGGTTTTGCCCTCCGGCGCAGTGCGGATCTGTCTTTCAGCTCTCGCCCCCGGTGAAGCAGGGCGATCCCTGGACTGAAACTGTGCTCCACGTTTTCACAGGCAACATCAACGGTGATGGCGACACCCCGGCAAGCGGCTTGGTGATCGATAGCTCAGGCAATCTCTACGGCACAACCGCTTACGGCGGCACCGGAGATTGCGTCCTTCTGGGCACCAAGGTGGGTTGCGGGATCGTGTACGAAATGACGCCGCCACAAACTAAGGGCGGTTTCTGGACCGAAACCGTGCTGTACAGCTTTCCTAGCCCCAAGCAGGGATATCTGCCTAACGGGGACTTGGTATTCGACAGCGCTGGCAATCTTTATGGCGCAACCATGTTCGGCGGAGGCCAAGGGACAACTTGTAACAAATTCTATCAGTACTGTGGAGCAGTGTTCGAGCTGAGCCCCCCGAAGACGAAGGGCGGCAAATGGACGGAGAAAGTTTTGCACGGCTTCAGGAGCGGCACCGACGGAGCAAATCCCAATGGCGGCCTGGTCTTGGACAGCAAGGGCACGATTTACGGGACGACATTCGGAGGGGGCAATGAGAGCGGGCAGTGCGGTTCGGGGGGCTGCGGCACTGCCTTCGAGTTGAGGCCGCCTGCGACGAAGGGCGGCATTTGGACAGAGAAGATACTTCATCGCTTTCAACCCCAGGATGGCGCAAACCCGGCTGCGGGTGTTGTTTTTGGCAGGGACGGCAAACTCTACGGCACAGCATCTGCCGGGGCAACCAATGGAAATGGCGATGTGTTCGACTTAGCCGCCCCAACGGGAGGCCGCGGGCCTTGGAAAGAGACCGTGCTTTACCACTTCGGCGACGGCAATGACGGTACAAGCCCCCGCAGCGCTGTCATATTCGACGTCACGGGCTGCCTCTATGGCACTGCGCTTGGTGGAAAAAGTCACTTGGGCGTCGTCTTTCGGCTGAAGCACCCGAAACATGGAAGTCCGTGGTCGCTTACTACTCTCTACAACTTCACTGGCACTCCGGAGGGGAGCGAGCCAAAAGCGAAACTGATCTCTGACGGATTGGGGAACCTCTATGGCACGACGCAGTACGGCGGCTCAGGAACAGCGTGCCAAGGGGGTTGTGGAACGGTGTTTGAGGCCAAGCCATAGAAAGCACCAGTGGCCCGATGCAGGGCGGCCAAAAAGATGCACAACAGGACTAACCTTTGGCGGCGTGGCCCACCCTTTACAACAATTAATAATTAGGTTTGGGGTGCCCCGTCCTTCGCTCTGTGCGAAAGGGCGGGTGCCGGCAGCGTCGCAAACCAGCCATCCTTCTACCCCCTCTAACCCAACCGGCTCAGATTACCTTCTGGGTGACCGCTCTTTATTTCACGTTCTTTCGAAAAAGTACGCACTGGATTCCCAATTTGGGAACCAGTGCCCAGCCCAGCCACTTTCTTCTTGATCTCGTTATTCCATTTGCGATAACATAACACCACATAGGTTATCTATAAGATAATCACCGTTCTTTGACAATCTGACTTAAAGCGGCGCTTCCAAGGGAACGAGGCTCCATCCGGAACAGCACAACCAAGATCCAGCCTTGCCTGGCGTTCCAAAATGGAATAACAGCAAGGGCGAGCAATCGCTGTAACCCTAATGTCTTTAATATTTTGCCTGTAACTGCCTTAGAACCATAGATCTAGAAGGCAAGAAAAATTCCGGGGTATAAATATAGTTGACTAACCCACGCCATTCTGTTATAGTTTGAACATGGAAAGCCCAAAGACATTACTTGAAGCGATTCAATACTTTAGCGACGAACAGGTATGTATTGACGCGGTAGCCTTGATGCGTTGGCCCGCTGGCCCCCAGTGCCCCGATTGCAATACCAAGAATCCCTACTACATCAAGACTCAAAAGCGCTGGAAGTGCCGCGACTGCCGCCGTCAGTTCTCCGTTAAAGTCGAGACCATCTTTGAGGATTCTCCCATCCCTTTGCAGAAGTGGCTGCCCGCTCTGTGGATGCTCATCAATTGCAAAAATGGAATCAGTAGCCATGAGATGGCCCGCGATCTAGGCGTAACTCAAAAGACCGCATGGTTCATGCTGCATCGCCTGAGACTGGTTATCAAGGCCCGAAATCTCGGAACAAAACTTGGCAGCAATGACGGCGGCGAAGTCGAAGTCGATGAATCCTTCGTCGGCGGCAAAATGATAAACATGCACAAGGAACGCCGCGTTAGACTCAATCAAATTCGCACCGAACAAAATACCGACCGCTATCCCAACAAGACTGTCGTAATGGGAATCCTAGATCGAGATGCGCGTCAGGTCCGCGCCAAAGTCGTACCAGACATCAAGCGCGAGACTCTACAAAACGAAGTGCTGCAAAATGTAAAGTATGGCTCCGCTGTGTACACCGACAGCGCCGTGGGCTATGACAAGTTGCACTGGCGTTACGTCCATGACGTTGTGAACCATGCCGAAACCTACGTCAAAGGCCGCGTGCATACCAATGGGCTAGAGAATTTTTGGAGTCTATTGAAACGCGGACTCAAGGGAACCTACGTGGCCGTTGAACCATTCCACCTTGACCGCTACATCGATGAGCAAGTGTTCCGCTACAACAATCGCGCTACCAAAGAGAATCCTTTGACTGATTCGGATCGTTTCTTGTTGGCTCTATCTCAAGTCGCAGACAAGCGATTGACCTTCACAGAGTTGACTGGCAAGGATAGCGCGAGGCCTGAGACCTTCTAATCCTTATCGGAAGAAACGCGGGCGGAAGCCAAAGACATGAATTTCCCCAGCACAGAGGATTCTGTTAACGCCATCCTTGCCATCCTTGAAGATGAGGCGCGGCGTCTTGATGCGAATTTGAAAAACGAAAAAAGCGAGAAAAACAATATCTCAAATGAACTAATTGTGTCACTGAAAAGAAGCTGTCAGACTTTTAGAATCACACTCAGTTGGAAACGGGATGAACATCTAGATCACGCCAGTTTCAACTTGGGCAATGGATACATTGAAACCCAGTGGCGACTGATACTTGAACCCGTAAATAAGGCCGTTCCTATTTCTCCTCCGTTTCACTGGAGATTGAAATCACGCGATGAATCCATCGCCAGATCATCTCATCCGCGCATTATGAATGAACCTTGGCTGCGGCGAATGATACGAAGCAAGCTTGCCGTTTTAGAAGAGTCATAACTCCGAGTCTTATGTGCTTTGCTCAGGTGGTGTGGAATGTTTCGGTTTAGGGCCGCGTTTCCGCTTCCCCTGGTTCGCTGCTTTCTCTTCGGCAAGCATTTGGTTCAGATCGGTCTTGGAGACTTGCAACACACTACGCAATGCGCTTTGGAATCTCGCGTGTTCGGGAGACGGTTTCGTTTTCGCGTTCATGCGACTATCATAACGCGGATCATCTCTAGATCGGTTAGGTTATGGTTCTGCCGTTTCCTTACGTGGACTGCAAGCACTGCGCAGGGCAAATTGCTTTCCCCGCTCCCAACCTTCAAGAATCAGAAGATCGTCTCCGACGCTTAGCCAGTTGTACTTGGCAGATATACTTTCAATGCATGCACTGCGGGCGAACAGGTCTGTATTGCATTCAAGATGTCCATCAGTTCCCGGCACACAGATGGGTCCCAGATCGAGACCATAGAAATCCCCCACCCGGACCAAGCGGGTTTTACTATCGAATAGAACACCGATGCGGCCATAGCAACTGCGGACTTCCGCACATATTATTCCTGCAACGAATGCAATACGAGACAGAGACCGCCTTAGCGAGAATGGTAGCCGCATTGCGCCAGTCGAGCACTCGCTGTTCGCGTGGGCATGAGTTTGAGTCAAGTTTTGAGTTTGTAAGCGCGAGAGAGGTGTTTTCGATACCGTAGCATTTAACTCTTGCGGCATGGGCATGTTGCACCGTATGATTTGAATTGCCCGCGCAACTCAAGCCCAGCGAATGCCGCCTGCCAGCGGCTATTTGCTTTTTAAGCGTAAGATTTTCCTGCCTATTATACGATCCCACATGAGATAATTCCCCGCCTTTTTGCTAAGCGTTGACAATGAGAGATTTCCTCAAGGGCCTCGCCTCAATTCTTGTCGTGATGGGCGGCATCGCTTCCGCCATCGGCCTGTTTCTCTTTTTATTTTCCGTTTTTTCTTCTGGAAACTATGGGCCTCTTGGCATCTATATTCTGCTGTCAGGTCTGGCCGTCACTTTAACTTCGGGAGCGGTCTATCTACTTGCCGAAATTGCCGACTCGGTGCGACGGCGAAGCCCGCAAGAAGTGCAGGCAGAGCGGCTAGTCGCTAGCGAGACTCGATGAAATGGAGAGGATTTAATATGCCCAGAGATAGCAGTGCAGCCGCCAAGAAAGCAGCCCTAACCCGCAAGCGCAGAGCAGCCGGAAAGAAAGCAGCCACAACCAAGAAACGTAGAGCGGCAGGCCGTAAGGCAGCCGCAACCCGCAAGGAACGGCAACAAACAAAAACTTCTGATGTACTTTTATAGTCACTGTCGGCTAGTGAGTGCGGGTTATAGCGTTGAAAGATTATGAAAGCAACATGGCAGTATCACATTGAAAATATCCCGTTCAATCCCGCAACTGACCAATTGCGATTGAACACAACACTAAACAATTTTGGCAAAGAGGGATGGGAACTAGTGAATATCCAAGGGAACGTGTTTTACTTCAAACGGGAGACGCCTGCCTAGAAACTGTATTGTGCTTACCGCTCAGGCCTCATGTAAAATGTCAAACGGGACTGAGGCCCCGTTAAAATTCTTAGTTCAAAGCGTCCCGACAAGGAAGTAACTTTGAACCAAGAAACCCCGATTGCGACGGGGTACTTGGCTTCAGTCCCGCTTACAAATGGGGATGGCAGGTTCGCGGGACGGCACCCTTATCAAGTCGCTGCCCGTTGGTTCGATTCCAACCATCTCCATCCAAACTTGTCAATTTGACAACCTGACTCTTCTGTCACGATCCAGACTGTCATGATCGTGACTTGATATTACTAGTAAATCGCTAGATTTGCTACAAACCGCAACTTCCGCTCAATTTGCAAACCTACGACAATGAACTTCAACACTGCGATACCCGAAAAGCGATGGGGCAATTTGTATCCCCGCCAGTGACAACAAAAGCATAGCCCGGAGAGGGTTGGTTTTTGGGTTAGTCAACTATATTAATACCAATTCCGGTCCTTTGTTTTCTAGATTTTGCGCCACAAGAGAGTGTTTTTTTGACGGATTTTCTGCACCAGAATGTGTGCAACGAGAGAACCCGGACTACCAAGGCGGAACAACGCGAACCGGGGAACTTGGCGACAGATATTCCTTTTGCTTTTGTCGTGGCGCGCCTCAGGCCGTGAACATGGCGGTGATGTCCTGATAGCTGACGGCGTCCGCCGCGAAAGTGAAAGTACCGTGCTCTCGCATCTCCTTTGCGGCGCGAAGAAAGGCGCCGAGGGCAGCGCGAGAGAGTGCGCTCCCGACGCTCACACGCTTGACTCCAATTGCCGAGAGTTCGGCCAGGCTCAATTGAGCGCCTTGCAGTCCCATGATGACATTCACCGGGCGATCCACCGAACTGACCACCGAGGCAATGTCCTCCTTGCTGCGGAGGCCGGGCGCGTAAAGAACGTCAGCGCCCGCTTCTTGATAGGCCTGCAGGCGCTCGATGGTGTCCTTCAGATCGGGCCTTCCTACGAGATAGTTCTCCGCACGCGCCGTTAATGTGAAAGGGAACGGGAGGTTACGCGCCGCTTCTGCGGCCGCGCGCACTCGGTCGGCTGCCTGTTCAAGTTCATAGGGTGCGGAGTTTGTGCGTCCGGGTACATCTTCGATGGAGCCGCCGACCAGTCCGGTTTCGGCGGCAAGCCGGATCGTCTCTGCGGCGGTCTTAGGGGCGTCGCCAAAACCATTTTCTAAGTCGGCGCTTACCGGCAGGTCGGTCGCTGAGGCAATCGCAGTCACGTGTGCCAGGGTTTCGTCACGATCAATCGAGTTGTCGCGTCGTCCGGCTGAAAAGGCATAACCAGCGCTGGTTGTGGCCAGGGCCTCAAAGCCCAAGTGGGCGAGCAGTCGCGCGGTTCCCACGTCCCATGGGTTGGGAATGATGAATGCCTTTTCACGCTGGTGAAGCGCGCGGAAGGCCTGTCCCTTTTCTTTTTGAGTCAACATAGAAGTCACCTTTGTTCTACTCGAGGGAAGTTGAAGGTTCCGTCGACTACCTCGACGAAGTTCCTTTCTTCACGTAGGATAAGCCGCTTGGTTTGCGCCATGGAGAAATTTTCGAGTGCTTCCGGATCTGATTTCAGGCGTGCTCGATAGCTCTCATAAGACGCCAGACTGTCGAAGGCAATCAATCCCCAAGCTACATCGTTCATGCCTTCATAGGGAAGAAAATATCCCACAAGGTGGCCTCCGCATCGCGGGATGATGCGGCCCCAATTCTCGGCGTACTTCTTGAACTCGTCTCGTTGAAATGGATCGATCTGGTAGCGGATAAAGCAGGTGATTGTCATTGATGTCCTCTTGTTGAATCGCACGCACCTTCATCAATATGCGGGTTGCCCGACATAAACACTTCGTTTACCATCAAAGTATGAATGTAGAACAGCATGCCGACACTGCGGTCTCTAGAATTGCCGCGGCGATTGGCGAGCCGGCGCGTGCCCGTATGCTCTACTGCCTTTCGGACGGGCGAGCGCGAACCAGCACGGAACTTGCGGTGGTCGCCGACGTAACCCCGTCAACCGCCAGCGTGCACCTGCAGCGGCTGAAGGTCGAGCGGTTGGTGAAGGTATTCGCTCAGGGGAAGCACCGCTACTACAGTCTGGAAGGGAGCAATGTGGCCGCTGCGCTTGAAGCCTTGAGTGTGCTGGCCGGTGGGTCGCGTGTTGCATTTGTGCCGAACACGCCCAGCCGGCTGCGTGCCGCGCGAACTTGCTACGATCACATCGCGGGCTCGTTAGGAGTCTCGCTGCATGACCGCTTTCAGGCGCTGGGATGGATGTCGTCCGATTCGACGGCCGGCGACGCTGGCCGCGACCTTACTTTAAAGGGAACGAAGGCGTTCCAGGCTCTTGGCATTGATGTCGAGGCAACTCACATGCTGCGTCGCCGTTTCGCGTATGCCTGTGTCGACTGGAGTGAGCGGCGTCCGCATCTCGGCGGAGCACTGGCGGCGGCCCTTCTGAAAGTCGCACTCAAAAGAAAATGGGTGCTTCAGGATCTCGACAGCAGAGCTCTAGGCGTCACCAGTCTTGGGCGACGAGAAATGCTGACGCGATTTGGCCTTCGGGTTTGACGGCAGAGGCAGGATGCGAAAGGCTATCTCCGACTGATGTTGCGTTACGCCGACCCGATCGCCGCCTCGGACTACCCGAATCGTGGGTCAGAATGACAACCCAACTGTAGGCATAACAATTTAATTGTTCGAGTTCTGCCGGCTTCGGATGTGAAGCAAAATGGAACTCAGACTTCCTCAATGACGTAACTAATGTCAGGAGCAAGCAATCCGCCTGTCCGGCACGGCTACTGCTTCCTGCGCTATGATTTCAAAATTGCATTCGTTCATCACTTCCCGACAAATGGAGTGTTATTCATGTCTTTGTGTTTGAGGCTCGTCGTCTGCCTCCTTGTAGCTTCGTCTGCTGTGCCGATGACCGCTCAGAGCGGTAGTTCCGGTCCGGCAATTCCCACGACTACATTGGCGATCAATTCTTCCACGCCGCTGTCGCAGCGGGTTGTGGCTTATGACATGGACGCTAAGTACAACGCGAAAGCTCACACCCTCGACGCCAGCGAAACCTTGACTTATCACAATCTGACGGGGCAAGCCCTCGATACATTTCCCTTTCATCTTTATTTGAACGCCTTTCAGCCAACGTCTACGTGGATGCAGGAAGGAAAACGGGAGGGCACTCGCGGGCAGGACTTTGAAAAATGGGACAACAAGAGCTACGGCGCGGAGGAGATCAAGAGCTTTGAAGTCGTGGGCCAGGGAGACTTCACTTCGCAGTTGCAGTACATTCATCCCGATGACGATAACAACGACGATCGCACGGTCGTTCAAGTGCATCTGTCCAAGCCGATTCCACCCGATGGCTATGTTCAGTTCAAGATCAAGTTTCACGATCAATTTCCGCAGACCATGGAGCGAACGGGCTGGAATCGCGACTTCGTTCTCGGCGGTCAATGGTTTCCCAAAGTGGGCGTCTGGTGGCACGGCGCGTGGAATTGCCACCAGTTCCACGCGTACACGGAGTTTTTCGCGGACTTCGGTGTTTATGACGTGAAGCTCACGCTTCCTGAGTATGAAGTGGTGGGAGCCAGCGGCATTGAAGTCAGCAGCGTGAACAATCCCGACGGAACGAAGACTGTCGCATACCACGGTGAAGATATTCATGATTTCGCGTGGACGGCGAGCCCGCACTATTTGATTTATAACGACACGTTTCAAGGGAGCATGGGCCCGGTGAAGCTGCGAATCATGATGCAGCCAGCACACTGGCGCCAGGTGGAGAGGCAAGCGCGCGTTCTGAAGGAGAGCATGGACCGCTTCGATCGCTGGTACGGCCCCTATCCTTATAAGACCCTTACACTGGTGGATCCGGACCCGGGTTCGCCGGCATTCGGTATGGAATATCCAACCTTCATCACCGGGGGGACGACTTGGTGGGAGCCGGAAGGGGCTCATGGGGACTCGGCGGAAACTATCGAACATGAATTTGGCCATCAATATTGGTACGGCATGGTGGCCACGAATGAATTCGAAGATGCTTGGATGGACGAGGGCATTAACCAGTACACGCAAATCAAGGTCATGGATTCTATCTTTGGCCCTTCCACTTCGGTTCTCAATCTATGGGGTATCACCGAAGGACAGACGGACGAAGACAGGCTGTACTATGTGGGTTTTGCCGACCTTGATCCTATGTCTCGCAACGGTTGGCAGTACGCTGATTTCAATTCCTACGGCGGAATCTCCTACGGTAAGACTGCTCTGGTGCTGCGCACTCTCGAAAACATGATTGGTGAAGATACTATGCGTCAGGCGATGCATACGTATTTCTTGCGCTACCGCTTTACTCATCCCGCAAGAGAAGATTTCCTGAAGACCATTGAGGAGGTTTCTGGCAGGGACTTGCGTTGGTACTTTAACCAGGCTGTTTATGGCACGCAGGTGTTGGACTACGAGGTAATGAAGATCAGTTCTGTGCCGGTGGATTGGTACAAGGAAAACTTGACAGAGAAAAAGGGCCAGACGGAATACGTCTGCAATGTCTGGATTCATCGCAAGGGGGAGTTCGTTATGCCCATCGACGTTGAAATCAAGTTCAATAACGGCGACAAGGTCCGCGAACATTGGGACGGGCAAGATCGGTGGGTGAGATATTCTTATCAGAAAAAGGCGACCATAGAATCGGTCGAAGTCGATGCCGATCACAAGATTCAATTCGACCGCAACAACTTTAATAACAGTCGAACCGCGGAAGCGAACGGCGGGCCGGCGCGCAAACTGACAAACTATTGGACTTGCATTGGGCAGTTCTGTGCGCAGTTGCTGGCTTGGTGGCTGGTGTAAGTGGACATCTCAATGAACGAGAACAAAAGTTTGGTTTCGGCGGGCGCTGCGATTGCAGGGCGTAACAAACGTTATGTTGTCTGGTTCTACCTGTTCAACCTGGCGTTAGCCCATTTCGGAGCGGCTTCCTTTAGCGATCAGGCGCACGCCATCCTGGACCACAGCCTCCATGCTGACAAACTGTTTCATGGATTCAACCTGGGGGTATTCAGTGAAATGATCGGGCGTCCGGAATTCGGGGCGCTGCCCGGGGCGGCCCATCCTGCAATGATGTTCGCTGTCATATTCTTCCTTTTGACCCTGACGTTCATGCCCGGAGTGCTGCTGGGTTATGCCTCCGATCATCGGCTTCCTCGCGATGAGTTTTTTCGTGCCTGCGGGAAGAATGTGTGGCGATTTGTTCGGCTTTTTTTATTCTTCACGATTACCGCAGGAATTATTGCCGGGATTTTGTTCGGAGCGTTGAACGCGCTGGTCACAGCCGCGGATAAGACTTCGAATGAAAGGCTGCCATTCTTTTTGCAACTCGCCGGCACAATCATCATTTTTCTGGTCTTGACTGTGATACGCATCTGGTTCGACCTTGCCCAGACCGACGTGGCCCTGAGGGACGAGTCCGCGGTTCGCAAATCGGTTGTGGCCGGATTCCGCAAGACGCGATGCAATCTCGGACAGCTGTTGGCCAGCTATGTTGTGATTGCAATTGTGGCGCTGGCCGTCCTTATGGCTGGAATCTTGCTATGGCACGCGATTGTCCCGCCAAGCAGTGTTGCGGGGGCATTCATCATCGGCCAGGCAACTTTGCTTCTGCTTCTCGGCACACGTTTCTGGCAGCGAGCCACGGCGGTTGCGTTCTATGTAAAAGAGCTCGCTGAGCCGGTTGAAGAAGCGCGACCTATCCGCGCGTTCGCGGCTCCATTGGTTCCGTAAGATGATCGCCAATCCTTCGTAGTTCTCCGGGAAGGTGTGGACATATCCACACACTGTCTATTGCCGAACATCATCCAAGCCAAAGCGCATATCGCTAAGTGATCCACCATCAACAAAATAAGTAATGGTTTGCAGAGTGCTATTTCGTCAAGCGTAAGCGAGCGACGGGAGCTCACAAATGCAAACCTTTATGACCGCCATCACGGTGACTGCGGGAATGGCCTTCTCATTGGCAATCGCAGTCCTGGTAGAAGAATGGATTTTCGGGAAAGTGTTCGGCCTGTTTTTTCCCCGGCCGGCAATGCAAATCGAAACTGGGCAGGAGCGCCGAAGCGAGGAGGGCGTATGTTGTTCTTAAAGTATTTGCTCATGCTAGGCGGCATCGGGATGATCGCCGTCGCCGCTGGAATTCTGGCCTACGACATTTACCTGGAGATGAAATACCGGCAGGCTCTCGCCACAGCCGGTGCAGGGCAGTTGCCGCCCGCTCCCCAAGTGCGCTGGCGAAGCTCTTTGGCGTTGGTACTGCTGGCGTGGGGACCCATGGTGTTGGCGTTGGGCATCGTGGTTGTGCCCAGCGGCATGGCTGGGGTTCGAGTCAGCCAAACTAGCGGGACATTGCCGGGTTCGCTATATCCTGGTGCGCATTTCGTCGTGCCGCTTGCGGAGACGGTTGTGCTCTTCGACACCCGCGACCAGTTGTTCACCACCGGCGCTTTGGAGAACGAGAGGGCAGCCAGCATCGGCAAAAACACGAAATCCGAACCGCTCAACGTGCAGGCAAAAGAAGGGCTCACCCTTGGCCTGTCGATCACAGTGCGATACCGGCTTGATCCCAAGCATTTGGATTACATCCAGAGCAACTTGCCCCAGCCGGTAGAAAAGGAAATCGTGCCGGCGGTGGTTGCGAGTGCATGGCGTGAGCTCGTGCCTAATTACACGGTCAGAGATGTGTTCGCGGCGAAGCGTGAGGAAGTGCGCAAGCGGGCGTCCGATGTCATCACGCAAAAACTGGCGGCGGATGGAATCATCGTGAAAGAAGTGATGCTGCGCGATATCCAACTGCCTCCCGAATATGCGAAGGGGTTGGAGAGTCTGTTGCTCAAAGAACAGGAAAGTGACCGTATGGCGGTGCAGACCGATATCCAGCAAAAGCAAGTTAGCATATCGGAACTTGAAGCCGAAGCCACGAAGGCTCAGCAGGTAAAGCAGGCGGAGGGAGAAGCCCAGGTGCGCGTGCTGCAAGCGAAAAGCGAGGCCGACGCGATGCAATACACGCTGCCGCTGAAGCAGAAACAGATTGAACAATCGAAGTTAGAGGCCGAAGCTCGCAAAGAAACTACCGTCAAGAATGCGGAAGCACAGGCGGAGGCCAAGGTGATTGACAGCAAAGCTGAGATGGAGCGGCGCAAATTGCTGGCGGAAGCGGAGGCGGATCGCATCCGCGTAACCGCTGCGGCAGATGCGGTGCGAATGCAGGGTGAAGGCGCGATCCTGAAGCAGAACCCGTTACTGATTAATAAGATTGTTGCCGAACGGCTCTCCGACAAGCTGCAGATCATGATGGTACCGGCAGATGGAAAGTTCTTCTTCGCCAATGACGTGCTACGCAGCATGAGCGTGGCGAATCACTCTAGCCAGGCCGAACCGGATGAGCAGCCGAAGTAGGTTTTGGTAGGGCGCGCATCTTGCCGGCTATCGCACGGGACTTTTGCTTCTGTCCCGGCCAGCCGGCAAAATGCCCGCGCTACAAAAGGTGACTCCAATCAGTACAGGGCTATATGCGAAACGCCAGCGACAACGCGGTTTATAATTCGCGCATCCCGCACATGCGTGTTTCGTCATCACGATTCAAACCGGCGGCCTACCTTTTTGTTCTGATACTGATGCTTGCGCCGATAATCATCGCGAGTGACTGGCGTGCTCCCGAAGCGCAACTGGCGCGACAAATTGTCGCAGCTACGGGTCCCGGAACGGTAGCGCTCGACGTAGTGAACCGATCTTCTCTCAGCCGCCCAGAGGTCGATGTGATCCGGCGAGGGCTCCAAGCCGAACTTGTAGCTTTGGGGATACGTTCTGCAGATGCAGACCAGGCCGCTGCCACCGTGCGGATTACTTTTTCTGAGAACCTGCAGAATTACGTTTGGGTCGCCGAGATTCGTCAGGGGGCGAACGAAGTCTCGATAGTTATGGTTTCCACGCCGAAGCCGATTTTATCGGCAGAGGTGCACCCAGCGGACGCCCTCATTGTTCAGAAGACGCTGCTGTGGAGCGATGAAAACCGCATTCTCGATGTTGCGCTCGTGAACAGCAGCCCGCAGTACATGATTGTCCTCGAGCCAGAAAGCGTCCTGCTATTCAAATTCCGGGATGGACGCTCGCAGCAGGAACAATCGTTGCCCGTACCGCACTCGCACCCGTGGCCACGCGATCTGCGCGGGCGATTAGTTTTGCGGAAAGATCACCTATTCGATGCGTATTTGCCGGGAGTTTTCTGCCGAAGTTCCACGGCTGCGCCTTTGACTTTGAGCTGCCATGAGAGCGATGATCCCTGGCCGCTGGGGGCGGAGCAGAATGGATTGAGTGCGTTCTTCGCTCCCTCAAGAAATTTCTTTACCGGAGCGCTTTCGCCGGGTATTGAAAAGCAAACAACAGTAAAAGCTTTCTATTCGGCTGCCGTAGTGCCACGAGAAAAATACAAGCTGTGGATCTTTGCCGGTGTCGACGGCCAAATCCACTTGCGGGATGGAATGACGGACCAATCCGTGGAAAGAGCAGATTGGGGCAGCGACATCGCGAGCGTGCACAGCGGTTGCGGTCTCGGCTGGCAGGTGTTGGCCACGGGCAATGGACACGGGCCCGTCGAAACTGTCCGAGCTTTTGAAATTGCGGATCGCGAACCGGTTGCCATAGGCCAAGCTGCGGAGTTGAACGGCAGCATTACGGCCCTTTGGGCTGATTCGGATGGAAGCGGAGCGGCCGCAGTTTCACAGAATTCGGAAACGGGGAAATATGAGGCTTACCGGCTTTCCATTCTTTGTGGCGAGTAGTTTGCTTTGCGTTCTCAGCGCTGGCGCTGTTACGCGGCCGCATTATGGGGGGACTCTACATGTCCAGATGCGCGCTACACCCACATCTCTGGACCCGGCCGGTTCGAATGAGCCTGACTGGTTCGGGCTTCGCAATCTTTCTAGCCTGATGTTTGAAACTCTGGTTTCATTGGACGAGCAGGGCAGACTTGCGCCCGTACTCGCAAGTTCCTGGCAGGCTGAACCGGGCAATCAACGTTGGCAGTTTTTCTTGCGACCTGGAGTGGCTTTCCAGGATGGCACGCCAGTAACGCCGGACGCAGTCGCGGCTTCCCTTCGAAATACAAATCCGACATGGAAAGTATTCTCCGAGGGAGAAGGTGTCATCATTGAACGTGATTCCGCCGCTCCCAATCTCCTTGCTGAGCTGAGTTTGCCGCGCAACAGCATCGTCCGACGGGAGGGCGGGAAAATTTCCGGCAGTGGACCTTTCGTGGTCTTGCACTGGGACCCAGGAAAGAAGCTTTTGCTGGCGGCGCGCGACGACTATTGGGATGGCCGAACGTTTCTGGATGCAATTGAAATTGAGATGGGAAAAAGTTTTCAGGAGCAGATGATCGCGTTCGACCTCGGGAAAACGCAGATGATAGAAGTTGCACCAGAACGCGCGCATCATGCGGCGGCGGAAGGCCGTCACGTGGAGAGTTCAGCGCCGGTAGAACTGGTTGCGTTGGTGTTTGGCCACGATCCGCAGTCGCCGGAGGACGGACGACAGCGTCAAGCTCTCGCGCTCTGCATTGACCGCGAGTTGCTGAATACAGTCGTGTTGCAAGGTGGAGGAGAACCTGCTGGCGGACTTCTGCCGAATTGGATGAGCGGCTACGGTTTTCTTTTCCCGGCATCCATGAACCTGGAGCTTGCACGGCAGGTCCGTAGCGAAATTCCGCACACAACTTCCTGGACCCTGGGCTACGACCCAGCGGATCCCACGGCCCGCGTAATCGCGGAGAGAATCGTGCTCAATGCTCGCGATGCCGGGCTGGGAATGCAGATCACAAGCGCGAGTAGCGCCGATGTGCGGGTTATGCGCCTTCCAGTGATCTCGCTCAATAGTCAGATCGCCCTCTGTGACTTGTCCGCAAAGCTCGGACTTACACAACCCAAGTTCGCTTCCGGGTCCGTTGACGATCTCTATACTGCGGAGAACAAGTTGCTGCAATCGCAACGAGTAATTCCGCTGCTGCATCTGCGGGCGGCATACGGGGTGTCTAATACGGTGAGGAATTGGCGGACAGCCCGCGACGGGAGCTGGCGTTTGCCCAACGTCTGGCTTGCGGAGAAACCATGATCTTCCGGCGGAAACTTCTGGGTGTGTTTGCGCTGGCGATCTTGGTCTCGGTAGCGGCTGTTGCCCTGAGCATCTCGTCGCTGACGCGGGCGGCTTTCGAAAAAGCGAATGAGGAGCGCAGTGCAGCCTTGGTCGCGCAATTTCGCCGTGAGTTCAACCGCCGCGGGGAAGAAGTCGCGCATCGTGTGGAGAACATTGCAGCCAGCGACGCCACAACTCGCATGGCTCTCGCTTTAACTCGCGGCTCCCCGGACTACAGCGCATATCTCAACGAAGCGGGAAACATTGCTAACAATCAACAGCTCGATTTTCTAGAGTTCGTCGATAGCGAGGGCGCAATCGTTTCATCCGCACAATCGCCGGCCAAGTTTGGATACAAGGAAACTCCAGCACTTGTGCCTACCGTTCCTAAAGGTGCTTTTCTAAAGATGGAGGAACTGGCCGATGGCGCTGCACTCGGACTATTTGCAGTCAGAGAGGTGAACGTGGGTGAGAAGCCACTCTTTGTGCTCGGCGGCCGCCGCATTGATAAAGACTTCCTCGCCAGCCTCGAGTTGCCTGCGGGCATGCGAGCCATGTTTTACCAAAATCTGGGAAGCGGCTTTTCTCCCGAGTTCTTGATTGACAGTTCAGGTGCTGTGCGCCAAACAGGTCAAATTGCCCCCATTATTCAGCAGCTCCAGCATCAGAGACAGGAGACTACGACGCTGGTGCATTGGTCCTCGAACCCAGTCGATGACGAAACTATCGACGCCATCCCCCTCAACGGACGCGATGGCCAATTACTTGGCGTGCTATTGATTGGCAATTCACGCCGACCTTATGTTGAACTTCGCCAACACATCCACTCAGCCGCATTGTTGTCAGGAACGGCCGGGATTTTACTGGCTGTTCTGCTAAGCGGATGGGCATCGGCCCGTGTGACCCGCCCATTGGAACAACTCGCTCGTGCGGCGCACGAAGTGGCGTCCGGCAATTGGAATGTACAAGTGGAGGTCACTTCGTCCGACGAACTGGGGGAGTTGGCGGAAGCTTTCAACGGCATGACTCGCGAGCTCTTGGCGCAAAGAGAGCATTTGCTGCAGGCTGAACGCGTCGCGGCATGGCGAGAGTTGGCGCGCCGGCTGGCGCATGAGCTGAAGAATCCGCTTTTCCCGCTGCAATTGACGGTGGAGAATTTGCTGCGGGCGCGGCAGCAAAGTCCTCAGCAGTTCGAGGAAATCTTTCAAGAAAGCTCTTCGACGTTGTTGGCCGAGATCGCGAATCTCAAAGCCATCGTCTCGCGTTTCAGCGAATTTTCCAGGATGCCGCAACCGCGGTTCCAGCAGATACAGCTCAATGACGTCGTGCAGAATGCAGGCCGGCTGTTTCAAGCTCAACTCAGTGCGCCGGAGCGGACGCCGATCGAATGTAGACTGGAACTGGCCGAACCCATGGTGCCAATCGCGGCAGATCCTGATCTGTTGCACCGTGCACTCTCAAATCTGGTATTGAATGCGATGGATGCTATGCCTAACGGCGGAACGCTTACGCTGCGCACCAGGCAGCACGGCGAATTGAGCGCTATCGAGGTGTCTGATACCGGCACCGGGCTTACCCCCGAAGAGTGCCAGCGTTTGTTTACTCCGTACTACACTAGCAAACCGCAGGGCACAGGACTTGGCCTCGCCATCGTTCAATCGGTGATCAGCGACCATGGTGGCAGAATCAGTGTTGACAGTGAATCCGGACGAGGAACAACATTCGTGATTGAACTGCCAAGGAATGCGGATAAGTTGCAGAACGTTGATCGCTCACTCGACGCAACTGCGGGGAGCCATTAGTGGGGCAGAAAGCCAATCTTCTGATAGTGGATGACGAACCCAACACGTTGGCTTCGCTTTCGCGCGCATTCCGCCTGGCGGGCCACGAAGCTACGGTTTGCAACAGCGCACTGAAGGCGCTCGAAGTTGCCAAGACGCATAACTTTGATTTGATCTTCTCCGACGTAGTCATGCCTGGCAAAGACGGGCTTTCGTTTCTTGAAGACCTCCGGTCGCAAGGAATCACGGTGCCGGTGGTCATGATGTCAGGCCAGGCGCACATTGAAATGGCGGTGCGCGCCACAAGGCTTGGAGCGCTCGACTTCCTGGAAAAACCGGTCTCCACGGAAAAGCTGCTGCTCACGGTGGAGAACGTGCTTAAACTTCGACGTCTGGAATCGGAAAACCGCCAGCTTCGGCAACGCCTGGGCAAGCACGAAATTGTGTGGACTTCCGAGGTCATGCGCAAAATTATGGCCCAGGTAGAGCGCGTAGCGGCCAGCGAGTCGCGAGTGTGCATTCTGGGAGAAACTGGCACGGGGAAAGAACTGATTGCGCGCACGCTGCATGAACGCAGTCCGCGATCCGCGGGTCCTTTCATTACTCTGAACTGTGCTGCAGTGCCGGCGGAGTTGATCGAATCCGAGCTATTCGGACACGAAAAGGGCTCATTTACCGGCGCGGCCGCGCGTCATACGGGAAAATTCGAACAGGCGGAGCAGGGCACAATTTTTCTGGACGAGATCGGCGACATGCCTCTATCCATGCAAGCCAAGTTGCTGCGCGTGCTTGAAGAAGGTGAGGTAGAACGCATCGGCGGAGACAAACCAACTTCCGTCGATGTGCGTGTGCTTGTGGCAACCCATCGGAACTTGGAGGCCCTGGTACGTGAGGGCAAGTTTCGCCAGGACCTTTTCCATCGAGTGTATGTGTTCCCCTTGGCCCTGCCGCCTCTACGCGAACGTCGAGAGGACATTCCGGCCCTGGTTGAACACTTTGCCGAACAGGTTTGTGCTCAGAATAATTGGAAGCCAATCCCCTTCACGCCGGCGACGATTGAAGCGCTTACGGCTTATCCGTGGCCAGGCAATGTCCGCGAGCTGCGCAACGTGGTAGAGCGATTAATGTTGTTGGCGACCGATGGCGAGGTCACCATAGATACGTTTCGTTCTACATTGCTTTCTGCTCCGGCCAGCCTGCCCCCGCTTGGAACAAGCTCTGGAATTTTGGCCGAGCGGGTACAGAACTTCGAGCGCGACGTGATTCTCGCGGAGCTTAAACGAACCAATTACCACATCACGAATGCTGCGAAATCACTCGGTCTGGAGCGCAGCCATCTTTACAAAAAAGCTGAGCAACTTGGAATTGATATTCATAAGCAGCGCCGCGAAGAAGAATCGGGTGCTTCCTAGTATCCTGTCTTTTGCTCTGCAGAGCCTGAAAGGCGCTACTATGTTGCATCGTTGCGGCATCACTAAAGCGATGCTCTGATACGAATCGAGCATGTTTTCAGCAGCTTGTTAGGTCGGACCACCGACCAGATATTCTCCCACCACCTCATTATGATTTATGCTGTCCGACTTGGAACATTTTGACTGGAGGGTACGTGATTCGATCATTTCGGCTTGTTCTTATCATTCTTCTCGCCGGACTTTCGCTCTTGGGAGTCAGCCAGGCACAGCAGTATCCAGAAAGCATGTATCAGGAAATGCGCTGGCGCATGATCGGGCCTTTTCGTGGCGGCCGGACTCGGGCGGTGGCCGGCGTACCGGGCCAGCCAAATGCTTTTTATATTGGCGCGGTGAATGGCGGAGTGTGGAAGTCGAACGATTACGGGCGCACATGGATGCCGATTTTCGATCAAGCACCCACTCAATCGGTCGGTGCCATCGCGGTAGCTCCATCGGATCCCAATATTATTTATGTGGGGAGCGGCGAAGGGCTGCACCGGCCCGACCTCTCGGTCGGCAATGGAATCTACAAGTCCACGGACGCAGGGAAAACATGGACCCATCTCGGTCTGCGTGATGGGCAGCAAATCCCAGCGCTGATAGTCGATCCCCGTGATCCGAATAAGTTGTTCGCGGCGGTGCTCGGGCATCCCTACGGTCCGAATGAAGAGCGCGGCATCTTCCGCTCGACCGACGGGGGGAATACCTGGCAGAAAGTGCTGTACAAGGATGAAAATACCGGTGGATCCGATGTTGAGATGGATACCTCGAATCCCGATGTGGTCTACGCTTCTCTGTGGGAAATGCGCGAGGGTCCATGGGAGGATAACAACCAGTTTCAGGGAACTGGTGGAGGTCTTTTCAAATCCACGGATGCTGGGAGCACCTGGCATCAATTGAAGAACGGTCTGCCCGACAACCTGACGCAAATCAATGTAGCGATCGCCGCCAGTCAACCCAGCCGACTCTATGCAACTGTGGCCACGACCGACAAGGGAGAGTACGGCACTGCTGCTGGCTTGGGCGTGTACCGCTCCGATGATGCCGGGGAAAACTGGCACTCGGTTACGACTGATCCGCGTCCCGCCATGCGTATTGGCGGCGGCGATCTTTCAATTCTAAGAGTCGATCCAAAGAATCCCGACGTGGTGTATAGCGTGAGCATCGTGGTCGTGCGCTCCACGGATGGTGGCAAGACCTGGACGAGCATTCGCGGCGCACCCGGCGGGGACGACTACCAGAACCTCTGGATCAATCCGAACGATCCAAACATTCTTCTTGTGGTCAGCGATCAGGGCGCCATTGTGACCGTCAACGGTGGACAAACGTGGAGTTCGTGGTACAACCAGCCGACTGCGCAACTTTATCACGTTGCCACCACCAATGCTTTTCCCTACCGGATTTGTGCTGGACAGCAGGAGAGCGGTTCAGTGTGCATTTTGAGCCGTGGCAATGACGGCGAAATCACGTTCAGGGACTGGCACCCCGTCGCCGCCATCGAATACGGTTACGTCGCGCCTGATCCCCTCGATCCAGATATTATTTATGGCGGTGGCAGAAGCGAGGTTTCGAAGTATCACTGGTCTACAGGGCAGGTCCAGAACGTCACTCCCATCCCATTGCGCGATGCGAAGTACCGTACCGATCGCACCGAGCCTACTCTTTTCTCACCGGTTGATCCTCACATTCTTTATTTCGCCTCAAACGTATTGTTCAAAACTACCGACGGCGGGCAGACATGGCAAACCATTAGCCCGGATCTCTCCCGGGAGAATCCTGGAGTGCCGCCGAGCGTGGGCTCGCTTGCCTCGAAGAATCCCGATGCGGGTAAGCAACGCGGAGTGATCTATGCCCTCGCCCCGTCGTTTAAAGACGCGAATACTTTGTGGGCCGGGACTGACGACGGCCTGATCTGGATCACTCGGGATGGTGGAAAGAATTGGAACGACATCGCGCCGCCGGAATTGACGGCCTGGAGCAAAGTGACCCAGATCGAGGCTTCACATTTCGATGACCAATCCGCTTACGCGTCCGTGAGCCGCTTCCGCATCGATGATTTGCGACCTTATGTATACCGCACCCACGATGGAGGGAAGACGTGGAAGTTGATCTCAGGCAGTTTGCCGCCTGATGCGCCCGTTGACACGGTGCGCGAGGACCCGGTTCGCAAAGGCCTGCTCTTTGCGGGCACCGAGACCAGCGTCTGGGTTTCGTTTGACGACGGTGATCACTGGCAGTCTCTGCAGTTGAACTTGCCCCATACCTCGATGCGCGACCTTGGAATTCATGAGGATGATCTGATTGTTGCCACCCACGGGCGATCATTCTGGATACTGGACGGCATCACGCCTTTGCGGCAGCTCGCCGAAGCAACGGCGAGCTCGAATGCCCATCTCTTCAAACCCGCACTCGTGTACCGAGTGCGGCGCAGCACCAATCCTGATACTCCGATTCCGCCAGACGAACCGGCGGGCCAGAATCCTCCGGACGGCGCGATTCTTGATTACTTCCTCGCGCAACCTGCGTCCGGTCCGGTGACCCTTGAGATTATCGATGCGAAGGGAGAGTTGGTGCGCCGCTATTCCAGTGCTGAAAAGCCGGAAGTGAGTCTGGCAGAGTTAGAGAAGCAGATTATTCCACTTTACTGGATCCGCATGCCTAAGATTCTTTCAGCAAGCGCTGGCATGCACCGCTGGGTATGGGATCTGCATTATCCATCCCCGACAGTTTCGCGCCATGAGTATCCGATTGCAGCCGTGCCCTACGATACTCCCCGATCGCCACTCGGCCCGCTTGCATTGCCTGGAGAATACTCCGTGCGACTCACTGTTAACGGACACACTTCTACGGCACCGCTGACCGTAAAGATGGACCCGCGGGTAAATACGCCGCCTGCCGGAATCGAGCAGCAATTCACCTTGGAGATGCGTTTGGCTTCGGGGTTGACCGGAATATCGGGGGCAGTGGCGGAGGCGAAGTCAGTACTCGATCAAATCCACAGGATCGGGAACCAGCCCAAGGGTGCGCCTGCGGAGTCGATCAAAGCGCTCGAACAGAAGGTCACAACGATCCTGCGGGGATCGACACCGGAGGTCAGCGGGGCTCCGCCGGAACCTACACTTACTCGGGAAGGTACCGCGGTGGGCGCGCTCTATGGCGGCGTCGGACAAGCCGATGCCGCGCCGACAGTAGCTCAAGTAAAGGCAGTAGCAGATACTGAGCGTGACCTTGCTGCGGTGATGAAACGCTGGGAGGAAATCAAGCAGTCCGATATACCAGCATTAAATCGGCAACTCAAGAAGGCGAACTTAGTGGAGATTCGTCTCGATGCGATGGTGCAGGCCGGCGAAACGCAAGGCGACTTGGAGTAGAAGCATCTATTAAGCGGCGATCCCGCGGATATCAGTGGGCAGCGCGGGCAAGAACCTAGATCCCTCGCTTTGCTCGGGATGACAAGCGTAGTCGTTATTCTGAAAGAGCGTGAGCCACAAGTTATTCAGCGATCAAGAGGTTCTCAGCAAAAGGCCATTCCTCATCGATCCACTGGGAATCACAGCGGAAGCCTGTATTCGCGGCGATGCGAGATATCTCGCAGAGAGAATACTTGTGACTGCTTTCAGTCCAAATGGTTTCTCCCTCCTGGAACGTCACTGAAAGAGCCGCTGCGGGGATGGCAACCGTTTGTCTTTCTCGGGAACGAATGTGCATTTCTACGCTGCCTACGTCCTCATTGAATCGCGCGACGTGCTCGAATTGTTCGAGGCGGAAGTCAGCATCGAGTTCGCGATTGATTCGTGCCAGCAGGTTCAGATTGAACGCCGCGGTCACACCCAGCGGGTCGTCATACGCATCCACCAGTTGGTGAATCGGTTTTTCCAAGTCGGTGCCCAATAAGAGCGCGTCGCCCGATTGCAGGATTTCTCGTATCTGACGCAGGAACTTTACATCTGCCGGATGCTCGAAGTTGCCGATCGTGCTGCCCAGGAATAGCACCAGCAGTTGCTCTCCCTGTTTGCGCCGGGCGGCAACTTCGATCAGTCCATCAAGATATTCGCGCTCGAAGCCGAGGATCCTGACAGACTCGATGTCGCCGAGTTCGCGCTGGCACATGTTGAGAGCAGTCCTTGAGATTTCAATGGGGCAATACGAAACTTGATGATGACGACTCAGCGCCTCGAGCATCCATCGCGTCTTCTTTCCACTGCCGCTTCCCAATTCAGCCACAATGGTTGGCGGAGTAAGTCTGGCCACGATTTCCTCTGAATGCCGGCGCAAAAGACGCTCATCCGCACGAGTCAATCCATACTCAGGAAGGACGCTGATGACCTCAAACAGCGCGGACCCAACACTGTCATACAAGTACTTGGAAGGCAGTTCCTTTTGCCCTGTCTTAGTCAAACCGAAGCGCACATCGGCAATAAGTTCGTGACTGGCGTGGGTGGTGAAGATCTGCGTCAGCATGCTCGTCCTCCGAATCGATCAGGTACCAACGCAGCGAAATCCTGCGTAAACGTACTGGTAATGGGGCTGGAACCAGTTACGAAAAGAGTGCCGCAACATGCACGCGGCGGTGCGTGCTGAAGCCCCTTTCATAACGTAATGTTTGCCATCGAAGAAATTTGCGGAATAGCCGGGATAAAATGAAAACGGCTGGAAGCCGGGGAATGGTTCAAACCGGCTTGAGGTCCACTCCCATCCATTGCCGAGCAAATCGGTGACGCCGAATGCGCTCTGGCCTTCAGGAAATGCGCCCACTGGAGTTGGATCCCAACTGTGAAAATCGAAATTGCCCTTGCTTGCATTAGGAGTTGCACTGCCCCAAGGGAACAGCCTTTCTGTATCGCTCACTGTTCCATAAGCTGCCCGATGCCACTGCGCTTCTGTGGGCAGCGACTTGCCTGCCCAACGAGCATAGGCGCTGGCTTCCGCGTGGCTTACGTAGACTGGCCAATCCGGAGGCAGAGGAATTTCGTCAAGCATCGTGCGGTAAAACCAGCGCTCGTTGTTCCAACTCCAAAACACGGGATGCTGAATATTTTGCGACGTTCGCCAATTCCAATCTTCGTCTGTCCAGAATGCGCGATTCTCGTAGCCCCCTGCGGCTACGAAATCGAGGTACTGCTGGTTCGTTACTTTGTATTTGTCGATGGTGAAGGCTTCAACATCTACAGACTGAGCTTCGTATTCGTTGTCCCAACCAAAAGCCTTGGGGTCGCGACGCGGCAGCCCAAGCGTCGTACGTCCGGCGGGAATCTGGATCATTTCGGGTTCAATTGGTGGAGCGATCAACTCAGGTTTGCGCTGTATTCTCAGCTTCCGTTCAAGCGGTAACTGGTGGAGCATGTACGCCAACGTTTCCGCATGCATGAGCCGATGCTCGATTGCGACGTTGAGCAAGATGTTGGCCGTAAAATCTGTCCCCACCGGATTGGAATTCCAATCACCGGGTTTTAGTGTTGCCAGAGCAGCATCGATGCTTTCGCGGATGCGCTTAACGTAACCACGGGCGTCCGCTGCGGAGGGCCAATCGCGAGGCTGGTCGGATGGAAGCGCCCCATCTACCGGGTCGATCCCGAACGCGAACAAGTTATCGAGATCGGGATCGAAAGCTTTGAGTCCCAGAACCCGCTCGCGCAGGAGATTCCAATCGAATGCTTCCAAATGACCGAGATAAAAAATGATTCGGTGTCTTTCTGGAATCGGCCGCTCATAGAGTGAGTCTGGTCTGACAATGTCAAAAATCTCGTCGGTTCGAACCCGAGCATCGGTGAAACGCTCAATCAGTTGCGTCGGGACTCCGATTGCCTGTTCCGCCACGGGCATGTTTAGTCTCCAAAGTCTCTGTAGTTGTCTTTCACAATCCCTCGGTGCGGATGCCAGTTCCAGTCGAACTCGGCGCAGGGATTCCCAACGGTTCTTCCATGATCATCAGAAACCCCACCGCGACACCGGGAGCTAAGTCGACGAAAGTCGTTCTTTCGTCCGTCATCCGGTTAACTTGCCTCAACCTTAGATGCCCGTAGGCTCAGGTTGGAGGGAGGATTTTGCGACTTTCAGAAAGTCCCATATAAGTTGGGCCAAATGAGCAGGATACGGGGGCGTAGAGGCAAGACTTTTCTGCGATTTGCACTCTTCTTGGCGAGAGTGCACTAAAATGTAGGATTACTTGCTGGGAAAAGTTCTCATGGACGCGATATGAAAATCGAAAATATCCAATCCGAACTGTGGCCCGAATTGCCGCTTGATGCATGGAAGGATACTTACGCGACCCTTCATATGTGGACGCAGATCGTGGGCAAAGTTCGGCTTGCACTGAGTCCGAAAATTAATCATTGGTGGGAAGTGCCGCTCTACGTGACTTCGCGTGGACTCACAACTTCGCCGATTCCCTACGGCGGCCGAATTTTTGAGATCCAGTTTGATTTCATCCATCACAAACTGCACATTCGAACCAACGAGGGTGCCGAGAGAGTAATGGCGCTGGAGCCGCGATCGGTCGCCGATTTCTACCAGGAATTCATGCGTTGCCTCGCATCACTCGACATTCACGTAAGAATTTGGAAGATGCCGTGCGAGGTCCCGAACCCGATCGCATTCGACCGGGATACAGAACATACTTCGTACGATCCTGAATTCGCGAACCGCTTTTGGCGAGTCCTCGTGTGTGCCGATGAGATTTTCAAAGAGTTTCGCTCGCGCTTTATTGGCAAGAACAGCCCTGTACATTTCTTCTGGGGCAGCTTCGATCTGGCGGTAACCCGATTCTCAGGCCGCCGCGCACCACCGCGAGAAGGAGCGGACCTTATTACGCGAGAGGCATATTCGCATGAGGTGATTAGCGCCGGCTTCTGGCCTGGTGGCGGCGATGTTAAGGACGCAGCATTTTACGTATACGCGGCTCCCGAACCGGCAGGCTTTGCGGAGGCGCACGTCGGCCCAGCGAAGGCTTTTTATCATCCACAATTGCACGAATTCCTGCTGATGTACGATGATGTCCGGAACTCGCCATCCCCTGGGGCCGCACTTTTGGAATTCTTGCAGAGCACGTACGACGCTGGGGCGACCCTGGGAAACTGGAATCGCGAAGAATTGGAGAGACCCGCGGCCTGAGATGTATTCACTCTCCTTAGGGTCCAGTTCGGAGTTCCGGAAGCTCTTCCTTTGTGTCCTTTGTGGTTATAGCATTTGCACTTCATCAACCACAAAGGACACAGAGGTACACAAAGGAAAGTCGGATGCTCCCGCCCGCAGTCCAGTTAATCCTTACTTAGCCAGAGTTGTCCATTATCTCGGTGAGCTCTGAACATCCAGCGTACGCACCAGCCATGGAATAATCACCTGCTTGAAGATCAACGGGTCCGGCCACACCTTTACCTGTCGCCCCAGGTGTCCGCCCTGGGGATTGATCCAGGCATCTTTTGGAACGTCGCCTTTGCTCAGCAGCAAGTAGATGTCAGATATTGGTACCTGCGTATCCAGAACTCCTGCAAGGATCAGCATCGGTGTGGTCGGTTTGCCGAGGAGACCCTGCTTCACCAGGGACATCTTTCCGAGACTGGCCGCCAAGTCGTCTAATGTTTTGACCCCATCAAAAATATTCATCAGCGCCGGCACTTGATCGAATAAATACTCTCGATTTCCAAGAAGTGAACTCATCAGGAAATCTTTTTGAAAGAAAGTGTCGATTGGCGGCGACTGTGCACTCGCACCTCTCAGCCTCGCGCGCTCGACAATTGAAAGTTTCGCGGCCCAGTACGCGCCCCAACTGACGCCGTCGATGGCTACTCTACTCTTGTCGATCTCCGGCCTGGTCTGTACGTAATCAATTACGCGCGATATCATGCGGTCGGCATTCTCACTAACTTTGATTGGCGCCTGTCCTGTGCCCGGTCCGTCCACGGCGAGAAAGCCAATACCAAAGGGCAGGATTGCGGCAAAGCTTTCCGACAGATCTTCCTTGCGACTATCTAACCCATTGACCGCGATCACCAGAGGGGCCGGACCTTTTGCATTCTTCGGAAGTCGCAAATAGGCGATAATCTCAGACCCTTCGAAAGGGATGTGAACGACTTCCAGCGGCGGATCCCAGAAGCCAGCGTGCGCCAGGAAGGCTTCAATGGCCTTGGCATAAGCGCGCTGTTTCCCAGGAGAAGCCGGATAGGGCCATCGTCCGAAAGAGTACAGGCGCCACGCCCGAATGTAGTCCGCATTCGCTTTTGCGGGCTCGGTTTTTTCCAGCGATTTCGCCTCGTTGAAGTAGCGGTCACCCACCGCCATAAACGCGGCTGCCCACTCATCTTTGTCGCGTGTCTTGATTGACGCGAATGCTTCTCGAACGTCCGCCGGATCAAGTCCGATCAGCGGATACATTCCGTTTTCCGCCCGATGAATGGCTTCCGCCTTTATCTCATCTAGCGTCCGCTCGTGTTGCTCTTGCGCAAAGACAGCGCCCGTCAGGACTACCATTAAGACCAACAAGCGTGGTATGAGTGCGGATAGACCTTTTCTTCTCATCTTCTGCAGCTCCGTATACAAAAAATGTCGTGAGGAGTCTCCAGCGAAAGGGCCGAACACTTGCGTCCGGCCCCTGCTCCCCTCAAACTTTCCACGATGATTGATGATGTACCTAGAATGCGAGCTTGAGCCCCAACTGGACTGAGCGTGGGCCTCCCGAACCTACGGCAGGATTCGCAGCGGCGATGTCAGGCGTAGCGCATCCACAACCAAAGTTTGACGCACCGGGGTCGTTCAGGCCAAAGCCATTCTGTCCGCCATAGGGATTAGCGAAATTCGGGTGATTCAAAATGTTGAAGAACTCCGCGCGGAACTGGGCATGCAAGCGTTCTCCAAAGTGCCAATTCTTCGCGATCGAGAAGTCCAGGTTCTTGAATCCTGAATCAGGGAAGATATTCCGGCGCATGGTTCCGAACTGTCCCTGAGGAGGTGGAATCATTATTGAGGAGCTTTTGGCGTAGCAGCCCCACGTATCCAGGGTCGACGTTGCTCCAATGGCCGCCGCTTCAGTCGTGCACGCTGCTGGGAAATTGCCAACCGTGTAATGCGGAATCGGTATCGGTCCAGACTTGAAGTCGTTGGGGTTACCGAAAAAGTCCCAGCGCTGCGGCGTAGCTTGGGGCGGGCTAACTGGCAAGCCTCCAAGCCCGGAAATGTCGGTCGTCAAATCGATCGGTCCCCAATATTGCGGACTCGCAATGGTTGCGATCGAGTTAATCTCCCATCCCTCGAGCATCTGACCATAGCCTTTTTTGCCGGGGAGGGCGTAAGTCAAGGAAATCGTTAGGCGGTGGCGAACGTCGAAATCGCTGTTGGCGTATTCCGCGCCTACATTGTTCGAATTTTGGGGAAGTCCGTATCCCGCGCCGAAGTCCCAGTTTGCGCTCACATCATCGAGCGCGTGCGAGTAAGTGTAGCCAGCTACCAAGCTCAGGCCATGATAGTTCCGCGAGGTCAGCGTCGCCTGCAGTCCGTTGTAGTTTGATCGGTAAAAATTTCCCATCTGAAAAATATTGCTCAGGTAGGGAAACTTCGCGTTAAAAGGTCGAGTGGCTTGTGAATCGGTACCCGGTGTTTCCTGATTGGCATCGCGAATCCCCACCAGGTTCGCTCCGTGGTTGCCCACGTATGCGACCTCGAGTGTAACGTTGGGCGCAAAGGCGTGCTGCACGTTCAAAGTCCAGTTCCACACATAGGGAGTGGTTAGGTTACGCACCACGCTCATGATCGGACACGGACCTGAGGCGTTGGGGTCGCAATTGATCGTGCTCCCGCTGACGTTGCCATAGAGCGGCGTGGCGCTGTCCCACTGAGGAACGTTGCCGGGAGCGATGGACAAATTGCCAGCCGTGATCGTGCCTCCAGCGGTGACCGGATTGGCGGTGCCGGTGCCAGAGATGATCGCCCCGGTGGGAACGTTGGAGAGGCCGAAGCTGTTGTTGAACGCGAGCAACGATTCCCAATTCACCGTCTCGTAGATCAGGCCGCCGCCCCCTCGCAATACCGTGGTCCCTTTGCCGGTCATGTCCCAGGCGAAGCCCATGCGCGGGCCGAAGTTCTTGTGATCGGGGTTGTACGGACTACCGACGCCGTTCATCCCAACCTGAATCAGTCCGGTCGGCGAATTGGGATCGAAATTGCCCAACTGATTATTGGAGTCTTTGAGGATCGAGCTGAACTCATAGCGCAGCCCAAAGTTGATTGTCAGGTTCCGGGTAGCTCGCCAGTCATCCTGGACAAAACCTGCGTAGGCCCAATTGTGGATTTGTCGAGCGGGATTGCCCGTTTGTACGGATGCCTTAAAGGGAAGCCCTGCGAAAAAATCCTCCAGCGCCGTGGATGTGGGGAAAGCAACTCCGCCCAAAAACGTGATACTGCCCCGTGCATTGCCAAAAGCGCCGCCGCTGACGCCATTGCGATGGAGTTCGCCACCGAACTTCAGAGCATGTTTCCCCGCAGTGTAAGACACGTGGTCGATGAACTGAGTGATGGTGTCGGGTCCCTGGAGTTTCGGCCACTTGAAGCCGCCTAAGCCAGGGATGAAAGCTCCAGCGAAGCCGATGCGCGGCAACCCTCCCGTGAAAGGACCGCTCACACCCGTATTAAGACCGTACGCTGACGCCGGCGTATTGAGATCGCCTGGGAAAGTGGGCTGGTAGAGGCGGTTGTAGCCGAATCTGGCCTCGTTGACCCAACGTGCAGTGGGGGTGAAAATCCAGCTTCCTCCGACCACCTGGGCGCGTGTGTGAATATCCGACCGCCATTTGGATTGCAGCTCCGGAAAATCCTCGACGGTTCCCGAGTTATTACCGAAAAAGTACATACCACTTACGCGCTGGCGTTCGGTAAAGTTGTAATCCACCTTCGCAACCACATTGTCCACGCCAACCTGATTGGGAAATCCGTTGACGATGTTGGTGGTTGGATTGTTGTTGGTGGGAAATCCGGTACCGTTGCAAGTGACCGTAGATCCGGTCACCGTGCAGCCCGAAATTGTTTGGCTAGCCGCGCTGATCGGCACATTGTTTGCCACCAGGTCAGCAATCGCATTCGGAATACTGTTAGCACAGTCACCCGAAACCAGGGGAGACGTGCAAGTCGGTATCGAAGGAGTGGGCAGCGCCACCATCGACGGACTGGTTACACCACCGAATTGATTGCCCACGTCGTAGCGTTGTCCTTCATACGATCCAAAAAAGAAGGCTTTGTCCTTGATGATCGGCCCACCAAATGATCCTCCGAACTGCTCCAGAGTCCGCTGGTTCTTCGGGCTGGGCGACTGACTGAAGGCGCAGGGATTGCTGGCGCAGTTGAAAAAGTTGCGCGCATCAAACACATCGCCATCGCGGCCGAAAGCGAATGCGGTACCGTGGAGAGAGTTCGTCCCCGACTTCAGTCCCACATTGACGACAGCGCCGGGCTTCCAGCCATACTCAGCGGGAGGGTTTTCCTGCAGGTTGAATTCCTGAATGGCATCGATCGGCAGGATGGTCGCCGAATCTCCTGCAATGCCGGCACCGTTGATAATACCTTGGCCCGAGAACGGCTCGCTGTTGTACAGGCCGTCGATGACGTAGGCGTTATCCTCGGCGCGGAGTCCGTTGGTGCTCGTCGTGGAGAATCCACCTCCGGGATAGCGCACCACGCCGGGCCGCAACTGCAGCAGATTCTCGTAATTCCGGCCGTTCAATGGAAGATCGTTAATGGTTACATTGCTAAGCGTTCCACCCAAGGTAGAGGAAGTGGTATCCAATAGCGGGATCTCTCCGCTTACCACCACTGTTTCGCTGACTTGGCCGGGTTGGAGTGTGAGGTCGATCCTGGCATCCTTCGCAACCTCCAATCCGATGTTTAGCCGCTCGACCGACTTGAATCCTTTGGCTTCAGCGCGAATCTTGTACACCCCGGGAGAGAGGTCGGGGGCCACATATTCTCCAGCCTGGTCCGTGGTCAGAGTGCGCGTAACGCCTCTCTGCATATCGGTGATGACGACTTGGGCGCCAGCCAGCGCCGCGCCGGTTTGGTCCGTGACTGCACCGAGGATACGGCCGGTGTATGTCTGGGCAAATAGCGGCAAACATGCCAGAAGCATGCCAATACTTAATCCCACCACTCGAACAGCTTTGGTCGGGGAACTCATGGGGCCTCCGCTAAACTTTTGCTTAATCCGGTCTTGCTACGTATTGTCCAAACCATTTGGCGCACGTAGGCGGACGTTTACAGACATATCGAATTTCGAAAATAGTGGTCTGACAGCTCTACCACTATGTACGCCGAGTGTCAAGCAAAGATTCCCAGTTGCCGGGATGGAGGAACTTCAGTCGCCACCGGTCGTCTACCAGAGACGGGCTACTGTTCTTTTTAGTTTTTTATATGGTATTTTGTAGCACGTAACATAGTGCTGCACGCAATGGTGTGCCAAATACGAAGGCCAACATTACACTTAAACTGGACACCGCCCTCTTGCGTGAAATCTGGGTGCTCGCAGCCGAAGAGGGAACGTCGATCAGCGCCCTTCTGGCTACTCGCCTAGAGCAAATCGTACGTGAACGCAAGGCTTATGACCGTGCCCGAAGGCGTGCCTTGGCCCGGCTTCGCGAGGGGCTGGACCTGCGGTGGAGCCCGCCGCGTTCCCGCAACGAGCTTCATGAACGATAACCATGTCCGACAAATACTTTGTTGACACAGCATATTTCTCTATGCGCACGACCGTTCCGCCGGCCTGAAACACGAGCGTGCTCGTGAGCTCGTCGAGCGTTTGTGGGTTTCTGGCCACGGTGTTCTGAGCACGCAAGTGCTGCAGGAACTCTGTATCAGTCTTCGGCGCAAAGTTGCGCGGCCGCTCCCAGTCGAGGAGATTCGCCGGCTCATCCAGGACTACGTATGTTGGGAAATCACTATCAACACCCCGGAATCGGTCCTGCAAGCTTTGGAAATTGAGGTCCGTTACAAGATCTCTTTCTGGGATGCCCTTATTCTGCAGGGGGCCGAAACCTCAGGCGCTGTCGGTCTCTATTCGGAAGATCTGGCCGGCGGGCAAAAGTACGGCCCGATTCAAGTGATCAATCCGCTGCTGGATGCTGACGCGAAATCGGAGACTTGACCTGCGTCTGGCGCCTCGAGCGTTTACACTGAAATAGTCATGACCACCTCCTCCCTCAACTCACTCTCCAACGCGTCTTCCGCCTACTTGCGTTCCGCCATGCATCAGCCTATTCGCTGGCACGAATGGGGCGAGGAAGCCTTTGACATTGCACGGCGCGAGAATAAACCTATCCTGCTCGACATCGGTGCGGTCTGGTGTCATTGGTGTCATGTGATGGACCGGGAGTCGTACGACAATCCTGAGATTGCGGAGATCGTGAACCAGCGCTTCATCGCGGTAAAAGTAGATCGCGATGAACGCCCGGACATCGACAGCCGTTACCAGGTGGCGGTCAGTTCGATCAGCGGACAAGGCGGCTGGCCTCTCACCGCTTTTCTTACCCCCGACGGCAAGCCGTTTTACGGAGGAACGTACTTTCCGCCTGACGACCACTACGGCCGTCCAAGTTTCAAGCGAGTGCTGCTTTCCATCGCAAATGCGTATCAGGACAAGCACGACGACGTGATGGAACAGGCCAAGATGGTCGAGGGCGCAATTTCGCACGCAGAATCTTTTGCCGGGAAAGGCGGCGAATTTTCGCCAACGGTGATTCAAGCCATCGTCAAATCGGCGCTGGGAATGTTTGACGCGCAAAATGGCGGGTTTGGCAGCGCCCCCAAATTCCCGCACTCTGCCGCGGTTGATCTGCTGATCGATCAATACGTGCGCTCCGGCGATGCACAACTGCGCAACGTATTTGTCACGACGCTCGAGAAGATGGCTCGCGGCGGGGTCTACGACCAACTGGCTGGTGGGTTCCATCGCTACTCGGTCGACGAACGCTGGGTGGTGCCGCACTTCGAGAAGATGTCCTACGACAACTCGGAACTGCTAAAAAACTATGTGCATGCTTATCAGGCCACGGGCTCAGAGTTCTTCGCGGCCGTCGCGCGAGACATCATTCGCTGGATGGATGAATGGCTCAGCGACCGCGAGCATGGAGGCTTCTATGCTTCCCAGGATGCCGATTATTCCATGGACGACGACGGCGATTACTTCACCTGGACTTTGCAAGAGGCCCAGTCTGTTCTTACCGAAGAAGAAGCTCGCGTAGCCAGCCTGCATTACGACATCAACGAAATTGGCGAGATGCACCACAATCCGGCCAAGAACGTGTTGTACCTGAGGGCTTCCGTAGAGGAGATTGCCCAGCGGCTGAGCCTGCCTCCGGAGCGGGTCCAGGCTTTGTTGCGATCGGCGAAGAAGAAAATGTACGCCGCCCGTCTGGACCGACCCACACCATATGTGGACAAAACTGTTTATGCAGGTTGGAACGCTCTCTGTGTTTCGGCCTATCTAGAAGCGGCCAAAGTGCTCAGGCTTGAAGCCGCCGAGCATTTTGCGCTGCGCTCTCTGGATCGCATACTGTCCGAAGGATGGCACGCCGACAGTGGTCTGCTGCACGTACTGGCATATTCCGATGCCAAGGCAGAACGCCGCCAGATTCCCGGTGTGCTGGACGATTACGCTTTCACCGTTGTGGCCTGTCTGGACGCTTACGAAGCGACGGCCGATCTCACTTACTTCAATTTCGGAACCAATATTGCGGACGCAATGGTCGAGCGTTTCTTCGACCCGGTTTCCGGCGGTTTCTTCGACACCGGAAAGATTTCATCCGATGCGAAAGTTCTCGGCGTGCTGGGTACCAGACGCAAGCCATTCCAGGACTCCCCCACTCCAGCGGGGAATTCGGTTGCCGCCATAGCTCTGCTCCGGCTACACGCCTACACCAACGACCCAAGCCTCCGTGACAAGGCGGAGCAGACCATGGAAGTGCTCGCCGGAGTAGCTGCGCAATATGGATTATTTGCCGCAACCTACGGGATTGCCGCAGTGCATCTGTCGCATCCCCATACGCAGATCGTGATCGTCGGAGACGACGAACTGGCGGAGCGGCTCTACAAAATTGCGATAGCGCCCTATGCCGCTGGTAAAGCTGTTCTCAAGCTGGCTCCCGACAAGGTTGTTCGACAGAATCTTCCTCCGGCGCTGGCCGAGACTATTGGGCAACTGCCGGCGGTCAAAGAAGGAAAAACTGTGGCAGTGATTTGTTCTGGATTTGCCTGTCAGCCTCCGATTTCTGATCCGGACGAATTGGCGCGAAGCTTGCAACAACTTTCCTTGGTGGGTCGTTAGTGGTCCCCCCAAAAAAAGAGGCTGGCGTTGCTATTGCAATCGCCAGCCTACTGAATTCTAAGGCTGCCTAAATGGCAGCTTGTGAACTACACGATGCCTAGCGGCATCCTCTTCCGCTGCAAGGTAGCGGTGCACCGTCTTCCGGCACAGTAACTACCGGAGCGGCAAGCGCTGAGATTGCACAGAACAGCCCTACCATCAGGAACAACTTCCTGACCGCACGTTTCATTGGATTGTTCTCCTAGTACGGGTCCCCTGGGAGCGGCGACCCTGACTTGGCACGGATTATACAAGGCCCTGTCAAGTGCCCGGAGATAATTATCTAACGCCCATGGTCTACCTTCACCGTTAGAGCCCTTGGGGAAGTCGCTATATGATTATGTTTCTTCCTAAGTTTCAAGGGGATGGAACGGATGGGCTAAACCGATTGAGGCTTTATCTTATTACGGACCAGCAAATGCCCTGTCCAAGATTCAGACAAAACCACGCTCAAGAGGCTGAGTTTCGAGGAAGAGCCCGAGCAGAAAATGACGATGCGGTTTTCCTGGGGACGGACATTTTGGCGAAAAAGCGTTTATCTTCGATCTCTCTAGGAATTTCTGAACGATCAGGCTCTTGTGGAGTAGGGGAAAATGCGCGGTCCACCATGCCTTCGAACATGGGAATCAAGGAATCGCCCGCATCCGGGTACCGCAACTCACTGAGGCCATGATCCCAGCGCTGTGACATGACCAACGTCGTGGAAGCAGCCCGTGACGTCGTCTTCAACGATGCGTATCCGATCCACGTCAAAATAGACAAGCCATAGGCTGCGGTGTTGATCACACTAAGGGTTAGCCTGTGCGGATGAATTTGACCACCGGAAACCAGCGCAAGGACGAGCAACTCGACGCTCGCGAAACTGCCAAATCCAAGAGCAACCCCGAAACTAAGCTGTCGCTTGGAAACTCCCAGATGTCGCGAAAAAAACAGAAGAAACAAGATCAGACCGCATTGCACGATTCGCACAAACCGCTGCACGATAATCACCGCTTGGCCTAACGCCGTGTCGGTTCCGGGTTGACTTGCAGCCGTAACTACCATCGCCACGAGTAACATCACGAGAGCAGCCCACTTCAGTAAGAGGGTGCCCAAGTCTTTCAGGTTGGGGTAAGGACGAAGCACATCCAGAAAGATCTCGTGAATGACCTTGAAACCTATGGTCAGGCTTAGGGCCGCACTGATCCAGTAGGCATAGAAATAGGCACCCGCGCTGCCGGACCGGTAAATCGGATATAAAATAAGAAAACTCGCGACCTGGAACACGTTGTAGCCGAAAAACACGGGAAACGTGCGATGAAGGCGACGCCAAAACATCACTCCCACGAGCAACAACTCCAGGACGGGGTGGGCGATCCAGAGCGCAAGCTGGATTTTGGCATTCATGGATTTAGCTCATTACCGCAGCTGCCGACGCGTGTCCTTAACCCGCTGTCTTGCTTCTTTACCTTAACAGCTCTGGCGCAAGGGTCAATGGACGAAAGTAACCAAAGGTAATAGTTACCCTGCCATTAGTCGTAAACAGCTGTGGTTCTGAAGGATAAGTCCGAGTTCAGAGAAACAAGCCACCGATTTCGCATTCCCTGAAAGTTACCATCGGGAGAGGCCACGATTGTGGAACCCTGAAATGACTGAAGATCCTAACGATAACAATACTGGGAGAACAAAAAAGCGTCGGCCCGCCAGCGAAAATCCAGCCTCAACCGGTGGCCTGCCTCTCTCTGCTCAAGGTGCGCGAAGCCAATGTCTGCAGGTCTGGGACTTCGAGGTCGGGCCTGCCTTCGGTTGGCCGGGTGGCCCCGAAACCCCGGCGGTACACCAACACCGTCGCAATACCAAGCGACCGCGCCGGAAGTACATCGTGGTAAACGCTCTGCCCGACATGCAGCAGACGTTGTGCCGGCAGTCCAAGCCGCCTTAGCGCGAGGTGAAAGGGTTCGAGCGAAGGTTTGTACGCCTTTGCCTGCTCGGCCGTAATAACCTCGTCGAACTTAACCTGCAGGTGCCGAGCGCTAGCCGCGAAGAGATCATCATCGGTATTTGAGATGATTGCCAGCTTGTATTTTGTCTTTAGTTTTTCGAGCGCGGCTCGTGTGTCCGGGAACGGTTGCCAGTTCCTGAGGGACTCCGGCAAAGATTCCGCTTCCGCCTCGGATACGGAAAACCCCAGCCGTTCTCCGAATCCGCGCGCCACGTTGGCCAGCACCTGGCGATATCGGCGATAAGGATTCTGCGCTTTCGGCTCCAGTTCGCTGTAGATGTCCAAGATTTGTCTGTCGTTCAGGTCTTGCCGATGTGACCGCAGAAGGGGCCGCAACGCGTCGAGCAGACCGGTTTCCCAATCGATGAGTGTGCCGTAGCAGTCAAAGCTGAGGGCTGTAAACTGATCAAAGTCCACGACTGAGGTGCCCGCCTTTTTCGCCTCCTGGTTAGACGATCCGGATATCAAAATAGAGCAAAGAAAACAGGCCGCCACTTCGGCGGCCTGCTCGGGATTCCCGACAAAATTTCAAACTAACTAGTTGATCTCCATTGCTGAAGCGGTGGCGCCGGTTGCATTCAGCCAAGTCAGACCCTTGGCCGTGCAGGAGTCGGCGGTCTGGAACCAGAAAGGACTGGTCGTATCGCTGTTGGAAAGCATCCACAGCATTGTCACCGGGGCAGATGGTTCAGTCTGGCACAAGTAGTAAGTGAGTCCCTTCTTGAGGGTGACGGTGGTCTTGGATGTGTAATGCACTACTTTGATCGTCGGGTAGTCAGGAATCGCACCGTGCTGAATCAGCTTGACCAATTTCGTGGTCGGACCGCCAGTCGCTGTCCCCTTTAACAGGTACGCAGATATTTTGCCTGCTGCGCCCGTGTAATTAGTATTGGGTGTCAGTGCCTTGACAAACTTGGTAGTCTTCGCCGCACTGAAACCAACCGCCAGCGTCTGACCCGGTCCGTCCCCGTTGCCCGTGCCCGACACGTAGTATCCACTGCCGGTGTTATAGCTGGTGCAGCCGCTGCCGCAGTTGCTGAAAATCGCGGACGGTGGTAGTACTGCGTGGGTTTGCAGACCACGGACGCCGGCAACTCCGTTCTTCACGAAGGTTTCCTGCGCCGAGGCGATCGAAACCACTAGCAAAGCCAGTCCCAAGCCGAAAAGACAATTACGAAGCGTGTTCTTCACTATAGTCCTCCTGAGTTTTTGTTGGTCAAAGGGTGTTGGGCTTAATCTGCCATCCAGAAGCGAGATAGCCCGCGGAGGAGAATCCTATCTCGGATGTGATCAAAGTCAAGCGAAATTCGGCTCTGGAGGCGGAATTCCTTCGTCTTCACTAAATAGTTGCACTTTGTTGCGCCTATTATGCAATCGAATGTTGCGTGTGTGAAAAAGGTCGCCACAATCCGACTAATTTTAGTGAACGAGTCGAGACATGATCAATGACACATCGAGAAAACCTGGCAAGGTTTAGAATCGGGCCCATGCGCCCCGTCTTCGAATGGAATCTAGGTTCGCGATCACTTCAATTGGGAAAACGTACGCTGGTGATGGGCGTTGTCAATGTGACTCCGGATTCCTTTTCTGATGGGGGAACGCATTTCAAACCCGATGCCGCGGTGGCGTTCGGGTTGCAATTGCTGGACGACGGCGCCGACATCGTCGATGTGGGTGGCGAATCGACGCGGCCGGGAGCTAAAACTTTCAGCGCAGGTGAAACCTCGAGAGAGAATGCCGCGCCGCTCGGGCAACAACATTCGCAGAAGCAGGCCGTTAGCGAGAAGGAGGAACTGGAGCGAGTAATTCCTGTGATCACGACTCTAAAGAAAAAGCGTCCGCAAGCAGTGATCTCGGTCGATACCTACAAAGCGAATGTGGCGCGTGCGGCGGTTGAATCGGGGGCGGAAATCGTGAACGACGTGAGCGGATTTCGCTGGGATCCGCTAATGGTGAGGACGCTGGCCGACTCGAAGTGCGGCGCCGTGCTGATGCACATGCGCGGTCGTCCCGAGACCTGGAGCACTCTGCCGCCAGTATCCGATATTGTGATGCTGGTGAAACGCGAACTGCGGGAGTGGGCCGATGTCGCGCAGGTCGCGGGTGTGAAGCGGGAGCGGATCGTGCTCGATCCGGGGTTTGGATTCGGCAAAAGCTTTCAGGAGAATTATCCGTTGTTGAAGCGCTTCGACGAGTTGCATGAGCTCCGGTATCCATTGCTGGCAGGGGTGTCACGCAAGTCTTTTGTTGGACGAGCTCTGGCGCGTAACGGCAAGGATGCACCTGTGGCGGACCGGCTCTATGGCACGCTCGCCGCGGAAACAGCAGTGATCCTGAAGGGGGCGCATATTATTCGCACTCACGACGTACGAGCTTGCGCCGACGCGGTGCGGATCGCGGACCTGGTGAGCTGATGAAACTCTGATTTGGGTTTCTTTGTGTACCTTTGTGTCCTTCGTGGTTCTAGCATTTTTACTTCGTTAACCACAAAGGACACGAAGGTGCACAAAGGGTAAGAATGTGATGGAAGTTTCCGCGCATAAGACAGATACGCACACCGTTGGAAGTTCAACCGGTGCTCGCCGCTGCTATAATCAAGAATTGCGCTCATGAGCAGGAAGCGACTAGTACGTTCGACTACAGTACTTTGCGTCCGGCGTGACGGCCATGTGGTGATGGCTGGCGACGGACAAGTCACGCTTGGCGAAGGCGTGATCAAACACACCGCCAAGAAGATCCGCCGTTTATACCAGGATAAGATTCTCGCCGGATTCGCGGGCTCGACCGCGGACGCTTTTTCGCTTTTTAGCCGTTTCGAGGCCAAGCTGGAGCAGTATCATGGCAATATCGGCCGGGGAGCCGTCGAACTGGCGAAGGATTGGCGGACGGATAAGTTCTTGCGGCATCTGGAGGCGCTGCTGTTAGTCTCCGATAAGGAACAGACTTTTCTGCTCAGCGGCCAGGGCGACGTGATCGAACCGGATGGCGGAATTGCCGCTATCGGCAGCGGTGGACCGTATGCGCAAGCGGCAGCGCAGGCGCTGGCGGCGCACACTCAGCTCTCGGCCCATCAGATTGCGGAAGAGGCTATGAAAATTGCCGGCGGTATGTGCATTTATACGAATGACAAAGTAACGATCGAGGAATTGTAACGGATCAGGAAGTGCGCCTGTGGGAGAAGGCAGGGGAGAGTTAGCGGCGAGCAGTCGGCTAGTCTCAGGCTTTGGCTGCCATAGCCCTGGTCGAGAGCTGCTGTTGCAATTCGGGTGATCCCTTGGTGGCTAGGCCGCAAACGCCGCAGCGGAGCACGCAGTTGCTCCCGAGCGGGATTACGGGAATGAAGAAAAGCGTGAACCATCTCTGCGATACAACGGCGTTTTGCATGGTCAGACGCGCGCATTTGGAACAGGGACGTTCCACTTGCCCGATTGACTTTGCCTTCGTTCTCATGCCGAACAGAAAGAACATGGTCTCGACTCCTGTTTAGAAAGGCCTCAGCGCTCGGGCCCGAATAGGGCAGACTGTAGCATTTGACCGGCTCGAAATGCAGGGTACGGCGGTATCAGCACTTAAGGCATTAAGCTCACGAAATCTATGGCTATCTACTTACCCGGAACCGTGGACGAAGAACAAATTGCTCTCGACGAGCTTACGCCGCGTGAGATCGTCGCCGAACTGGATAAGCACGTTGTCGGACAAAAAGACGCCAAGCGCGCGGTAGCGATTGCGCTGCGCAACCGCATGCGGCGGCAGAAGCTTGCGCCGGATCTTGCAGAAGAAGTTATCCCTAAGAACATAATCATGATCGGCCCCACAGGCGTGGGTAAGACTGAAATCGCCCGCCGGTTGGCTAAACTCGCCAACTCTCCGTTCTTGAAGGTGGAAGCATCGAAGTTCACGGAAGTCGGATACGTCGGGCGAGACGTGGAATCCATGATTCGCGACCTGGTGGAGATCGCAATTGAAATGGTGCGCGAAGAAAAACTTGAAGACGTGGCGGACAAAGCTGAACTTAACGCCGAGGAGCGGCTTCTCGATATCCTTCTGCCCCCGGTAGTTCCGCCATCTCGTCCTGCAGAGTCTCCGCAGGCAGGCTTCGTCCTCGAAGGAACGACTTCGTCTTCATCAGGTGAATCCCAAAGTCGCACTCGAGAAAAGCTGCGCCAGCAATTGCGCGAAGGCAAGCTGGATGAACGTACGGTTGAAATCGATGTGCGCGAACGCGCCTTCCCATCGTTCGAAATCATCTCCAATCAGGGTGTGGAGGAGATGGACGTCAACATCAAAGACATGTTGCCCAACATCTTCGGCCAGCGTACGAAAAAGCGGAAGATGAAAGTGAACGAGGCATTCGAGTACCTGATCCAGGAAGAAGAGCAGCGGCTGATCGATATGGATCAGGTGACCCGCGCTGCGATCGATCGCGTCGAGGATTCGGGCATCATCTTCCTCGATGAGATCGATAAGATTGCGGGGCGCGAGAGCGGTCACGGGCCGGACGTTTCACGCGAAGGCGTGCAGCGCGACATTCTTCCGATCGTGGAAGGAACCACGGTCAACACGCGCTACGGTATGGTTCGCACCGACCACATTTTGTTCGTGGCGGCGGGAGCGTTCCACGTTTCCAAGCCCAGCGATCTGATCCCAGAGTTGCAAGGCCGGTTTCCAATTCGCGTCGAACTGCAGTCGCTGACCATGGAAGACTTCATCCGCATCCTGACTGAACCCAAGTCTTCGCTGGTAAAGCAGTACACCGCGCTGCTCGAAACCGAAAGTGTGAAGCTGGAATTCACCAAAGATGCGCTGGAAGAAATCGCCCGCTTTGCGTTTCGCGTCAACGAAGGCACGGAAAACATCGGAGCACGCCGCCTGCATACCATCATGGAACGCGTGCTGGACGAGATCAGCTTCGACGCCCCAGACAAAAAAGGCGAGCACTTCAAAGTAGACGCAGACTACGTGCGCCACATGCTGGCGGACATTGTGAAGGATCAAGATCTGTCGCGCTACATTCTGTAGTTCTTTGTCACGACACACAATGGCGGACGGGCGTTCCGCCCGTCAGAGCCGTGCTTAGGAGATACGAATACCGGCGAAAACTCCAACATTACCAGCCTGACCAAAAAGCTTTCTTCATCAGCTTTTCGTTGGCTGCCGGCTGGTTCAGAATCCACTGCATTCAGAATCCACTGCAGTAATGTGGAGGGACACCGGACAGGTTGTCGGTGCGCGCGCCTAGACAGATGAGAGACGCCCATCCTCCATAACCCGTCCTCTCTGATAGTCTTATTTTTCCGCCGATGAGGCAATTCATCTCGAGGCTCTTGATACTGGTCTCTGGCACTGCCGCCCTCGTGGGCTGCGGCGTTCCAGGCGTTCCCAAGCCTCCGTCGTTAGAGCTTGCACAGCCGGTTGCCGATCTGCGGGCGGTGCGCAAAGGGGATCGCGTATTTCTCGATTGGACTGTGCCCACCGAAACCACGGACCGCCTCGCGGTACGTCAGTTGGGTCGCACTCGCATTTGTAGAAGTCTGAATGCCCCGGTGAGCGATTGCGCCAATCCGGTAGCGGAAGTTCCGATGCCGCGGCTTACCAGAGGCAGCCGTCAGCAAAAACCGGCGAAGCGTGCCACGAAGGTGCAAGCGAATTACATCGACAATCTTCCCCGCATACTTTTGGTGGACAATCCTCGTGCGCAAATTTTTTACGCTATCTCGGTGCTGAATGAAAATGGCCGGAGCGCTGGAATCTCGAATATTGTGCATGTGCCGGCGGTTCCTGCTCTGCCTCCGCCATCCGATTTTCGGGCCGAGGTGACGGCGGATGGCGTGGTCGTGAGTTGGACCGCGGTGCCACACCTGCCCGAAACGTCGACGTTGCGACGCGCCTATCGGGTGTATCGTCGCCCAGAAGGTGAAACTGCTGACACAGCGGTGGGAGAAGTTCCGCTGGACGCATCATCCGCCACAAAGTTGGTGGATCATAGTTTCGAGTGGGAGAAAACATATTCTTATCGCGCGACTGTAGTGACGCTGATCCACGAAGAAGTAGAGCCTGAGACTCAATTCGAAGGCGACGACACGCCCGCTGTAAAATTGTTTGCTCATGACATATTTCCACCCGCTGTGCCTTCCGGCCTGCAAGCGGTGTTTTCGGGACCAGGTCAGCCGCCTTTCATTGATTTGATCTGGGCTCCCGATAGCGATGCTGATCTCGCGGGTTATAACGTCTTTCGGCATGAAGCGGGCACGGAACCCGTGAAAATTAACGCGGAACTGGTAAAGACGCCAGGCTTCCGCGACATGAACGTCGCGTCGGGAAAGACATACTTCTATTCTGTTTCAGCGGTCGATGTGCGCGGAAACGAAAGCGTGAGATCGCAAGAAGCGAGCGAAGCGGTACCATAAGGCAGGATTCAGCACTCAGCAGTCGGCATTCAGCAATTTGCGCTGCCTCCATGACGCGCAGAACAACTGAACACGAAATGCGCTGTGCTGATTGCTGAGTGCTAGGTGGCTGAGGTTCTGATGAAATATTGCGCGTTCGAATTTAACGGACAATCCAGCTACGGTTTGGTTGAGACAGTCGCGGGAGCGGAGCAGATTACCCGGCTGCTGCTCAGACCGCCCGAGCAAGACGGCGGAGACATCGAAGACCTGCCCTCCAAGCGGATGGACCATCTTTCTTTGTCCGAGGCGAGGTTGCTCGTGCCGGTCAGGCCATCGAAGATTGTTTGTGTTGGCCGCAACTATCGCGAGCACGCTGCCGAACTGGGGAATCAAGTTCCGACCGAGCCCTTGCTTTTCTTTAAACCTCCGTCGTCATTGCTTGCGCACGGCGGCGAAATCCGCCGCCCGAAGCTTTCACAGCGCGTGGACTTCGAAGGAGAGCTCGCGGTCGTGATTGGCAAGAAATGCTACAAGCTGGGTCCGGACCAGGATGTTCGTCCCTACATTCTCGGTTATACCTGTCTCAACGACGTGACCGATCGGGATTTGCAAAAGAAAGACGGCCAATGGACTCGCGCCAAAGGTTTCGATACCTTTTGCCCCGCCGGCCCGCTGGTCACGGACGAGATTGATCCGTGGGCTGGAGTCGGAGTTGAGACCCGAGTCAATGGAGAGGTGCGTCAGCAGGGCAATACCCGCGATTTCATTTTTTCACTCGATGCGATGATTCGCTATATTTCGCAGGCGATGACGCTTGTTCCGGGCGACTTAATCGCAACTGGCACTCCCCAAGGGGTGGGCCCGTTGGTTGCGGAGGATGTGGTTGAGGTCACGGTGGACAGTGTGGGGACACTAAGGAATCCCGTGGTCGAAGAGTAGTTTGCGGCTGTCTCAGTCGCGATTCGCCGTCGACCAGCACAATACTGTGTCTGACAAACGGGTCAACAGCTTAAACCTGGATGGAAACGTGATCACAATCGTCTCCGGCTTGCCGCGCTCTGGCACTTCGCTCATGATGCAAATGCTGGCTGCGGGTGGGATGCCCGTCCTCACCGATGGTGAACGTCAAGCCGACGCCGACAATCCTCGTGGGTATTTCGAGTGGGAACGGGTCAAACTCCTGCCTCAGCAGCCGGATTGCATCCAAGAAGCCGAAGACAAGGCCGTGAAAGTGATTTCGCAACTTCTGTTCGCGCTACCCGCGGGGCGTGAATATCGGATCATCTTCATGCAACGGCCGTTGGCGGAAGTGGTCGCTTCTCAGGCGGAGATGATTCGTCGTCGCGGGACAACCGGCGCGGTGTTAGCCCCTGCGGCGCTGATTGCCGGGCTGGGGGCTCATTTGAATCAAGTCAACGCTTGGCTCAGGGATAAAGCGAATATATCCGCCTGTCGCGTGGAACACCACGACGTGCTGCGTGAACCGCTCCGCGTCTCAGAGTCCATTCAGCAGTTTCTCAATCTTCCGTTGGACGTTGTTGCGATGTCGCGGCAAATCGATAAATCGCTCTACCGCCAGCGAGGCCCATCTAGCTGATCAGAATTCGAAGTACCCCTCAGTGGACGCTCGACGCGGTCCATCAGTGCCGGAGGCCGCGAGTAAGCCCACAACTCCGCGCAAGTTTTCCCAAGCCGCCTGATTCAATGCGGGATCCGAGCCGACCAGGTCGCGGATCATGTTCCAGGCAGCAATGTTCAACGCGCCTTCGGGCGGAGGTCCCATGGCCAAGGAGACTGAGCACTGAGGGCAGAAGCAGATCCGCTGGGCAGCGGACTTTTGCCGCGGTCTGATCCCGACGGTCTGGGCGAACATATATACAGCCACGGATTTGTGTCCTGCCTCGAGTTCCCGGTTGCAGCGGAGACAACACAAGTTCTCCAAAGGCTGCCCTCCTGGCCATTTGCGGCCCAAAAGAAATACTGTGGCCATCTCGTAGAGTCCCGCAAGTATGAAGAAGGATTCCCACGAGCCTGAGATCAGGAATGCTGCTTCATCTTCAAGACTTGCCAGCGTCCGATCGAAGATAAGCCCGGAACCAAGCTGTGCTCTATCCAGAAGCGTGCCCAATCGTGCACTCTGCTGCTATGGCTGCTGAGGCTTCGGAGAATGCACTCTCACTTTCGACCACCAGTTGGTCGCCACGGCTGCCTCAGCCTGCGGCCAAATTCTTTCGCCTGTCGCAACTTCGGAAGCTGCGTGGATGCGAACAAGTCGCAGCTGTTTGTTACAGGGTCCGCAGCGGCGGCATCGAATTTCTACTGGTTCGGACTAACAGTGGGCATTGGACTTTTCCCAAAGGCAACGCTGAAACGGGGTTAACCCACGCTCAGGCGGCAGCCCTCGAGGCTTTCGAAGAGGCCGGAGTTCATGGCCGCATAGAAGAAGCTTCGTTCGCCCGGTACGTTCGTCGCAAGCGCGGCGAGGTGCGAAACGCAACGCGATCAGCCGAAAGAGCCGCCGAAAAAGAACTTGCTGTTCAAGCTCATCTCTGTGAGGTCTCGCGACTCGAAGCTCCGCAAGAGCGCGATCGACGTCCCACGTGGTTTTCTGCCGAGAAGGCCAAACGGCGCTTAAGCGAGGACCGCACCCCTGATTTCGGGGCCGAACTGGCTCGCGTGGTTGACCGGGCTGTGACCCGCATCCGACGATTACGCAGCGAAGCTAACAACGAAACTCACGTGCTGCGAAAAAACACACTGCAGAACGTCCAATTCATTAACAACGCCAGAAGAACGACTGGCAGAGCCAAAGCTTCAGGAACCAGCTAAGACAGTCCGATCCAGCGAGGCTGAGTTCCGTCAACGTCATGTCCATAGCCGTTCGTTAAGCTCGTCGAAAACTGTTATTCTTAATCAGCATTAATTGCTCAAAAGACAACGAACGAACCCGGCCACTTCGTTTGAACAACCTACTGCCATCTCGTCATTGAAAATACAGCTTGCTCCCGATATTCGCGACTTAGCGCTGTTACCTATAGTGAAGAGGGCATTAGGGTTGCCTGGAAACTTGTCGAGGTTATAGAGGACTGCCATGCGCTGGCTAAGCTTTCGACTCATCGTGTCGCTGATTGTGGGGATCACGCTTGTTTCACTCGCGTTCTCGTACAATGAAGTGCGCCTCGAGAAGCGAGCCCTTCGCAAGGACCTGGAGCAACGCGCGGAAGTGCTGGGCGAAAGCCTCGCAGGCTACATTGAGCCTTACCTCGAAAAGCAGTCCCATCGTGAACTCCAGCGGATTGTCGACCGCTTCGCCAACCGGGAGAAACTGGAAGGCATGGCGATTTATAACAAAGATGGCGCCCTGCTGGCAGCAACCGCGGGCCTGCCGGCTCGCCTTGGCGAGCACCCCACCCTGGTAGCTCAGGCGATTGCGGCCGACCAGGGTTCCGGGCAGTTCACTCGCCTCGGAACCGCGTCCGTTCATATCTACGCTTATCCTCTGCGCCAACATGACGAAGCCGTTGCCGGATTGGTGATCGTCCACGACGCCAGTTACATCAATGCGCAGAGCGCGCGCATGTGGAGAGAATCCTTTGTACGCGTCCTGGTGCAGGTGCTGCTGATCGCGCTGATCACCCTGCTGATTGTCCGGTGGAGCATCGTGGGACCGATCGCGAAGGCAGCACAATGGATGAAATCGTTGAGGACCGGGAAAGGCGCCATCCATTCCGGAGCGCCGGATCTGGGTCTGCTGCGCCCGCTGGCTCGCGAAATGCAAACCTTTGCCATCAGTTTGATGGCTGCGCGTTCAGCCGCGGAAGCTGAGGCCCAAATGCGCGAGACGGCGGAATCTATCTGGACCGCCGAACGTCTTGCCATCCACGTGCGCGGCAAGCTTGGCGGAAGCGGCCTGATCATAGTTTCCAACCGCGAACCCTACTCCCACACTCGCAAAGGCGAGTCGCTCGAAGTGGTCGTTCCCCCCAGTGGACTGGTCACGGCTCTCGAGCCAATTCTCTGTGCGTGTGATGGCAAATGGATCGCGCATGGCAGTGGCGATGCAGACCAGGAAACCGTGGACGCCAATGGTCATTTGCGGGTTCCGCCTGACGATCCCAAATACACGCTGCGGAGAGTCTGGTTAACCAAAGACGAAGAAGAGGGTTACTACTTCGGCTTTTCCAACGAGGGCTTGTGGCCCCTCTGTCACATCGCGCACACGCGACCGATTTTCCGCACCTCCGACTGGGAGTCATACCGCGCAGTCAATCAAAAGTTCGCCGATGCGGTTCTCGAAGAGATGGCTGACCAGGAGCAGCCTCTGTTGCTGGTGCAGGACTACCACTTCGCGCTCTTGCCCCGGCTGGTCAAGAAAAAGCGTCCGGACGCGCGGGTCGCGATTTTCTGGCACATCCCATGGCCCAATGCCGAAGCGTTCGGAATCTGCCCTTGGCAGCGGGAGTTGATCGAGGGAATGCTCGGCGCAGACTTGATTGGATTTCACATCCAGTCGCATTGCAACAATTTCCTCCAGACCGTGGACCGCACGCTGGAATCGCGAATCGATTGGGAACATTTTGCGGTCGATCGTGAGGACCATCGCACAGTGGTCAAGCCTTTTCCGATCAGCGTGGATTTCCAGGAGATCTCGTCCAGCCCACGGTCAGGCGAATCCCCATACACGGAACGTGTCGACTTGCTGCGGGGGCTGGGTGTGAGCGCATCTTTTCTGGGAGTCGGGGTCGATCGTGTGGATTACACCAAGGGAATTCTGGAGCGATTCCTCGCGGTTGAGCGGTTACTTGAGAAGCATCCGATTTATCAAAATCGGTTCACCTTCGTGCAAATCGGAGCCCCGAGCCGCACCCACATCAAGCGTTATCACGATCTGCTCGGAGAAGTAGAGTCGGAAGCCGACCGCATCAACTGGCGCTTTCAGCGCGGCTCGTGGAGACCGATCGTATTCCTCAAGCACCACTTTAGTCATGAGGAAGTCGAAAAATATTACCGGGCAGCGGATGTTTGCATGGTCACTTCTCTCCACGACGGAATGAACCTGGTAGCCAAGGAGTTTCTAGCCGCACGCGATGACGAACAGGGAGTGCTCGTCCTCAGCCGGTTTACGGGAGCGGCGCGCGAGCTCAGCGACGCACTCATCGTCAATCCTTATGACACCGAGCAGATGGCCGAAGCCATTCGAATCGCGTTGGAGTTGCCGGCCGAGGAACGGCAGGCACGAATGCGGCGAATGCGAAGCGTCGTGCAGGAACACAACGTGTATCGTTGGGCTGGTAATCTGATCGCCGAGCTGAGCAATGTTCGTCTCGCGCCGGAGAAAATCGAAGCCATGAGCGGCCTCAGGGGATACATGGCCCGAACTGGTCACTGAGCTCGGCGCTCTGCCACGTCAAAAGAATCTTCCGATACGAGCAGCTTCCGAAGAACCTCTGCCACTCCGGCGCCATCTTTGCCAGATGTCACCAGGTGAACTCGTTCTTTCAGACTCGGAATTGCGTTGCCCACTGCGACTGATAATCCGCACAGATTCAAAAACGCGTAGTCATTTTCCGCGTCCCCGATTCCCACGGCGCTGGCAAGGGGCAATTGCAACTCGGCTAAGGCCGCCCGGAACCCTGTGGCTTTATCCACTCCAACGGGAAGAACCATGACCGACTCCCGGTTCAAAATGACTTGCAAATTGAGTCCGAGTTCCTCAATGGCCTTATACACCGCCCTGTGGTGAGGTTTCACGGTTGCAACGATGGAGCGGCCAACCGACAAAGACGCCGCCCCGGCGCGTTTCAGTATCTTCACGAACTCAGCCGGCGGAGCTTTACCCAGAACTCTTTCCTCTCCGGTAGATGGGTGGTAAAGCAGAGCTCCATTCTCCGCCACAATCAGGTCAAAGATACTCAGTTGAGGGAATACACTTTCGAGGCTCTCGAGTTCGCGGCCCGTGACCAGCAAAAGTTTACGACCCGACTCCCGGACGCGGGCCAACGTCTCCAGGGTCTTCTTAGCGACCCGTCCGTCGGTCGCCAGAGTTCCGTCGTAGTCCGTCGCCACTACCCGAAATCGCATCCTCATCTCCCAGGTTTAATTCGTGATCCCCAAGTTTAAAGCATATGCGGCTGCACAGTTCGAAAGCAGCGAGTGCGGCAACGTTATGGAAGCGCGAAAAACAGCAACAGCATCGATAGCCCGTTGTTATTGTCCGATACAATCAAGAAAAGGACCTTTTGCCGGTGCTGCCACCTAGCTCTATAGCTTCAAAACATGAGGAGACGAATTTAGATTGGGATTTTCAAGTAGAAGAAGGTTTCTTCAAATCGCCGCCGGCATCGCAGCGACCGGCGGGTTGGCGCTGGCCGAAGACACCACGCTTCTCGAACCGAATCGTCCCATCCTGACCGCAATTGAGGTTCCTCTGACCAGGTTGCCGCGCGTCTTCGACGGATTCACCATTGCGCAACTCAGCGATTTTCACTACGACCTGCGGGCGACAGTGCCAATAAGAGCGGCAATTGAGATCGTCAACAACCTGCATCCGGATGTGGTCGTCTTGACAGGTGACTTTATCACCGTCCCCGTTTTTCATCGTGGCTTCCACATCGCACAACGTGCTGCGAGCGCCGCCGAACCATGTGCCAGGCTTCTGGCGCAATTGCGTCCGCGTCTCGCGATCGCGTGTGTTCTCGGAAATCATGATGTGGATTCGGATGCTCCCAGGATTATCAAAACTCTCAATGCGCATGGCCTTCCCGTTCTCCGCAACCATTCCATCCCGCTCGAGCAAGCAGGATCGCGAATTTGGTTGTGCGGTTTGGATTCGGTGTGGGAAGGCAACCCCGACATGGAGCTTGCTTTGCGCGGAGTCCCCAGCGAGGAACTGGTCGTCCTGCTGGTGCACGAACCCGACTACGCCGACCAGGCCGTTTACTACCCCGTGGATCTCCAGCTCTCCGGACATTCCCATGGCGGCCAAATCTGGCTGCCCGGCATTGGAGCTCCCTGGCTTCCGCTGCTCGCCCGAAAGTATCCCCGCGGCCTGCGCCGGATCGGCCCCTTGACCCTCTACACCAACATGGGCCTTGGCACCATTCGTTTGCCCGTCCGCCTGAACTGCCCTCCAGAAGTGACGCTCTTCACCCTCCGCTGCGCTTAACGTTTTTGCTTAGGGGGGATGGGCATCACGCCCGTCCAGGCGGAGCAAAGCTCCGCAGTGCCTGAAGCGGCGGGATTGTACCAGGTGGTAGCATTCAGCGATTGAGCGCAAGACAATACAGATAGAGCCGAACGCCCTGAAAAATGGCCAGCAAACAGCCACATAACCCTTTTATGTTTGCTCCCCTTCGCGATTGGGACCTTCCGCGTTTTTGCGCTGGCTCCCTTGACGTTCACCTAGAACTTGGAGAGGTATTTAGAGCCGTTCAGGGCGGCCCACGTTGATCCGGCCTGCACTAAGCGGGGCTTCGACTCTAACCAGCCGGGCTTTAGCCCAGGCATCACAAGGACACGTGCGCCTTGTCATATCGCGCGCGGCTCAGAACTGATAAAGCAATAGTGAAGAGGTTCACGCGAACAGCAGAAAGGGGGTGTCTTATGCGTCTCCCGACTTTTCTGTTTGCACTATGTCTGGCAACGATGGTCGCAGCCGCAGCGGTATCTTCCCGACAGAATGGTCCCGAATTAATTGCCCCGCCTCGCCAAAATGTGACGGCTATTCAGAACAACTACGACGGCTCTCGCATGTGGCGCCGCGCGGAAATTCGGGTCATACCAGTGGAGCAGGCGGAGTGGAACCGGGCTGCGCTCGAATCCCTGCGCACCCGCGTTGCCCAGGCGGAACGAGAAAGCGCCGGCCTTTGGTTGCTTGATTCCAACGTTCATCAACAACTCTCCTCGCAAGTTCAACTGATGAAGGAACTGCTCACGTTAGCTGAACAACAACAATCGAACCGAGGCAAGAGTCCAAATGCGCTGGCGGTAGAACGTCGGCTCAACCAACTGCAGGGTCAGACGATGTGCGAAGCGTGCCACAACGGTGTTGTGGCGCGAAATCATGGTGTCGGAACTCGCATGGCTCAATCAACCGAGTGAGATCCGCTCAGACCGATCTCGGCGTAGCCGTTCGCGGCAAGGCGCCGAAGGCCGGGCATTCGACCAGGCGAAGGAGATTCTTATGTCGCTTCTCAGGCTCAGGCAATTTCTTGATAGCTATAACACCAAGTATGTTGTTATCTCTCATTCCGTGGCGTACACGGCAGGGGGAATCGCGGCGCTTACCCACATTCCCGGAAAGGAGGTCGCCAAGACCGTCATTGTCAAGGTCGACGATCGATTGGTGATGGCCGTGGTGTCCGCCTCACAGCATGTGGATCTTGAACTCTTCAAGGCGGCGACAAAAGCTCAGACGGTACGGCTAGCCGCGGAGAATGAATTTAAAAACAGGTTCCCCGATTGTGAAACCGGCGCCATGCCCCCCTTTGGCAATCTATACGGGATGAGCGTGTTCGCCGACGAAACCTTGTCTCGCGACCAGGAGATCGCGTTCAATGCCGGTTCGCACCGGGAGCTCGTTCGATTGACGTGGGAAGATTTTGAAAGGCTGGTTGAGCCCAAAGTGATAAAGCTCGCGGCGACGAAACATGCCGCCGAAGCAGCCTGAATGAAGGTTTCCATCTCCGGCTTTTCGAGTATCCCCGACTTAGTGGAGGGTATGTGTGGAGCTAGTAGGGAACTGACCTAAGTACCGCAGAGCGGGACGTCTAAGGCGGCGGCCATTGACCAAGACGCACCCGGCAGCTCTCGCCTTCCACCGCCAGCGCCGCCCGTAAACCGGAACCTGGTTCCAGTTGCCAGATCGACCAACGCCGCGCCTCTTGCGCGTCGTCATAAACTTTCAATTGCAATTTGGAGTTTGCACCGCCGGGAACTGGCAGCACGCCGAAGCTGCTTAGCAGCATGGAGAGGCCCTCCCCATGTGCCTTGATGTAAGCCTCTTTCCCCGTCCAGCAAGTGAAGAACGCCGCAATTTGTTCGGAAGCAGGTTGTGATAGCAACCATTGCACCTCGGGAGGCGAAAAGAAACGCTCCGCCAGTTCCACCGCATTCGTATCCATGCGAATCCGCTCCACATCAATTCCCACCTGCCGACGGCGAGTAATCGCAAACATCGCGACTCCAGCGGTGTGCGACAAGTTGAATCGCAAATCGTTAGATTGAAGATCGGCGCGCGCGGCAAGTTCGGGCTTCCCATTCGCTGTCGTGCGGAAGCGAACCTCGCGGGCTTCGATCCCGAGATAGCTGCCAAGCGCTTGCCGAAGTATGGCTCTGCTGATAACAAACTGATGACGAGGCGCAGGAAACTTGAAGCGCGCAGCCCGCTCCCGCTCTTCCGCATCAAGCAGTTCGAGCAACGAACCGGATGCTTTCTCCCAGGCTGTTAGGTCGACCTGCCACACGTGGACTTCAGCATCCGGCAAGATGCCGTCGAGATGGGGCAACGGCTCTTTCTCCACGTCGGGACCGACCTCCATTGATGGACATTCTCCCAGGTGCTTCGCTATGCACTGATCGCTAGACTACAGGCTTAGATATCATGGAGAACGTGAAGCTGCAAACTCCTGATTTTTGCAGAGAGCGGTTTCACAAACTATGTACTACAATCACCTCAATCCAGCCGGAAAGCAACACGCAGTCCACCTCAATCAGAAAACTGTTTTTGGGCCTTTACCGGCTCGGCTTGGTGGCCATGAAAAACGTATATGAAGTGCTGCGGAATAAAGAACTGGACCTGGCGCGCCTGCGTACCGAAGTCGATGCCCTTCGCTTCGTCGCACCGTTGCTTACCGACGGGATTGCTGAGTCAAGCAATGCCGGCCCTGCACACCGACTGGACATAACATGGACGCCGGATCTGCAGAAGAATAAGTGGCCACTAAGGATGGACCACGCCTCTCCGACCTACTCAGACTCCTAGCGCGCAGCTCCCAGGCAGGACCGCGTTGCTGCTTAGCGCACGCGAAGTTGCAATGGTTTTCACCTCAACTGCTGCCGGGCAAGCGCGAGGTTGCCGTCAAGCCTTGTAGTTTCACTACATTCGTGAAAACCGCAGCTGGCATGAAGATTGCCCCTTCATTAGCCGGTTCTGAGCGCAGTGGCTCGTCTGCCACCATGCTCCTGGAAATTGGCTATGCCGGTCCGCGGATGGTGCTCGCTTCTTCTAGTTGTCGTAGCAGTCAACTGTCTGGCGTCGGCCGGCGGTCCGGAGGTGCGCGTTTCAGCGCCGCCAACCTCGTCCACACTAACGGCGCGCGAACGTCAGATGTGGGCTGCGACGTTGCGTGACTCGAAGTTTGCCGCGATGCTGCACGCAACGGCGGCTACAGAATGCGAGGCCTCGCAGCCTCCTGAGCCGTTAGCCACGCCGAACCCGTTGCTCGATATGGCCGAGTTGAGCGCCCGGGTGAGCGTCAGTTTCATCATCGGCACGGACGGCCGCGTACATTCTCCTCTCATTCTTGAGAGTGCGGGCCCGTCCGAGGATCGCACCATCCTGGACACAGTTCGCTCCTGGCGCTATCGTCCAGGAATGTGCAACGGCGCCGCTACCGAGACCGAAGCGAAGATCGAGTTTTCCAGCCGTTAGGACTTGTTCTAGCCGGGCATTTTTTCGACTAGAATAAGCGCTGACTGGGCCAGCGCTATGGATAACGAAAAACCTACCGGACCGGCGCGGAATTCGCCCGCGTCTGGATCGGACGCAGAACTTGGCAACGATTCCGCGATCGACGATTTCTTTAGGCGGCTGAAGCACGACCTGCATCACCCCAAGCCCGGGACAGAAGCCATTGCAGCCGCCTTGCAGGCAGTGCAGCATCTGACTTCGCAGGTGGATACGGATGCCTCGGCCAGCGCTGCAGCCGAAACCGCCGAGACTCGTATCTGCCTCGCCTGCGGCAGTCAAAATCCGGCGGAGAACCGCTTCTGCGCGATCTGCGGCGTTCCCCAGCAGGATGCCCCACCCTTACAATCTGAAGCTCCAATCGCACCGAGCGTGAAGCCCGCCCCACCTGCGCCTGGACAACATCATTATCATCATCATTACCATCACCACTATTTTTCTGCTCCCGAAGGAGGCGCCTCGCTCGTCGGCTCTGAGGCACGCACAGCGAGCGCTCCCGTCGCCCGCGATACCCGGCCGCGCACTCCGGCGACTGGAGCTTCGTTGAGCCGGGGAGAGGCCGCGGTCCGAAAGCTCATCCAGGATTGGGCGCTGGCTTGTAACAACAAGCAACTGGATGATCTCGTCGATCTGTACGGAGCTGACGCGGTAGTGCTGCGTCCGAATGTGCCGCCGGTTCGTGGTACGGCGGCGATTCGCGAGTTCTTCTTTGCCGTGCTCGATGCCGGACTGGGAGACGTCGAGATGGATCCGCTCCGGGTGGAAGTCTTCGGAGACGTTGCTTACGAGGCTGGCCGTTGCCAGATGCTGGTTCCATTCACCATGGGCAAACGCCGCGAGGAGCGCGGCAAGTATTTGCTGACACTGGCTCGGCAGGCCGGTGACTGGAAGATCCTCGCTGACTGCTGGTCCAGCGATTTGAGTTTGGGAGTGAATGTGGACTCGAATCCTCCCAAGTCAAATGTGCCGAGCCCGCCAACTCCGGGGTTCAAACCGCCACGCAAGGGTCCGTAGAGGAGAGTTTGCGGCACGACTGGACGGCCGCTCTGCAGGCGTTACGCAGCAACTCCAAGTTGTTGCAGATCGTGGCGCAACTGCTGTGCGTTTTTCATTTGGATGGCGTGCATTCCTAGGCGCACGGCTGTGTCCAGATTCAAGGGACGATCGTCGATGAAACAACTTTCCTCCGGAGGACGCTGCGTGATCTCAAGCGAGAGGCGATAGATTGCGTCTTCCGGTTTGCGCAATCCCACAAAGCAAGAACTAACGAAAAGGCTGAAGATTTCGCGCAGACCGAAGGTCTGAATGCGGAACAAATTCAATTCTTTCGATTCGTTGTTAATCGTGGACATCAGGTATCTGCACGATCTGCTCAAATCTTTCGCTAGTTGCAGAGTCTCAGGAATTGGTTTCGAGAGCGAGAACATGAACTCTTTGAACGCATCCGGGGTAAAGGCGCGCGGACGGTAGAAAATCGTGCGCTCCAGATATTCCTGCAGGCTGATCTTGCCGCGCTCGAGCGAAGACACCAGCATCTCGTGGCGGCTTTCGAATTCGACCTCATCCAGCCCGAATTGTTTGAGGGTGCACTGGCGCTGCTCGCGGTCCCATGCATTGCTGAGCAGCACGCCGCCGATGTCCCAGAAGATAGCGCCGATTTTTGCCAAAGCCGTCCTCCCAAGATCGATTGATCCTTAATTTTACAGGGATGGTTGGTTTGGCATCTCTTCCTGGGCTGCAGCCGAGCAGGCCGCGCCTACATGCGAACGAGTCTACGTTGAAAAGCCCCGACCCTGGTTGCAGGATCGGGGCCGGATTGCGGTTCAGCCTTAGTAGGCGCTGGTTAGGCGCGGCGTAAAGCTCTGCCGGTAGCTCAAGTTGTCGATGTCGCGGAACATCGGGGTTCCGGGCGGCAGGTTTTGTGGCTGCGTGAACAGCGGATCGAAGATGTAGTTTCGAGCCGGGGGATCGTAAACAGTGCCACCACCGTTTTTGTCTGTTCCCGTAGAGTAAGTGGAGTAATACAGGCTGGCCATGGATCCCTTGTAATTAAGGGTCTGGCCGCCCCAGGCCTCCAACTGGCGAAGGAAGTTGTGCAATCCGCCATCGGTGCCCCAGTCGCCGATTGCCCATCCTCCACAGCAGGCAGTGACCACGAAGTTAATGTTCTTTCCGCCGGAGACAGCGACTCGATAGTACGTGGTCGCAGCCGGACGTCCTGCGTCATTGCTGGGAGAGTTCAGGCTGGCGATGTCTGACCAGTTGTTGGACAACATCGTTACCGCATCTGCAATTACGCCAGACGCCGCGTGTAAGGGCTCCACGTAGGGCGGAGGATTCCAGGTTACGTCGTAATTCGGGTTGCCGGGCGTACAGCCAGCCCCACCCGCAGCTGTACAGTTCGAGTTGTAATTGCCAAGGATGTAAACCGGGTTCTCTGAGGCGACGGTGAACCCACCAAGACCGTTGTCTGACCTGACGGGCACGTTGCCGAGCGAGCCATTCACCAGTTTCAGAACGTGGCGAGCGCCGCTGACCCAGTTTTTCTGGCCGATGATGTTGCAGTTCGCAATGCGGCCTGCGGTTAGGTACGGATCGGGGGCGCCGGCAGCGCTTCGGACCAGGCTGTTCACACTTCCGCCCGCGGTATACAGAGCGCCAACGTAGCCCAGGCCCAGACCGAGGTTACCCGCTCCCCAGTTGTCCAGAATTCCGTTGTTATTCACGTCTTCTGGAGACGGTCTCGGGGGTGCCCCGGGCGGCGGAACTGGAATTGGCTCGAGCGCTCCATTGGGTGCCCCGTTCACGTTCGGAGTGTTGATGGAGTCTTCCAGACCGGAGTCGCCAGTTTTCGTTCCCGCGGCAGCTACTTGCGTGCCGTTGGGATTGGGCAACATGCCCCGGCGGTCAGAGAAGTACAAAACGTATCCGTTCTGAAACACGGGGTCGACCAGAGTCCCGCTGCCGGGGATCGTCCCATTCAGCCATTTTGCCAGGTTGCCTACATCGATTTCCACGGCATTCATCACGCCAGCAGGAGTGCAGCTTGCATTTCCTGTATTCACATCGCGGACTTCACCTTCGCGGGCATCGTACAAGTTAATCGGATACCAGTTATTCATGCTGACGCTTTGCACTACCGCTTTGCTGTCGCCATACCATGGCAACAGCGTTTTCAAGTCGGTTGTAACCTCGGGTGGCTTGGCTTTGATACAAAGCCATACCCCGGTTGCCTTGCTACAGCTTGGTCCAGCGCCTACATTGTCGATCGCCCCGTCGCGATTGCGATCCGCCGGTTCTTGCAAGAGCAGAATCGCATTGGGATTGATCGGGTTCGGGCTGGCAAAGCTGGGAGGAAGCGTACCTCGTGCGAAGCCCAGTTGCAGCCACTCCGCCGTAATCGGGTGGTAGGCTCCGAGGGCGTCCCGATACTCCACGCGCAGATAGCCGTCGATCAGATTCCAGGTGTTGGTGGAGGCCGCGACGGTCGGGGTGTAATAAGGGTAGGGGGCGTTGTAATAGGGGATCGGTGTCGCCGGACAAACCGGAGGATTGCCAGGGCAAGAAGTCAATACAAGGGACGGGGGCACGGAGGTCAGGCCGAAGGGATTTGCGGGTGGGGGGGTCGTTAGTGGTGCCGCAGGCGGGCCTTGGTCGTTAGTGAATGTGATGTCGGCCACGATCGGCTGCAGTGGCGCAAATGGCCAATCGGGAGTCAGAGTCCACGGTCCCGCCAGTGGGAGTTGAGTGTTGTTCCAAGTGCTGGTGTCTGGATATGCAGTGGTCCCGGCGGCGAAATATGTGTTATACGTGCCGCCGCTGGCTAACGCCGGCAACCCTGCGGGCACCGAGGTTGGCACGCCATACTGGTAAGTTGCTCCGGCGACGTTGGGGTTGGCCAGACGAATATTGTTAGCATCTCCGACTCCGCCCGGAAGATCCGCGGGCGTATCGGCGAGCAACACTCGAATTTCTGCTTCATTGTAAAGCCGCGACGCACCGAGAGCCGAAGTGGGCAGTTCTCCTGGTGGAGGCCGGCGGATGATTTCAAAGGGTTGGGGTTGTCCGGCCAATCCGAGTGCATTGTTGATGAAAGGCAACGACAGTTGTACCGCCCCGGTGCCCCCCGGATTGCCATAATTCCCATCAATGATCCAGCTGTTGTAATCATTCACTGAAATTACGGGATTCCAATTCCCGTTCTGCGCCGAGGTCGGACCTCCTACAACGCTGCCCTCGGCTTGGCCTATGGCGCGGCAGCCCGTCACCGGAGGATTGCAGCCCTGATAGGTGGTGAGGATGTTTACCGTGCCAAGGTGAGCGGGGGCAGAAGTCGCAAGCTGTCCGTTGGCGAGCTGGGTGCGAATAACATTTCCCCAGGCGGTGACTTTATCCTGAAATGTTGTCGTAGCCCCCGACCCAGCCAACGCGTACAGGTCGCCGTTGGTATGAGTGCGGCCGCCGAAAGTCAGATCGACGCCGGCGAAGAAGCTAAGATCGCTTTCGGAAAATACGCCGAACTGGAATACCGGGATGAGCGCGACTTCAACCGTGCGCGACATGTTCACTTCATTGCCTACCGTCCCGTTTCCAGCCGCGCCGGCAAATGTGCTCGCGGTCACTTGCAGAGTGATGGGAATGATTTGTGCGTACAAACCCTGAAAAGGCCCCGAGGTAATCTGGCCGAAGCTTGTTGCGAGTCCCCCGGCGGCGTTGGTCGCCGCCGTCAGGGTGTAGACGGGGTAGCTCATGACGGCGGAGTTGGCAGGCGCATCCGCACTGAGAGCCGCGATTTCCGCTGCCGTCGGCGATTCGATGTTCTGAAACATGTTGGCCAGGTCCGAAGTCATGTGTTCGATGCCACCTTCGGCCGCGTGGAAAGCCAGGTTGTTCTGTACATCCCCGCCACCCACTTTGCCTTCGGTGTTCACCATCATGAGCAGACCAATTGCAACCCCGGACATAATCAGCATCAGCATCAGGGATGCAATCAGAGTAAATCCACGTGAATCAAATTTCGTGCTGCGCATCGTGTCGCTCCTCATTGCCAGACTGCCTCTTGTTTCAACTTCCGATTCTTGCTTCTTCCCTCAGCATTTACTTCATTTACTTGAGGACGTAGCGATTCTGATAACTCAGGTTTCGCCCGCTGATCGAAGTGTGCGTGTCGAAAGTCTGGTAGCCGTTGCTGATCATGAGACCGCTCTTGACGCCGGACATCTGGCTGCGAGTGGTCAAATGCACCACGTTGATCTTGCGAATCAGATTGAACGACGTGCCGGTTGAATACCCGCCGTCGCCGATAGCGTTAAGCAGGTTGCCGTTGGTGTCGTAGGTATCGTAGGTAAACTGCAGGTTCACGACACCCTCTTGAACCGGTACCGGAGTCTGGCCGTTCACCTGTCGCATTAAGGTCGGTGTTCCGACCCCGACCCCGAGCGGGTCGGGCATCATCCATAAGTAGTAGCTGATGGCAAAAATGCGGGTTGCCGTGGCGGTTGCAGGGCAGGCCACTAACGGTGCTACGGGCCCGCATACCAATTGCGCCAAGTCGGCTGCCGCAGCGGCGGGCTGGTTCATGTTTAGGGTATCCCCACCGGCGAAGGTCAGTGTGTAGTTGCCGCCTCCGTTGGCGGCGAGACCCGTTACTTCGCCGACCACAACCGCGGAGTTGCCGGCAACCGTGCTTTGCACAAGGATCAGGTCGCCGGGTACTATGCCCACGGCGGGAGCATTGACCGCCTGAGGAGCCACCAGGGGTGGCGTCAAAATGCAAGTCGCTGGCAGTACGGCGGGCAACTGGACGACTATTGAGGTCGAGGTGATTTTCTGTATCGTGTAGCAAGGCAGTGCGAACACGCTGTCGCTATAGACTACCGTGACCACATCACTGGGCGCGGGACTGCCGGGCACCGTGATTCCCAGTTGCCAACCCGGGATTAGCCCATAAAGAGTTGGATTGCAGGGAACCACGCCGAATTTTGCACAGGGGTAGGCGATGCCGTTCCCCGGAATACAGTTATTCTTTGCGACGCAACTGGGGGCGAAACCGTAGATAGGGTTCCCGGCTTGCGAGGGCAACAAAATCCCGGTTGCAGAAGGCAATCCCGCACCCGCCAAACTCAGATCCTTGAACAGCAGGTCGGAGCTTCCCCGCAGATCCTGTTGCATCTCGGCCCGCTGCGAAACCACGAAGGTGGCGGCCATGCCCTGGCTGAACAGCTTCACGGCGGCGCCGACTACCAGTGTGCCCACCGCAAGCGCCACCAACAGTTCGATCAAACTGAAACCGACACTCGAATTTTTAGACCTACGACCCATAATTTTCCTTTTTACCGAAAGGGCGAAATGAAGCTGCTTAGGACGTATTGTCTGGGGATCTTCAGCTGCGGAGTCGTGTACTGAATCGTGATAACGACCTGGCGCAGCGTGGTGAGGGGTGGGCCACCGCCGTTGGGCAGCACCGGCAAAATCTGGATCTGGCGCTGGAAATTAGTCAACGGCAGACATGTATCGGGTCCGGCTGCAGGGCAGTTTCCGGCGAAGACTCCGTTCGGACCCGGCAATTCGAGAGTCTGAGGACCGCAGGCCGCGTCGTCCGCGGTGCCAACAATTCCGTCGACGCCCGCACAATTAATTGGCAGAAATCCAGGCAGGAAGATGCCCCCTGCTCCTCCTGTGTTGTTAATCGACGCCCAAGGGATGTTCGCGGTCTCGCGCGCAGTTAAAATCCCTTCCATGGCTTCGTTGGCCAATTGCTTGGCGGTGTTGTTCTCCTGCGAGGTTTGCGTGGACGCCATCGCGATACCGAACACACCCAGCAGACTGAGCAGCCCGATCACCAGAATGGCCATCGAAACCACGACCTCAATCAGACTGAACCCTCTTTGGGTCGCTTTAATATGTGGCTTGAAAGCCATGTTGCTTGCAGCTTTCACTGTTGCCTCCAGTACCAATTTGCTCCGCTCCGGTTAATTCGCCATCCCCGCAGGCGGCCAGTAGTGCCCCACAATGTGATCGCGCGCGAAGTGTTTACGACTCCGGGCATAGCGATATAGACCACGCCGTTGTTGACGTTGCCGACCACGTCTTCGGCGGAGCCGTCAGGATAGAAATAGATCACGTTCTTCACGCCTCCAACTATGTTTTGATCGAAATCGATCGCGGTCGCACCCACGCCGAACGCATCGGGCGTTGTGGGAAAGGCGCCCTGCGATACCGGAATGCCTGCCACGGCGGCGAAAGCAACATCGGGGGGAAGAAAATAAGTGGCCGTTACGGTTCCGGTTGATCCCTGGGTGATGGTGATCGAGTTGGGCACGGCAGCATTGCTTAACGTAACGAAATAAATCTGGCGTTGGGCTACCGAGGTGTCGCGCGCCTGGCGCAGTGCCATCAGGGTCTGGTTGTAAGCCTCAGTCACGTGGTTCTGCTTGAGCGAGGGCTGGATCGTCATAACGGAGAAACCAGTCACTATCAAGATGAGGGTGATCACCACCATCAGCTCGACTAGCGAAAACCCGCGTGTTCTACGTGACAGCATGAGCCCTTTCTTTCTCCGGGGAGCTTGTCCGGAACCAGTCTTAAGGCAAAAGCTTTTTCCTGGCCCGCTTTGTTTCTGCCATCTCGGGGTTGAGCCTGGCATCCTTCATCGCGCGTTACGCCGAAGGAGGCGGTTCCGTAGTCGGAAACGTCGCTGGCTAACCCGCATGCAGCTTCATCGTATGGAGCGGGACGGAGAGCGTCAAAGTACTAAAGGACGGGCTTGAACTGCTGGCCTTCCGTAACCCAATTTGAAGAGGTAACTCCAGTAACTTTGGCGTTTCGATGAACAGAAAGGGGCCCGCGAAGCGGTTAAACGCCGCGCGCGTTCGCTAACTTTCTGCCAGCCTTGTTGGTTGCGGTGCGCGTGGTAGGTATGTAGGCGCAGGAGCGAACATCGTAGTGTTGAGCCAGACAAGTTCCGCACAGATGGAGCTGGTGGACCTTGCATTGCACCACTGGCGCTTCACTTCCACAGAGGTCACAACCTCCGCGAACTCGCTGGCTAGCGGCTGCAGGATCTTTCCGCGGCTCCCCAGAGGCAATCGCGAATTGCAGTACCCGAGCTTTGGCGTAGATGCCCGCAGCAACCACCAGAGCTCCCATGGAGAACTGGGTGGCGCCAATTTCCAGCATGTCCGCCTCGGGGTGCTCGCCGAAGGCGCCGGGCAGAAAGCACAGCCCAACGAACATCATCAGTGCGCCGGCGGCGATGATCCAGGTGGCTGTCTTTGAAGACATGAATCCTAAATCCTTCAGGTGGAGAGGAAAAACCTGCTTAACCACGCGTAACTTCTCGCACGGTTACAGGTCGAACATAGCGGTTAACGCGTCTAAACTCCAGATGACCAAAGTCACATTGGTCTGCGAATTGTGACGCAGGTAACTTGTGGGCTGCATGGTGCCCGCCTAACATTACCCTCAACATGGCGCTCACATCTTTATTGGTGTGCTCGGATGCCCCAGCGATCCAAGCGCTCAGCCGGATTCTGCAGGATCTGGGTGTCACGGTGGAATCTTGCGGCGATTTACGGATGGCCCGGGCCCGGCTTAAAGATCGCCGCTTTGATGCTGTTGTGATTGATTGTCAAGGTCCACCAGCGGCAGCCGAGTTGATTACCCAGGCTCGAAATACGCCCAATAACAAAACAGCGATCGTAATCGCCATTGTCGGCGCGAGCGAAGAGGCGCGCGACATTTTCGCCAAGGGCGCAAACTTTGTTCTCCACAAACCCATTTCAGCGGAGCGGGTGGCCCACAGCATGCGAGCAGCCCGCGACTTGATGCGAAACGAAAGACGAATTCGTTCACGCATTCCGTTGCAGGCGAACACTTCCATCACGTATGCCGACCAGGAAGACGTCCCTGTAGCTCTGCTGGACTTGAGTGAGAAGGGCATGGCTTTCCGCTCCAACAGCAAGTTGCCGCCGTATTGCAAAGTTTATTTCCAGTTCGCTCTACCCGGAAGCGACTCGCTGGTCCGGTTGTCCGGCGAGGTCATGTGGCAGGATGCTTCCGGCCGGGTCGGGATCCGTTTTGCGCAGGTTCCCGGAACCTCGCGCCGATTATTGAACGATTGGCTGCAAGCGAATCTCTCATCGTCATCAGAAATCGCCGAATCGGGACTGCAGGTGGCTACAGTCGATGACGATGCCGGCCTGCGGCTCACGGCCGGCCTCGGCATGCTGTCGTTTTCTGCCGGTGATCGCCGTGGCCTTTCGCGCTATGCCTGCTATCTGGGGGCAGAAGTTTATCGGCCAGACACCAGCGTCGCAACCCGCTGCTCTTTAATCGATGTCAGCCCTGGCGGTTGTTACATCAAGTCTGCCGAGACCTTTCCCGGCGGAACACCTCTGCAGATTGTGGTACGTACAGAGGACCTCCGACTGAGAATCCATGCAAAAGTGGTGAGCATGAATCCTGGCGTAGGGATGGGAGTGAAATTCAGTCTAAGGACGGAGGATCACCGGAAACAGGTGCAGCAACTGATTGCGTGCGTTCAGTCGGAGTTAAAGGTCTCAACTTAAACCGCAGATAAATCCGACGTAGCCTGCTCGGCGATTCAACTCTGAAGCACTTTTTCTTCGAACGTCGCTTTCTGAAAATATTCCAGCGACATGCGCAAACCAGTATCCAGATCGATCTTGGGTTCCCAGCCCAGCAAGGTCCTAGCCTTGGTTATGTCGGGCTGGCGTTGTTTAGGATCGTCCGGGGGCAGAGGTTCGTGCCGTATCTTGCTTTTCGATCCGGTTACTGTCAACACGCGCTGCGCGCATTCAAGAATGGTGAACTCGTTGGGATTCCCAATGTTTACCGGCAGATGCTCCGATGACTTTGCCAGCCGCATAAATCCGTCGATCTCATCACTGACGTAGCAAAAGCTGCGAGTCTGGCTGCCATCGCCGTACACCGTCAAGTCCTCGCCGCGAAGGGCCTGCTTCATGAAGTTGGGGACGACCCGGCCATCGTTGAGTTGCATGCGAGGCCCGTAAGTGTTGAAGATCCGCACAATGCGTGTGTCCACGTTGTAATAGCGATGGTAGGCCATGGTCACGGCTTCGCTGAAGCGTTTGGCTTCATCGTAAACCGATCGCGGACCGATGGGATTCACGTGTCCCCAGTAGGTTTCTTTTTGGGGATGCTCCAAAGGATCTCCGTAGCACTCCGAAGTAGACGAAATCAGATATTTCGCTCCATACTTGCGAGCCACGTCTAAAGCGTGGAAAGTACCCAGCGAACCGACTTGCAGGGTTTCAATTCCGTGCTTGGTGTAATCGACCGGGCTCGCGGGGCAGGCAAAATGAAATACATAATCTACCTTGCCGCAATCGAAGGGCTGGTTGATGTCGATCTGTTGAAATTCAAATCGCGCGTCGTGACGCAGGTGATCAAAGTTGGCACGCCGTCCGGTCAGAAGATTGTCGACGGCAATGACGGAATAACCCTCGGCCAACAATGCGTCACAAAGATGAGAACCAAGGAAGCCGGCTCCGCCGGTGACCAGGGCGCGCGGTTTGCTCATAAATGGCTGGCTTTCCGGGGCGGAGCGCCCGCTGCGATGGGCAGCGCCTCGGCTATAATTGCGGGTCGTCCAACGCTGTAGTAAGTAAATCCATGCGTCGCCATGGCCTCGGGATCATAAAGATTGCGGCCATCAATGACGATGGGATACTTCAACTGCTGGTGCAGGCGATCCAAGTCCAGGCTGGCGAATTCATCCCATTCGGTGAGGACCAGCAGAGCATCCGCTCCACTGGCGGCTTCATAGGCATCGCTCGCATACTCGATACTCGAATTCAAAACCTCCCGCGCCCGCTCGTGCGCGGCAGGATCGTAGGCCGCAATCTGGCAACCCTCTTGCAACAAGGTTTGCACCAGCAAGATAGCGGGCGATTCGCGGATGTCGTCGGTCCCTCCCTTGAAGGCCAGACCGAGCACGCCCAGACGCTTGCCGCGCAGCGTCCACAGCGCATTGCGGACCTTGCGCAAAAACCGTTGGCGCTGATCCTCGTTGATACGCATCACTTCATCGAGCAAGCGAAACTCGTAGCCGCACTCCCGCGCCACAGCGCGGAAAGCCATCAGATCTTTGGGAAAGCATGACCCACCATATCCGATTCCGGGGTTCAGAAACCGCGGCCCTATCCGGCTGTCGGTGCCAATCCCCTGACAAACCTGCTGCACGTTGGCTCCCACGGATTCGCACACCGAGGCTACCGCATTGATGAACGAAATCTTCATTGCCAGAAATGCGTTGCAGGCGTGCTTGATCAACTCCGCGCTCTTGGTGCTGGTGATGATCAAAGGTGGCGGGATTTGCGCCCGGTCGGGCCCCGGGATCGCGTCCGGGCGCTGGTAATAACTGCCATCGGTCAGCGGGGCATAAATTTCCTGCAGCACCGAGGAGCAGCGCTCATTGTCGGCGCCCACCACAATGCGGTCGGGGTAGAGGAAATCCGTGACCGCCGTTCCTTCCCGCAGAAACTCCGGATTGGAAGCTACATCGAACGAATCCGGCGCAGCCGCGTTGCGCAGAATGATTTTGCGAATCCATTCACTGGTATAAACCGGGACAGTACTCTTTTCTACAACCACCTTGTAGCTATTGATTGCTGAAGGGATGATCCGGGCCACCGATTCCACATAGGAGAGATCCGCGTTGCCTTGTTCCGTTGGCGGCGTTCCTACCGCGATGAAGACCGCAGAGCTTGCTTCCACCGCAGCTCGCAAATCCTCGGAAAAAGTCAGCCTGCGGCCGCGATGGCGTTCCAGCAGTTCTGGAAGGAACTTTTCGTGAATCGGAACCTGGCCATTCTTGAGCGCGTCGAGTTTCTGCTGGTCGTTGTCCACCAGGACGACCTGGTGCCCCATGTCGGCAAAACATGCTCCGGCCACCAACCCGACATACCCCGATCCCACTATGGTGATGTGCATCCAAATCTCCCGATATCAGGCGCTAAAGGCGCCTCTTTCACTAGAAACCTACTTTACCAGCTTTCTTCGCCGGTCAGGGAATTAGCAAGTCGATTCCGCGCAACCCGATGCAGGAATGGGAACACTAAGCTGCTGCCGATGCATAACCTTGGCTCGAACCAGTCCTTTGCAGTGACAACAGCGTTCGGTGAGGGCTGCTCCAGCGCCAGCCTTCCCGGACCGTCACGATTGGGAATTGGACTTCCCTCCGCTGAGGGCTGGGCAGTTGCGAACCATTACCAGGATGCGGATCAACCGTCTATCGGTCTAGCACAAACACTTGACGAAGGAACGAGACAGCGCAACAATGCCACCATCTCTTTCGCGCTGTCTCGTGTCGCAATGGATCGAACCTTGAGAGATCAGTCGGGTCAGCGTGGGCGGCGAGCGTGCTTCCATCCTGCCGCAGCGATTCGCTCAATGGTGCGCCGATTCTTTGGACCGCTAGTGGCCCGCTCGTCGGCGATTGGTGGAGGATTTGAACGGATACGAATCTATTGAGCTGGCACCAAAAATTTGAAAACCGAAAAAGACTGGAGATGTGAAAAAAGCTTCTAGACGCAATCCAAAAACGGGAGGCTAGCATGAGGCAAAATATTGCAGACGGCAGTGCGTGGAAACGGATGCGCAGGGCAAGCATGCTCTACTGGTTTCTGGCAGCGGTCAGCATAAGTCCCGTGGTTGCGCAAACGGTTAACGTCACCATCCAGGGCCGAGTTTACGACACCACCGGCGCGGCGATTCCGCAGGCAACCGTAACCGCGGTGAATACGGCCAATGGGTTGAACCGTTCCACCATCGCCACCGCGATGGGCGATTATCAAATCGCCTTGCTTCCTCCGGGTGATTACACGGTAACGGCGGAACGGCAGGGGTTCCAAAAATCGGCGAAGAAGACTCATCTGGATGTTGGGGAGGCGGGAAACTTGGATTTCTCGCTATCGCCCGGTCAGGTCCAGACTGTCGTCGAAGTGCAGGATGTTGGCGCGGTGGCAGAGCCCACGCGGAGCATGGTCAGCGAGGTAATTACGACGCAGCAGATCGAGAATCTTCCGGTGAACGGACGCCAGTTTATTGACTTCGCGCTGCTGGCGCCGGGTGTCACCATCGGAGATACAACTTCGGGCAGTACGGACGTGATTGTAGAGCCGGTCACCAAGCTTTCCTTTGCCGGACAGAACATCCATTTCAATTTCATTGCAGTGGACGGGGCAGATGATATTTCGACCGCGTCGGGCATCCAGCGTGGCACGCCGCCGCAGGAGTCAGTTGAGGAATTCCGCGTGATCAACACCGACTACAGCGCGGAATTTGGCCGGGCCACGGCCGGCATCGTCAACATCATCACCAAGAGTGGAACCAACGCGTGGCATGGCTCCGCTTATGAGTATTTCCGCAATGACGCTCTGGACGCGATCAGCGTGCTATCCGCACCGGGTTTTCACGTGCTTAGGCAGAATCAGTTTGGTGCTTCGCTCGGCGGCCCGCTTCGAAAAGATAAGACGTTCCTCTTCGCCAACTATGAAGGACAGCGGCGTGCTGAATCACCTACCTACAACTCGGCAGTGTTGGGAAACATCGCCGCTATCAATAATGTAAAGACAAACGTCTTCCATTTGCCGGCAGAAAATCTGTTTGTGTTGCGTGACGGCAATACAGACAACGGGTTCATCCGTTTGGATGAAAATTTTAATGCGAAGAATACTCTTTATCTGCGGTATTTCATCAATGATGATCGCCTGACCAACCAATCGCCGCTGAACAACGGTTTCGATCTGCCATCGGCTTTCAAGAACAACTTTATTCGCGATCAATCTCTTGCTGGCGGCTTGGCCACAGTGTTTTCACCTTCGTGGGTGAATGACCTCAGGATGCAATATGCGCACCGTACCTTCGACTTTCCAGTCGTCTCCACGCAGCCGCACCTCGAGGTTGCCAACACGTTCGCAGTGGGAGTGAACCGCGGCAATCCCGATATTTACCGCGAGTCGCGTTTCGAGTTAGTCGACAACGTCATCCACAACGTGTCCAAGCACACCATCAGCTTTGGCGGTAATTTCGATCGCGTCAGTACCTACGAGTCGTTTCCCCTGTTTTATCCTTTTGAATCGGACTTCGCTGATCTTCCCGCTTTTCTTGGTACCGACGGAGCCGCAGGCTGTCCGGCGGGCGTTGCGTGTCCGGATCCCTTCGTGACCTTTTTCGAGCGATTCAATGCCAGCACCAACCCGCCGTTTACCGAGCCTGCGCTGGCTGGCGGAACAGCTGTGTACCAGGGCGGCCCGATTCTGCAGAACATCCGCCAACAAGCCTCGGACACTCTGGACCACACCTACAACGGCCTTTACATTGAGGACAAATGGCGCGCCTCACAGAGACTTACTTTGAACGGAGGCGTGCGCTGGGAGTTTGAGACGTGGCCTTCGGGCGTGCTCAACACGCAGTGGAAGAACGTGGACCCGCGAGTTGGCCTGGCCTATAACGTAGGAGGTACGCATGAAGTAGTGTTTCGGGCCGGCTTCGGGTTGTTCCATGGCATCATCCCGTCGCCGTTGCTGATGTGCCAGGCGCCTTCCTGCGGCGGCGTTTCCACATATCCGGGACGGCCCTTTGAAAACAGCTTGAATGCCAAGACTGGGCTTTTCAGTTTCGCCAGTGCTCCATTCATTAATTTTCTCGGTCTGAACGCGCTGCTCACCAATGCGACGTATCCTAATGGAACGCCTGAACCGTTTTGTCCCGATGGCACTCTGGCCACCTGCGGTTTTCTGCAGGATGCTACCATCGTCCGCTTCGATCAAAACAGCAAGAATCCATACGGAATCCAGGCCAGCGCGTCGTTGGAATTCCGGCCGTTCAAAGATACTATGTTGAGCATCTCAGGCCTGCACGTTCGCGGTGTTCACCTTGGCAGCTTTTACAACGTGAACCAACCCGATCCGAGCGGAACCGTGCTGGTGCACGATGCGGCCGGACAGACCATCTGCAAAGATGTTTACTTTAACTTTTCCTCTCCGCTGAATTCGCCCGGACCGCTAGCGCCCACCAACTGCACACCGTACCCGGCGCAAATGGTTATTCCCGGGGTGCCCCATATTAATGGAGTGCCGGGATTCCGCGACCCGCAATTCAGCGTGTTCTTCGAGGCTACGTCGCGGTGGGATTCGGTTTACGATGGGCTTCTGGTGCACCTGACCAAGCGGCTATCCCACAACTTCTCTTACGCCATCAGCTACACCTACTCCCACTCGATTGATAACGGGCCGAATCCGAGCTTTGTTCTCATTCCGCAAGACAGCGCTAACTTCGCCGGAGAGCGGGCGAGCTCAGCCGACGATGCCCGCCATCGTTTCGTGGGCAACGCGATTTTCACCAGTCCCTCGAGCTGGAATCTGTTTTTGCGCGACTTCAGTTTCAGCACGATTGTCACCTTGCAATCACCGCAATACTTCACCAAATATGCGGGCTTCGACGCGAACGGTGACGTGTTTGGAAATAACGACCGGGTCGGGGGAGAGCCGCGCAATACCTTCCGGGGAGATTCTTTGCAGACCGTGGATGTTCGCCTGGAACGCACCTTTCCTTTTCATGAGAATTTGAGACTTCAGCTCATGGCGGAAGCTTATAACCTGCTGAACACGGTGAATGTCCGTTATTTCAATACGAGCTACGGCGCGGCCGACTTCTGCGGAACAGATCCGGGAGCTCCGGGGTGCTTTGGCGCGCCGGCATTCTTCAGAGAGGGTTCGCCGAATTCACTTTACGGAAGCCCGAGTTCGGTATTCAACCCGCGCCAGTTGCAGTTTGTGGCTCGGGTGACTTGGTAACCAAGTATGAAGCGCGCAGCCTTCGGCGTTCGAATGCATTCCGGTTGGGGAGTGTTGGTTGCCATTTCCGGAGACGCCGACTCGGTCGAAATAATTGACCGCAGGCGCATCGTTACTACCGATACGAGCGCGCCCGGAGCCAATCAGCCCTATCACTATGCAGCCAATCTCGAACTTAAAGAGGCCGAAACATATATCGCCAACAGTGCAGGTGTTTCCCAACGTCTAGCTCTAAAGGCTGTCACCGACGTGGTCCGGGAATTGGAGGAACGCCACTACCGAATCGTAGGCTCGGCTGTCCTCCTAACCTCTGGCCGGCCCCTGCCGTCTCTTTCGAAAATTCTTGCGGCACACCCCCTGATTCATACTGCGGAAGGCGAATTTTTTCGCGATGCAGTCAGGAAAGCCTGCGAACGATTGGAAATCTCTGTCACGGGAGTTCGAGAGCGTGATCTCGATGAGCAGGCTAAGGCAGCATTCGGGAATGCGGCCAACCGAATTCAACGCACAGTCTCAAGCCTGGGAAATTCTATCGGCCCACCTTGGACCAAGGATCACAAAGCTACGGCACTTGCCGCTTCCATAATTCTGTCGCGCGAGCGGACTCTCTTTTTCCCGGGCCGCTCGGAAGCGGACCTCCGAGGACGAAAGCGAAAGGTAAAGCATGCGATTCGGCATTTATAGCGAGATTCAGACCCCGCCAGGGAAGTCCCACTACGAAATGATCTGGGAGATCATGCGGCAGATCGAACATGCGGATCAATCGGGATTCGACGTGTACTCGGTCATTGATCATCACTTCTTTGAGAAATTTTCCATCTCGGCCAATCCGCTGGCGATGTTCGCGGCGGCGGCGCAGCGGACGGAGCGCATCCGGTTTCGCACTGCGCTTCACACCCTACCGCTGGAAAATCCCATGCGCCTGGCGGGAATGATCGCCGAAACCGATATTCTGACCAACGGGCGCCTCGAATGTGGGCTGGGCCGCGGTCATGCCTGGCTCTTCGGACCCTCGTCATTACCACTCGAAGAAAGTCGTCCGCGCTATAACGAAGCCATCGACATTCTCGAACTGGCGTTCGCCAAGGAAAGATTTTCTTACGATGGCCAATACTACAAAGTGAAAGATGTCGCCGTAGTTCCGCGGCCGCTGCAGAAGCCGCATCCCAAGTTTTATACCGGAGGCACCAGCGAGATTACTTATCAAATGGCTGGAGAAAAAGGATGGGGGATATTTGTTCCTCCGCTGCTGCCATGGAAAGTGCTGGAAGGGCCGCTCAACATTTATAAGAAGGCATGCGCTGAGCACGGGCACCAGCCTGACATCGTATACATTCGCCCCGTTTACATCGATGAGGACGAGAAGCAGATTCGCAAAGAGGTTGAATCAGCCCTGCACAATTTTCTCGCGTTCAACGCATCACCGGTCGAGTCCATCCAGAGCTCCGAGAAGAAGGCTGAGCTGAATGCGAAAGGCTATGGATTTTACGCCAGTGGAGCGCTCGAATCTCTGACCAAACTAACCTACGATCAGATCGTGGAACAGGAAATCGGTTTTATCGGAACTCCCGAGAAAGTAATCCGCCAGGTGCGCGAACTTGAGGCAAAGGGCGGCATCGGAGAATTGGCCATCGTCTCCAACTTTGGCGGATTGGAACATTGGAAAAGCATCAAGACGCAACACTTATTTTCCAAGCATGTCATGCCGGCATTTCGCAAGGCGCGAGCCGACGCCCGTGCTGCCGATTGAACCCATCGCTATGGCACCCACTGTTGTCCCAAGTTCGACCGTCACGCTCGGTCCCATGAGTGCCCGTCGCGTGCTAATACTTGGCGGCATCGCGCTGATCGCGGGCGGAATGCTTTTCGGCGATGTCTTCGCGGTTTTCATTCTCCATCAGAATGGCGCACAGACAGGAGAGACATTACTCGCGGCAACGCGAGCCGTGGCTGCCAGGGATTCCGCTGGCGTCAAGGGAGATTTCGCGAGAATCGGCGGCCTGCTGGAAGATCACGGCACCAAACTCGACGCGCATGCGCACATGATTGCTGCTGGGTACCTGGCATTGATGCTAGCGCTGTTGCAGTCGTACGTCGCCTTCAGTTCCAGGACCCGCAAAATTGTCGCGCAACTGTTTATTGCCGGCGGCGTGCTGCTTCCCTTGGGAATTTTTCTCATCCATTATGTCGGCTTGGCTTACAGCCCGTTCAAGGTAATTGGCTGGGCAAGCGTCCTCGCGGATTCCGCTGGAGCCCTGCTGATCGCCGCGCTCATCGCCGAGGCATGGGGGCTGTGGAGATATTTTCGGGGAAAACGCGTGGACGACGCTGAACTCCTGTTGCCACTGGACTTTAGTTGGGAACGGCGAACGCTGCTGGCTGGCGGCACCGTTCTCATTCTTTTGGGCTTCGTTTACGGCGCGTGGTACGCCGGGCTCGATTTGTATGAGCACGAGGCGAGAGAAAAAACCATTCTCAACGCCATGTTGAAGACTTCAGCTGGCGGCGGGGACGCAACGCAATCGGTCAGCGACTATGGCAGGCTGCAGGCCGAGAAGGCGGTAGATATTGCGGCGCACTCCCATGTAATCGAATTTGGAATGCTCGCCATTTTGCTTTCTTTTATTCAGGCCTTCGTTTTTTTTAGTTCTCGATGGAAGCGATTCTGGGTGAAGCTGCTGCTTGCCGGGTCAATCATTTTGCCGGTGTTTGTCCTGCTTGAGATGGATCTGGGATTGATTGCCGGAGGAATTGCCGATATCGGTGGTCTTATGGTTTTGATTGCATTGATAGGGATGCTTGCCGGGATACTTCGTTACACCGTCACGCTCGATGCGCTACATGGAGGGGCGCGATGAGCGCAAGCAAGTTTCTGATTTTCGGTGGGCTCACCTTGGCGGCGTTCGGAATGCTCTATGGATTGCACTATGCGCTATTCGTCGAGCACCAGACGCTTGATCGAATAGGCGGTTCCCTGGCTACGGCGTTTGTGGACGCCGCTGAACGGAACTTGCCAGCTTCACAATCGGCCATCGACGAATACGCGGAAACCAAGTACAACTACGTCCGCCAGGTTGACGCGCACTCCCACTGGATTGGCCTCGCCATGTTGATGATCATCTTCGGGGCCGTGCTGGATCAGACGGCGTTCACCAAGCGCACGCGATTCATCATCGCGATTACTTTGGCCTTGGGCTCGTTCGGTTTTCCTGGCGCGGTGATTCTGCAGACCGTTTCCCATGGCAGTTTGTTCTCTTCAGCTTTGGCAGTGGTTGGATCAGCGCTGGTCATCGGCGCAATCTCGGCGGCAGCCGTGGGTTTTGCCCTTCAAGACCGCAGAGCCTGACCACGTGCGCTGCCGATTTCCAGAGTTTGTTTACGGGGATAGTCCCTCGACGGCCAGCACGTGCAATCCGTCAGCCTCAAGTGTTCTGCCCTTAACCACGACTCCGGGAACGCCTATGCGGTCGAGAACGTTCTCGGGAAGCCGTATGCCATTCAATTGGTTGAGGACAAGATAGACTTGTCCTCCTTGATCGCGAACAAACAGCAGAGGGCTGCCAGCGGCGGCGCAGAATTTCGCGCAAAAGGCATGGTCGTAGCCGTGGGTGTGATTGCCAAGGTAACAATTTGCGTCCGTGAGTTCACCTCGGAGGGTCACGGCCTCTCCGCGCACCGGCTGTCTGGCATGCAACTCAATGTTCCCTTGCTTTGCCATTCTCTGCGCTTTGGCCAGGTCCGAGACCAGCGGCTGAATCTGCGAGAATGGCATACCGTTCAACCCATACCGGTCTCCGAACTGAAAAGCACACAACCCCAGAGCTGTGAGTACAGCGAGAAATGTGATCGCGGATTGCTTACCTGGATGCGATCTTCGTACCCTGGTTTGCATGTTTTGGCTCGTGGACGCTTTGCTGCTTAACAGCAGTCCCGGTGTAGCTGACGCGCCAGATGGAGTTTGAGCCGTCATCGCTTACCAGCAGCGATCCGTCTTTCGCCACGGTGACGCCCACGGGCCTTCCCCAAACGTTCCCGTTGTCGACCACAAATCCGGTCACAAAATCCTCATACTCGTCGCTAGCATGGCTTGTCTGGTGCAGAGGTACCCGAATCACTTCATACCCGGTGCGCACCGCTCGGTTCCAAGAACCGTGCTCGGACGCGAAAATGTCTCCTTGATATTCAGCCGGGAATTGCGCGCCCTGATAGAACGTCATCTCCAGCGAAGCATTGTGAGGCTGCAGTAACACGTCGGGAACGATGACTTTATCTCTCAACTCTGGATGTTTCCCCTCGTGCCGCGGATCCTGATGGCTTCCGATGTACCACCACGGCCAGCCGTAGAAGCCGCCTGGTGTGACACGAGTAATGTAATCGGGCACCAGGTTGTCTCCCAACCCATCACGTTCGTTGACCGAACACCACAAGTCGCCGGTTTTAGGCTGGATTGCCAGCCCGCCTCCGGCATTACGGATCCCGTATGCGTACACTTGCATCCCCGTGCCGTCGGGATTGAACTCCAGAATATCGGCTCGATTCTTTTCGTCCGGCGTGGTGTCAGGGTCGTCCACATTCGACGCCGATCCGACAGCGACAAACATCTTCTTGCCGTCGCCCGTGAACTGCAGGTCGCGGGTCCAATGCCCTGAGCCGTGAGGCAGGTCCACAATGTGCTGTGCCGGTCCAGTTGCTTTCAAGTCTCCATTTGCATACGGAAACCGAACGACCGAGTCGGTGTTTCCAACGTACACCCACTGGGGGTTGTTTCCTGGAGGATAGAAGGCGATACCATACGGCTGGTTGAGTCCCGTAGCATATATTTCTTCCTGCCGCGGTTTACCATCGGCGCTGATTCCACGGAACACTCTGATTTTTCCGCTGCTGCTTTCCGCCAGGAAGATGTCACCGTTGGGAGCCGTCCGGATCAACCTCGGATCATCAAGTCCTGTAGCAAATTGCTGGACCTTAAATCCGGCAGGTGCTTTAGGCCATGCACCGTGTGGACGGCCGACCAACTGAGGTCCATTGTTCGCTGACTCGCTTACGTATGGCGCCGGCAGATCCTGAACTTTGATCTTGCGAATTTCTCCGGGTTGCTCGAAGCGGAAGTCTGTATAGGGTGGTTGCGGCGGCGGGGCATTCGTCTTCACCGGCTTCGCGGCAGCCGGCGCCGGTTGGCTTTGGGCGGCCGGAGAATTCTTGAGGGACTTCAAGTAAGTGACAATCTGCCACCGTTGCAGTTCCGGCAGACTAGCCCACGACGGCATGCCGTTATTTATGGATCCCGTGGTAATGAACCAGAAGACCTCGCCATCGGGCGCCGATTGCGTCGGTCCTTTCGCTAGCGCAGGGACGTTCCCGGTTCCGCGTCCATTGACTCCATGACAGGCGCCGCAGTTCGTGGTGTAGAGTTTGGATCCGGCTACGACGGCTGTGTGCTGCCCGGCGTACGGGTTCGTTTCCTGCGAACTCGAAATGGGCGCGTTGTGAAAGTGCGCATCCTGGGCTGCCAGCGTGGAAGCGAAAAAGACCCATGGAATAACACAAACTGCCACGGTAAGAAAAAGAAAATAAGAGCAGCTACCGATTTTCAAGGCTCTCCTCCAAGCGATTTTTCCTCAACCGCTTTGCACAACAGATCGCTATGAGGTGTTTGGATGAAACGCCGATTCCTGACGTTTCATTGCTGGCTCATTCTTTGGTATTACGCACATCGTCCTTTAGTACTTACTAAAGTAGTTCCCAGGACGATGTCTTTAGGCAGTACCAGAGCCAATGTCGGGGTCTTGGCCGGTGTTGTATAATTTGAGGAAGTAGAACTTGTCGGCGACGACAAAATGCAACAGTTGACATCAAGAGATCGTAGTGTTGGTGAAAGTGGATGGCGTGGAGTAGTGATCGTCATCGCCATTTGTTCGCTGACGCTCACTCTTGCCACGCGCTTTTGGGCCCCCAGCACTACTCAGTTTCATAGTGTAAAGTCCGTTGACCGTCGATCTCTCGATCCCAAACGACAGCATCTCGACAGAGATGCGGCTCGATGGGTGGCGCCGAGTGCGAGTTTCAGCTTTATCGCTTCCGCCACAAGCGAAGGCCGCGTTGCTCCTGCGGGACCCTTGCTTCCGAAACACGTTTTCACTGACAGCCTTTACAACAGGCCCCCTCCGTCATCTGTATTCTTCCTTTAGTTTTTTCCATCTACTACTGTAGTGGTTCAGTCCGGTTGTCGTGATGGGCAGTCTTTGGCTGCACAGATGGCATTTTGGCGACGCATTTGCCCCCGCCGGGTTGGGGCAATTGGCAGTTCGGGGAGAAAATTCGCATGGCTCTTGAGCCGATATCCGTCGAAGAGCTTGATGCTCTGCGGCGGTTAGACACCTGCACGGTTTCGAAAGCGATCGAGACCTTTGACGTAAGGCTGCGGAACGCCGGGTTCGCCGACGCCCGCATACGCGGCATGTTCGAAGATTTTCCGCCCATGGTTGGATACGCCGCCACCGCCCAACTGCGCAGCGGCGAGCCTCCCATCGCGGGCCGAATCTATGTGGATCGGACGGACTGGTGGAACAGCATTCTGCAAGTACCTGCGCCGCGAATCGTCGTGCTCGAAGATTTGGATAAGCCTCCAGGCGTGGGAGCTTTCCTCGGGGGAATGCACGCTGCGATTCTCCGGGCGCTGGGGTGCGTGGGCTATGTGACCGATGGCGCGGTAATGGAATTGCCTCGCGTGCGTGAGCAGGGATTGCACTTGTTTGCCGGAAATGTGGCGGTGTCACATGCCTATGCCCATATTTTCGACTTTGGTTCGAAGGTTAAGGTGGGCGGCCTGGAGGTGCACCCGGGCGACGTCTTGCATGGGGACCGCCATGGACTTTTAACGGTTCCCAAAGAGATTGCAGCAAATATTCCCGCCGCCGCGACCAGGTTGCAGCAGGCAGAGCAAAGGGTGATCGACTTTTGCCATACACAGGAATTTTCTGTCGACAAGTTACGGCATGTGCTCAAGGGATTGATTTAGGAGACATTGATTGAGTATGAACTTTAGCTTGACGGGAACACGGGCGAGGACACCCGCGTCTACATTGCCATACGCAACCATCGGACTCGCTCTGCTCGTGCTCGCGCTCTCATCATGCAGCGCAGGACGCAATGAGAAAGTTGAGGCCAGTGCTCAGCAGGTGGTTACGGTCGGAGTGACGCGTGTAGTGAAAAAAACCTTGAGCCGGGAAATTACGTTGTCTTCTGAGTTAGTGCCTTTTCAGGAGATTGATGTCTATGCCAAGGAATCGGGCTACGTACAGAAACTGAACGTCGACTACGGAGCCCACATGAAGGCGGGCCAGGTGATCGCTACCCTGGAGATTCCGGAGTTGCAGGCGCAACTGCAGCAGGATCAGGCCGAAATCAAGAACGCGATGAACCAGGTCACCCGCGCCGACAACGAACTGAAACGCTACGATGCTCAGTACAACGCGTTGCATCTTCAATACACGCGGTTGAACGGGGTTTTCCAGACTCAGCCCGGCATCGTGGCACAGCAGGAAGTGGACGATGCGCAAGGCAAGGATCTTGCCGCTGCCTCGCAAGTGGACGCTGGAAAAGCGGCCCTCGAAGCTGCGCAGAGCCAAATGGCTGTGTCCAGAGCGAAACTCGCTCACGATCAGACACTCTACGACTATTCGAAAATCACGGCGCCGTTCTCGGGAGTCGTGACCGAACGCTACGCAAACCTGGGCACTCTGGTTCAAGCGGGCACAAATTCGAGCACGCAGGCAATGCCGATCGTCCGGTTGTCCGAGGACGATCTCTTCCGTCTGGTCATTCCGGTTCCGGAGTCCTACGTTCGCTACATTCGTATCGGTGATCCAGTGAATGTTCGCGTGCCTTCTCTGAACCGGACTTTCCCCGGCAAAGTTGCCCGCTTCTCCGTGGATGTGCGGGCGGACACTCGCACCATGCACACCGAGGTGGATGTTTCAAATCCCCAGCGCTTGCTGATGCCAGGTCTTTATGCCGAAGCCGAAGTGGAGCTCGATCAAAAAGAAAACGCTCCCACCGTGCCCTTGCAGGCTTTAAATCACGAAGGCAATAAAACAACCCTGTTTGTGGTGAATCACGACGGGGAACTGGAAGATCGGGCAGTGCAGGTCGGACTGGAGACGATCACAGATGCTGAAATCATTTCAGGATTAAGCGAGGGCGAACAGGTCGTAGTCAGCGACCGTAGCGGCCTGAAACCCGGTCAAAAGGTTCATCCGCAAGCCATGTCCGTGATGCAGTACCAGGAACAGAACGCACAGTAGCAGGATGGTTAGATAAGGTTTATGCCAGGATTTTCAATTCGCAATCCGTACTTCATCATTGTCATCTGCCTGGTGCTCCTGGTGATTGGCGTGACCAGTATTGCGCGTATGCCGGTGGATTTATTTCCTCCCATCAATCTGCCGGAGGTCGTGGTGGCCACTTTCTATTCCGGCATGCCACCATCGGACATCGAGACCGATATCACGGATCCTCTGGAACGTTTCTTTACGTTGGCTGCGGGCGTCGATCACATGGAGTCACGATCGCTGCAGGGAGTGAGCATCATTCGGGTGTACTTTCAGCCCGGAACGAATGCCGATGCCGATGTGACCGAGTTGTCCAACTTGGCGCTCGCTGACTTGAAGCGGTTGCCGCCCGGGACGCTGCCTCCGGTTGTGCTGAAATTCGATGCTTCCAGCTTGCCGGTCGCGCTGGTTACGGTCAAAGGAGAAGGCCTCAACGAGACTCAACTCCACGATTACGGGCAGTTTCAGATCCGCAACCAGATCGCGACTGTCCCGGGCGCCGAGATTCCTGGCGTTTTCGGCGGAACGTACCGCCAGATCATGGTGTATGTCGACCCCTTCAAGTTGTTTTCCCGTCAACTGAGTCCGATGGACGTGGTGGGCGCGGTCAACGATTCGAATCTCATCCTTCCGGCCGGCGACGTAAAGATGGGCCCCTACGATTACTTCGTGTACTCGAACAGCCTGGTCGACAACATGGAGCAGTTGGGCCAACTTCCGCTCAAGGTGAAGGGACACTCCTGGGTTACGGTGAACGACATTGGAAAGGCGGAAGATTCCCACCAGCTTCAAACAAACATAGTGCGTATTGATGGACAGAAATCCGTATACATCCCAGTGATGAAACAGGGCGGAGATACAAATACCATCGCGGTGGTCGATGGTCTGCGCACACTCACCAAGCATCTTTACGACATTCCTAAGCAGATGATCACGAGCATCGTGTTCGATCAATCTGTGTACGTGAAGGAAGCGATTCGCACCGTCCTGCACGAGGGATTTCTGGGGCTGATTCTCACCAGTCTCATGATTTTGATTTTTCTAGGAAGCTTTCGAGCTACATCGGCCGTTCTTCTTTCCATTCCTCTATCTGCCCTGGCTGCATTTGTGGTACTGGCTCTGATGGGAGGCACGGTCAACACGATGATCCTGGGCGGAATGGCGCTGGCCTTTTCGCGCGTGATCGATAACTCGGTGATTTCTCTCGAGAATATTTACCGCCACCTGGAAATGGGAGCCATGCCCATGGTCGCTGCCGAAGTTGGTGGCGCGGAAGTGAACTTGGCTGTGCTTGCGGCCACCCTGGTGGATGTGGTCGATTTCTTTCCCGTGGTTTTTCTCTACGGCGTGTCCAAGTTTCTGTTTTCAGCGTTAGCCCTGGCGTTCTGTCTTTCGTTGCTAGCTTCATTTGTTGTGGCGATGACGGTGATTCCTTTGTTCTGCTCGCGGTTCTTAAAGGCTGTGCCTCACGCTGCCGAGCATCAGCATAAGGATTACGAAATCGAGCCGGAACAGCCGGTAAGCCAATCTTGGATGGACAGGTTTAATGCCGGGTTCAATCGGAGATTCAACAAGGTCCTGGATTATTACGAACACTGGGTGAGGCGTGCGCTCAGACGTCCGGGGCTGACGGTGTTGGCCTTGAGTGGTGTGTTCTTGGTCAGCTTAGCGATTTATCCGCTGCTGGGGTTGGCGCTGTTCCCGAAGACTGATGCGGGGCAGTTTACGATCAACCTAAAAGTCCCAACGGGCACCCGCATTGAAGTGACGGATCAATACGTTGCCAAGGTGGAAGACTTGATTCGCCATACTGTGGAACCGAAGGACCTGAAGTTGATTGTGTCCAACATCGGCGTGGTCCCGGATTTCTCCGCGCTATACACGACCAATGCCGGCGCCTATACCGCGACGGTCCAGGTGCAGTTAAACGAGCCTCACCGGTTCAGCAGTTTTGACTACATGGACCGGGTTCAGAGCGAGATAGCCAAACAGTTCCCGGATATTCGGACATTCTTCTCCAGTGGTTCGATGGTGGACGCCATTTTAAATGCCGGCATGCCTGCGCCGATTGACGTGCAAGTGAGCAGCCCGGATTTGACGCAGATTTATGGCATCGCGCAGAACCTGGCCACGGAAATTCGCCAGATCCCTGGAGTGGGCCAGGTTTACATTCCGCAGGACATGAATTACCCCACGCTACGCCTCGATGTTGACCGGGTGCATGCGGGGGAGTTGGGGCTTACGCAGAAAGACGTCGTGGACAACGTGATCACCGCTCTCAATTCCAACTCCATGATCGCGCCCAATTACTGGGTGGATCGTAAGAGCGGCAATGATTATTACCTGACGGTGCAGTTCTTCGAGAAGGGTAAAGCCGCCATTCACGACATGGCTGATTTCGGACAGATTCCATTGCGCGATCCGAACAGTGGCGCGGAAATGAGCTGCGGTCCAACGGCTCCAGCCCAGGCTGGAGGCAGGCAGTCAGCGTGGTCCTGCGACGGACAGGGCAGGCCGATTACCGTGCTCAGCAATGTTGTGAACGTGAAACAGATTCAGACTCCGACCGAGGTTGACCACTATCAGATTCAGCGAGCCATGGACGTCTACGTAACCCCGACGGGAGAAGACCTGGGCCGCGTCACCAGTTCGATTCGCGACATTCTGGCGAAGACTAATATTCCCGGTAACGTGCGGGTGAATCTGCGGGGAATGGTGCAGGGGATGGAGGCGTCGTTTAAGAGCTTTGGGCTCGGCTTTCTGATTTCGTTTTTGCTGTTGTTTCTGATTCTCACCGCTCAATTCAAGTCATTCGTAGATCCATTCCTGATCATGCTCGCGATACCCATGGGATTTGTCGGCGTTCTTTTGATTCTCCCGCTCACGCACAGCACGCTAAATGTCATGTCTCTGATGGGAGTGCTGATGCTGGTGGGCATCGCTGACTCAAACAGCATTCTGATTGTTGATTTCGCTCACAATCTGGAGCGGCAAGGCTTGTCACCGGCGGATGCAGTCATTACCGCATGCCGGGTGCGCCTGCGGCCAATTTTAATGACCTCACTGGCGACAATTATCGGGATGATTCCGATGGCATTGAAATTGGGGACGGGAGCGGAGCAATACACGCCTATGGCCCGCGCGATCATCGGAGGACTTACTTCGTCCGTTCTTTTGACCATATTTATTGTGCCCGCAGCGTATCTGCTGGTTTACGGCCGACGCAAGCAACAAACGGCGGAGGCGGAGAGCGGAGAGTCGGCAGAATGAGGGGCCGACGTTCTCAAATCGGTAACACTCCCACTTGTCTTGCCGAGCAAAGCGAGGGATTGAGGTTTTTGTCGTGGCCGTCAAAAAAACCTGGATTCCCGGTCGCATCCGCTCCTCGGAATGACAACGGAGGGGATCATTAAAGGGACTTGTTGTATTTGTCTTACAGCGTTCGTGGTTGCGGCGACAGCTCTATATGCCGCTGAGCCGGTCCGTTCCGGTTCCTACGTGCAGGGAACTGTGGTACGCGTACAGCAGCGCAAAGTCTATTCCCCCGATTCTACGATCGCGGGTAGCAATCCGTCTGACGCGCCATTAACGTCGCGGTCTTATGTTTACGAAGTCTCTGTGCGCGTCGACTGCAAAACCTACGTCGGGCGATACGAAACGCCGTTTAACTATTTGCCGTCAGCCTTTACTCCCGATCAGCCGATCCGAGTCCGCGTAACCAAGCGTGTCATGCATTTCGATCTGCCGAATGATCCGGACATGAGGATGGGCATTGTCCGCCGCAGATCGGAATGCGGTCAGTGAGGGCAGCGGTCGGCCGGGGTTTTGCGGAGGAAGAACGACGATTTCATTCGACTGCTGCGGGCAGACTTTGAAGAAGGCAAATCCATGACGCGAAAACTTAAATACGCTTTGCTGTTGATGACCGTGCCCTTGCTTGGCTTTGCCCAAGTATCAATCGATGTGCAACCAGCTCAGAGCCTGCCTCCGGCCCCGGTGCCGCAAACTGGTCAGGTGCAGAGCACGTCCGGCGCGCGATCGAATGCCCAGCCGACATCGGCTCCCCTGGGCGCGTCTATGCCATTGACCTTGAAGCAGGCTGAGGCGCTTGCAATAAAGAGCAATCCACAGATCTCGGTCGCTCACCTGCTCGCCCTTGCTTCCCAGCAAGTCACTCGCGAAGTGAGATCGAACTTGTGGCCGACGGCGACAGGAGACCTGACCGGAGTAGATGCGCAGTCCGGTAGCCGTATAACCGCGGGTGCTCTGAATAATCCGCTCATCTATGAACGCGCGGCTGCGGGAGTCATGGTCACACAACTAATTACCGACTTTGGCCGCACCACGAATCTGATCTCCAGCGCAAACTATGCAGCCAAAGCCGAGAACCAGAATGCGATCGCCACCAAAGAGCAAATCCTCCTGGCTGTGAACAAGGCTTTCTACAATGCATTGCAAGCCCACGCCGTGCTAACCGTTGCGGAGCAGACGGTCAACGAACGCCAGACTGTCGCCAATCAGGTCGAAGCGCTCTTCAAGAACAAGCTGAAATCCGAACTGGATTTCAGTTTTGCAAGCGTCAACCTGGCCGAAGCCAAACTTCTGATGCTGGATGCCCAAAACAATGAAAATGCCGCTCTGGCAACACTGTCCATGGTGCTCGGCTTTCCGAGCTTGCAGGATTTCCACCTTGTCGAGGAAGAAAACCAGATGACTCCACCACCGAGTAATGTGGACGATCTGATTACCCAGGCTTTTGCCTCGCGGCCAGAAATACTATCGCTGCAGTTCCAATACCAGTCGGCTAAGAAGTTTCAAACCGCGGAAAGAGACCTGCTCTTTCCCAGCATCCGGGCACTTGGGGCGGTAGGAGATACGCCCGTAGGAAATGCGGCTGTGGCTCCGAGTCCAAGCGCCCTGAACAACACGTATGGGGCCGTCGGCGCAAACGTCGAGGTCCCACTCTTCAACGGTTTCCTTTACACGGCGAGATCTCGCGAGGCGAGTCTCAGAGCGCAAGCCACCCAGGAACGGCTGCTGGACATGCGCAACCTGATCTCGCGAGACGTTCGCACCAGTTGGCTCAATGCGAACACAGCCTATCAGCGGCTGGCGGTCACGCAGCAACTGTTACAGCAGGCCAACTTGGCATTGAATCTTGCTCAGTCTCGTTACAACCTGGGGCTTGGCTCAATTGTTGAATTAAGCCAAGCGCAACTGCAGCAGACACAGGCCGAAATCAGTTACGCGCAAGCCGGTTATGACTATCGTCTGAGCCTGGCGGTTTTGACCTACGAGACCACGGGAATCTAGCGCTGTTCGCTCATTTGACAGGCTGCAAAGACGTCTCTCTATCAGCATTGGCAGCTAAGGTCTAGACTAAGTTTCGCACGATTCCTTTCGAGGAGGACTTGCATGGATCGCACAAAGAGTCTGATTGCCGTAGTTGCATTTCTGCTCATTGGACCAGGAGCAGTCGCACAACAATCATCAACCCCGCCAGCGTCGACCGGGAATATGAGCGCGCCCGCATCCAACACCAGCACAGTTCGCGGTTGCCTTGACGGCCAACGCGGAAATTACATCGTGGTCGAGGACAAAACCGGCCTGGTCTACGTCTTGAAAGGAGTCGGTAACAAGCTCGATAGTCACCTTCACCATGAAGTCGAAGTGAAGGGACGAGTACGGTCCGGAATAATCAAGACCGGCGTCAACCCGTCGAAGTCGGGAAGTAATCCGAGCGATACTGCGCACGGAGTTGATGGCGTCCCACTGGAGGTTGCCGATGTGCAGGCGGATGTTCGGACCATCGCAAAGCACTGCAAAGCCGCGGATCAACAATAACCGGTATGGGATCATCCCGTCGTAGAAACGTAGCCACCTACGTTTCTACAGATACGTCCGTTGAGAGCGGGTCTCAGTGCCCGTAGCCGCCGCCCTCGAGCGAAACCTTTCCCCGGAACATGTGGTACACGATGACGAAGTAAACCGGGGCCAGGCACATTCCAAACGCCCACCAGACGAGGCCCACATGAAGAGTGTGCGGTCCAGAAAGCGCATTGGCGATCGTGATGTCGTACTGCGAGCCAGTCGTGGACGGCAGCAGGCGCGGATAAAGTCCGATGGCCGCTCCGACCAGCATCACTGTGAGGTACACGCACGAACAGGCAAAGGCCTTGCGGTCGGCCCCCTTGCGGCTGAATCCAATCACTCCGAACAGAGCGAGCAGAACCGCAACTGGTACCAGAAAGGCCATTGGATAATCGCGATAGTTTGTCAGTGTGTCGGCTCGCGCAATCATGGTCGCAGGGAGGCTTATCAGGGTCACAACAAACAGAACGCCCCAAAGGCGACGGGCCAGAGTGCGAGCACGCTCCTGCAGACCGGCTTCGGTTTTGACTGCGAGATAGAGAGCTCCGTGCTCAGCGAGAGCGACGAAGGCAACAATTCCGCCGATGACCGTATACCAGTCCAGAATGCCTGGGTGAGATCCGATACGCCAGTCGGTCCACAGCGGTAGGAAGAAGTAGCCATCGGTTTGAAGGGGGACGCCGCGGATCACGTTGGCCAGCGCCGCTCCGAAAAAAATGGCGAGTACCGCACTGGAGAAAAAGAACAGGCCATCGAAAAACGATTTCCACACTCCGATATCGAACTGCATGCGCAGCTCAATACTGGCGCCGCGCATAATCAGCAGCCAAAGGACAATCATCAGCGCCAGATAGAATCCGCTGAACGCGGAGGCATACAGTAGGGGGAAGGCGAAGTAGAGGGTGCCACCACCGGCCAAGAGCCAGACTTCATTCCCGTCCCAGACCGGAGCGATACTTCGCAACATGAGTTGCCGGTCCTGCTCGTTGTGTGCAAGAAACGGATGCAGGATGCCAACACCCAGATCAAAGCCGTCGAGAACGACATACGCAACCAGCATGACCGCGACCACCCAAAACCAGATGAATCCCATCATTGTTTCCTCACGCTAGAGTTGGCACACTTTTCGATTCATCGGGGAGCTTGCCGATAGCTGGCCCTTTGTCAATGATGCGGTATACCAGCACGATAAACAGGATCGATGTGACCGTGTATATACCCATGAATCCCAGCAAGGTAAACAGGCTATTTCCGGCGCTGACGTATTTTGAGTAGCCCTCGGAGGTGCGAATCAAACCGTAAACTACCCAAGGCTGTCTTCCGAGTTCCGCCGTCATCCAACCCGCCGTATTCGCAATGTACGGAAAAGGGAAGCTGAGTAGCAGTGACCACAGCACCCAACGACTCTGAAAGAGCTTCCCGCGCCAAAGAAGAAACGCTGCAATGAGCATGAGCAACGCGAAATAAGTCCCCAACCCAGCCATGATGTGGTAACTGTAGAACAACAGCGGTAGAGGTTCCGGCCATTGATCGCGAGGAAGCTCGTTGAGTCCTTTTACTTCCGCTTCCGTGGTTCCATAGATCAGGAAACTCAGAACCTTGTTGACTGCGATTGGATTGTCAATACTTTGTTGCTCTTCGTTTGGTTGCCCGATGAGCACGATCGGAGCACCCTTCTGGGTGCGAAATAGGCCCTCCATTGCAGCAATCGCTGCCGGCTGGTGTTTTGCCAGGTAGCGGCCGTGCAAGTCGCCAGTCGGGAAGATTTGCATTACACACGAAATCACTCCCGCCACAACGCCCACCCTCAAGAAAACCTTGCCATGTTCGGAGAATCGATTCTCCAGAACGTAAAATGCGCCCACCGAGCACATTACAAAAGCGCCGGTAACCACGGCTCCAGACATGTTGTGTGCGTATTGCAGGAGAGCCCAGGGATTGGTCAGAAGCCCCCAGAAGCTGGTAACTTCATAAACCCCGTTGGGTAGGATCTGGTAGGCAACGGGGTGCTGCATCCACGCATTGGTGACAATAATAAAGAAGCCCGAAATCCAAGATCCAACGAAGACCAGAAATGCCGCTGCCCAATGTTTCCAGGGCGAAAGCCGCTTTTCTCCAAAAAGAAAGAGTCCCAGGAACGCAGATTCCAGAAAAAAAGAGAACACGCCTTCCATTGCCAAGGGCTGTCCGATGACGCCTCCAGTAGTTCGCGCGAACTGCGACCAGTTGGTGCCAAACTGAAATTCCATAGGGATTCCGGTTACGACACCGAGCAGAAAATTGATAGCGAAGATTTTTCCCCAGAAGCGGGCGGCTTGGTTGTAGCGTTCATCCTGGTGACGGAGCGCAATGGTTTTGAGCACCACAATCAGCAGCGCCAGGCCCATGGTCAACTGCGGAAACAGGTAGTGATAGATGATCGTGAAAGCAAAGTGAATTCGGTGCAGCAGCATTGTGTCCATGGGGCGAGCTTACATCCGTTCCGCGGGATTGACCGATAAGGAAATATGTTAAATTGTGTCGATACCGGGTTCTGTGATTCTCGTCACAGTGGCATACCGTTCGGAATGCCTCACTAAAATCACTGTTATGTCGTGACCGGTTGCCGCAATCTGTTTGCACGCTATCGCCGTAGAAGATAGGAACAGATGGTTGGCTGAAACGATCAACGCGCTAGGGTACGGAGTGGCTGTCTCACGGCACTTTCAGCGTGCGCAGGAAAAGCACAAGCTGCCACCGTTCCAGTTCCGGCAACTTGCTGAACGAGGGCATGCCGTGATCTGGATTCCCATTGGTGATTTTCCAGAACAGCGTACCATCACTCTGCCCCTGCACGATTGCGAGTTGAAAGTCAGCCGAATGTTTTTTGAGGAGGCCGCTGCCGTCCTGGTTGTGGCATTCTGCGCAGTTTCTCAGAAAAAGCTTTTTCCCTCCCGCCACAGCTTGAGGTCTTCGAGCGAGTGGATTGGCTTTGCTGGCAGCTTCCTCGGATGGACGCCAGTCCGGATCACGCTGGTAGCTGGGATTTTGCCCTACTGCTGCCGCCAGTAGGGCCCAGAGGAGTGCGACGCTCACAATTCCCATACGCCTCATGGCTTGCCTCCGAACAGATGTGCCAGCTTGCTGCCGATACCTGAAATCTCATAGCTGTAGCCAATGCGGAAAAGCACCGGACTGCTTTCGTGATTCAGGCCCGCGCCTGCAGAAAGGCGAAGGGTTGAATTGTCGCTGATCAGCCAAGCAAGCACAGGCGAGGCATATTGAGCCGTGTCTTTGAAACCGCCGAGAGTGCTGCCCAGTCCCCCATAGATTTCCATGCCGGCGGAAAAGTTCTCTCGGCAAAAACGGCAGTTTGATCCTGAAGCCATGGTTGCCAGCGGCCGTGAGAATCCGAACGAATATCCGAATTCAATCCCTTCACTGTGCGAGAAATTTTTGGCCGCGATGAAGTTGCCGGCGAGGTTCCAGTCGTGGACGTCGCTCGAAAGAATCAGCTTGGTCTCCAGTTCGTGGTCTTTGATCGCGCGCAGCACGGAATTAGGCGAACTGACATCCGGCGCCCCTCCCTCCAGTTCTTTTTGGATGCGGTCGGCCTCGTTGATGCTTTCATATTCCAGATAGAGAACCGGGTTGACCCAATGCTCTCGCTTCAGCGGGCGGAAACGATTTTCCAGTCTCCAACCGGTGAAGATGGTGCTGTCGTTCCAAGTGGACTGCCCATCGAGATAGAGTTCCGCAGTCCAGCGGGCAGTTACTCCGTATTCAAGCTCAGTCCACGGAGCGAAATAGAATCTTTGTCCAGAGCGCGGAACATCGGTCGTACTTGAGATTTCAATCTCCAAGTTGCCGGGTTCCTCCATGTGATGATTGTAAGTGACAAAGTAGGGACTTTCCTGGGCTGGAGCTGCCGGCACGCCGGAGAGCGCAAACAGACAGAGCGACACGATCCACGCTGTGAGTATCCTCATTTATATTTGCAAATCAGTTGCATGTAGGAAACCAGACGTAATCGTAGGTGTGCCGGAGTGTCCGGTCAAGCTCTTCGCTGATTTTCTGTTTCAGGATTGTTGCAACCAGTTGCAACGGGCGGGATTCTCAGGCTGGTGAGGCGGTGCGGCACTTCGAACAATACCCTCCAACCTCAAGCCGGCTCACGACGATGTGGAACTGGCAATCGCGCTGGATTTGCCCCTTGAGCCGTTCGAACAGATCGCTTTCAAATTCCATGATCTTCCCGCATCGCAAGCAGGCCATGTGGATGTGGTCGCGCTGTGGGCGGCGCTCATAATAATGCTTTTCCCCTTGCATGTGCATGAGATCAAGTTCATCCACCAAGCCATGTCTCTTGAGCAAGCCAAGGGTCCGGTAGACGGTCACGCGGTCAATGTGGGGATCAAGCCGCTGTGCGTGGCGCAAGATTTGGCTGGCATCGAGATGCTGTTTGGCAGTCTCAACCACGCTGAGGATGGTGCGTCGCTGCCGGGTCATGCGCAGCCCGCGCGACATGAGTTCAGCTTGCAGGCGTCCCGGAGCTTCAGTTTGTGGAAGCGGCATACTGATTCCTTATTGATACAGTGTTGCAATTATAACGTGTGGAAGGGATACTCCTGTCCGCTTTTTGACTCAGGTATCAGAATGTGGGAAATCAAGACCTTAACATCAAGGCAGCGGACAGGAGTGTCCGCTCTAGAGAAAGATCAGTTCGCTTTCATCTTTTCTTTGACGCTGTGCGCCAGCTTTTCAATCTCTTCCGCCTTTTTGACGACGTCGAGTGACAGCGTATGCTCGTTGGATTTGTCCACATACTGCTTCAACTCGGTTGCAAGCTTGAGCAAATTTTCGGTATCGCGTTGCAGTCGAGCCTGGCGCTCCTGGTTCGCCTTTTTGGCCATATCCCTTTCCATTTTCGCGTGTTCCTCATTTTCGCGCTCGTCGCGAGTGAGGCCAGGGCTGGGGCCGAGGCCCGGGAACTGCGCCTGACCTTGGCCGGAGTTCTGACTGGGAGACGGTAGGGAAAACACGGGTGTCATCAGGAGAAGCAAGAGAGTCAGCGCGAAGGGCTTGAATCGCACAATCACCTCGTCAACACCGCAATAAGGAAATTATACGAGTTCCCCCGAATCCCGGAGCGAGTTCTGATGTCGGTGGAACGAAGATTTCGCAGCGACTGTTTGGGAAGGGCTAACTGTTCGCGTACAAGTAAATGGCGGGCGAAGGCGCCCGCCCTGCACTATCAAGCTACAGTGAACTCATGTTAGCAAGGAACTCGCCGTTAGACTTAGCTTTGTTGAGCTTGTCGATGAGCAGTTCCATGGCTTCTACCGGCGACAGCGGGTTCAGCACTCGCCGCAGAACCCAAATGCGGGTCAAGTCTTCCTTCGGGATGAGCAGTTCTTCCTTACGCGTGCCGGAGCGCTGGATGTCGATGGCCGGGAAGGTACGCTTATCCACCAGTTTGCGATCGAGGATGATTTCAGAATTGCCTGTGCCTTTAAATTCTTCGAAGATCACATCGTCCATGCGCGAGCCGGTGTCGATCAGGGCCGTCGCAATAATGGTCAGCGATCCGCCTTCTTCAATATTGCGGGCTGCGCCGAAGAAACGCTTGGGTCGCTGCAATGCATTCGAGTCAACGCCGCCGGAGAGAACCTTGCCACTCGGCGGAACGATGGTGTTGTAGGCGCGTGCCAGACGCGTGATCGAATCAAGCAGAATGACTACGTCACGCTTGTGCTCGACCAGGCGCTTGGCCTTCTCGATCACCATTTCGGCGACTTGCACGTGGCGGGCGGCGGGTTCGTCGAAGGTCGAAGAGATCACTTCGCCCTTCACCGAGCGCTGCATGTCCGTAACTTCTTCCGGGCGCTCATCGATCAGCAGCACCATCAACACCACTTCCGGATGATTCGTCGTAATCGAGTTGGCGACGTTCTGCAGCAGCATGGTCTTGCCGGCGCGGGGAGGCGAAACGATCAGGCCGCGCTGTCCCTTACCGAGCGGGGTAAGCAAGTCCATAACGCGGGCGCTGACGTTCTCGCGGGTGGTTTCGAGCTTGATGCGTTCCTGCGGATAGAGCGGCGTCAAGTTGTCGAAGAGAATCTTGTTGCGCGCTTCGTCGGGCGATTCGAAGTTAACCGCTTCAATTTTTACCAGGGCGAAGTATTTCTCGCCTTCGTGCGGAGGACGTACTTGTCCGCTGACGGTATCGCCGGTCTTGAGGTCAAACTTGCGAATTTGCGACGGCGACACATAGATATCGTCGGGGCCGGGCAAATAATTGTAGTCGGGCGAGCGCAGGAAACCGTAGCCGTCGGGCAGGATCTCCAGCACTCCTTCGGCGAAGATGTGGCCTTCTTTTTCGCTCTGGGCTTGGAGAATTTTAAAGATCAGGTCTTGCTTGCGCAGTCCACTGGCGCCGGGCAGATCCAAGGATCGGGCGATCTTGGTCAGCTCTGTAATGTTTTTTTCTTTCAGTTCTGCGATGGTCATTATTCGATTCACCTGCGAAGGGAAATTTTCAAAGGGGGGTTACTCAGAAAAGACTTGGTCAAACGCGGGGCAGGCGGCGGGGCTGGTTAAGCAGCCCGCCGTTGTGCCTCGGCAAAATTTTCAGGTTCAGACAGAACCGTCTGACGCTCCGAGCTTGCAATCTTATCCAGAACTTCGTTCATGGTTTCCTGAATTCTGGTGTTGGGCTTGTGAAACTTACGGGTAGCCTTCGACGCAAGCTGACAAAGCATATAACGGTTCCGCAAAGTATGTAAAGCGTCAAAAACGCGATCAGAGCGCATGATAGGTCACTCTCCTAAACCGAGCAAACTGGCCGCACGTCCCTTTTCTGGCAAGACGAAACCTGACCAGAGTATCTAACCTACTCAATTCAGATGGGTTGTACGGGAAAGCTCTGTTTACTGGTATAGATGCTCCGTCTGGCCCGAAAGTTTCTCGGTTTTAAGGATTATGTCCGACTGCCAGCGGAGATTCGTCAGACCAACTATTCGTAAGCCTTCGGAACTGTCCACCCTACGTTAGAACGAACGCTACGTCAAGTGTTTCTTGCAATACCATTAAGGTTGTCAATGAATGAATGTCGGCCGGCGCCAGAATCGCTCTGAAGTCAAGTCGCGGTCGTGGGTATAATGCATTGATATCAAACAGCTTACTTTCGGTTCATCTTGAGTAGGGAGAATGCCCCGCTCCAATCGCGGGGCCTACCTCGCTCGGGCAATGTACCTGGCCCGATACATCAATCGAGCAGCCTTTCATTCTGGAGTTGCATTCTCCCCTTTGGATCGCGGCCGCAAAAGGCTGCGCCACTTTGGACTGAAACTTGGCTACTTGCGGCTTACCCCCGTCAGAACGACACTTCTGCTTTGGCCGAGGATTGCAGTGTCAAAAGCAACCCTCAGGCTCGCGTGTGCCGTCTCGACAATCGCGTCGGGAGCGAACTCGACGTTCAATTTGCAGCTCTCGCCATTCTTTAACGTCGCACCGCAGCTGTGCGAGACCACATGAAAAGGGACGGCGCAGTTTGAGGGGTTGGCGCATATGCCAACGATCTCAATCTTGGTGATTTGCAGGAGCGCTCCCGATTGATTCCTCAATACCGTTTCCGCAGTCGCGGATTTGCCCGCACTTACGCTGAAGGAGAGATTCTTGGGAGTCAGGGTTACCTTGTTGGGGGTGGGACTTTGTGCCAAAGCTGTCCCGGTACTGATCGCGAGTCCGGTGAACAAACAGAACATGGAAAGAACACTTACGGCCAACTTACGCATGGTATTTCTCCTAGTTTTGATTTGAGGCGCTTGATGTGCCTAGGAAGAGAACCTTACGCGGAAGAGGAAAGCTCTTTGTCGCGAGAATGTCAGAGGGTCATCAAATGATTGTCAAACTTAGTTGGTTGAGGTCCGCGACAAAACAATCCGGGACGGACGCTACGCCCAGAACGTGCGATCCAGCGTGCGGTACTGGATAGCTTCGGCGATGTGCTTGGGCTCGATTGCCTTTGCTCCTTCTAAATCGCCGATGGTTCTAGCAACTTTGAGAATTCGATCATGGGCGCGAGCGGTCAGGCCTTGTTGGGCCATGGCTCGCTCGAGCAGGCGCTCGCAGTCCGCTGACAGTTCACAAAAGGCGCGAATGTGCCGAGGTCCCATCTGAGCATTGCAATAGAGCTTTTCGCGTGGCGAGGACGAGAATCTTTCTAACTGCGCTCCGCGGGCTCGCATCACCCTTTCGCGTATATTCGCCGAGCTTTCAGGTTCCGCTCCCGAGCGCATCTCCTTATAGTTGACTGCGGGCACGTCGATGTGGATATCGATCCGGTCGAGTAGCGGCCCCGAAATTTTCGACATGTAGCGCTGGATCACAGGGGGTGTGCAATGGCACTCGCGCGAACGGTCGTTGAAGTAGCCGCAAGGCTGCGGGTACTTTCATTGCTGAAAAACAACTCATTTATTTGCCCATACCAGCGATTTGAGGAAAAAACCGAAAGGAGATGCTTTATGACGCCCATGAATTTGACCGAGAACTGGAAGCTCTAGGCTTCACGGAACGTGGAGTCAGCTCCCCCCGAAGCGCCTGAGCGCTCCAAGTACGCCGCCACACTGCAGGTGTCGGATGACGTGTACACACAAAAGGAGAAAACGTGAGAATTCCAACAGATGCAACAGAGAGAGCGGATCTTTTGAACAAGCTTCGCGAAGCTGTCGCCTTTCAAATCGGGCTTTGGGACGCGGCTGCCTCGATCAGTGAATCACTAAAATGCGACCGAAAAGACGTCCTGGATTACCTCAGTGGCAGGGCCATTGTCGCCGACGATGGCATGGAGTTAAGTCACGATGATCTGGACGACCTCTTGGGCGTCGGGATTCCCGGGAGAGCCATTGTCGGCAAACCATTGAGCCCGGCAAAGCGGCAGTCTCACTGACAGCGATCAAGATTTCTGAACAGCATACCAAAACCAAAGGGCTACTAAAGCCGGTCGATAACCGTGGAACGCCTTCTCTGCTGGGAACGCGGGTCAGGTGGCGAGGTATGCATTTCCAGAACTGGATCCTCCCCGCCGCCAATGTTCGCCGCCCTTCGCCACGTTTCACAGTGGGGACACCTTCCCCGGCAGCAACTTCACAAGCACGCTCGCGATCACAAAGGCTGGTGCTCTCCCGCGCTGCCCGCCAACGTGTAGGACCGCTCAAACCAGTTCGGTCCCAGGACCTTCATTTCCTAGCGGTCGTTCTCGCGTGAGCCGACGATCGACACCCGCCAATCTCCCGGCCTGTCACTCAGGGCATGTTCAATCAGCGTCCGAACTTCTGGCCCGATAGCAGCGTCGCCAGTATTATGCAGTTCGACCCATACAGCCATTTCAATTCATTCTTATAGACTGCTACGAACAGTTTGGCGATCCGTCAGTCTCCAATAGCCACACTTGGCTCCGCTTCGATCATTCTCTCAACGTCTGCCACCCGCCGATACGATTGCAGCCTATCCTCATGCCGATAGGTATCGGTCACGACGATGATCTCGTCTGCGTCCGTTTCACGGACCAGTTCTTCCAGCCCTGTCTTCACCGTTGAATTGGATCCCACAATCGCTGCACGCAATCTGCTCTCCACGGCCGCCCGCTCCTGGTGGTCCTGCCACAGCGGCTCCATGGAATCCACTGGTGGCAACAACTCAACCGGCTGGTTTCTTATCAGTCGCAGAAAGCGCTGCAGCGAGGTCGTGAACAACCGCTTCGCTGCTACATCCGTCTCCGCCGCAATTACCTGCACCGCCACTATCAAGTAGGGCTTCTGCAGAACCTCGCTTGGCTCAAACTGCTCGCGGTAGAGCTCCGCGGCTGCATGCAGATGCTCGGGAGCAAAGTGTGCCGCGAATGCGAATGGCAAGCCCAGCATCCCAGCCAGCTGCGCGCTGAAGCCACTCGACCCCAGCAAAGTAATCGGTACGTTGCTCCCCTGCCCGGGAATCGCTTTGACCGCTTGCCCCGGTTTCTCCGGTCCCAAGTATGTCCGTAGTTCCTCCAACAGAGCGGGAAAATCCTCCCCACTTTGCTGCAAATCCCTCCGCAGCGCACGCCTGGTCTGAAAGTCGCCGCCCGGCGCACGTCCCAGCCCAAGATCGATTCGTCCCGGATACAGCGCCTCGAGCGTCCCAAATTGTTCCGCCACCACAAGCGGCGCATGATTTGGCAACATCACTCCGCCGCTTCCCACACGAATCGTCTTCGTCGCGCCTGCCACATGCCCGATCAGCATTGGTGTAGCGGAGCAAGCCAGTCCGGAGATGGAATGGTGTTCTGCCAGCCAGTAGCGCTTGTATCCCCATTGCTCCACATGTTGCGCCAAGTCTACTGATCGGGCGATTGCGCTGCCGGCAGGTTCCCCGGCTCGCATGCCCACAAGATCCAGAACTGAAACGGATAACCCGTTACCCATGCTGAATTGGATGAAACCGCAGTGAAAGCGATGCCGCGAGCGATCTAGATGGCGTTCTAGGAGCAGCAGGAAACAGATGAATGGGTCTTGGTGGTGAAGCACTGGATCGGGTAGATGCGCAGCGAGCCTATCGTACCGGTATTGGGTGGGCGGAGGGGGGTCAGGTTGATCCATTGTGTTTCAAACGTGCTGATAGCCTTTTGGGCCAGCCTAGCGACCATTTGCAGAGACTTAACCGCCGAGCATTGCGGCACAGTTGGGTGGTTGGTGGCGCGGAGCGCTGAAACAGCGTAGGCATTTCAGAGGACTTACAGCCGTCCGTGTCTTGCGAGATTCAATGCATAAGATTGCCCCCCAAATAATGAGGCTGACTGGCACGGACTGAGAAGAATTCTATGGTTGCAGGAACCAGTTAAACCGAATTCTTCATCGCCTCCACAAAGTCGAGGGTGCCCTCGACTGTCTACTGATCGAATATGAGGATGCCCTCGATTTCGTCAAGTCCTATTCGCGTGGCTCCTCAGCAGGATCGCTCGGCGCGCAGGTTGGCGGGCCCTCTTCAGGCCGCCGCCGCGAACTATTTGCGGCGGTCGGATATGAAGCCACAACGATGCAAGCGATCGCCGATCGCAGTGATTCGTCGATTGGAGCGCTGTACAACTATTTCCCCGACAAAGAATCCGTCGCCGCCACGCTGCGCCAGCACGGCGCGATTCACGACTGGCCTGCTCACTCCACCGTTAGAGTCAGAGCGCTGCTCGTGCCACCACTTGTACAACCCACGTCGCCGACGTTTCCGCTGGGCGTCATCACCTTGATAGTGAATTGTCCGGGTCCGGAAATCACGCCGGTTGTCAGCATTATTTGCAGTTGCTGCGCGGAGTTTACGGTCGCGCCAAGAGGTTTTCCGTTGATCACAATCTCGGATGCGGAAACGAAGTTGCTGCCATTGACCTTAAGCAGCGCGCCTTGCTGCACTTGAGCAAAGGTTACCGTGCTGGGTGATAGTGAACCGATCAGGGGTGCGGGCCGAGAGCTACCGCAAAATGGATTCAATGCGTTGCTGCAACCTGCGAGAACCACGAGAGGGGCGAGTGCTAAGAGCCTTAAAGGGGAGGACATGGGGATACTCCTTCCTTGGAGGTGAGCTGCAATCGATCTCCCGTGACGAACCCAGGTACTCGGAATAAGTTTCGGTCCACCGAAAGAATTCCTCAAAATCATCACGAGTTGGCTTTCCGAACTCTTCGCCAATCAAAACGAACGTCGATGTGCGGATCGTCACTCGTGAGTTCTGCTACAGCAGGTCAGAACGTAGTTGACGTTATCAGGCGGAGATGTTGTATCGCGCTCTGGTGGCCGGAGGCCACCCTCTTCCGCGCCACGGCCCAAACGCGGTGATCTTCGTTGGTCAATTTTGACCATTTTTTTCACATACCCCGTTCTTTAATAGAGATGGACACAGTTTATGGTCGGAAGATCGAAACTCGGAAATGAGCAAGGGGAGCAGGTAAGGACAGCCGAAATGCCGTGCGGCGTGATGTCGTTTTCTCCTAGTCCGCTGAATTTCACTCACATGCCACTTGGCAAGAATGGAGTAAAGCCGCTCCTGCGCGTCTCCCTTCTAGGTGGCATAGCTTTATACTTTGCCTTGACTCTATCTTGCGGGGGCATCAATGTTGGCGAGGTTCAGCCGCAGGATCTTTGCCAATGCGTACCTCTTGAACCGCCCATCGCCGATTTTCGCCACAACGAGAAGCATGTCCCAATTCCGAATGTGACTCCAACCGAGATTACGGTTGACGCGATTCTCGGTTGGCCGCAGGACGTGATCGTCCTTCCGGACGCACCCCGAACTGGGCGCGAACTGCAGGTGTTCCATGTTGCCCAGGTATTTCTACAAAACGTCAGCGTTAACAGCGTAGACTGTGACGTCAACCTTGAGATTTCTCAAACGGCAGATAGAAACGCTCCCAGAGTGATCGTGGAGACGCCTGTTGATAGCGAGTTTTGCAGCGCGCGAAAAACTATTCAATCGCAATTAGCCAAACATGGATTTCGCCTTGACGCAGAGCATGGTGGAGAACTGCCACAAGCATTGGCAGCAGAGGTCCTGGGAATGGCATTCGAAGATTTTGACCATAATCGTGGATCTGCGCAAGTTGCGACGTTATGGGAACTCCATCCCGCAACTGTAAATCTGCTCCCCTAAACGCGGAATCCCCGAGGAGGGCGTACTTCGACGGCGTTTGACAAATTACTCGAAGTTCACTGACAAGTCACGCTGCAGCATTTAGCTTTTTGATCTGGCTTCTCGCGCGGGTGAACGATTGCGGAATTCGGTGGTCTTTTAATTCGGCGATCAGAAAATTAATTTCTCCACCTAGCAAAATTGCAAAACCCGAAAGATAGAACCACACATACAGGCCGATGGCGGCACCTAGCGGTCCGTAAGTCTTGTCAAGACTTTCGAAGTGTCGGAAGTAAACCCCCAGCAGCAACGACAAACCAACCCACGTCGTGACTGCAATGATTGCGCCGATCAGGCTATCTCGAAAGTGCTGCTTGATATCCGGACCGAAATGGTAGAGAAGTTGTACTGCTAGCACGCCAAAGGTCACGGCGATGCCCCAACGGAAGTAACACCAGATTGCCAGCAGAGTTGGATTGAGGTCAAATCTGCTTGTAAACCAGGTGCCAACGGACGTCCCCTCGACCATCAATCCTACGGCCACGAGCAACAAAGATCCCGCGAGCAACGTCAGAGCCAATGCAATGGGTCGAGTCTTCCAGACCGGCCGAGACTCACGGACCCGATACACGACGTCAAGCCCGTCCATCATCGCAGCAAATCCACTGGAAACGGTCCAAATCGTGAAGACTAACCCGAGCGTAAGGAAATGCACGTGTCTGTGACTGGCGACATCAGACACGATGCTGCGCACCAACTTCATTCCGTCTCCCGGGACAAGCTTGGCCATTAAGCTTAGAAGGCCTTCAAACAGATGCGGGATGGGTACATACCCGAGCAGCGACGCCATCGAAACCAACAGCGGAAACAGCGAGAGCACGAAATAGTATGACAACCCAGCGGCAAATACGAAGAGATGTTCGTCATAAACGTCGTTGTAGATCATTATCAGCGACTGTTTAAGCTCGAGCCACGCTGGTTCGCCACCTAACGTGAACACCGAATCACCTCAGAGCTTTCATTCCGTGCCGGCCATCAGGCCGGACTCAGGTTGAAGTCCGGCCTTTCGGCGTAAAACAATTCTCAGACTCGGGCTCTCAGGCTGAGGCCCTCATGGTCCAATCCGCGCTGGGCCGTTATGGGTTTGGGAAGTGTGGCATAGTTCGAAGGTACGCGTGGACGGTTACGTCCCCCTTCCAGGATGGGAATGCCCGGTACAGGTGGAAAGTGCACGTGCACAATCTCGTTCCTCACCGCATACAACACCAACTCGGCAATGGAATGAAGACCGAGCTTGCGCAAGATATTGCTGCGATGCGTTTCCGCCGTTGCCAATGACAAGTCGAGGATAGTGGCAATTTCCTTGGATGCTTTGCCCTCGCACACGAGCTGCACCACCTCACGCTCGCGCGGCGACAACTTGGGAACGTGGGACGAGACTGGAACAACCCGATGCCGCTTGTAACCTTCCATAATCAGATCCGACACTCGCGCACTAAAGGTAGTCTTGCGTCGTTGTAGCGCTTCCACTGCTGTCATCAGATCCTCGGTTCCGTCGGACTTGAAGACCCATCCGCGTATCCCGGCTTCCAAACAGTCCCGGACCACTTGCTCTGAGTCCACGGCGGTAAGAATCAGGATTGCCTGGTCAGGATTGTGTTTCAGAATCTGCCGGGCGGCATCCAACCCATTCAGCTTTGGCATGCAGATGTCCAGAATAAGCAGATCTGGCTTCAAGCGCCTGCATTTCTCGACTGTGTCCCGTCCGTCGCCAGACTCTCCGCACACTTCCCAACCTTGGTGAGTCCGAAGCAGCGAGCACAAACCGAAACGAAATATCGGATGATCGTCAGCCACTAAAATGCTAAAGCTACTCATAGAACCTCCCCACTATTAGAAACAACTTATCAAGCTCTACACGAGAGTGTCTGAGCACAATTGCTCACCGTATCTGACGCGACGTGGCAGCCATTTGTGCAAGGAGTTTTCTGGATGTTCCTTGATTCTCTTGAACCAGAGGCGAGTCACTCCCGCGCGGAAAACGTAGTCATTCGAACGCTGTTCATAGGACTTCAAACGGCAGCTTTTCTGCAATTTTGAGCAGAATTGAACAGCGCTTAACAGCACCGTTCGGCACAATTCATTAATGTGAAGTATCTCTCGTAGCAAAATGGACATTTATATGAATGAGGAGACAAACCGCGATTTCGACCCCAAACTGTTTCTTTCCAGCATTGGGGATGGCAGGCAAATTGTTTCCTATCAGGAGAAACAGATTGTTTTCGCTCAGGGCGATGCGACGGATGCAGTCTTTGTAATCCAAAAGGGCAAGGTAAAGCTCACCGCCAAATCAAGAGCTGGGAGGGAGGCAACACTGGGCATACTAAGCGGCGAGGATTTTGTCGGTGAAGATGGCATTGCAGGGCAGCCTCTCCGCATAGCATCTGCAATTGCAATGACAGATTGTGACCTTCTGAGGATTGACCAGAGGGTTATGGCGCTTTCACTTCATCGGGAACAGAGGTTGTTAGAACTGTTCGTTGCATATTTATTGCGACGGAACATTCGATACCAAGAGGACTTGATTGACCAACGTTGCAACTTCAGTGAGAAAAGACTTGTCCGGATTCTCCTATTGCTCGCCAAGAAAAGCACACCTGGCTCTATAGTCCCCAAATTAGATCAGACGACTCTGGCGCAAATGGTGGGTACTACGCGGTCGCGAGTTAGCTTCTTTATGAATCGATTTAGGTCGTTAGGCCTCATCGATTACAGTGATTGCAGTCGCGGGTGGCAAATTCATAGGTCACTCCTTGCTCTCTACGCCAGGAAAAAAGCGCTCACTCTCGCTCAGAATTGAGTGTGCCGCAGTGCACCCGAATGCGGATTTACCAACGCTTTGGTAAGAGCCGGTCCGAGTGAGAAAACGCCTCGGACAAAGGCCCCGCGTATCAGCCAAGATCCGTTTCTTAGCAACTGATTCCTGTTGGCATGTCGAAGTATCACTTCCTTACCTAAGACGGCTCCAGGCTTCGACGAGAGTCATGGAGTTGAGCCTTCTGCGATAGTTGAATGACCAGTGACCGCAAGCGGTCGCTTTTCCAAATGAGTACCGTCGTGACTCCATCGGCCTGAAGCGTAACCGTCCTATCGGAATACGAGCTCAGTCGTCGATGTGCTAGAACGGGTCGACCTTCGAAAAATGAATCTTCAGCTTATAGCACATGAAGAGAATCAGGATCAAACCTAGTGTGGAAAAAATGAGGCCGGCGCGATGATATCGTTTGACGGACGCCCGTGCGGATGATACTGCGACCGCCTCGCGCGGTACGCCTCCCATCCGGGCAGCAAAGGCGCTCTGGCATATCGCACAACCAATGGCTGAATTGATCACTTTAGAGGAGACGTACTCATTGTGAGCCGACTGACAGAGAGGTTCCCTCCTCACTCTCCGCCAACGATGTTTCGTCTTTCTTCGAATGATTCATCGGTAGTACGCCGCTGTCCGACTCCTCGGGGACCTACGCCGCGCGGCTGGGGAGAAAACTGTATAACAACTACCGTTACGGTGTTAACTCCGATGCAATTTTATGTTATTACTACCCGCACTGTTGGTTTTGACAGTTCCCTAGGAGCCGCACTGCAAGTCGTGCGGATCAGTCAATGCGCAAGGTCACGGCGGAGATCGCGATCCATTTTCCGGGACTGGAAAAAATTGACGAGCCAGTCGTGTGGGTATTTCCCGACCTTATTGTCTGCGTGGACAGTGGCATCGCGGAATTCGCCGTGCCGGAAGGTGAATTGCCCCGACTTGCAGTGGGGACGCCGCGGCATGATGACTTAGAATTCAGTTTTTGCTCTTTAAGCCGCTACTGACAAATTCCTTACCCCGTAGAACCGCTTCGACAGCAGGCAGTAATTCCCCTATTGCGTTCATTTTAAGAACGTAGCCCAAAGCGCCCGTACCCAAAGCTTCCTGCACGATGTCGGGATCATTGTTCTGACTGAGGAAGAGTATTTTGGAGCCGGGAAAGAGTTGTCCTATGCGGCGGGCGACTTCAATTCCATTCAACTTTGGGAGACCGATGTCCAGCACAATTAAGTCCGGTTTCAATTCGTCGGCCTTCTGAACAGCCTCTGATCCATCCGACGCTTCGCCGATGACTTGTAATTCTGGTCTCACCTTGAGCAGTTGACGGACTTGGCGTCGCCAACGTTCCAAGTCATCAACTACGAGAACCCGAATTAGTGACAACAGGTGCTCCGCTTTGTGTTTAGTGGCAGGACGACGTTCAGAAGTTGTGGTAGTCGTGAGGATCGGAACGCCGACACTGTCAATCGACACTAACCCATGACTGCCCAATTCAAACATGACGAATGGTACATTGCCCCAAAAAAGTGCCGCTGTTCAAAATTGTACAGTTCCGGTAAAAAGCGGGTGTTTACACTGTCACTGTTCACCCAGTGGCGGTTTGCATGCGTTTGTCCTGGCTGTGCCCGAAAGCGGCTTTGGAAAAACCGATAAAATCGGCAGACTCCAGATTGGCGGGAAGGGAACGGTGGACGGATTATCGCACAAACCAAAAAGGATCCGTCAGACTTTGATTCATCGACACCACCTGCATCAGGAAATGTGCTGACTGGTGAACCAGCTTCCATCCTCGAACTGAGCATTTTTGACCAGACTCTAAGACTCCCGAAATGAGAAAGTAATGACAGAACCATTTGCGAGCGAGACGAAGTGTGCCGTACGTTTCGTCCGGAAATCGTGCCTCTCTATTCACGCAACCCGCATCAGTAGAGCACCACCGGGCAAGCCAAGGATGAAGCGGCAAGAGGAATCACAATGCGTATCATTCCCTCTATTCGTTCGCTGTTGTTCGCGCTTGTAATACTGGCCATCTCCGCGGCATCGTTCGCGCAAGTTGAACTATCCATTTCGGTTGAGCCGCCGGCGCTGCCTGTGTATGAGCAGCCGCCCCTGCCCGCAGAGGGTTATATCTGGACACCCGGCTATTGGGCGTACGACGAGGGCGATTATTACTGGGTGCCAGGCACCTGGGTGATGGCTCCGCAACCCGGCTTCCTCTGGACCCCAGGCTATTGGGGCTGGGGCAACGGCGGATACGCTTTCAATGAAGGCTACTGGGGTCCGCACGTAGGTTTCTATGGCGGAATTGATTATGGCTACGGGTACACCGGCGAGGGCTACCAGGGTGGCCGCTGGGACCATGGACAGTTCCAATACAATCGTTCGGTCAACAACGTAAATGTCACTAACATTCACAACACCTATAACACCACGGTGATCAATAATACGACGGTGAACCGAGTCAGCTACAACGGGGGCAACGGCGGAATCACGGCGCGTCCGACGGCTCAAGATCAGGCTGCAGCGCATGAGCAGCACGCCCCGCCGGTCGCCGCTCAAACTCAACATGTACAGGCTGCTCGAGTGAACCCTCAGCAACGGGCTTCCGTGAACCAGGGCAAGCCGGCAATCGCAGCTACTCCTAAGCCAGGAGCATTTAGTTCCGGTGTACCGGCCAAACAAGCAGGAGCACCTTATAGTCCTGCAGCCAATCGTGCCGCAGTTCCGCCAACCCCGAATACGCCAGCTGCGCGTCCAGAGAACAGCGCTCCTCGACCCGGCACTGCGGCGAGTAGCACTCCGGCGCCGCGCAATGAAGTGCCTCGTCCACCAAGCGCTGCGGAGAAGGCGAATGCGCCGCGTCCAGAGAACCCGCCCCGGACGGCGGAGAACGCTTCTCGGAATGAGAGCATGCCTCGCCCAGAAAACGCTCCACATCCAGAAGTGTCGCCTCGCTCAAACCCCACTTCGCGTCCAGAGAATGCACTGCATCCGCAGGCCGCGACTCGTGAAACACCACCACGTCCCGAGAACACGCCTCGGCCAGAAGCAGCAGCTCGGCCCGAAAATCCGCCGCATCCTCAAACCGAAACTCGTCCACAGGCTGCTGCCCGATCGCAGACTGAATCCCATCCACAAGAGAAAGAGGCTCGTCCTGAAGAACAGCGACCCTAGGAGCAAAACCGGCGCGTTCCACCACGCGGCTCGCAGCTTACGCTACGAGCCCCGCATTTTGGTGCTGGCGTCGCCAATCCGGAGGAGACGGCTGCAGCATCAAGCCGACGGATGGTTCAACACTCGCGACCTGGCCCGGCTGGAAAACGGATATCTCTTTGTTGTTGGCCGCACTAAGGAATTGATCGTTCGTTTCGGAGAAAATGTCTACCCCGCGGAAGTCGAGGCGGTGCTGAACTCACATCCCGCCACCGTGCGTTCCGCAGTCATTGGACGACCGGTCGCGGGAGCCGAGGGCGATGAGGAAGTTGTCGCCTTCGTGCAACTATTGCCGTCGTCGCCACCTTCGGGGAGACCGAACTCGCGCAACACGCCGCACAACATCTCGCACCCTACAAACGCCCCTCACAAATTCTGCTGGTTCCTTCCATGCCCCTCACTCTGACCGGAAAAGTAATCAAGGGTGAGCTCGCCAAGTTGCCTCAACTCACCAACGCTCGCTAACGACGCAGTATCGAAGCACTGAGCGAGAATTCGGCGGTTGCTGGCTACAGCGCCTTGGTCAATCAGCACTCTGTTTCTTCAGATTATTCGCAGGAATGAGCAATTTTGAGCAGTCTTGCCACTAGGTGCGAGTCCATACTATCCCAATATGGGAACGGTGTCGCACTTTGCAGGAATCTCGTTCCTACAAGTGAAAAGCTGGACCGGTCAATAAACCCACCCAGGTTTGCTAAACCGATCTTCCTCGGAGCAGGGCTTCTCTTTCAGACCATCCGTTTCCAACTGCAGGAAAGGCAGGAGGACTAAAGACATGAAACGCAAACTCAAAATCGGCGCAATCGCACTTGGGATTCTCTTCGTGATTCTGATCGCGCTACCCTTGCTGATCAATGTGAACAGTTTCCGTCCAAAGATCGAGTCAGAACTGACGAGCGTGCTGGGCCGACAAGTGACCGTAGGCAATCTGAGCCTATCAATTCTTTCCAGCAGCGTCGTGGCCGACAACATAGCCGTAGCGGACGACCCCCCCTTCGGCAAGCCGCCTTTCATTACAGCGAAATCGCTGAAGGTTGGCGTGCAGCTGATGCCACTCATCTTCTCGAAACTACTGAATGTAACCGAACTCAAACTGGAGCAGCCCGAGATCACGCTGCTGAAAGCAGCCAACGGGAAATGGAATTTCTCTAGCATGGGCGCGGTGGCCCCCAAGACGGCGCCGGCAGAGCCTAAGTCCGGAGGGACCTCCCCGACCAATTTCTCGGCGGCAAAGCTGAATGTGAACAATGCAAAGTTGATTGTGGGAAAAGCGAATTCTTCAGCCAAGCCTCAGGTCTATGACAAGGTGAACATTGAGGTAGATGATTTTTCCTTCACCGCACAGTTCCCATTCAAACTCACGGCTCAGTTGCCAGGAGGAGGGGACGCGAAAATCTCGGGGAAAGCTGGCCCGATCAATGCCGAAAACGCCGCCAAGACTCCGTTTGAGACTGCGGTGAAGGTGAACAACATGAATATTGGAGCCTCAGGATTTATCGATCCCGCCAGCGGCATTGCAGGGCTGGCGAATCTTGACGGGACACTCAACTCGAATGGCGGCCACGCGAAAGCTGTCGGGACACTTACGGGCACGAAACTGAAGTTTTCGCCGAAGGGCACGCCCGCTCCGACAACGGTGGTCGTAAAGCACACAGTGGATGTCGATCTCGATAAGCAATCGGGCACGCTGACAGAAGGCGACATCTCGATCGGCAAGGCCGTGGCGCACCTGACGGGAACGTTCCAGACGCAGGGCGATACCCAGGTGTTGAACATGAAGCTGGATGCCCGCGACATGCCGGGAGATGATCTGGAACCGATGCTGCCATCACTGGGCATAGTGCTCCCCTCAGGGTCGCAACTGAAGGGTGGAACGTTATCGGCGGAACTGGGCATCGTGGGGCCTGTGGACAAGCTGGTGATCACGGGGCCGGTGCGGCTAACCAACTCTAAGCTGGCCGGGTTCGACCTAGGATCAAAACTAGGAGCGCTGTCGGCCTTTGCAGGGAAGGCCGCTTCTAATCCGGACACCTCGATCCAGAATGCGAGCCTCAACGCGCGTGTCGCACCCGACGGGACCAAAGCAGACAACATTAACCTTACAGTTACATCGGTCGGTGTCATCACCGGAGCGGGGACGGTGAGCCCGGCGGGAGTACTGAACTTCAGGATGCTGGCCGACCTCAAAGGCGGCGTCGCGGGCGGGCTTACGCAGGTGGCCTCGTTGGGCAGCGGCAAGGGTGGCATCCCCTTCGCCATCGAGGGAACGACGTCGAACCCGCACTTTATCCCTGACATGAAAGGAGCGGCGGGTGGCATCGCGCAAGGCGCATTGGGAGATGTGGCGGGCGTGAAGGACGTAACCAAGGCAAACCCGGTGAATGCGATCAGCGGCTTGCTCGGGAAAAAGCAGAAATGAAAATGTAACTGTAGACGTGCTCGGTTGACCACACGGACATGAGAATGAGTGAGAGCGACGACTAATTCGTGATTTTCGGGCCTGGTAACAGGGTGCCAGGCTTCGACCCAGACACATCAGCACCGAAGTACGGACTGGTCAATTTTGACCAGTCCGGCGGTCCACATTCGTTCAATACTGAAGAACACACGCTGGAGAAAACGCCGAGCCGAGTAACCTGACGTAAATGACCAGCCAACTTGACGTCCGGCAATTCCGATGATTGCATCGGGTTTATCGGAGGCTGACCGCTGTCGGCAGACCCAAGGACTAATGTTGCTACCAAACCTAATGCTTCCCCAAGGAATATTAGAAGTTGTCGGCGTGCGCCCCCTGGCACGGGTGAGAGTTGCAGCGGCTCGAGCGCGGTCACAATGGAAGCCATCGTTACCCAGTCGGATCGCGGTGATCGGGAATTATCTCCCGCGACAGTGTGGAATTGCGACGTTTACCACGGACCTCTGCGCGGCGATATCCGACGAGTACGGAACCGCGGGATTGTTGGCGCTACCTGTAAACGACACGGAACCGGGATATGACTACCCTTCACGGGTGAGATGGTCGCTCGCCCAGGACGACTTGAGATCTTATCAGCAAGCCGCTGAGTTCTTAAACTTCAACAATATCGACATGGTTTGCCTGCAGCATGAGTATGGAATTTTTGGCGGACCCGCGGGGAACCATGTTTTGCAGTTGTTGCGCGGGTTGAAGATGCCCCTGGTGACCACGCTGCACACCGTCCTCCGCGAGCCGAATCCCGACCAACTCCTGGTGATGGAAGAGATCGTGGAGCTTTCGGATCGCCTCATCGTCATGAGCCAGCTCTCGTCCCAGTTCTTGCAAGAAATTTTCAAAGTCCCCGGCAGTAAGATCGATATGGTTCCTCACGGAGTTCCGGACCTGCCATTCCTGGATCCTAACTTCTACAAAGACCGTTTCGGTGTGGAAGGAAAAGCGGTACTGCTCACATTCGGCCTACTCTCGCCGAATAAGGGGATCGAAAACGTCATTCAAGCTTTGCCTCATATTTCGTCCAAGCACAAGAATGTTGTATACATGGTCGCGGGCGCGACTCACCCTCACGTCCTCCGTCGCGAGGGCGACCAGTATCGAGCGTACTTGCAGGCTCTGGCGAAGGACGTTGGAGTAGAGACGAACGTCATCTTCCACAACCGCTTCGTCAGCCCGGAGGAGATGGTTGAGTTCATTGGTGCCGCAGATATTTACATCACACCCTATCGCCATGAAGCGCAGGTGGTTTCGGGGACACTTGCTTATGCGCTCGGTGCGGGCAAGGCGATCATTTCGACGCCGTACTGGCATGCGATCGAGTTGCTGGACGACCGCCGCGGCGCGCTGGTTCCTTTCCAGGATCCTGACGCTATCGCAAGAAAGACGGTCGAGCTTTTAGACACTCCAGCGATACGACACGCGATGCGCAAACGTGCTTATTTGTTTGCACGCGAAATGGTCTGGAAAAGAGTAGCGCATGGTTACATGGAGAGTTTTGCGCGGGTTCGCAGCGACCGCATGGAGCTTCCACATGTGCAATTCTCCGCCCGTGTCACGCAAAAATCACTGAATCAGCTGCCTGAATTGAAACTGAATCACTTCAACAGGTTGACCGACGACACAGGAATGTTGCAGCACTCGATCTTCACAATCCCCAAGTACGGTGAGGGCTACACCACCGACGACAATGCCCGCGCACTCATTTTCACCGTCCTAATGGAGCAACGGGGTAAGGAACTGCTTGGGAAAACCGACTTCGGCATTCCAGACTTGGTCAACCCAGTTTCGTCCTTCCGGTATTTGGCGTTCTTGGAACATGCGTTTAATCCAGCTAAGGGCAGATTCAGAAATTTTCTTGGCTATGATCGCCAGTGGAGCGAAGCTGAAGGATCCGAAGATTGTCATGGGCGCGCATTGTGGGGACTTGGAACGGTTCTAGGTCGGTCCAGGGATCAAGGATTGAGGTGCGCTGCTGGGCGATTGTTTGAATTCTCTCTTCCCGCAGCTATGGAATTCAGCAGTCCTCGCGCCTGGGCCTACACCTTGCTCGGAATTGAAGAATACCTGGACTCGTATCCGGGAGACCGGGACGCTCAACAAGTAAGGTCGGCACTCAGTCGGCGATTGCTTGAAATGTATGAGTCGATCCGAAGCACGGATTGGAAGTGGTTCGAGAACATTCTGGCCTACGGGAACGCGAGATTGCCCCAAGCCATGCTGCTGGTGGGCTCGGCTTGCTCGGATGATCGCATGGTTTCCGCCGCTCTCGAAGCACTGGATTGGCTGTTAAAAACTCAGCATTGCGAAACCAATGGCCACTTTGTACCGATCGGATCGCAGGGCTTCTATCGCCAGGGTGACGAAAAGGCGCGCTTCGATCAACAGCCGCTTGAAGCCGCCGGCGCGGTATCTGCCTGTTTGCAAGCCTACCGTGTAACCGGGGATAGTCGTTGGCGCGCGGAAGCTTGGTCGGCATTCAACTGGTTTCTTGGCGATAACGATCTGCAACTTCCTCTTTATGATTCCGTCACCGGCGGTTGCCGAGACGGCCTGCATCCCGACCGCGCCAATGAGAACCAGGGAGCAGAATCCACGCTCTCTTTTCTAATGGCGCTGCTCGAAATGGGCTCGCTGCCAGAAACCTGATAGTTCGGGAACAAGCGGTGAGTTATTTATTGCTACCACTAACTAGATTTTGATCAGAGCACTGAGTGAACTTATGAGTGTTGCTACAACAATTCGCCACGAGCCTCTGCTTCTTCGGCATCCTGCCAACCCAATCTTGACAGCCAAGGATTGGCCATACTCCATTAATAGTGTGTTCAATGCGGGGGCGACCCTGCTGGCGGATGGATCGACTCTGCTGCTTTGCCGCGTCGAAGATCGACGGGGCTTGTCCCATCTTTGCTCCGCCCGCTCACGCAACGGAGTGGACAATTGGCAAATTGACAGCGAGCCTACCCTGATGCCGAGCCCGAACGAGTATCCGGAGGAAATCTGGGGCATCGAGGATCCTCGCATCACTTTCGTACCCGAATTACAGCAATACGTAGTCACTTACACATCTTATTCGCGGGGTGGGCCCGGGGTGTCTCTGGCCCTGACCAAGGATTTTCGCAGCTTCGAGCGATATGGGGTCATTATGCCCGCGGACGACAAAGACTCGGCTCTTCTGCCTCGCAGAATCGATGGATGCTGGGCGCTTATTCATCGGCCGATGACGCCACTGGGCTCGCACATGTGGGTTTCCTACTCTCCTGACCTGCGTTATTGGGGCAGGCATCGGCTCATGTTGGAGGCACGTCGTGGCGCCTGGTGGGACGCAAACAAGATTGGCTTGTCGCCGCCGCCCATCGAGACATCAAGAGGCTGGCTCGTCTTCTACCACGGAGTGCGGCATACGCCATCGGGTTGCCTGTATCGATTGGGCTTGGCTCTCTTTGAGCTTGAGAATCCAGCAAAATGCTTACTGCGAGGGGATTCGTGGATCTTTGGGCCGGAGGCCGAGTACGAGCGTCACGGCGACGTCGATGATGTTGTGTTCCCGTGTGGATATACGATGGACGCCGACGGTGACACCATCAATCTTTATTACGGAGCTGCGGACTGCTCGATCGCACTGGCTCGGGCGAGCGTTCGCACTCTGATAGGCTGGCTGGATGCCAACGGCTCTTGCGACCGCAGACGACCGCAGGAGGTATGAAATCCGCTACTCATTGGATGTTTCAGTTTGCGTTTGGGTGTCATCGCCGGCAAATCAGTGAACCGTCCTGATACGGGAGGTTTATTGAACAGGCCTATTGGTCCAGTAGCGCTGCCATCGTGTCGTCCTTGCCCCAAGGCTCGACGTACTGCGCTTCTGTCAGTTCTCGCTCGTAATCGTTTTCCAGGTCAGGACTCAGTCCGACCCATGCATCTCTTCGGTCACACCTTCGATCATGATTACTACTTCGAACTCCCCGGTGAAGGGGAGCGGGATATCCAATCAATTACTCGGTGATCGACTGCACACCATGGCGATTTCCGGGTTGTCCCGCGTGCGAACCGAACTTTTTCAACTGCTCGTAATTCCATCCCTTGCGCCACATCCAATACAGACGAACGGCTAGTCTGCGGGCCATGGCGACCTTGGCGATCTTGCGTCCTCGCCGCATCGTCAGGTGGAAATATTTGCTGCGCCATTCCGGGTCGCTGCGCACCGTGACTTGCGCCGCTTCCACCAGCAAGAAGCGCATCAGCGAGTTGCCTTGTTTGGTGATGTGTCCCAGCCGTCGCCGATTCCCGCTGGAATCTTCCAACGGCACCAGTCCCAGATAGCTCGCGATCTGCTTGCTACACTGAAACCGTTCGGCGCGGCCGATGATCAACACGAAGGCCAACGCGGTCAGTGCACCCACTCCAGGATGCGTCTGCAAGCGCCGTGCTTCGGGACACTTCTCCACTTCCTGCTCGATGGCTTGCGTCAACTCGGCAATCGTCGGAGTCAGTCGGTCCAGCAACTCCAGCAGATCGCGCCGGCGTCGACTGGCCCACGGCGCTAACGCGAACGATTCCAGTTGCTCTCGTCCAGCTCGCCACAGTCGCTTCTTGCAGCGCAGTCCTTCGTTGAGCGCCACCGCTTGCAACTGGTTCATGATCCGCGTGGGCGTCTGCACCATGCGGTGCCGGTGCCACAGCAGTTGCCGTAGATCCCGATTCTCCCAGCTCGGTACCCAGATCTTCGGGAAGCGATTTTCCAGCATCAATTGCAGAATCAACTGCGCATCCTGGCGATCCGTCTTCTGCTTGCGGACTCGTTGCGTTCGGATGTCCGCTGCATCTCCGATCCACGGCTCGAAGTGCAACTCCGAGAGCAATCGTTCAAACCAGCGCGCCTGTCCACTGGCTTCCATCCCCACACGCACCTGCATTGCCTGGGCCGCGAGATCGCGATAAAACTTTTCCGCTTCCCCACGGTGTTGCAGCCGCCGTTCCTGGAACTCTCCAGTCTCTGTATCCACAAAACGCAATCTGCTGAAAGCCCGGGTGGTAATCTGCTCCTATAATGATCATTGTTCGGCTCTCCAGAAACTACGCTGCGGGAGCTTCGATGATCTGGAATCCGAGATTGGCGGCTTTGCGCTTGAGA
>Ga0210409_10000146_pt1 | contig 151933 bp, 137 predicted proteins | sample IncBWH17MmetaG_FD_161649 | JGI IMG/M metagenome (GOLD analysis project Ga0210409, IMG submission 161649) | Forest soil microbial communities from Barre Woods Harvard Forest LTER site, Petersham, Massachusetts, United States - Inc-BW-H-17-M | ecosystem: Environmental > Terrestrial > Soil >...
GAACGTGCTGCGTGCGGCCGACAGCGTGATCGTGCCGCTCGTGCCCTCGCCGCTCTCGGTGCGGGTGCTGAGTCAGCTGTGTGATTTTCTCGTCCGCGAGGATTGGACCGACCTGACACTGCTGCCGTTCTTCTCCATGGTCGATCGCCGCAGGTCGCTGCATCTTGAGCTGATGGAGGATACGCGCGCGCAGTTTCCGCGGATTCTCGCGACGCCGGTGCCTTACTGGAGCGAGATCGAGCGCCAGACTTTGCGCCGCGCGCCACTGCCGGCATTCGCGCCGCAGAGCGAAGCGGCGCGGATCTACGCGGCGCTGTGGGCCGAGATGGAAGAGCGTATGGCCGCAGCGCCGCAGGCCGCAGCGCGGCTTGCGCACCGCCCGTGGGCCAGGGCCGGGGATCCCGCACGGCACGCCGGCGTCTGAGGACGCAGGCGGCCGTGCGCCGCTAGGAGGTGGGCTGCGCGGCGGGGGACGGTGCGGCGGTGGCGGGCGGGGGCGGCGCGATCGCCTCCACGGAATAGCCCGCGTCGATCCACGCTTCGAGCCCGCCCTTCAGCGGTCGCACGCGCGCAAAGCCGCTGTTCATCAGCAACCGCGCCACCTTGGCCGCAGAGGCCTCGTTCGGGCAGGTGCAATAGAGGATGATCTCGCGATCCCGCGGCAGCTCACGCAGATGCCGCGCGGCATCCTGTACCGGCACGTGCAACGCGCCCGGGATGCGGCGCAGCTCGAGCGTCTGCGCGCTCGCCGAGCGCACGTCGACGATCACCGGCGCGGCACCGTCCTCAATCTGCTGGCGCAGCTCCTCGACGGTGATGCGTGCCATGTCGAGCGCCGCGTAGAACCGCCGCCGCTCCCACCACCGGTAGGCGATGTAGGAGGCGAGCAGCGCCAGGAGGACCGCGGCGGCGGCCCCGCCGATCTGCGCCACCTGCGGCAACAGCTTCTCGATCTGCGTGCGCAGCAGCGCGCCGCCCAGGAGTGCCGCGCCCACCCAGAGACCCGCGCCGAGCGCGGTGAAGACGATGAACCGGCCGAAGTGCATGCGCGTCGCCCCGGCGAGCGGCGGCGTGAGGAGGGCGAGCCCCGGCACGAACTTGGCGAACAGCAGCGCCTTTGGGCCCCAGCGCTCGAACGCGGTGTGTGTCTGGCTCACGCAGGTATCGGGTGAAAGCGAGACCCGGCACAGGAGGTTCATGACGCGGCCGCCGTAGTGGCGGCCGGCGGCGTACCAGGTGACGTCGGCGATGATGCAGGCGGCGACCGCGAGCGCGTACAGGGCGGATCCGGACAGCTTGCCGCTGGCGGCCACGGCGCCGGCGACCACGAGCGTAGGCACCGCGGGCACCGGCAGGCCGAGCTGCTCGAGCAGTACGTTAAGGAATACGAAGACGAGACCGAAAGGGCTGCGCACCGGTCGATCTTGCGCCGCGCGTTGCTAAGCGACAAGAACACCGTCGGGCGAGCCGAGGGTCCCCCGAACGGCTGGAGTCGCCCCCTGGGTCAGGTCGGGAAGTGCGCGAAGAGCGCGGCTACCGCGGCATCGATCTTCTGCTCCGCGTCCGCACCCGTCGCCCCGTAGAGGCTCTGGTCGACCGACGCGTGCCAGAGCGGCTCGCGGGTCTTGGCGTCGTACAGATCGATGCCGATCATTCCCTGACGGTAGGCGTACGGACCGTCGAAGCCCCACGGCCCCCCGTACGGGCCGCCCCAGCCCCAGTAACCGTAGCCGTAGCCGTACAGACCGTAGGGGTAGGGTCCGACCGGATAGCCGGGTTCGACGACGAGGGTTGAGCCGATACCGTAACCGACGAGGCAGTCGGCGCTCTCCTTCGCCAGCTGCACGCCGATCGACTGCATGTGCGAGGTGATCGCCGCGCGCAGGCGGCTCTCGTTCACCGGATTGGCCACGGTGCCGCGCATCGGGTTGTCGGTGCTGAACGAGCCGGCAAAAGCAAAGGTGTGACACTGCCCGGGGTGAAACGCCGTCCGGTTCACGTCGGATCTGACCTGCAGGGCGCACCCCGCGAGAGCCGATAAGGCCAGGATGGCCGGGAACGCCCTCAACAGAAGTCGTTTGCTCATATCCCTCACCTCAGACGGCGCTCAACGCCCGCCGCGCATTCGCTCAACGTACGCGCCGGAGGTCCGTTGACAGTTTCATCATGCGCCGCACCTTAGACCACGGCAACGATCCACTGCGCGAGCCGTGCACACCCGGAACGCTCTCCAACAGATTGATTACAGATGATAATGTTCCCGTCGATAATGTTCCCGTGCCAGCGCCACCCAAAGCGTTCATCTCCTGGAGCTCCGGCAAGGACAGCGCCTACGCGCTCCATGAGGCCCGCGCTGCAGGGCTCGCAGAGGTCGTCGGTGCGCTCACCACGCTGAGTGAGACGTACGACCGGGTCGCGATGCACGGAGTGCGCTCGAGCCTCCTCGATCGCCAGATCACCGCCCTGGGACTTCCCTCGCTCAGGGTGATGCTGCCGAGCCCCTGCTCGAACGGGATCTACGAGGCGCGCTTCGGTGAAGCTTGCGAGCGGCTCAAGGAGCACGGCGTTCGCCACATCGTGTTCGGTGACCTGTTCCTCGAGGACATCCGCGTCTACCGCGAGCGGCAGCTCGCGGCGCTCGGGATGAGCGCGATCTTTCCGCTGTGGCGGCGCGATACGGCGGCGCTGGCGCGCGCGATGATCGCGAGCGGCCTCGTGGCCCATCTGGTGTGCGTCGACCCCAGGCGTCTCGACCGCGCGTTTGCGGGGCGGCGTTTCGACCAGGAGCTGCTCGATGATCTGCCGCGGGAAGTCGATCCGTGCGGCGAGAACGGCGAGTTTCACACCGTGGTGTCGGCGGGGCCGATGTTCGCGGCGCCGATCGCCGTCCGCGTAGGCGAGGTGGTCGAGCGCGACGGGTTCGTGTTCGCCGACGTGCTCGCCGACTAGGTGGCTCTCCTGGTGCGCGCGCTGCGCAGCAAGCGCGTGAGGCCGAGGCCTGCGAGCACGAGCAGGGTCAAATCACCGATCGCTCCGCCACCGCCCTTGCCAGAACTCGGGGGTGGTGGGGCGGCCTGGACCACGAGGGCTACGTTCTCGGTCGCGAAGCCCGCCGCGTTGCTGCACATCATCGTGTAGGTACTCGTTCCTGCAGAGGTCGGCGTGACGTTCATGCTGCCGCTGAGCGCGGTGGTGCTGAAGGCGCCGGACCCCGTGCACGTGTTGATGCTGGCGGCGCCCCAGGTGAGCGTCGCCGACTGCCCGAGGGTGATGGTCGTCGGCGAGACGCTCATGTTGGGCCAGGCCAGTGCCGCACCCGCCTGAATCATCCCATAGCCGGTCGTGAAGTCCGGCGAAGGATTGACCATGGGAGCGGAGGTAAAGCGCAGGGCGGTGTAGATCTCCCCCGGCGTGAGACTGGAGTTTGCCTGCAGCATCAGGGCCGCCAGGCCTGCGGCGTGCGGCGCGGCGGCGGACGTGCCGAAATAGTTCGGGTAGCTGGCGCTATTGGCGCACTCCGGAACGGTCGAGTTGTCCAGGATCGGCGGAGTCGCGCTCGCCAGCTTGAATCCGAAGAACGTCGTGTTGATGCCGTCCGGGCCGACGAAGTCAGGCTTCTGCCGCACGACGGGCGTCGCCAGCCGATTTCCCGAGCTGTCGAAGAGAATCGGCGAGCCTCCGAGGGAGGAAAAGAGTTCGAGCTTCGCCGGGGTTACGCCGCAGAGCGGGGTGGCTGGGAAAAAAGCCGCCCCGACCGCGGCCGCGCCCGGGGCGCCCGGATGGCCCTGGATCGTCGCGTTGGTGGTCGGCGGAAAGTTCGTGATGGTGCTGCCCGCGCCGTCATCCTCCCACGCGAGCTTGATACGTCCCGGCGCCGGGCTGCCGTTGGCCAGGCCGACCGAGAGGGAAACGGTGCCGCGTGTGGTGTTGCCGCTCGCGCTGGCGGGGTTGGCGACGATGAGGACCTGCACCGGGTCCTTCCCTGCCGCGTTGGGACCCGTGCAGCTCATCGGCTGCCCGTTGACGTTGACGATCGTAATGTCACTCGGGGCGGTCACACACAAATCGATCTCACTGCTCGCTCCAGGGCTCCCCGGGGCGCCAGTCACGTAGGGCTGGTCCCATTCGACGATCGCCGCGATGAACTCCCCGGGAAAGAGAGGCGGGACGTCGACTGTGAGCGCTGGTGCGTTGGTCGCCCCGGAGGCATCGAAGTTGAGCAGCATTTCGCCCGCCTGCGGGCCGCTCCCGGCAATGCTGAACTTAGGTGTCGTATTGTCGTAGGCGTTGTTGCTGTCGTTGCCGGCGGCGGAGAAGTAGGCGACTCCCTGGGTTGCCACGGTGTCGATCGCCTCAGCCAGCAGGCCGTCCTGGAAGAAGGGCTCGTCGAAATAGCCGACGTCGTCCACGATCACCTTGGCGCCGGCGTTAGCGAGTGCCCGGATGCCGTTGGCGAAATCCGCCTCGCTGTTCTCGGCCGTGTAGAAGGCTAGGCCCGCCGCGGGAGCCACGGCGTGCACGACCTGCAGCATCGCGCGCCCCTCGTCGGAGAAGGGCAGCTGCAGCGGCTGGCCGTAAGCCATGCAGTTCTGGCTTCCGGGCGTTCCGGACGTGCCGCCGGCCTCCTCGAGCACGTTGACGCCCGCGGGAAGAGCTCCCGTCGACACGTCGGTCGCGGCGTCAGCGGGGAAGCCGTTCTGGGCGTAGCCGGTCCCGGTGGGTGTCGTCTGCGGCACGCCGTTGGCGGCGTACACGGTGTAACAGTCATAGCTGACGGAGAGAATACCGACCGTGACACCAGAGCCATTGAGGCTGGGGTACTTGCTGCGCAACGTGAACGTCCCCTGCGCGAAGTCCCCCTGCGTTGCGACGACGGCGCGCGCGCGCGACAGCGCCGCGCGCAGCGAATGGACCTCGGCACGCGCAGCCGCGGCGTCGATCGCACTCACGGGCAGCCAGCCACCGACATCGTTACGGAACACCGAGGGGTGCTCGAGCCCGAGGCTCACTAGCGCATCCTTCAGCCGCTGCGGGTCGCCGCGTGTCACCGCATCGACCGCTACCAGGGGCTCGGCGCCGGGGCTCAACTGGATGAAGCGAGCTGCCGGACTCAGCGAGTGCAGGTCCTCGAGTGCGTGATCGGGACGGGCGCGGTTCGCGTGGCGCGTGAGATCCGCGAGCGCCGCGTCGAGCTTGCCGCCGATGCCGCTCGCGAGCTGTGCGGCGCTGCGGCCGCCGAAAGCCATGAGCGGCGCGCTGCCCGAGGGCTGCGGCAGGCGCTTCATGACGGCCCGCGGTGGAACGGTCGCGGAGGCTGCCAAGACTCCGAGCAGCGCTGCTGCGGCGATCCCTGAGCGGTATCTGGACATCGAGCCTGCTCCTGCTGCGGTCGGGGCTTGGACTTACTTTATAGCTGATCGGTTCGCACAAAGCAGTCACCCGCGAACCAGGTGGCGCGCCGCGGTCCCAGAGCGGGCGACTAATTCGGAATTGGCTGCAAAGTGTCGCCGGATGGAGCCAGTTGGGCAGTTGCTCGGCGCCAAGCGCCGGCGCTAACGTCCCATCAATGGACGGGCGCGCCGCTCTTGAGCTGCGGCCGCCGTCGCTGCAGCAGCGCGAAACTACCGATCCCGATCCACACGACGTTGAGGGCCGCCGACGGGAAGGCGCCGTTCCAGCCGCTGTTCACCACAAAACCGATCGCCCCGAGAATGTTCATCACGTGGTAGGTGCGTGAGTCGCCCGCGAGCTTTCCGGCCGACAGCAGCGCGTACGCCGCGATGATGAGGGTGGCGCCGATCCAGCCGATCACTTCAATAGCGAGTTTCATGGAACCTCTGCGCGCGCTGCGGGCAACGTGAGCGCGCCACTTTACCGGTTTCGCAGCCGCCGGGCGTGGGGGCGTGCCGGTAAGGCGGGTCAGTGCCGGGCGTCGGGCGCGGGTGTCGGCGGCACCACCAGTGCTTCGCCGGCGCGCGCATCGACATACGCTTCGCAAACCGTGCGCCGACTCACAATGTCAAGGCGTGAGAGTTAAATGAGTTTAATGAGGATGCGCCATTTCGGCACATGCGAGCCCTGTGCGCTGTGCACTCTCCCTAAATGCATACGCTCGAGCTTCCGTCCGGTGGACTGTGCCCGGCGGCCATCGTCACTACAATTGACCGGCTGACAGACTCAAGGAGATCAGGCATGGAAGTTCTTTTCGGCATCGAGATTGGCGTGACGTTCGCATTGGTGCTCGCACACCTCGCGATGGTGGTCCGTGACCGCCTGGCACGCTAAAGTCCCCTGAGCGCTTAAACGCTCACCAGTGATGACAGCGCCGCCTGAGGGCGGCGCAGTTTTTTTGGGCCTTACTTCCGCGCGTGGCGCCGCCCTCCCGGCGCACGCGATGCGATCTGCGGTGTAGGATCGCGTGCGTCCCAACACGCTGGTACGTCCCGAGGCAGCGACCCATTGCTGTTCCCTCAGGTGCTGCCATGGCCGGGCGTCATGGCGCGATATACTGCGCGCCCGTCCCGCGTGCGGAGAGCATCCATGTGCGACAACGACTCAATGGACGACATGATTGACTATCAGCTGAAGTCGGTACAGCTGTCGCGACGGCGCTTCGGTGCTTTCACGCTCGGCGCGGGTGTGGTGTCCCTGCTGCCCGCGGGCGCGGGCGCGGCCTGGATCGAGGAGACCGAGGTCGAGATCAAGACTGCCGACGGGACGGCGGACGCGTACTTCGTGCACCCCGGAGAAGGCACGCACCCCGGCGTGCTGATGTGGCCGGACATCTTTGGCCTGCGGCCCGGGTTCAGGCAGATGGGCAGACGGCTGGCCGAGGCGGGTTATGCGGTGCTGGTTCCCAACCCCTTCTACCGCACCAAGCGGGCGCCAACGGCGCCTGAGAACCCCGACTTCAACGATGCGCCGACGCGCACCGCCCTCATGTCACTCGCGGGCAGCCTGACACCCGCAACTACCGTGGCGGACGCGAAGGCCTTCGTGGCCTGGCTCGACTCGCAGCCCTCCGTCGATCGCAAGCGCAAGATGGGCACGATGGGCTACTGCATGACCGGCCCGTTCACGATGCGTGCCGCGGCTGCGCTGCCCGAGCGCATCGGCGCCGGAGCTTCCTTCCACGGCGGCGGCCTCGTGACCGACAAGCCGGACAGCCCGCACCTCCTGATTCCGAAGATCAGGGCTCAGTATCTGTTTGCGATCGCCGAGAACGACGACCAGCGCCAGCCGGAAGCCAAGAACGTGCTGCGCGAAGCCTTTGCGAGTGCGAAAGTGCCGGCCGAGATCGAGGTGTACGCCGGGGCGCTGCACGGCTGGTGCCCGCCGGACTCACGCGTTTACAACGACGGGCAGGCTGAGAAAGCCTGGAGCCGCATGCTCGCGCTTTTCAAGACGGCGCTGAGCGAGCAGGCCGCGAAGGCGGCCTAGGGATGGAATAGGGCGCAGCGGCCGCTAGCCGCTGCCGGCGCCGATCGCTCTCGTTATGTCGCGTGCGGCACGCTCGAGGAATTGGTCCTGAGCGGGCCGTTGCGGCGGACGCGCAGCACCTGTGAGGCTTGCGTAGCTCAGCCAGCAGAACAAGCACACAGCCAGGACGGAGAGGAAGAGAAGCACGTATCCCACTGCTGTCAGTTCCACGGCGCAGCCCCCCACACGAGCTTTCGGCTGAGTGGTGAGTGTGCGGCTGGGGCGATCCCGCGTTCCATGCAGCAGGTCACAAGGAGACAACCAATTGTGATCGCGCCGGACGCGCAGTGCGCTTGAGCGCCAGCCGCGCTGCAGCGCAGCCGTGCGGCGCGATGCATATGCTTCACTTAATGCGCTCGCGGTCAGTCGGCGCACTGAGCGTTTGACATAGGGCTGACTGAACAAACGTTCAGCAGCGGATCAATCGCCATGAAGGGATTCGGCGCGCGGCAGAGTCACTTCTGCGCCGACAGTGCCGGACTCTGGGCCCGTCGTTCGGTTTCGGTGGCGCGGGCCGCATCGCCGCCCTGAAGATAGGCCTTGGCAAGGATATGCAGGCTCCGCGGGTCGTGGCCTCCCGATACGTCCACCGCCCGCCTGGCGTTCTCGAGCGCGATTGCAGGGTCGCGCAATTCGGCAGGCTCGCAGGTGAGCAGGATGAGCGCATACCGGCTCAGGTCATCCGGTGTAGCGCTGGGGAGCCGCGCCAGGTCCCGCGCAAGCGCCACACCGCGCGAGGCACGCGCTCTGGCCTCCGCCACGCGCCCCTGATGCGCCAGCACGGCACCCGTCGCCACCAGAACCTCCGCCAGCTGGCCGCGCATGAAGAGATTGGTCGGCGCGGCGGCTGAGAGCTTCTCGAGGATTGCAATGGCTTGTCGGTACTCATCGAGCGCCCCGCCCGCGTTGCCGGTCCTGTTCTGCAGATCCGCCAGCGTCATGAGCGACAGCGCAAAATTCGAGCTCGCCTGGGCGTTGCTCGGGTCTGCGGCCGCCAGGGCCTGATTGATCTCGGCGGCACTGCGCGCGTTTTGCAGCGCCTCTCCGAGCTCGCCGCGCTGGCTCTCGAGATCGGCGAGCTTTCGGTAGCTGAGGGCGAGGATTCTGCGGAATCTGTCGTTCTTGGGATCTTCGTCTGCCAGCGATCGCGCCCGCTCCATGGCACCGCGATAGTTCTCCAGCGCCGCATCCGAGTCGCCCGCGGCCTGCTGCATGTCGCCGACCCGGATCCGCATCACTGCAGCTCCGCCGCGCGCCTTCTGATCGCCGGGATTCTCAGCGCCCATGGCATCGAACACTGCCAGCGCCCTGCGATAGCTGTCGAGCGCGCCAGCCCGGTCGCCGAGATTCTGTAGCCCGCTGTGGCCCAGCAGATCCCCGAGCGATTGATAACTGTCCGCGAGCTGCACCCGCAGATCGCGGTCGTGAGGAGCACCCTCGACGAGGAGCGCAAAGATCTCCGCCGCCTTGCGCAAGTCAGCCGCACCGTCCGCACCCTTGCCGAGCAGCGGCAGAACTTCGCCGAGCGATTGGTAGCTGCGGGCCAGGTATCGCCGCGCCTGCCGGTCATCGCCGCCGGCACGAGTGAGCTCGGCGCCGATCGCCAACGCTTTCTGGTAACTCTCCGCCGCGCCCTGCGTATCGCCGACATTCGGCTCGTAGGGATTGCCCTGCAGATCACCCACCTTGAGGTAAGCCTCGGCCAGCTCAAGTTGCAGCCCCGCGTCGCCGCGGGATTGCTGCGCCAGCTTGCTCAGGTACTCGAGCGCGCGCTGCACGAGGAGCTTACGCGCCGGCGTCGCGCCCGGGAGGTTCTGGATGGAGTTGTTGAACTCGAACAGGAACGAGGTGGCCAGCTTGCGCACGTCATTGAACTGCTGCTGCGCCCTGGCCCGTTCCACACGCGCCACGCGCGCCTGCCATGAAGTGCCTGCGATCCCTACCAGCACCAGCAGGACCATTGCAGCCGTCGCCGCAACCCCCATGCGGTGGCGGCGGATGAATTTGGCGGTGCGGTAGGTGGCCGTGTCCGGACGCGCAATGACCGGCAGGCTTGCCAGGTGCCGGCTGATGTCCTGCGAGAACTGCTCGACCGATGCGTAACGGCGCTGCGGCTCCTTGCGCAGCGCCATCGCCACGATGTTATCGAGATCGCCGGCCAGCCGCCGTCGCAGTTTCTCCGGCGTGCCCTCGACGGGTGCCGATCCGCTGGCTTGCGCGGCCGCGACACTCGGTCGATCCGGCTGAGTCTCGCAAATTTCCTGCTCGAGCGTGGTCGGCGATGAGGTATGACCATGCGGCGGGCTGCGCGTCCGGTAAGGCGACTGTCCGGTCAGCAGCCGGTACAGCAGCACGCCGAGTGAATAGACATCGCTCGCAGTGGTCAGCGTCTCGCCGCGCACCTGCTCCGGGCTCGCATATTCGGGCGTCAGTCTTCTCGCCACGGTGCGCGTCGCCTCGGTGGCGAGCTCCTCGGATCCGAGGAGCTTCGCGATGCCGAAATCGAGCAGCCGCGGTACCCCGTCGCGCGTCACCAGCACATTCCCCGGCTTGATGTCACGGTGAATGATCAGGTTCTGATGTGCGTAGTGGACCGCGGCACACACGCCCTGGAAGAGCTTCAGCCGCCCGGTGACATCGAGCGCGCGACCTTCACAGTACTCATCGATCGGCTCCCCCTCGACGTAATCCATCACCAGGTACGGCAGGCCGTCCTCGGTCGTTCCGCCATCGAGAATCCGCGTAATGTTGGGATGATCGAGGCGCGCCAGAATCTGCCGTTCGCCCTGGAAGCGCCGGATCATTTCCTCGGTGTCGCGGCCGACGTCGACCACCTTGATGGCGACCCACTTTTCGAATGCCTGGTCGGCGCGCTCCGCCAGATACACGCGGCTCATCCCGCCGCGCCCAATCTCCCGCACCACGCGGTACGGACCGATGAGCCGACCCTCCTGCAGTCTCCCCGTGCGCCGCTCGAGCACCTTGAGCGCGTCCACGAACGCAGCGGATCGTGTGAAGTCGACGTCAGCGTGCTCGTGCGCCCGGAGCAGCTCGTCGATCTCGACGCGCAGCTCGAGATCGCCGTCGCACGCGCTATCGAGCCAGGCGGCACGGCTCTGCGGCGCGCACTCGAGTGCCCCCTGGAAGATCTCCTCGAGCCGCTGCCAGCGCTCAGCCTGCATGGGACTCGGCGGTGATGGCGCGCCGCAGCCAGGCCTTGGCCATTCGCCAGTCGCGCGCGACCGTGGCCGGCGAAACCTTCAGCACTTGCGCCGCTTCCTCGACCGAGAGCCCGCCGAAGTGGCGCAGCTCGAAGATCCTGCCCTTGCGCACATCGAATGACATGAGATTCTCGAGCGCCGCGTCCACTGCGATCACCTCCTCTGCCCGCTCGTCGGAAATCACCGCGACGTCCTCCAGAGTGACGGCCGGCGCACCCCCGCCGCGCTTCGCGCGCCGACGCGCACGCGCGTAGTCCACGAGAACGTGCCGCATGACCTGCGCCGCGACCGCGAAGAAGTGCTGGCGCGTCTCGTAGCCCGTCTCCTTGTTGTCGATCAGACGGAGGTAGGCCTCGTGCACGAGCGCGGTGGTCTGCAACAGGTGATCGGCGCGCTCGGCCCGCATGTAGTGCGATGCAAGACGCCGCAGCTCCCCGTAGACGATGGGCAGGAGCCGGTCGAAGGCCGTCTGGTCCCCCGCGCGCCACTCTGACAGCAGACGAGTGGCGTCCCCGGGAACCGACCCCTTGAGATGGCCTGACTTGATCATGCCGCGGAGCTCTTCGGGACTCCTCCCGACCGATGCTACCCGAAGCGCCTCCAGCCCGAGACGGGAATCGCTCCTTCCGTGACAGGTTTGAGGGCGAAATGTCGCTAGTAGACCAAGAGCACCGCGCAAAAGCCCAGGTGCTGCAAGCAATCCGTAGCCGCGGCTCGGGGGTCGGAAGTCATGAATAGTATGAAAAACAGCATCTTAGTGTCCGTGGCCGTCTGGCTGGCGACGGTCCTGGCGGGCTGCGCCGGGGGCGGGGGCGGCGGACATCACGGTGGCGGCGGGGGCGGAGGGGGTGGGGGCGGAGGCGCCGGCGGCACCGTCACATTCCTCGAGCCGGGCGCCGGCGTTTACCCGCAGGTCGTGGCCGGTGCGCAGCTCAACTTCGAGGCCAAGGTCTCGAGCAGCAACGGGTCGCCGATCAGTTGGGGCGTTCAGCCGGGGGACACCTGCACCGCTACCAACGGTGTCAGCAGTCTCGGCACGACCGGCGGCACCATGACCGTCGGCACGCTGCCGTCGAGCTCGGCTGACAAGACGGTGATCGCTTACACCGCCCCCACGACGCCCCCCGCTGGCAGCGCGGTCACGGTGACTGCGTTGCAATCACCGTCGACGACCGGCCCGTGTGTGGTCGTGTACGTTGTCCCGACTCAGAGCAGCCTGCTCAACTTCACATTCGCGTTCTCACTCAACGGATTCTCCGGCGCCTCGGGCCTGCCATTCGCGATCATCGGGCGCTTCCTCGCCGACGGCAACGGCCACATCGTCAGCGGTCTCGAGGATGTCAACATCGCGCAGGCGGACGGCAGCTCGGTGGCGTTTACCAAAGTCGCGTTCACCGGCAGCTACAGCCTGGACAGCGCGAGCCACGGCACGATGACGCTGACGGCGACCACCCCGCCGTGGGGCGCGAGCCCGCCGGCGAACCCGCCGCCGACGACCATGCACTTCGCCTTCACGCTCTCGATGGACGGGTCTTTCGGCGAGCTCGTCGAGACCGATGGCGTGGCAGGCCCGGGCTATGTCGGCTCCGGCTATTACCAGATCCAGGTCAATTCCGCGAAGTTCAGTACGCAGTACGTCGTCGGCAGCTACCTCCTGGGGCTCTCCGGCGCGGCAGGCCCGCGCGCCAGCGCCGTGCAGCAAGGAATCGTCGGCCGTCTCGATCTCGGCGCCTCAACCGCGACCACCGGAACCATCGCCAATACGAGCCTCAGTGACAATCAGAGCGGCGCGGCGATGCCGACGGCACTGAGCGGCACCTATGTGATCGATGACCAGACGAACGGGCACGGCGCGCTCGCCGTCAGCGGCGGCGCGAATCCTAACGTTAGTTTTTACATCTCAACGCCAGGCGTCCTGTTCGCGCTGCGCACTGACAACAATGTGGCGAAGCTAAGCCCGGACGGCATTCTGGCGGGGGTGGTGCGCGCCATGGCGCAGACGAGCTTCGACAATACCTCGGTACAGTCGGCACTGTTCACCCTCCAAGGCATCAGCGCGGGTCACGCGAGCGCCGCACTCGGTTTCTTTGCGAGCGCCCCGAAGTCGGGCTCGACGACGGACGGGTTTCTGCAGGGCATCGTCGATATCAACGACGGTGGCATCATCCCGGCCAACTCGCCCCTCTCATTTGCCGGCCCGGCCGGACCGAACATCGCCTCTTTTACGGTCGCCCCGGGCGGACGCGGCACGGTCAGCCTCGCCCTCGGCGCCGTCACTTACAACTTCGTCTTCTACATGCGAAAGAGCGGCGTCGCCTTCGTACTCGAACAGCCTGCCAGCGATGGCAGCAACCGAGCCCGCAGCGGACGCTTCTTTCCGCAGACCGTCATGAACACGGCCGGCGGGACGTTCATCGGTGCGACCGAAGTGACCACCGCGGGCAGCGAGAATGCCGACGCCGTGCTGGCGGTGACCATCGCCAATCAGGCGGGGACGTTCCAGAACAGCCCGAGCGATAGCAGCATACTCGGCAGCGCGGTTCAGTCCGGCGGCATATCCGGAACGTTCACCGTCACCAATCAGGCGAACAACCGCGGCACGCTCGCCATGTCGTCGGGCCGGATGGCCGGCAGTGGCAGCGGCGTGTTTTATTTCGTGAGCGACACCGAGGTCATCGTGCTCGGCAACGACGCCACCAATACAGACCCGCAGCTGATCGTGTTCGACGAGTAGCGTCACCCCTGTAGGCCGTGAAGCCGTCTCCCCGCTCGCGGGTGCGGTGCTCCGCGCACAGTTCCGGTACGCTTGGCGGATCAGACGTACCCGCCGAACGGAGACCTGAATGCGCGCTCTGCAGATTGCAGGCCTGGTCCTCATCGCCCTGGGCCTTTGGATCCTCATCCGGCCGCCGAGCTACTCGAGCCAGGAGAGTGTCTTCAAGCTCGGTGACCTCGAGGCAAAGATGCAGGAGCAACGCCCCGTCCCCGGATGGGCAGGCGGCATCGCGCTCGGTGCGGGGCTCGTACTGGTCGTGGTCGGGCTTCGGAAACGCTGACCGCCAGGCGTGTCGGCGAGGGTGTGTAGCCGAGCTCTACGAACGTGTGGCGCTAACAGCCAACTCCGCGAGCGCCGCGCGTAGCTCCGCCAGCCGCGGGGGCTTGCTCAGCACGCGATTCTACGTGCGCTCGTAGCAAGCCCTCGCTGCACCCCAGAACACAACGTGCTGCCTTTTCGCCGGTGGCCGTGAATGTATAAGCGCTACCCCTGGACCCCGTTTGGACCCAGGCATCGACTGGCGTGGACCCCAAGGAGCATGGGGCCGATATTCTCCAATGAATTCAATGATCGGGGTGACGGACGCTAGAAGCCGCCGGAGCCGCCCGGTGCAGCAACCGCGGCGTCGGTATTTTTTACATTCTTGCTTCAGCGCCAATGGCTTCGCGGGTGTACCTACCTGAGTCAGCGAGAGATCGTCTTGCTGGTGCGAATGGCGCATTATTCATGCCTGACTCGACGGGCGGCCGCGCGCAGAACGCTAGGGGATCGACATGAAATCGAAGATGCTGGGATTGATGGCTGTCCTGTCGTTGATGGGGCCTATGGCGGCGCAGTCGGTCATCGTGACCATTTCGGGTCAGGGCGCGACGGACGGGCAGTGGGATGTAACGTATTCTAAGGGATCGTTTGACGATGATCATTTTCGCTTCGCTATTGAATCCCAGGTGTGGTGGGGAAACGCGACTCTCGCAGAGGCGTTTGAAGACGCAGTGAATTCGAAATTGGGTGCGCCGCTGTCTGGGCAGTTAGGACCGCTGTTCGCCTGGGGGCTAGAAGGTGGCACTGGGCCAGTCATAGCCGAGGTGTGGAGACCCGTGCCCGGAGAGCTGCCTTACTCGGCGGACACGGCGGATAGTGACCCTTACGCCAGCGCCGTGAGGGTGAGTCCTGCCCCCGAACCCGCCACACTCTTGCTGCTTGGCCTCGGCGTTGCCGGACTCGGATTCATGAGGCGACGCAGAGCGCGCTGAGCGATACGCTCGATACGTACGCAAAGCCCCGGCCAAGCGCCGGGGTTTTCATTTAGTCGGCGATGTGCGCGCCTCTCTGATCTGACGAGATTTGGCGAGCTGGGTCGGCGTCGAAATTGGAACCAATTCCACCCCTTAGAAAATGGTGGAACCAGCGACGCTCTCAGCAGAAATATATAAATTAAATCAATGGTCGGGGTGACAGGATTTGAACCTGCGACTCCTACGTCCCGAACGTAGTGCTCTACCAGGCTGAGCTACACCCCGAAAGACCGGCTTTGACCCGCGCGGCGCGCGCCGGCAGCGGGGCGCGCAGTCTACTGAAGCGGCCCCCTGCCTTCAATGCTGCCGCACGGCGGGCCGCGCGCGCCTTACTGCTCAGCTTGCCGGCTTCTGCACCACGATCTTGCCGAGGTGCATCACCAGTACCGGGTGCTCGGTCGCGCGGATGTCGGTGAGCACGTTGCCCGGCACCGCAACGATGTCGGCGACCTTGCCCGCCTCGAGGGTGCCGATCTCACCCTCCACGCCGAGAAGCTTTGCGGCCTCGCGAGTCCCCGCCAGCAGCGACTGCGCCGGGCTCATGCCGAGATTCACGTACAGGCCGAACTCCTGCCCGTTCATGCCGTGCGGGTAGACGCCGGCATCGGTGCCCAGCGCAATCGGCACGCCGACGCGCAGCGCCGTCTTCAACATGTTGGTGTGCGCCGCGGCCGCCGCACGCGCCTTGGCGGCGATCTGCGGCGGGTAGGTATCCGCTTCCTTGGTCACCCACTCGACCGTGACCCGCGTCGGCACGAGGTACACACCCTTGGCCTTCATCATCTTCAGGGTGTCCTCGGTAAGGAAGCTCCCGTGCTCGATTGAGTCGACGCCCGCCTCGATCGCCAGGCGCGCGGCCGCGTCACCGTGGCAGTGCGCCGCGACTTTGCGCCGCCACGCGTGTGCCTCGGAGACGATGGCCTTCATCTCCTCGGGCGTGAGCTGCGGGACATCGACGGGGTCGGCCTCGGAGAGCACGCCGCCGCTGGCTGCGATCTTGATGACATCCGCTCCCCATTTCATCTGGTAGCGCACCGCCTGACGGCAGGCCTCGGGCCCGCTGCAGATGCCTTCGATCGGCCCTTCCGGATGCACTCGATCCGGCGGGTACGACGCCTCGTCGAAATGCCCGCCCGGTGAGCCGATGCCGTGCGCCGCCGTGATCATGCGCGGGCCTTCGGTGACGCCCGCGTTGATCGCATTGCGCAGGCTGATGTCGACGAAGTCGGCGGCACCGACGTCGCGCACCGTGGTAAAGCCGGCCTCGAGGGTGCGCCTGGCGTAAACCGCCGCGTACAGCGCCACCTCGGCGGGGAAACGCATGATGTCGTGGTAGCGGCCGAGGTAGTAGTTCTTCTCGAGCTGAAGGGTGAGATGCGTGTGCGCATCGATGAAGCCGGGGACGAGGGTGGCATTGCCGAGGTCGATCACCCGCGCGCCCGCCGGCGCGGCCGCGGCGCCGACCGACACGATGCGATCGCCGCGTACCACGACCACCGCGCCGTCCTTGAGCGCCGTGCCCGTGGAATCGAACAGGTGGGCCGCCTTGAGCACGACGGTTTCGGGCGCCGCGGGTGCCTCCGCCACCGCGGCCGTCACGGGCGCGAGGCCGGCGGCCGCGGCAGCGGCGAGCAGAATGCCGGCAATCTTCAGAGCTCTCATCGGTATCTCCCCTTCAGTCGCAGGTGTGCGGGCCCCTGCGTGTCTAACTCAGGTCGTGTGCTCGACCGCGAAGCGCGCGAGCGCGGCGAGGCCGTTCTTATAAGAGGAGTCGGGCAGCCGGGCGAGGGCGCGCAGCGCCGCGTCCGCCTCGCCGCGCGCGAGCTGCGCTGCGTAGTCCAGCCCGCCGGTCGACTCGATGGCATCGACGACGGGTCCGAGCTGGGCGCGGCCGCCCGTCTTGATCGCCTCGCGGATCGCGGCGCGCTGCGCTTCGCCCCCGTGCCTGAGCGCGTGAATGAGCGGCAGCGTCGGCTTGCCTTCGGCGAGATCGTCGCCGAGGTTCTTGCCGCGCTCGGCCGGGCTCGAGCGGTAGTCGAGTACGTCGTCCACCAGCTGATACGCGGTGCCGAGATGCCGGCCGTAGGCCGCGAGCGCTGCGCGCAGCTCCCCGGGCACGTCCGCGAGCACTGCCGCCACCTCCGCGCCGGCCTGGAACAGCCGCGCGGTCTTGCGATAGATCACCTCGAGATAGCGCTGCTCGGTCGTGTCCGGATCATGAGCGTTCATCAACTGCAGGACCTCGCCTTCGGCGATCACATTGGTCGCCTCGGCCATGATCTCCATCACCGGCTGCGAGGCGAGCGAGGCCATCATCTGGAAGGCACGCGAGTAAACGAAGTCCCCGACCAGGACACTCGCCTGGTTGCCGAACACCTCGTTCGCGGTGTAGCGGCCGCGGCGCAGCGACGAGCCGTCGACGACGTCGTCGTGCAGCAGCGTCGCCGTATGAATGAATTCGATGAACGCCGCGGCCTCGACGTGCTTCCCGCCGCCAGACCCACAGGCGCGACCGGTGAGGACCACGAGCAGCGGCCGCAGGCGCTTGCCGCCGCCTGCGATGATGTGGTCGGCGACGCGGTCGACGAGCGGCACGGCGCTCTTCAGGCGCGCGCGAATGACTTCGTCCACGGAGCGGAGGTCCGCCTGCACCAGCGCGCGAATCTCTGCGAGGGTCATCGGGTGGACGGCGCTCCTTGAGCGGGGCTGCGGGCATTCTTGGGGCGGCCGGCGCATCCTAGCCGACCTCAGCCGTCTGAGAGAAACCCCGGGAACCGCGCGGCGGGCGGCGGGGACTCGAGTCCGCAAAGCCTCGATAAGTCCGTGCCAGCCTTGAGGAAATGCTCGTTTGACCGCGAGGGGGTCCGCCAGTAGAATGCGCGGCCTTTCTTTGAGCCCATTCCCCTTAAAGCCACTATGTACGCAGTCATCGCCACGGGCGGCAAACAGTATCGGGTGACGAAAGACGGCGTGCTGCGCGTCGAGAAGCTCGACGCGGAGCCGGGCGCCACCGTCGAGTTCGGCGAAGTGCTGCTGGTCGGGGAGGGGGCGGACGTCAAGGTGGGCAAGCCCACCCTGAAGGGCGGCAAGGTGCTCGCCACCGTCGTGCGCCACGGCAAGGGCGCGAAGGTGTCGGTCGTGAAGTTCAAGCGCCGCAAGCACTACCTGCGGCAGAAGAACCACCGCCAGCTCTTCACCGAAGTGAAAGTCACGGACATCCGCGCGGGCTGACGCGCGTTGCGCAGGACTTAAGTCATGGCACACAAAAAGGCAGGCGGCAGTACCAAGAACGGGCGCGATTCCCACTCCAAACGCCTCGGGGTGAAGCGCTTTGGCGGCGAGCAGGTGCTGGCCGGCAACATCATCGTTCGCCAGCGCGGCACGCAGGTCCGCGCGGGCTCGAACGTCGGTGTCGGGACCGATCACACCCTGTTCGCGAAGGTGACCGGCAAGATCCAGTTCCAGAAGAAGGGCGCCGAGCAGCGGCTGTACGTGAGCGTGCTGCCCGAGCCCGAGAAGGCCTGAAGCAGCGTCCCGGCCCGAGGGCCTGGCGTTCGAGCAAAGCCCCGGCCTCAGCGCCGGGGTTTTTGTTTGCACGCCCGCGGGCCCACCGGTTCAGCACCCAGAGTCACAGTAGTGAAATTCGTAGACGAAGCCCGGGCGCGGGTACAGGCCGGCAACGGCGGACGCGGCAGCACCAGCTTCCGCCGCGAGAAATTCGTGCCCTTCGGAGGACCGGACGGCGGTGACGGCGGTCACGGCGGCAGCGTCTACCTGCGCGCGGCCTCCGGCATCAATACGCTCGCGGACTTTCGCATCGAGCGGACCTTCAAGGCCGCCCATGGCGAGCCGGGGGGCTCGAACGATTGCACCGGCCGCGGCGGCGCGGACCTGTACGTGGCGGTGCCGATCGGTACGGTGGTGCGCGACGCCGATACCCACGAGCAGCTCGGGGATCTCATGCGCGACGGGGAGCAGCTGCTCGTCGCCCGCGGCGGCAAGGGTGGCTGGGGCAACCAGCGCTTCAAGTCGAGCACCAACCGCTCGCCGCGCCAGTTCGGCCCAGGATTGCCGGGCGAGAAGCGCTCACTCGAGCTCGAGCTCAAAGTCATCGCAGACGTGGGACTCCTCGGGCTCCCCAATGCCGGCAAGTCGACGCTGATCCGGGCAGTCTCGGCCGCACGCCCCAAGGTGGCCGATTATCCCTTCACGACTCTGCACCCGAATTTGGGCGTGGTGTCCGTGGGGGAGCATCGCAGCTTCGTCATGGCTGACATCCCCGGGCTCATCGAGGGCGCCGCGGAAGGGGCCGGACTCGGGCACCGGTTCCTGAAGCACCTGCAGCGCACCCGCTTGCTGCTGCACCTGGTGGACATCGCGCCGCCGGACCCCGAGGCCGATCCGGTGCGCGATGCGCGCGCGATCGTGGCGGAGCTCAGGAAATTCAACCGCGAGCTCGCCGCGAAGCCCCGCTGGCTGGTGCTCAACAAGCGGGATCTGCTGCCGGACGAGGAGGCCGAGCGGCAGGCACGCGAGATTGTGCGCCGGCTCCGCGACCGCGGCCCCCATTTCCTGATCTCAGGGGCGACGGGAGCCGGAACGAAGGAGCTATGCGAGGCCGTTATGAGGCTTTTGGAGGAGCACGATCGCGCGGCACGCGAGCGCGCATCATCTCGAGCAGGAACTGCCGCCGGGCCGCGGGCCGCAACTTGAGCGGCGTCGGGACGACGGGCGTCGGGATTCGGGTCTTGTCGTTTACGTTCATCGCAGCCTCATTGCATCGCGCGGATACGGGCCGACAGGCGACTCTTGTGCCGTGCGGCCTTGTTCCGGTGGATGATCTGCTTGCTCACGAGCGTATCGATGACCGGGACGGCTTCCTTGTAGGTGTTCTGGGCCGCTACCTTGTCGCCGCCGACGATGGCCGTGGCCACCTTGCGAACCGCTGTGCGCATGCGGGAGCGCAGAGCGACGTTGCGGGCGCGGTGCTTCTCAGCCTGACGGGCGGCTTTCTCGGCGGACTTGGTATTGGCCACTAAATCTCCGTTATCGGTACGTCCCCCGGTGACGGGGGCCGGTAGTCTGCGGAACAGGCCCGAAGCTTGTCAACGCAAAGCGCAGTGGCGGGCGCGGCGCGGCACGGCAGCTTCACATAAACTACGGGGCAGCCGGGTTTCTCTTAACTTAGTCCTTCGGGATCAGTGACTTAAGAGCTTCATGCAGCTCATTCGCGGACAAACAGAATTGCCCCGCCGACACGGCGGATGCGCGGTGACGATCGGCACCTACGACGGCCTGCACCTCGGGCACCAGGGGCTGATCGCGCGCTTGCGCGGCCATGCCGAGCGGCTCGGGCAGCCCGGCGTCTTGCTGACCTTCGAGCCCACGCCGCGCGAGTTTCTCGCCCCGCACGAGCCCCCCGCACGGCTGACGACGCTGCGTGAGCGCTGGCGGATCCTCGCCGGGTCGGGCCTCGATTACCTGTGGGTGCTGCGCTTTGACGATGCTTTGCGTAACCTCTCAGCCGAAGGCTTCGCGCAGCTGCTCAGCAAGCGCCTGCGCCCGAGCGTCGTCGTGGTCGGACATGACTTCCGCTTCGCGCGCCGCGGCGAGGCGACCGCGCCGGTGCTGAGTGCGGCCGGCGAGCGGCTCGGCTTCGCCGTCGATGTGGTGCCCGCGGTGACGCTCGCGGGCGAGCGCATCTCGAGCAGCGGAGTGCGCGCAGCGCTCGCCTGCGGAGACTTCGCACGCGCGGGTCGCTGGCTCGGGCGCCCGTATTCCATGCGCGGCCGGGTAATCGGCGGCAGGCGCTTGGGCCGGGACCTGGGATTTCCCACCGCGAACCTGGCTCTCGGGCGCCGGCGCGCACCGGTCGCGGGCATCTTCGCGGTGCAGGTGCGCGGAGTGGCGAGCACCGCGCTTCCGGGAGTGGCGAGCCTCGGCACGCGCCCGACCGTCGGCGGCGGTGAGGCGCTGCTCGAGGCGCATGTGTTCGATTTCAGTGACGATCTCTACGGGCGCGAGATCGAGGTGGAGTTCGCGGCCAAGCTCCGCGACGAGCAGCGCTTTGCGACGCTCGAGGCGCTCACCGCGCAGATGCAGCGCGATGCCGCGGACGCGCGCCGCATTCTCAGCGCCTGAGTGAAGATGCCGAACAGATGACCATGGCCGATTACAAGCACACCATCAACCTGCCGCGCACCGAGTTCCCCATGAAGGCGGATCTCGCCCAGCGCGAGCCCGCCATGGCGCGCGCCTGGGAGGGGCGCGGCACTTACGGCAAGCTCCGCGAGCTCGCGCGCGGCCGGCCGCGGTTCGTACTGCACGACGGACCGCCCTATGCGAACGGCGCGATCCACATCGGTCACGCCGTCAACAAGATCCTCAAGGACATCGTCGTCAAGTCGCGCTCCCTCGACGGCTTCGACTCGCCTTACATCCCCGGCTGGGACTGTCACGGGCTGCCGATCGAGCTGCAGGTGGAGAAGAAGCACGGGCGCCCCGGGCAAAAGCTCGACGCGCAGGCCTTTCGTGCCGCCTGCCGCGCCTACGCCGCCGAGCAGCTCGACCTGCAGCGTACGGACTTCAAGCGGCTCGGAGTGCTCGGCGACTGGGACCATCCCTACATGACCATGGCGCCGCGCTACGAGGCGCAACAGCTGCGCGCCTTCGGCCGCATCATCCGCAACGGTCACCTCTACAAGGGCGTGAAGCCGGTGCACTGGTGCATCGACTGTCGCTCGGCGCTCGCTGAAGCGGAGGTCGAGTACGAGGAGAAGTCTTCCCCGGCGATCGACGTCGCCTTCCAGGTCAGCGACAACGCCGATCTGGCACGGCGCGCCGCGCTCGGCCTCGCGCAGCTCGGCAGCGCACCCGTCGATATCGTCATCTGGACCACGACGCCCTGGACGCTGCCGGCCAACCAGGCCGTGGCGCTGCGACCGGAATTTCGCTACCTGCTCATCGAGGCGGACAAGGACGGCGAGCGGCACCGCCTGATTCTCGCCGCGGACCTCGTCGAGGCGTGCCTCGGGCGCTTTCGTATGAGCAAAGGCCGCGTGCTCGCCGAGGTCGCGGGCCGCGACCTCGAGGGGCTCGAGCTCGAGCACCCGTTCCAGGGCCGGCAGGTGCCGGTGGTACTTGGCGAGCACGTGACGCTCGATGCGGGCACCGGCGCGGTGCACACCGCGCCCGGACACGGCCAGGAAGACTTCGCGGTCGGCCAGCGCTACGGCCTCCCGGTCACTAACCCGGTGGGAAACGACGGGCGCTTCTACGCCGACACGCCGCTGGTCGGCGGGCTCAGGGTGGACGAGGCTAACCCGGTGATCATCGCCGCGCTCGCCGAGCGCGGCCGGCTGCTGCACCGAGAGATGATCCTGCACAGCTACCCGGTCTGCTGGCGCCACAAGACCCCGGTCATCTTCCGCGCGACCCCGCAGTGGTTCATCAGCATGGAACAGGCACGGCTGCGCGAGCACACGCTGCGCGACATCCCCGGCGTCCAGTGGACGCCGGCGTGGGGTGAGCCGCGCATCACCGGCATGATCGAGAGCCGCCCGGACTGGTGCATCTCGCGCCAGCGGACCTGGGGAGTGCCGATCCCGCTGTTCGTTCACCGGCAGACGGGCGAGCTGCATCCGCGCACCCAGGAGCTGATCGAGGCGGCCGCCGCGCTCGTCGAGAAGGGCGGGATCGATGCGTGGTTCGCGCTCGAGCCGCGCGAACTCCTCGGGGCCGAGGCCGAGCAGTACGATAAGGTCACGGATGTCATGGACGTGTGGGCCGACTCGGGACTCTCGTTCGAGTGCGTCGGAGCGGAGCGGCCCGAGATCGCAGCTCCCGTCGACCTGTACCTCGAGGGCTCGGACCAGCACCGCGGCTGGTTCCATAGCTCGCTGCTCATGTCCGAGGCGCTCTACGGCCGTCCGCCGTACCGCGGCGTGCTCACGCACGGGTTCACGGTGGACGAGAAGGGTCGCAAGCAGTCCAAGTCCCTCGGCAACGTGATCGCTCCGCAGAAGGTCATGAACAGCCTGGGGGCGGATGTGCTGCGGCTGTGGGTCTCGGCGACCGACTACGCCAACGAGATGAGCGTGTCGGACGAGATCCTGAAGCGCATGGCGGACTCCTACCGCCGCATGCGCAACACGCTGCGGTTCCTCCTCGGCAACCTCCACGGCTTCGATCCGGCGCGCGATGCGCTCCCGGTGGGTGAGCTGGTGGCGCTCGACGCTTACGTGCTCGAGCGCACGCGCGCGCTGCAGGCGGAAGTCCTCGAGGCCTACCGCCGCTACGCCTTCCACCTCATCTATCAGAAGGTCCACAACTTCTGCAGCGTGGATCTCGGCAGCTTCTACCTCGACGTGTTGAAGGACCGCCTGTATACGACGCCGGCCGGCGGCCGCGCGCGCCGCTCGGCGCAGACCGCGATGTACCACATCGCCGAGTGCATGGTGCGCTGGCTCGCGCCGATCCTGTCGTTCACGGCGGAGGAAATCTGGCGTTATCTCCCCGGTGAGCGCGCTGAGTCGGTGTTCCACGTCACCTGGCATGCGCCACCCGAGGCGCCGGCCTCAGGTCTCGACTGGGAGGCGTTCATGGAGCTGCGCACGGATGTGACGCGCGAGCTCGAGAAGCTGCGCGACACCGGTGCAATCGGCGCCCCGCTCGATGCCCGCATCGAGGTGTACTGTCTCCCGGGGGAGTATCGGCGTTTTGCCGCGCTCGGTCCCGAGCTGCGCTTCCTCCTGATCACATCCGAGGCGCGGGTGCACGAGGTCGCGGTTGCGCCGGCCGAGGCGGTCCCGGCGGCGAACCTGCCGGGCGTGTGGATCGCGGCGGCGGCCAACACCGATCCGAAATGCGTACGCTGCTGGAACCGCCGGCCGGACGTCGGGACGCACGCGCACCACCCGCAGCTCTGTGGCCGCTGCATCAGCAACCTCGAGATGCCGGGCGAGGAGCGGCGCTTCGTATGAGCGCGGCCTCGCTCCCCGCGGCCGCGAGCGGCTGGCGCTGGCTGCCGCTCAGCGCTCTCGTCATCGTGCTCGACCAGGCGACCAAGGCCTGGATGCTGCACCACTTCTTCCTGTTTCAGCGGGTGCACCTGCTGCCGGTGCTCGACATCATCCTGACCTACAACACGGGCGCCGCCTTCAGCATGCTGGCGGATGCCGCCGGCTGGCAGCGCTGGATGTTCGTGGCTCTGGCGCTCGGCGTGAGCGTGACGCTCATCGTTTGGCTGCGGCGCCTCGCCGCCGCCACCCACGGCCTCATCACCTGCGGGCTCGCGCTCATCGTCGGCGGCGCACTCGGCAACATGCTCGATCGCGCGCGTCTCGGCCACGTCATCGACTTCATCCACGCCCATTGGGGAGCGCATTACTTCCCGGCCTTCAACGTCGCCGACTCGGCGATCACCGTAGGCGCAGGCCTGCTGCTGCTCGACGCCTGGCGTGAGGCGCGCGCGGCGCGGCGGGGGCACGGCTGATGCAAGTCCTGCTCGCGAACCCGCGCGGCTTCTGCGCCGGCGTCGACCGCGCCATCGACATCGTCGAGCGGGCGCTCGAGCTCTTCGGCCCTCCGATCTACGTGCGTCACGAGGTGGTTCACAACCGCCACGTGGTCGAGCGGCTGCGCGCGCTCGGAGCCATCTTCGTCGACGAGCTGGCCGAGGTGCCCTCCGGCTGCACCGTGATCTTCTCGGCGCACGGGGTGTCGAGCGCGGTCGAGCAGGAGGCGCACGGCCGCCGCCTCACCGTGTTCAACGCTACCTGCCCGCTGGTGACCAAGGTGCACATGGAAGTGCAGCGCTATGCGCGCGAGGGGCGCGACGTGATCCTCATCGGCCACGCGGGGCACCCGGAGGTCGAAGGCACTATGGGGCGGTTCGACGCGTCCTTCGGCGGACGGATCCATCTGGTGGAGGATCTCGGGGATGTCGCCGCGCTCGGCGTGCGCGACCCGGCGAGCCTCGCTCTCGTTACCCAGACGACGCTCTCGGTGGACGACACCGCGGAGATGGTCGCGGCGCTCAGGCAGCGATTCCCGGCGCTCGCCGCGCCGCGGCACGAGGATATCTGCTACGCCACCCAAAACCGCCAGGACGCCGTGAAGAAGCTCCTCGAGCAGTGCGACGTGCTTCTGGTCGTGGGCTCGCGCACCAGCTCCAACTCCAACCGGTTGCGGGAGCTCGCCGACCGCGCCGGAGTCCCGGGCTATCTCGTCGACGGCCCGGATGACCTGCGCGCCGAGTGGTTCGCGGGTAAGCGCGCCGTGGGCGTGACGGCAGGCGCCTCGGCTCCGGAGCTGCTCGTGAGCCAGGTGGTCGCCCGCCTCGTTGAGTGGGGTGGGAAGCCGCCGCACGAGGTTATCGGGCGCGAGGAGCGGGTGTTCTTCACGCTGCCGCGCGAGTTGCGGCGCACTGAAGCGCTCGAGCCCGAGCCCGGCAAGCGCTGAGAGCGAAGGCTCAAGTCTCCGCACGCCGGCCCGCCGGCCCGCAGGGCGCCGCGCCGTGCGGGCGATGCGCGTTCCCATTCAGCAGTGGCCGAAACCTGCTTACCTCCGCGCGACACCTACTGGTCGGGCAACAACCAATCAGCAGGACTTCCAATGCACGCGCGCCAGCCAATTCTGACCCGATTTCTCATGATTCTTGCGGGCGCTCTCCTCGCCACGGCCGTTGCGGCCTGTGGCGGCGGTGGCTATGGCGGCGGTGGTGGTGGAGGCGGCGGGATGAGCTGTGGCGGAGCCTACGGCGGCGCCTGCCCGCCACCCACGGTTTCCATCACCGCCCCGACGGCGGGAATGACCGTGAGTGGAACCGTAGCGCTCACCGCGACCGCGACGGCGGCCGCGCAATTTAGCCTCACCATCCAGAGCGTTCAGTTCTTTGTCGATGGCACGTCACAGGGGACGGCGACGGCCTCGCCCTACACCGTCAATTGGAACGCCGCCGCCGCCACGAACGGCAGTCACTCGATCACCGCCAAGGCGACCGACAGCATGAACGCCTCGACGACCTCAGCGGCGGTCATGGTCACCGTGACGGGCGGGGTGTTTGCGGCGGCCATGGCGGCCTCACAGATTTCTCCCATGCTGAGCTCCAAGGCCTCCGGAATGGCGCGGATCGGCGTCGATTCGGAGACGGGCGCCGTGAGTGGCACGGTCAGCTTGAGCGGCATGACCGCGAGGGCGGTGACGATCAACCACGGCTTCGCCGGCTCGACGGGTGAGGCTGTGATCACGCTCGCGCCGCGCGCCGGCAGCACCGGCGAATTCGTCGTGCCCGCCAACGTCGCGCTGAGCGCCGAGCAGCGCGGCGCGCTCGCGCAGGGCAGGCTCTACGTCGTCGCCACCTCCGTCGCCAACCCCAACGGCGAGATCCGCGGGCAGCTCGTCCCCGACAGCGTGCGGGTGACCTTCTCGGAGCTCAGCGCCTCGCCCGAGGCGGCGGCACTCGGCCTGCGTGCCTCCGGAGTCGCCGCCACCACGGTCGACACACGCGCCGGCACCCTGACGGTCCACGTGAGCTCCAGCGGCGTGGACGATGCGACCGCTGCCCGGGTGAACGGTGCCGCGGGGACGCAGCTCGCCGCGCTCGCCAGGGACCGTGTCGATGTGAGCCACTTCTCGACCGAGCTCGCCCGCATCAGCGCGGCCGAGGTCGAGAGCTTCGAGGCCGGGAAGTTGTCCGTGAGCGTGGCCGGGGCCGCAACGCCCGAGGGCGCAATCCGCGGATTGATCAAGCCGGATGGAGCTGCGCGGGGCGAGTGACCTACCGGAAGCGTTGACCGAAGACTAGACTCCCCTGGCCGGCCCGCACTCAGGATGTGCGGGCCGGTTTTTTTTCACGCCACGCGGTCCTGGTACACGGACTTCTTGAGCTTCCAGCGCTTGTGCGACCACGGCCAGTCGGGCGGTGCGGCGCGGATCTGCTCCTCGACCAGGCGCGCGTAACGCTCGGTGAGCGCACCGGGCGGCATGGATTGCCCCGCAGCGGCGAGCGGCAGGAACTCCATCTCGTAATAGCCGCGCGCCCGGCGGCGCATGGCGATGAAGAACACCGGAAAGCGCGTCACGCGCGCGATCTCCTCCGGGCCCATGTAGAAGGCGGTGTCGCGGTTCAGAAACCGCGTCCAGTATTTGCGCTCAGCTTTGGTTGGCTCCTGGTCGGCGACCATCGCGACCGCGCGCACCACTCCGTGGTGCTTCAGGATGTCGGGCAGCAGGTCCTGCGCGGGCACCAGGCGGCTGCCGAAGCGGGTGCGGAGCTTTTTCATCTCGCGCTCCGCCCATTCGTTCACCAACGGCTTGTAGGCGGCATCGAGCGGGAAGCCGAGCTCGAGCGACAGGGCGAGCAGCATCCATTCCCAGTTGCACTGGTGTGCGGCGATGAGCAGCACCGACTGGCCGCGGGCGAGCAGCGCCTGGGGCTCCTCGAGATTCACGATGTGCACCCGCCGGCGGATATCCGCGGCCGCGAGCGCCGGTCCCTTGACGATCTCGGCCAGCATCTGCGCAAAGCCGAGACAGTAGCGGCGGCGCGCCGCCTGCAGCTGCTGCTCGCTGAAGTCAGGAAAGGCCTTGGCGAGGCTGCCGTGCACCAGCTGCGCGCGATACGGCACCACGCGAAACGCCAGCCAGCCGCCCAGGCCCGCGATCCAGTAAAGCGCGGCGAGCGGCAGGCGCGACAGCACCCGCACCCACCAGGCCGGTCGGGGCGCGCCCTCGGAGAGCATGCGCCTTCAGGTGACCGGGCGCGGGCGCGATGCGGGCGCCGCGTCCGGCGGCGGCTGCGGTACCAGCACGCGGCCGACCTTCGGCGCAAGCCAGCGCTCGATGTCGTCGATGAGCGTAAATGCCGCGGGCACGATCACCAGGGTGAGTGCCGTGGAGGTGATGAGCCCGCCGATCACGGCGATCGCCATGGGCTGACGGAACGCGGTGTCGCCCCCGAGGCCGAGTGCTACGGGCATCATGCCCGCGACCATCGCCACCGTGGTCATCACGATCGGGCGCGCGCGCTTGTGGCCGGCCTCGAGGATCGCGGTCACGCGGTCCTTGCCGGCGCGCATCTCCTCGATCGCGAAGTCCACCAGCAGGATCGAGTTCTTGGAGACGATGCCCATGAGCATCAGCAGCCCGATGAACACTCCAAGCGAGGCGGGGAGTCCGGTGAGCAGCAGCGCCAGCACCACCCCCCCGATCGAGAGCGGCAGCGCGAACAGGATCGTGATCGGCTGCAGCACCCGTGCGAACAGCAGCACCAGCACTGCGAACACCATCAGTATCCCCGTGCCCATCGCGATCATGAAATTGGCGAGCAGCTCGTTCATGTACTTGGCGTCGCCGATTTCCACCCGGTGCACGCCCTGGGGCAGGTTCTTGAGCGTCGGCAGGTCGTAGATCGCCTTCATCGCCGGGCCGAGCTCGGCGCCCTTCAGGTCCGCGTCGATGAATAGGCGCCGACTCTGGTTGTAGCGGCGCACCCGGGTGGGGCCTTCACCGTAGCTGATGTCGGCGACCGCCTTGAGCGGCACGGTGCCGCCCTTCGAGGTGGGCACCGGCAGGTTCTCGAGCGTCGTGAGGCTCTTGCGGCTGTCCTCGGTGAGGCTCACGCGGATCGGCACCTGCCGATCGGCGAGGGAGAACTTGGCGCTGTTCTGATCCAGGTCGCCGAGGGTCGCGATGCGGATCGTGTCGCTGATCGACTCGACCGTCACGCCGAGCTGCGAGGCGAGATCGAGGTGCGGATGGATCAAAATCTCCGGGCGCGGCAGGTCGTTGTTGATGCGTGCATCGCGCACGAAGGGAAGAGTCGCCATCTCGTCGACCACCTTGCGGGCGGTGTTGTAGGTGAGCTGCGGATCGTCCCCGGTGATGTAGATGTTGACGTCGCGGCCGTTGCCGTTGCGGTTGAAGTGCAGCTGCGCGTCCGGGATGCTCTTGAACTGCTGCAGCATGCGGTCTTCGAACTGGCGCTGGGTGACCTTGCGCTGAGCTTTGGGCACGAGCGCGATGTCGAGCCCGGCCGCACGCACCCCCTCATCGCCCGTGCCAACCTCCTCGACCACATCGCGCACCTCGGGCTGACGCGCGAGCAGGCGATAGGCGGCCGCCGTCGCCGCGGCGGTCTCCTCGAGCCGCACGCCGGGCGGCAGCTCGACGGTGAGGTAGGAGAAGCCGATGTCCGCCTCCGGGATGAACGACTTCGGTACCAGCGCGAAGCCGACGATCGACAGCACGAAGAAGACGAGCCCGGCCAGCACCGTCTTCCAGCGGTGCAGCGCGCACCAGCGCAGCGTCCGCAGATACCAGGCCATGATCGGCCCGTCGGTATGTCGGGCCACGCCGTCGGATTTGAGCGCATAGGCGGCCAGCACCGGCGTGATGAGGCGCGCCACCAGCAGTGAGAAGAACACCGCGGCCGCGACCGTGAGGCCGAACTGCTTGAAGTACTGCCCGGTGAGGCCGCCCATGAAGCTCACGGGCAGGAACACCGCGATGATGGTCGCGGAGGTCGCCACCACCGCCAGCCCGATCTGATCGGCGGCATCGAGAGCCGCCTGGTAGCCGCTCTTGCCCATGCGCATGTGGCGCACGATGTTCTCGATCTCGACTATGGCATCGTCGACCAGCACGCCGGCGACCAGCGACAGCGCCAGCAGGCTGATCGAGTTGAGCGTGAAGTCCAGCCACTGCATGACCACGAACGCCGGGATCGCCGAGAGCGGAATGGCGAGCGCCGAGATGAGCGTCGCGCGCGTGTCGCGCAGGAACAGGAACACCACCAGTACCGCGAGGATCGAGCCCTCGATGAGCGCGCCGATCGCCGAGTGGTAGGTGTCCTTGGTGTAGTCGACGCTGGTGTAGATCTGCGCCATCGCGACCTGCGGATTCTCCTTGCGGATCTTGGCGAGCTCCGCCTGGACGCCCAGATCGACGCTGACGTCGGAATAACCCTTGGCCTTGATGACGCCGAAGGTGGTGGCGGGGCGCCCGTTGAGGCGCGCCAGCTGGCGGATCTCGCCGACGCTGTCGCGTACGTCGGCGAGGTCTGAGAGGCGGGCGAAGCGTCCGCCCGAGAGCGCGATCTGCGTCTCCCCGAGCGCGAGCGCGGTGCGCGCCCCGCCGAGCACGCGGATCGACTGCTCGCCGCCACCGAGCTGGGCGCGGCCGCCGGTCGAGTCGAGGTTGAGCGCGCGCAGCTGATTGTTCACCTCGACGGCGGTGATGCCGAGCGCGGCCATGCGGGCCGGATCGAGCTCGACGCGGATCTCGCGATTGACGCCACCGCTGCGCTGCACCTGCGCGACGCCCGACACCGACAGCAGCCGCTTGGTGATGGTGTTGTCGACGAACCAGGAGATTTCCTCTTCCGTGAGCGCGCTCGAGCTCACGCCGTAGTACTCCATCGGGCCGCCGTCGGCATTGACGCGCTGGACGGTCGGCTCCTGGATCCCGAGCGGCAGCAGCGGGCGCACCTTGGCGATGGCGTCGCGCACGTCGGCTACCGCCCGGTCGATCGGCGTGCCGATGTCGAACTGGATCATGATATTCGCCTGGCCCTCGACGGCCCAGGAGGTGATGCTGTCGATGTTGCCGATGCCGGCGACGCCGCCCTCGACCTTCTGCATCACCTGCGTCTCGAGCTCCTGCGGCGCGGCGCCCGGCTGGTTGACGGTGACGAACACGCCCGGGAAGGCGATGTCGGGATCGGCCGTCACGGGCAGCCGCACGAACGACACGATGCCCATGAAGAGCAGCACCACGAACAGCACGATCGGCGGCAGCGGGTGGCGGATCGCCCACGCAGAGATGTTTTTCACGAGCGCCTCTCCTCGCGCCGTCAGCCGGCGGGTTTGCCGGGGGGCGCGACCTTCACCGCCTCGCCGTCGTGCAGGAAGCCGCCCGCCGTGACCACGACGCGCTCGCTGCCCGTCAGGCCTGAGCCGATGATGAGGCCATCGTCGGAAGTGTCCGCGACGTGCACTGCGCGCCGCTCGGCGTGATCCTGCCCGTTGACGATGAAGACGTAGGCGCCCTTGGTGTCGGTGAGGACCGCGGTCTGCGGCACGACCGGCCGCTGCGCGTTGCCGACCGCGACGGTCCCGCGCGCGAAGGCGCCGGGCCGCAGCGCCGCATCCGGCTTGAGCGCGATGCGGATCTCACCGAGGCGCGTCGCCGGGTCGATGATGGCGCCGAGCAGGCGTACCTGCCCTTCGAAGGATTGCGGCAGCCCCGTGAGGCGCACGGTTGCCGGAGCGCCCACCTTGACCTGCGCCAGATCCTGCTCCGCGAGCTGACCGCGCATCTCGACCTCGCCGCCGCTCGCCACGCGGAACAGCGCATCACCGCCGGGATTCGCGATCTGGCCGACTTCGGCCCGGCGCGTCAGCACCGTTCCCGCGATCGGAGCCACGATGCGCGTACGGTTGAGCCGCGCCTGAGCCTCGGCGAGCTGCGCCGCCACGACCTTGACGTTGGCCGCATCCGTCACGGCGGTGGCGCGCCGCTTCTCGATGTCTTCGGCGGAGAGCGCCCCCGCTGCCTGGACGCCGAGCGCGCGCTTGTACTCCGCCGCCGAGAGCTCCGACTGTGCGCGCGCTTGCTCGAGCGAGGCGGCGAGGCGGTTGACCTGCGGAATAAGAATGGAGTCGTCGAGCCGCGCCAGCAGCTGACCCTTCTGGACGTGATCGCCCGCCTCGACGTAGACCCCGACGATTCGGCCCGTGTCCCCGTCGTTGCCGATCGGCATGTCATAGCGGGCGGCAATTCCACCCGTGAAGGTGACGCTCGAGGTGACCGAGCGGACGCCCGGCGTGATGACCGAGATCAGCGGGATGTTTTGCTGATCCGCCAGCGCCACGGGCGCGGGCCCGCCGCGATGGGTCGCCCAGACGATGGCGCCGAGCACGGCGAGGACGCCCACGCCGGTCGCGATCCATCGGGTGCGCGGATCGGTTGGGAGCTTCACGGGCGAGGCCGGCTTGGCAGCCTGCTCCGCATCCCCGGTCCGATCGAAACCCGCACGGTCGCGGCTGATCCAGGTGACCTGCTCGTCGTCCGAGTGTGTGCCGAGATGTTCCGGGTTAGTGCCCACGAAGATTCCTTATGACAATCGGTCCTGTGGCCAATGGGCTTGAGACCTGCGCCAATACGCCAGAGACCCCCGCGCCTATACGCCTTGGAACCAGCGCCTTGCGCCGGAGTTTAATCGGCCCCGCGGCGATTTCCGCCCCGCAACGCGCCGAAGAGAAGCAGCCGGGCGACGGGCCGAGCCCTGCCAACCCGCGCCGGTCGTTGCCGTCACGCCGAAAGGTGCGAATTGGTGCCGGGAAATCGACTCGGGGGATATATAGCCGTCCCCCTGATCTGAGGCCCATTGCCGTGCTACGCCGGCGCAGGCTGCACAATGCGCTAACAAAGGACGACGTCTGTGCGCCACCGTACGCGATCCACAATGTTGGTGCCGGGAATAGGATTCGAACCTACGACCCGCGCATTACGAATGCGCTGCTCTACCAGCTGAGCTATCCCGGCCCCGGGAAGCCCGCAATTCTACAAAAAACCGCTGGGGGCCTAAGGTCTTTTCCGCAGCCGGATCACCAGGTCGATGCCGGCGACTTCCGTGCCGGGGGGTGGCTGGGGCAGGCGGCTGAACTCGACCTCCGGCACCGGAACGTCGATCAACGCGCCGCTCGCGAGATCATGAAAGTGGTAGTGGGGATCGACATTGGAGTCGAACCAGGCGCGCGACCCGTCGACCGACAGCTGGCGGATGAGGCCCCGCGAGGCGAACAGGTTCAGCGTGTTGTAGACGGTGGCCTTGGACACGCGGGCGCCGCTGCCGCGCAGGTTCGCGAGGATCTGCTCGGCGGAAAGGTGCTGCGGCGCCGATAACAGCACCGTCGCGATCCGAACCCGCTGGGCCGTCGGGCGGATCCCGCAGGCCGCCAGCCGCTTCTCGCAGCGATTCGCGCCCGTGGGTCCGGCGATCTCGAGATTCATCATCGGCGCATTATAGGCGCAACGGGCCTCAAGTCAAAATAATGTCTTAGATTTCATGACGTTGGAGCGCTCAACGCCAGCGCTTGCCCCTCAGGCTTGCGCGAGCTTGCTCTCGAGGTGTCGGGCCAGCTCAGCGATCGTCGGGAAGTCGAAGAGCTCCGTGAGATCGATCTGACCGGGATAGAGGCGGTCGATCTGCTCGTGGATCTCGATGAGCTTCAACGAGCTCGCGCCCACCTCGAACAGGTTGTCGTTGACGTCGACGCGCTTGCCCTCGAGTGCCGCATCGCAGATGGTCTTGAGCTGCTCCTCGAGCCCGCTGCGCTCGCGGTGTTGAGGTCCCGGCTGCGCCGCGCGCAGCGCCGCGAGCTCGGCGAGGTCCGCGTCGAACTCCCCGTCCGCATAGCTCTCCTCGAGCAGGTGCCGCTGGATCTTACCGCTCGTGGTCTTGGGGATGCGTTTGACCGGGACCACTTCCGAGACCTCGAGCCCGGTCCGCTCGTTGAGGAGCCGCGACACCTGAGTGGCTACCGGTAAGAAGTCCGCCGTGCCGCTTCGATGGAGTACGAACAACACGAGCTGCTCGATCTCTGCGCCGCGTCGGCGCACACCGGCCGCGACTACCTTGCCGAGCTCGAGGCCCGGCGCGCGCTGGGCGATCGCTTCCAGATCGTGCGGGTAGTAGTTCTGGCCGTTCACGAAGATGATTTCCTTGGCACGCCCCGAGATGTAGAGCTCGCCCGCGTGCACCAGCCCCAGGTCCCCGGTGCGCAGCCAGCCGTCGGCGGTGAAGGCTGCGGCATTCGTGGCACTGTCTTCGTAGTAGCCGCGCGTCACGTTCTCACCCGTCATGTGCACGTGGCCGATGCGATCCGCGGGCAGCTCGCGATCGTCGTCGCCGGCGATACGCACGCGGGTGTAGGGGATCGGTTTGCCCTCGCTCACCAGGCGCAGCGCGTGCGGGTCGTCCGCCGCCACCGGCTCCACCGGATCTCCGGGGTTCAGGCGGTGGCGGTTGAGCGTGATGGTCTTGAGCGGCGCGCCGACCGGCGGGAAGCTCACCGCGAGCGAGGCCTCCGCGAGCCCGTACACCGGGTACATGGAGTTGCGGTCGAGGCGCGCGGGCTCAAGGCGCGTGAGGAACTCATCGCACAGCTCGACCGAGATCGGCTCGGCGCCGTTGAAGACGAGGCGCACCGCCGAGAGGTCCAGGCCCTCGACCGGCCGATCACTCAACACCCTGAGGTAGTGCTTGTAGCCGAAATTCGGCGAGCACAGGATCGTGGCGCGCACGCGCGCTGCCAGCGTGAGCCACAGCAGCGGGCGGCGGATGAAGAGCTCGGTCGGCATCAGGTGCGAGTGCACGCGGTTCGCGAACATGATGAGGTGGAAGCCGATCAGGCCCATGTCATGGGTGAGTGGCATCCATGAGAGGCTCACGTCGTTCTCGTTGAAGCCCGCCGCCTCCGTCGACCCGCGCCAGTTGGCGATGATGTTGCGGTGGGTGAGGACAACACCCTTCGGCTCGCTGGTCGAGCCCGAGGAGAACTGGATGAAGGCCATGTCATCGGGCGCCGCCCGCTGGATGTTGCCGGCACGGGAGATGTCATCGAGGTCATCGACCAGGAAAGTGCGCGCGCGCAGGCCCTCGAACAGCCTCGCCTCGCCCGCGCTCGCCGCGAACGCGCCGATGCGCTCGAGCGAGCGCCGCTCGGTGTACAGGAACGGCGACCCGAGCCGGCGCGCGATCCGCAGCAGCTTGTGGCGGTGCTCATCGCTGATGCCGAGCGCCACCGGCACCGGCACGATGCCGCCGAGGATCGCCGCCCAGAACACGTCGATGAACTGCTCGTTGTTGCCGAGGAACAGGATGAGCTTGTCGCCGCGGCGCGCGCCGATGCGTTGCAGGTGATAGAGGATGCCGAGCGCGCGCTCGTAGAGCTCGGCGCTCGAGACGCTGCGCGACTCGTTCTCACCCTCCAGATAGGTGATGCTGCGTGGGAAGGCGCGGTTCGCCTCGAGCACTTCCGTCAGGGTCGTAGCGTTGATCATCAGCGGCGTTCCAGCCTCATGTGGAGCGGATGGCGGGTGCGCAGGTTGATCTGCGCTTCGAGCTCGAGCGGCTTGTCGGGGACATACACCAGGCGGTAGCGGCGCGCCACCTTGTACAGGTGCATGAGCATCTCGTAGAGCGCAAAGGTCTCGCCGATGCAGTGACGCGGGCCGGCGGCGAACGGCATATAGGCGAAGCGCGGCCGCTCGGCCTCGTGCTCGGGCGCGAAACGCTCCGGCCAGAACCGATCGGGCTCCCTCCAGTAGCGCGGGTGCCGGTGCAGCAGGTACAGCGGCAGCAGCACGTTGGTGCCCGCCGGGACCGCGAAGCCGCCGAGCACGTCGGCGCCGACCGTGCGCCGCGACAGGAGCCAGCCCGGCGGATAGAGCCGCAGCGCCTCGTTTACCACCTGGCCGGTGTAGCCGAGGGCTTCCATCTCGGCGAGGCTCGGCGCCGCGAGCTCCGGCGCGGCGTCGAGCTCGGCGTGCAGCCGTGCCTCGGCTTCGCGGTGCTGGGACAGGAGGTACCACGTCCAGTTGAGCCCGCTCGCCGTGGTCTCGTGTCCGGCCACGATCAGCGTCATCACTTCGTCGATGAGCTCGCGCTCGGCCATCGGCGCGCCCGTGTCCTTGTCGCGCGCTGCCATCAGCATCGCCACGTAGTCGAAATGCTCCTCGGCGCTCTCTGCGCGCCGCCGCTCGATGAGCTGCGCCACGAGCTTGGTGAGCGAGCGGAACTTGTAGGCGAACTGCAGATCGCGGCTCTGCTCCTTGGTCACCAGTTCGAAAGGGTTGGCGCCGAGCTGCTGCGTAAGGCGGTCGAGGTCGCGCCCGAAGATCGAGCGCAGCACGATCTCGAGGGTGAGCTCGCTCATCTCGTCGGTGAGGTTCACCGGCTCGCCGCGCTGCGCCAGCTCGTCCCAGCGGGCGATGAAGCGCTCGTTGACCGCCGCGATCAGCTGCGCGAATTCGGTGATCACGCGGCGGTGGAACAGCGGCTGCATCATGTAGCGCTGGCGCTTCCACAGCTCGCCTTCGCTGGTCATGATGCCCTTGCCGAGCAGGATGCGGACGCGGTCGAGCCCGACCCCCTTGGTGTAGTTGCGGTGATTGCCGACCAGCACCCGCTTCACGTCGTCCGGGTGATGGATGACATAGGTATAAGATCTGCGTGCCGGAACGAACACGCGATAAGTGTCGCCGTGGCGGGCAAACAATTCGATCATGCGCTCCAGCGAATCGTCGGTGGAGCCAACGTCGAATTGCAGCTCGGCCTCGGGAGGATGGCTATTCGCGGACGCGGCGGCAGTCATGCAAGCTGTTGAAAGCCAAACCTTAATCTTATATCACTCGGACCTGCGCGGTCAGTGGCCGGAAGAGGCCGCGCGCGCGCTCGCCGCGCGGTTGCCGTACGCGAAGCGCCTCGAGGTCGCCGCGCACGCCACGCGCGCGCCGGCAACACTCGCCGGGGTCGCGCTCGCTCTGCATGCGCTCACGCGGCTCGCGGGCCGGCCGATCGCCCCCGCAGAGCTCGCCTTTCCCGACGGCGGCAAGCCGCACCTGCTGCGCGCGGCGGCCGCCACGGCCGACGTACCTGACTTCAGCATCGGCCACTCCGGTCCCTGGGCGGGCTGTGCGGCCGTGGCGCACGGACTCGTCGGCTTCGACGTCGAGCTCGGCACCGAAGCGCGCCTTGTGGCGTGGGCCGCGCGCGAGGCTGCGCTCAAGGCGTGCGGGGCCGGCATCACCGAGGCCCGCGACGTCGAGCTCATCCAGGGCGGCGCGCGTTGTCGCGGCGTGGCGCTGCACGCGACGGCACTCGAGCTCTTTCCCGGCGCCGCGGCCTGTGTCATGACCAGCCTCCCGGTGCGTCGCCTCGACGCGCGCGCGCTGCCGCTCGCGGAGTTGTTCGCCTCATGAGCGGGGGCGACGACGGGGGCCTGCGCAACACGCTGTATCGCACCGCGACGCGCTCCGGGCGGCGAATGACGCGCGCGCGCCGCGCGCTGTACGCGGTGGCGGCACCGCTCGGCGCGGGGCTGATCCGCGCCTGGTGGCGCACCTGCCGCGTGGTGCGCATCGAGGGCGAGGAGCACCTGGCGGCCGCTCTCGCGCGCGCGCCCTCGCTCATTCCGTGCTACTGGCACCAGCACCAGCTCTACTGCGGAAAATTTCTGGTCGAGCAGCGCGCGCGGGGGCTTACCCCCGGCTGGCTCATCAGCCCGTCGGTCGACGGGGAGCTCGGCGCCCTGCTGGTGCGGCGCTTCGGTGGGGCGGTGATCCGCGGCTCTTCCACCCATACCGGCGCGCGCGCGCTGCGCGACTACTACCAGGCACTCACCCGCGACGGAGTCTCGCCGGTCATCACCCCCGACGGCCCGCGCGGCCCGCGCTTCAAGTTCAAGCCGGGCGCACTGCTGCTCGCGCAGATGTCGCAGCACCCGATTCTGCCGATGGCCTATGCGGCCTCGCGCGCCTGGCTGGTGAAATGGGACAAGTTCGTGATCCCGGTGCCGTTTCTCGCGCGCATCGCCATCGCGATCGGGGCGCCGCGCTACGTCGGGCGCGTGACGGATGCCGCCCGGCTGGCGGCGCTGCAGGTTGAGATGGAGCGCGAGCTGCACCGCCTCTACGGCCTGGCGCGGGATGCGCTCGCGGGGAGCCGATGAGTGCGCCGCGCCAGGAATCAGCGCCCGGGCCGCCTGATCGCATCGTCGGGGCGGCGGGGGTGCCACCCCTGGTCATGCGCTGCGGGGCGTTCGGGGACATGGTGCTGCTCACCGTGCTGCTCGAGCAGCTGCGCGCGCGCTTCAACGGGCGCGTCGATGTCATCGCCTCCGGTCCCTGGTCCGAGCCGCTGCTCGCCGGGCACCGCGCCGTCGGCCGAATGTTCATCCTGCGCAGCCGCCGCACTCCGTATTGGCTGAGCCTGACCCAGCGGCAACTGGTCGCGTGGCTGCGCGCGCGTGGCGCCGGACCCACCTGGTTTTGCGACCGCGGCGAGGGCCGCGAGCTGCTCGCGCGCGGCGGGATACCCGCCGATTACATCGTCGATTCGACCGAGTATCCGTTCCTCGACGGAGAGAACTTCGCCGACCGCTACCTGCGCCTGGGTGGATTGACGCCGGCGGCGTTCGACGGATTGCTGCCGCCCGCGGTGGCGGGGGTGCCGCGCGCGGCGCGTCTCGAGATCCCCGACGCCGCGCGCCGCGACCTCGAGACCTGGCTCGCGGCGCGCGGGCTCGGCGCGCGCCCCTTCATGGTGATCCACCCGGGCAGCCGGCATATCGCGCGGCGCCGTCTGCGGTCGCGCACGGGGGCTGCCAAGTACTGGCCGGAGGAGCGCTGGGCCCAGGTGGTGCGCGCCGTGCGCGCGCACCGCCCCGAGCTGGCGATCGTATTTTCGGGAACGGGTGCCGAGGGCTCGCTCATCGCGGAGGTCTTGCGACTCGCCCGGGTGAGCGACACGGTGAACGCGACGGACGACCTGCCGGTGATGAGGCTCCTGCCGTTGCTCGAGCGCGCGCGCAGCCTCATCGCGGTGGACACCGGGCCGGCGCACGCGGCCGCCGCGCTCGGCTGCCCGACGGTCGCGTTGTTCGGCCACATCGATCCCTGGCTCTATCGCCCGGGGGGCGCGACGACTCCTGCCGCCACGCTCACGGGCACGCTCGACGGCCAGCCCAACATCCTCGGCATCGAGCCCGAGCGGGTGATCGGCGCGTGGCAGGAGCTCATCGAACGAGCGCGCGGAGAGGATTTAAGTTAAGTGATAACCCCTGTCTCAACAGAGCGTTACCTTGTAATCCTGCCTCAGTGTGCGAGAATCTTACGTAACCACTCGGAAATCGGCAGCGAATCACGCGCTTCCGTGACGTGATATCGAGTCGGGGGCGTGAGATTGATCTAGGCTGCGGCGGTTCGGAATTGGGAGGTCACGGATAAATGGCGATTCCGCCCCCGCCGGATAAGCCAGCGGACTTCACCGCGTCCGATATTCTCTCGGCCGACGCCTGGACGGGCCGGCATACCAAGCCTGTACTCGGGCTCGACGTCGCCTGCACCAAGATCGCGGTCGACTTCCAGAACATGCGCCGCGACGAGGTCGAGGAGTGCGTACGGCGCAACCTCGAGCTGCTGCGCGCGGCCACGGGCTGCGACTGCGTGTTTCTGGCGGCGCTCGATCCCGATGAGCCGGTGATCCAGGACGTGCAGCTCGCCCGCAGCGCCTTCGCGCAATGCAAACCCGAAGGACTCGCGGGCCTGAGCCTCGCGAACTTCCCCTGGCTGAAGGGCCGGCTGGAACACCTGCGGCTCTCGGAGCTGCGCGATACGGGCTCCCCGCGCAAGGAGCAGACGGCCGAGGCCGCCAAGCTCGCGGACCTGCAGATCGGCTCGGCGCTGCTCATCAGCTTCCGCGTGCAGGAAAAGCCCGCAGGCATTCTCGCGCTCGCGCACACGCTGCCGCGCGGCGCCTGGGACGTGAATCTGCAGCTGCTGCTGAAGCTGATCGGCACGAGCCTCGCCACCGGGCTCGAGCGCATCCGGACCGAGGCGCGCCTCGCCAAGCTCGAGGAGCGCACCAACCTGTTCCAGGCCGCCGCCAACGACGGCCTGTGGGACTTCGACGTCGAGAGCAACGAGGTGTTCTTCTCGCCGCGCTGGAAGGCGATGCTCGGCTACGCGGACGAGGACATGCGCGGCTCCCCGGACTGGCGCAGCCTCGTGCACCCCGACGACCTGGCGCGGGTGCAGACCGCGATCCGCGACCACGTCGCGGGCAAGACCCCGATCTTCGAGAGCACCCACCGCATGCGCCACCGCAACGGCGAGTGGCGCTGGGTCATCAGCCGCGCCACCGCGCGGGTCGACAAGCACGGGCGGCTGCTGCGCCTGGTGGGCGTCGAGCTCGACATCACCGAACGGAAGCTCTACGAGGAGGCGCTGTTCCGCGAGAAGGAGAGCGCGCAGATCACGTTGCAGTCGATCGGCGACGGGGTCATCACCACCGATGCCAACTCGACCATCGACTACATCAACCCGGTGGCCGAGGAGCTCACCGGCTGGCGTCTCGAGGACGCGATGGGCAGGCCGGTGGAGGAGATCTTCCGCGCCTTCCACGAGGAGACCTGCGAACCGCTCGAGAACCCGCTGACCGTCTCGATCCGGCGCATCCGCCCGATCAAGTCGGTACGGCCGATGCTGCTCATCCGCCGCGACGGCAACGAGCTGTACGTCGAGAGCACCGCCGCGCCGATCCGCGACGGTCAGGGACACGTCGCCGGCGGCGTGCTGGTGTTCCACGACGTCAGCGAGTCGCGCGAGCTCAACCGGCGCCTTTCCTACCACGCGAGCCACGACCTGCTCACGGGACTCGTGAACCGGCGCGAGTTCGAGAGCCGCCTGGAGCGGGCGCTGAAGAGCGCCAAGGCGCGCGAGGCCTCCTACGCGCTCTGCCACCTCGACATCGACCAGTTCAAGATCGTCAACGACACCTGCGGCCACAGCGCAGGAGACGCGCTCCTCGGACAGGTGGGAGCGCTGCTCAAATCCAAGGTGCGCTGGCGCGATACGCTGTCACGCCTCGGCGGCGATGAGTTCGGCATTCTCCTCGAGAGCTGCTCGCTCGATGAGGCAATGCGCACGGCGGAGACGCTGCGCGACGCGGTGCGCAATTTCCGCTTCACCTGGGAGGATCGGGTATTCCGGCTCGGCGCCAGCATCGGCGTCGTGCCGATCACCGCCGAGAACGAGGACGTCGCCTCGGTCCTGTCGGCGGCCGGCAGCGCCTGTACCGCCGCCAAAGAGGGCGGGCGCAACCGCGTCCACAGCTTCGCCGAGAACGACATCGAGCTGATGCGCCGCCGGCGCGAGATGCAGTGGGCGGCGCGCATCAACGCGGCGCTGGAAGAGGGGCGCTTCGAACTGTATCGCATGGCGATCCAGCCGCTGCAGCGGGTCGAGACCGGCGCGCACTACGAGCTGCTGCTGCGCCTGAAGGACGAGACCGGGCGCATCGTGGCGCCGAACGACTTCATCGCCGCGGCCGAGCGCTACGGCATCACGCCGGCGATCGACCGCTGGGTGATCGAGAATGCGTTCCGCTGGCTGGTGTCCGAGGCCGACGAGCGCCAGAACCTCATGCAGTGCTCGATCAATCTCTCCGGCCAGAGCCTCGGCGACGACAAGTTCCTGCCGTTCGTCATCGAGCAGCTGCGCCACAGCGGGCTCGACGCCTCGAAGATCTGCTTCGAGATCACCGAGACCGCGGCGGTGGCCAGCTTCTCGCAGGCGAACCGCTTCATCCAGGCGCTCAAGCAGCAGGGCTGCAAGTTCGCCCTCGACGATTTCGGTACCGGGCTTTCGTCCTTCGGCTACCTCAAGCACTTCCCGGTCGACTACCTCAAGATCGACGGCAGCTTCGTGCGCGAGATCCTGCGCGACCCGATCGACCGCGAGATGGTGCGCTCGATCAACGAGATCGGGCACCTCACCGGCAAGCAGACCATCGCCGAGTTCGCCGAGAACGCCGAGATCATCCAGATGCTCACGAGCATCGGCGTCGACTACGCGCAGGGCTACGGCGTCGCGCAGCCGCAGCGCGTGCTCAAGTCCGCGGTCGCCTGAAGGTGCGAGCGCCTCAGCGGCGCGCGGCGCAGTCCTGCTTCGACACTTCGATCGCGTCCAGCAGCTGACCGCCGCTGTCCGCATAGCGCCAGCGCACGCTCCCGCCCGCGTCGGCAACCATCGTCAGCTCGGTACAGAACTCGCGCACCAGGTCCGGGCGCGCCGCCCGCTCGAGCCGCGCGCCGAAACCGGGATCGTCCGCAGACACTCCGAGCACCGTGTAGTCGTACTCGAGAACGCGCCCCGGAGCCACGTAGACGCGGTCGAGGCGCAGGTGCTCATCGATCATGGTGGGGCTGTCCGGATTAGCCCCGGACGCGAGGAACTGCAGCTGCTGCTCCGGTGTCATGTTCCCGAAGTACTGCCCGACGGCGATGCCGCCTGCCGATAGCGTCAGGTACAGAGCCGCGGCGATGCCGGTGCGTAGGATCCCGCCGCGCACTTTGAAGACGCGCGCGTCCAGCCCTTCGTCCCAGGACGTGAGCCTTCCGCCGCGGACGCGCCGGTACTGGTGAATGAAGACGAAGAACGCGACCAGGCACACGCCGAACGCCAGGCCGCTGGCGTAGACGCGGGCATTTCGGGTCAGGTACCGCAGCGGGGTGAGCCTGCCGCCGTGGGCGTCCCGCACGGCGAGCCCGGCGAGCCACTTTCCCGGGGTGTTGCCAAAGCCGGCGTACAGGAGCGCATCGCCCGCCATCGCAAACGGCAGCAGGATTATCGCGACAATCTGGTCGGTCAGGCGGGCATCAAGATCCACCCCGGGCTCGAGCCAGCGGGGCGCCAGCATGCCAAACAGCACGCACAGCACCAGCAGCCACAGGAGCACGTCGAGCGAGCGCGCCCAATAGCGCGCCCAGGCGCTCGCGAGCGCCGGTGGTGCGGCGGCGACCGGCTCCGAACTCATGTCGTGCCCAACGCTTGTGCCCCGGGAACGGTCAGTGCGCCGGCGACGGCGCGAAGAAATAATAGTCGGCGCTGTAGGGGATCCAGATCTCGACGTTCTGTTTCGACGCGTCGCACTTCCCGGCCGCCGGCGGCTGCCCGCCCTTGGTGTTGACGCGCTGGATGCTGGTCACGCGCTCGAGCACGCCCTTGCCCTCGTGGCTCACGACGGACACGAGCAGCCACGGGATCGAGTCCGGATCGGGGGAGGGCGCCTTGGCCAGCGCCTTGCCCGTCACGGCGCTGCCGTCGATGTGCTTCCACGAAGGTCCCACGGAGTGATGGCCGATCAGGGCGCCCCGCGCGTCGCGCAGCTGCGCTTCCGGCGCCTTGAGCGTCCACTCTGGCTTGCCGTCGGCACCCTGGCCGCAGACGTAGATCTGTGAGCCCGCAGCGCGCGCCATGAGAACGACTTGGCTTGCGGCCGGGGCCTTGATGGCGTCGGGGACCTCCGGGCGTGGTGCGTTCTGCGCGTGCGCCGCGGCGGCGGCAAGCACCAGCACGGCGGGGCGGGCGATCCTCGTACGGGTGGTCATCGATAGTGCCTCGTGGCGCGCGGCGCGCGGGGGCGGAAATCGTACGCCGCACTGCCACGCGCTGGCGAACTGTTCGTGAGATGCGCAACAATCGCGGGCGGTGTCACACTCAACCGACGGAAATTCACCGCAAGCCCTGCGCGGCCGCTCAGGGCTCGGGCCGCTCGAAGCCCGGCTGCTCGAGCTGCTGTGGGCGCGCTCGCGCACGGCCACGGTGCGCGAGCTGCAGCGCGCCTGCCCCGGGCTCGCCTACACCACCATCCTGACCACCCTCGATCGGCTGTATCGTAAGCGCCTGTTGCTGCGTCACCGCGACGGCCGCGCGTTCGCCTACGAGCCACGCTGCTCGCGCGATGCGCTGCTCTCGGAGCTTGTCTCGGGACACGTCGCCGATCTGCTCGGGGCTTCGCAGCAGAGCAGCGTCATCCTATTGACGCTCGTGCGCGCGGTGCGCGACACCGATGCCGCGCTGCTCGATGAGCTCGATGAGCTGGTGCAGGCCGAACGCCGCCGGCGCAGGGACGAGCCCGCATGAGTCCCGCGCTGCTGCTCGCTCTGGTGCTGTTCGCGACCTTCGGGCTGGCAAGTCTCGCGCTCTCGGGCCTGCTGGCGCTCGCGTGGCGCGCGGGTCTCGAGCGCCTCAGCGCCTCGTCCCTCGACCTGCTCGGCCTGCGCCTGCTGCCCGCCGCGGGCGCGCTGTTGATTGCGTTCGCGGTCGCCCTGCCGGCATTCCTCAGCTTCGAGCCCCAGCGGCAGCAGGAAGCCGCGGGGCCCTGGCTCATGGTGCTGGCGGCGCTCGCGGGCGTTTGCATCGCCGGCGGGATCTGGCGCGGATGGCACGCCTGTGGCGCGGCGCGTGCGCTGATAAGGGATTGCCTGCCCGGGCGGCCGCAGGCCGCCGGCGACGGGCCGGCGGTGCACGTCGCAGACGTCGCCGAGCCGCTGGTTGCGGTGATCGGCGTGTGGCGGCCGCGCCTCATCGCGAGCACCTCGGTGCGGGCGGCGTGCCATCCGGAGGAGTTTCGGGCGGTGCTGGCGCACGAGGCCGCACATCTCGCCGCACGGGACAATCTCAAACTGTTGCTGCTCGTCACCGCGCCGGATGCGCTCGCCTGGACGCCGCTCGCCGCCACCCTGACGGCGTGCTGGCGCGCAGCCGCGGAGCGCGAAGCGGATCAGCGTGCGACCGGCGGTGATTGCGGGCGGCGTCTGGCACTCGCATCCGCGCTCATCAAGGTCGCGCGGCTGACGCAGGGCCGCGACCCGCCGCATCCGGCTCTCGGTATGCCGGTGGCCACGGACGACGTCCCGGGACGCGTGCGGGCGCTGCTGGGACCGCCGGCGCGTCCCGCGCGGGCCAGGGTGCTCCTTGCGCTTGCCGGCTGTGCGCTGCTGGTTCCGTTGCTCGCCCTGACGCACTACCCGCAGCTGCACGAGCTCATCGAGCAGCTGGTCGGTCTGGGACGCTAGGCTCCGGTCGATCGAGCTCGGTCTGGCGCTGACGCTCTGAGGACTTGCGGTAGGTGAGCCGCAGCCACAGCGTCCGTGCATCCAACAGGTAAAACGATTCGCTGCCGAATTCGCTGGCGCTGACCGGCGGACGCTGGTTGGTCAGATTGGTGCCCTCGAGGGCGATCTCATAGTGACCGGAGCGATAGCCGAGGGTCGCATCGAGCCGCGTGTAACCGCCCACGGGGGCGACGTTCTCCTCGTCGAGATAGCGGCGGCCCAGGTAGCTCACGACCAGCGTCGCATTGCAGCCCTGCGGCGGCTGATAGAGAACGCCGGCTGCGGCGAGGTGACGGGGCGAGAGCGGCAGATCCCGACCCGCCACCTCGACATTGGCGCCGGCGTCGGCATCGAAGAACCGGTACTCGGTGAAACGCGCGCTGTGATACGCGTAGTTGGCGGCGACGGCGAGATCCCGGGTGATTGTGTAACGCGACTCGAGGTCCACCCCCTGGAGACGCTCGCCGGCGGCGTTGGTCAGAAAGCCCGACTCGGTCGCCACCACGAGGTTTCTGAAGTCCATGCGGAAGGCTTCCGCCTGCCACGTCAGGCGCCCGTCGGCTGCGACCCCCTTGAGGCCGGCCTCGTAGCTGTGCGCGGTCTCGGGCAGCAGCACGGCCGGCTGGTAGTCGGGACCGAAGTCGAGCGCTGCGGGCTTGAAGGCGTTGCGAAAGTCCGCGTAGATCACCAGCTCGTCCTTGCCCGCGCTCCAGGCGCGGTAGCTGACGCCGGCGGTCTCCGTCGGGCGGGTGATATTGCGGCTCGCGCTTTGCGCGGCGTACTGCTGCGTCGGGGTGAACGGCGGCAGGGTGAGATCGCTCGCGAGCTTGTCCTCATTGGTCTCGTTGAGCCGCACCCCGACGGTGAGGTCCCAGCGGGCATCGGGTTTCCAGTCGAGCTGCGCGTACTGTCCGGCGAACAGCCGCTTGTCGGCGACGAATCCGACCTCGTTGACCGGCAGCTGCGTGGTCGGAGGTGGCACCACCGAGCCGTCGAGCGGCACGTTGTAAGCACTGTTGCCGTTCAGCGTGACCTGCCGCCCGTAGCCGTACAACAGGTCCGCGCCGACGAGCAGCGACACGTCGCCGAGCTCGCTGGCGAGGTGCGTGTCGAAGTAGTCGTCGAGGATCGTGCGATTCTGGTTCTGCGTGTCGGCGTCGCCGCTCAGGTCCCGATGCAGGAAGGCGCGGACATCGTCGACGTGGGAGCGGGAGAAGGATGCCAGGGTCTCCCAGCTTCCCCAGGGCGTCGGCCGCGCGTAGGCCACGGCGAACTGGTACTTGTCCTGATCGAGCGCGGCGTCCGACGGATTGAAGTTGGCATTGATCGGCGTGAGGCTGGTGAGCGCGCTCCCCGCGCGGACGACGGGGCTCGGCGGCACGTCGCGCACGATGCTGAGGTTCGCATCGACGCGCAGCTCGCCGGTGCCGAGGTCGAGCGCGCCGCGATACAAGAGCCGTCCGTCGGAGACCTTCTCGCGCCCATCCGCAAATCCGCGGTTCTCGCCATCGACAGCGAAGGATTGGCGGTAGTCGCCCCACTGCGGCAGAGCGAAGGCGGCCGCAGCGCGCGCCGCGCCATAGTTGCCGAGCGCAACCGAAGCTTCGTCGGCCGCCTCGCCCGCCGGGTAGTGCAGCACGTGCACGACACCGACGAAGGAGGTCGCGCCGTACATGACGGGAGCTGCACCCTTCAGCACCTCGATGCGCTCGACGTCGTTGAGGTTGAGAGTCGTGATGGCGGGGTTGAAGGCGCCTCCCCATGGCACCTGATCCACGACAAGCAGGAAGGCATCGAATTCATGCAAGCCCCAGAAGGACGGCACCGAGCTGGACGGACCCGCATCGCCACCGGCCGGCGCCTCGACGCCCGGCACGAGGCTCAGCGCGGAGGCCATGTCCCAGGAGTCGCGGGCGCGGAGCTCCTCGCCCTTGACCGTCGAGACGGACGCGGGAACCTGGTCGACGGGCTCGGGGATGCGCGTCCCGGTGATCGTGACTTCCCTCAGAGGGGAGGCATCCGGCGCGGCGGCCGCGTCCGCGGCCTGCGCGCCGTGCGTCGTGGCCAGTGACAGGCCGAGCAGCAACCCCCAACGTCCTCGCACCACAGCTCCTCGCGCATCCGGCACGCCGCAGGCGGGCGGCGCGGACGGTTTACACGCCGCCGCCAACTACTACCAGCGATAGGACAGCGGGTGCGCGCTGGGCGCGCTCAGGGCCTGGCGGCGGTGAATTCCAGCCGCATCGACAGATCCACGGCGCGCACGTGCTTGGTGAGCGAGCCGATCGACACGTAGTCGACGCCGGTCTCGGCGATGGCGCGCACCGACTCCAGCGTCACGTTCCCCGAGGCCTCGAGCAACACCGGCCGCCCGCGCGCGCGGTTGAGCGCCACGGCGGCCTGCAGCTCCGCGTGCGTGAAGTCATCGAGCATCACGATGTCGGGCCCGGCCGCGAGCGCCTCCTCGAGCTCGGTGAGCGATTCGACCTCGATCTCGACGGTCATTCCCGGCGCATGGCTGCGCGCAGCGCGGATCGCGCCGCCGAGCGAGCCGGCGGCCGCGATGTGATTCTCCTTGATGAGTACCCGGTCGTAGAGACCCATGCGGTGGTTGTGCCCGCCGCCGCACAGCACGGCGTACTTCTGCGCGCTGCGCAGGCCCGGGAGCGTCTTGCGCGTGTCGAGGATGGTGCAGCCGGTGCCGGCCACCGCCTGCACGAAGCGCTGCGTCACCGTGGCGGTCGCCGACAGCAGCTGCAGGAAGTTGAGCGCGGTGCGCTCCCCGCTGAGGACCGGCCGGGCGCTCCCGGCGATGTCGAAGATGACGTGGTTGGCGGCGATCGGCTCGCCGTCGTTCGCGTGCCAGGTGAGCTGCACGTGCGGATCGAGGTGGCGGAAGGTCGCATCGACCCACGGCCGGCCCGCGAGCACGGCGCTCTCGCGCGTGATCACACTGCCGCGCACCCGCTGCGCCGCCGGCACCAACGCCGCGGTGACATCGCCGCTGCCGATGTCCTCGCGCAGCGCCGCCTCGACCTGTTCGGCAAGATCGCGCGGAGGCTCGGGCATGGTCGCTCACGCGTGGCGCGCGGTCCGCTCACGCGGCCGGCGCAACACGGGTGCCGCGCGGCTAGCGGATGAAGGGCAGACCGTGGCTCGCACCGGCCATGCACATGAGCATCGGGATCGACAGCACGAAATTGACCCGCGAGGCCATGCCGGCCGTCTTGCGGGCCTTGGCCTTCTGCTCATCGGTGGCGGCGACGATCCCGAGGATCTTCTTCTGGTTCGGCCAGATCAGCACCCAGACGTTGAACAGCATGATGGTGCCGAGCCACGCGCCGATACCGATGGTTAGGAAGTAATGAGTGGGATCATCGATGCCCGCGCCCAGGGTGAAGGCGCCGACGAACTTGCCCGCGCGCCCCAGCAGCCACGCGCCGCCGAGCCAGGTCGCCAGCGCACTCCAGCGGAACCAGAAGAGCGCCCGGGGAGCCACGTACTTGGTGACGCCGGCGCCCCCCGGTCCGCCCTTGTCGGCGGCGGCATCCGCGAGCGCGGGGGTTTGCGCGACGTTGAAGTAATAGAGGAGCCCGATCCAGAACACGCCGGCGACGATGTGGAACCAGCGCGCCAGGCCCAGCTCGTTGAAGTTGAAACCGCCGATCAGCAGCGTGAGCACCACCGCGACCACGATGCCGAGGATCAGGGACTGCCGGTGGTTGTTGAGGGGATTCATGCTTCGGTCTCCAAGTTATTGTTTCGATTGACCTGGGCCAAAAATTGCGCGTTTGAAGAATAGGCGAGGCACCCCCATAATTCAACGCATGCGGGATCGAGCGTGACCCAGGCGCCCATGCGCGCGGCGACGCCCGAGCGCCCGCCCTCACCGTGCATCAATGTCTGCTCCCTCGACGCGCGAGGGTTCTGCATCGGATGCCTGCGAACGGGAGCGGAGATCGGCCGGTGGCTCGCCATGAGCGCTGAGGAGCAGTGGCGCCTGATCGCGGAGCTCGAGGAGCGCCGCAAACTGAAGGGGTAGTTACGATGGATGTGGTCGAGAGAATCAAGGCGGAGCTCGGCTCGAGCCCCGTGGTGCTGTTCATGAAGGGCACGCCGGATTTCCCGCAGTGCGGATTTTCCGCGCAGACGGTGGCCGCGCTGCGCGCGGTCGGCGCCAACTTCCGCTCCGTGAACATCTTCGAGGAGCCGGAGATACGCGAGGCGCTCAAGCGCTTCTCCAACTGGCCGACCTATCCGCAGCTGTACGTCAAGGGCGAGCTGATCGGCGGCTGCGACATCACTCTCGAGATGCTGAAGAGCGGCGAGCTGAAGAAGCTCATGGCCGAGGCGGGGGCGGCACAGTAATCCCCTCCTCGAGCGGCGAGTCTTCGCCGCCCGCATCGTCCGCCGGCAGGTTGAGCCAGCCGAGCCCCTGGGCGCGCTCGCGCGCCTGGCCGTAGCTCTCGCGCAGCCGGTTGCACACCAGGCAGAACACCTCAGCGCTGCGCTCGGCGTCGTAGCGCGCGTTGTGCGCACTGCCGGCATCCCACTCGAGCCCCGCGACGATGAGCGCCTTGGCGAGCACCGTCTGACCGAGCGCCGCGCCGGCGAGCGTCGCGGTGTCGAAGCACGAGAACGGGTGAAAGGGGTTGCGCTTGACGCCGGCGCGTGCGACCGCGGCGTTGAGAAACGCCAGATCGAAGGCGGCGTTGTGCCCGACGAGGATCGCGCGGCGGCAGCCGTGGGCGCGCACCGCGTGGCGCACCTCGCGGAAGATCCGCTGCAGCGCATCGCGCTCCGGGATGGCCGGACGCAACGGGTGATGCGGATCGATGCCGGTGACCGATAGTGAGGTGGGATCGAGGCGCGCACCCTCGAAAGGCTGCACGTGGTAGCTGTGGGTCGCGCCGCGCCTGAGCGTGCCGTCCTCGTCCATGTCGATGAGCACCGCGGCGATCTCGAGCAGCGCATCGGTCGCAGCGTGAAAACCGCCGCTCTCCACGTCGATGACGACCGGCAGGTAGCCGCGGAAGCGCTGTGCCATGAGCGCCGCCGCCGCGGGCGCTCGAGACGGCGCGACGGGCTCCGTCTCGCTCATGGCGCGGGCCGCGGGTCCTGCAGGGCGAGGCGCCAGGCGATGCGCTCGCCGGCGCGCAGCGGCACCAGCTCGTCCGCCCCGAAGGGATAGCTGCCGGGGACCTCCCAGGGCTCGCGCACCAGCGTGATGCGGTCCTCGCTGCGCGGCAGCCCGTAGAAATCGGCGCCGTGCAGCGAGGCGAAGCCTTCCAGCTTGTCGAGCGCGCCCGCGGTCTCGAAGGCCTCCGCGTACAGCTCGATGCCGGCGTGTGCGGAGAATATCCCGGCGCAGCCGCAGGCCGCTTCCTTGGCGCGGCGCGCGTGCGGCGCGCTGTCGGTGCCGAGGAAGAAGCGCCGGCTGCCGCGCGTGACCGCCCGAAGCAGCGCCGCGCGGTCGGCCTCCGCCTTGAGCAGCGGGGCGCAATAGTGGTGCGGGCGCAGGCCGCCGGCAAACAGGGCATTGCGATTCATCAGCAGATGCTGCGGCGTCACGGTCGCGGCGACGCCCTCGCGCGCGGCGAGCACGAAATCCACGGCGGCCCGCGTCGTGATGTGCTCGAGCACCACCCGCAGCCCCGCTGTGCGCTCGATGAGCGGCGCCAGCACCCGCTCGATGAAGCGCGCCTCGCGCTCGAAGATATCGACCGCGGGGTCGGTCACCTCGCCGTGCACCTGGAGCACGACCCCGAGCGCGGCCATGCGCTCCAGCACCGCCGTGATGCGCTTGACGTCGGTCACTCCGCTCTCGGAGTGGGTGGTGGCGCCGGCCGGATAGAGCTTGAAGCCGAACACACAGCCGCTCGCCCTGGCGCGCTCCACCTCGGCGGCCGGCGTGCTATCGGTGAGATAGAGCGTCATCAGCGGCTCGAAGGCGACGCCCGCGGGCAATGCCTCGAGAATGCGCCGCCGGTAATCGAGCGCCTGCGCCGTCGTGGTAACGGGGGGCGTCAGGTTCGGCATGACGATGGCGCGCGCAAAGCGCGCCGCGGTGAACGGCAGCACCGCGCGCAGCGCCGCCTCGTCGCGCAGGTGCAGGTGCCAGTCGTCGGGCCGGCGGATGGTCAGCGCCGTCACGCGTGCCGCTCCGATGCGTCATGCCGCGCGGCGGACACCCTCGGGCTCACTTGCTTTACCTGCCGGCGCTAGCCATCATTACTTACTCATTCTATCGCGACGCGGCACAACACGCCTGCGACGAAGACCCGCGACCGCGCCGTCGGACTGGGCTTTGCTCCCGCCGAGCGCACCAGGCAGACCACATGACCGAACCGCCGAAGCTCGAAGACCTGGATCCTGTCGAAACGCGGGAGTGGCTCGAATCCATCGACTCGGTGCTGAAGACCCACGGCCCCGAGCGCGCGCACTATCTGCTCGAGCGGCTCATCGACTACACGCGCCGTAGCGGCGCCTACCTGCCGTTCAAGCCCAACACCGCCTACGTCAACAGCATCCCGAGCGGACGTGAGCCGGAGTACCCCGGCAACCGCGCGCTCGAGCGGCGCATCGAGGCCTACATCCGTTGGAACGCGCTCGCGATGGTGCTGCTCGCCAACCGCAAGTCCTCCGAGTACGGCGGGCACCTGGCGAGCTACGCCTCGTCGGCGACGCTCTACGAGGTCGGCTTCAATCACTTCTGGCGCGCGCCCTCCGAGCAGCACCCCGGCGACCTGGTGTTCTTCCAGGGACACTCCTCACCGGGCATCTACGCGCGCGCTTTTCTCGAGGGGCGTCTGACGGAGGAGCAGTTGCGCCACTTCCGCCAGGAAGCGGGCGGGCGCGGCCTCGGACTCTCGTCCTATCCGCACCCGTGGCTGATGCCGGATTTCTGGCAGTTCCCCACGGTGTCGATGGGCCTCGGGCCCATGATGGCGATGTTCCAGGCGCGCTTCACCCGTTACCTCGAGCACCGCGGACTCGTCAAACCCTCCGACCAGAAGGTCTGGGCGTTCCTCGGCGATGGCGAGATGGACGAGCCCGAATCGATGGGCGCGCTCACCATGCCGGTGCGTGAGGGCCTCGACAATCTCATCTTCGTCATCAACTGCAACCTGCAGCGCCTCGACGGCCCGGTGCGCGGCAACGGCAAGATCATCCAGGAGCTCGAGGCGGCCTTCCTCGGCGCCGGCTGGAACGTCATCAAGGTGCTATGGGGCTCGCGCTGGGATCCGCTGCTGGCGCGCGACTACAAGGGGATCCTGCGCCGCGTGATGGAGGAGACCGTCGACGGCGAATACCAGAACTTCAAGGCCAAGGGCGGCGCCTTCACCCGCGAGCATTTCTTCGGCAAGGATCCCGAGCTCAAGGCGATGGTCGCCAACATGTCGGACGAGGAGATCTGGCGGTTGAACCGCGGCGGGCACGATCCGCTCAAGGTATACGCCGCCTACGCCGGCGCGATCGCCAGCAAGGGCCAGCCGACGGTGATTCTCGCCAAGACCGTCAAAGGCTTCGGGCTGGGCAAGGGCGGCGAGGGGCAGATGATCGCCCACCAGCAGAAAAAAATGGGCGAAGAGGATCTGCGCGTGTTCCGCGACCGTTTCAACATCCCGGTTGCCGATGACGAGCTCGCGCAGCTGCCGTTCCGCAAGCCCGAGGAGACTTCCGAAGAGGCGGGCTACCTGCGCGAGAAACGCGCGGCGCTCGGCGGCTACCTGCCGCAGCGGCGCCACAACGCCCCGCCGCTGGTGATCCCGTTGCTCGAGGCGTTCTCGTCGCTCCTCGAGGGCACCGGCGAGCGCGAGATCTCCACGACGATGGCGTTCGTGCGCATCCTCACGACGCTACTCAAGGACAAGAACATCGGGCGCAACATCGTGCCGATCGTGCCCGATGAAGCGCGCACCTTCGGCATGGAGGGCCTCTTCCGCCAGATCGGCATCTATTCCTCGATCGGGCAGCTGTACACGCCGCAGGACGCCGAGACGCTGATGTCCTACCGCGAGGACAAAAAGGGGCAGATGCTCGAGGAAGGCATCAACGAGGCGGGGTCGCTGTGCTCGTGGATCGCCGCCGGCACCGCCTACAGCAATCACGGCATCAACATGGTGCCGTTCTATATCTTCTACTCGATGTTCGGCTTTCAGCGGGTCGGGGACTTCATCTGGGCGGCGGGCGACATCCAGGCGCGCGGGTTCCTGCTGGGCGCCACCGCCGGGCGCACCACGCTCGCGGGCGAGGGCCTGCAGCACCAGGACGGCCACAGCCAGCTGGTGGCGAGCACCGTTCCGAATTGCATCGCCTACGATCCGGCGTACGCCTACGAGCTCGCCGTCATCATTCACGACGGCCTGCGGCGCATGTACGCCGAGCAGGAGAGCATTTTCTACTACCTCACCGTGATGAACGAGAACTACGCGCAGCCGCCGATGCCCCCGGGAGTGGAGCGGGGCATCCTGAACGGTGCGTATCTTCTGCAGATCGGCGGCCGTGGCAAGGTGCGTGCGACGCTGCTCGGCTCCGGTACCATCCTGCGTGAGTGTCTGGCGGCCGCGAAGATTCTCGAGGACAACTACGGGATCCCCGCCGACGTGCTCTCGGTCACGAGCTTCAGCGAGTTGCGGCGCGAGGCGCTCGAGTGCGAGCGCTGGAACCTGCTGCATCCGGGCGAGGCGCCGCGCGTTCCCTACGTTCGCCAGCTGCTGAAGGATCGTGAAGGCCCGGTGGTCGCCGCCACTGACTATATGCGCACCGTGCCCGATCAGATCCGTCAGTGGGTCGCGGGGCGCTACGTGGTACTCGGCACCGACGGTTTCGGCCGCTCCGACTCGCGCGCGGCACTGCGCAGCCACTTCGAGGTGGATCGCAATTACATCGCGATCGCGGCCCTCAAGGCGCTGGCCGACGAGAAGCGCGTGGACGGCGCGACGGTGAGCGGAGCGATCAAGGCGCTCGGCGTCGACCCCGAACGGCCGGTGCCTTGGAAAGTCTGAAGGCTGCCCGCCGATGAGCGCGGTCCCGCTGGCGGAAGTGCGCGTGCCCGACATGGGCAACTTCAAGGACGTCGCCATCATCGACGTGCTGGTGAAGCCCGGTGAAAGTGTCGAGGTCGATACGCCCCTCGTCACGCTCGAGTCGGACAAGGCGACCATGGATGTTCCCTCGACAGCCGGAGGGATCATCGAGAAGGTCCACGTCGCGAAGGGCGGCACCGTTTCGACGGGCGACCTGATCGCCACCGTGCGCCCGGCCGCGGCCGGCGAGGCGGCGAACGCCAGTGCCCGGCCCGCGGCGGCAGCGCCGCCCCCGCCTGCTCCGCCACCCGCGGCCGCGCCTGCCACCACGCCGCCTGCGCCCGCAGAGGCCGCCGCGCCTGCAACAGCCGCCGCGCCTGCAACAGCCGCCGCGCTCGCGAGCGGTGAGCGGCCCGGCAAGCTCGTGCCCTTGTCGCAGCTCGGGACTCCGACCTCGTACCGTCCCGATCTGCCGGCCATCGACGAGCCCGGCTTCTCGCGCGCACACGCCGGTCCCTCGGTGCGCAAGTTCGCCCGCGAGCTCGGCGTCGATCTGGCCCGGGTCAAGGGCACGGGCTTCAAGGGCCGCCTCACGCACGAAGACGTCAAGGCGTTCGTGAAGCGTGCGCTGACTGCCCCGGCAAGTCCGGCGGCGGCGGCGCCCGCCCAGGGCGCGCGGCCGGCGCTGCCCGCCGTCCCGATCGTCGACTACTCACAGTACGGGCCCACCGAGACGCAGCCCCTGACGCGCATCCAGCGCCTCTCCGGGCCGCGCCTGCAGGCGAGCTGGGTCAACATCCCGCACGTCACGCAGTTCGACGAGGCCGATATCACCGAGCTCGAGGAGCTGCGCGGGAGCCTCAAGGACAAGGCGCAGGCGGCCGGCGTCAAGCTGACACCGCTCGCCTTCATCATGCGCGCCTGCGTCAAGACGCTGCAGGAGTTCCCGCGCTTTAACTCCGCGCTCGACGCCGAAGGCGCCAACCTCATCGTGCGCAAGTTCATTCACATGGGGTTTGCGGCCGACACGCCCACCGGGCTGGTGGTGCCGGTGGTGCGCGACGCGCACGGCAAGGACGTCTACGAGCTCGCGCGGCAGCTCGCGCAGCTCTCGGAGAAGGCGCGCTCCGGCAAGCTGCCGCCGCTCGACATGCAGGGCGGCTGCTTCACGATCTCAAGCCTGGGCGGCATCGGCGGCACCGCCTTCACTCCCATCATCAACGCGCCCGAGGTGGCGATCCTCGGGGTGTCCCGCTCCACCATGCGCCCGGTGTATCGCGGCAGCAGCTTCGTGCCGCGGCTCATGCTGCCCTTGTCGCTCTCGTACGATCATCGGGTGATTGACGGGGCGATGGCGGCGCGCTTCACCACCTACCTCGCCCAGACGCTGGCCGAGCCGCGCGCCCTGCTCGAGGCGGTGCTGTGAGCCGCGTCGAGCTGCGGGTTCCCGATCTCGGTAACTTCAGCGATGTAGAGATCGTCGACGTGCTGGTGAAGGCCGGCGACGTGGTCGCCGTCGACACGCCGCTCGTCACGCTCGAGACCGACAAGGCCTCGATGGACGTGCCCTCGACCGCCGCGGGTACGCTCACCGAGGTGCTGCTCAAGCGCGGCGACAAGGTGTCGAAAGGCTCGATCATCGCGCGCCTCGACACGGCGGCGGCCGCAGCTCAGCCGGCCGCCACGAGTGCGGCGGCGGTGGCGCCGCCAGCGGCCGCACCGGCTGCACGCGAGAGTGCACCGCCTGCGACGCCAGCAGCGCCCGCGGCTCGCATCGAGGCGGCGGGCGATACGGTGCGCATGCCCTCGCAGAAGGGTGGCCCGGCCGATCGCGCCGATGCTGACTACAACCGCTCCACGCAGCTGCTGGTGTTCGGCGCGGGGCCCGGTGGCTACACCGCGGCCTTCCGGGCCGCGGACTTGGGGCTCAAGGTCACACTCGTCGAGCGCTGGCCGGAGCTCGGTGGCGTGTGCCTCAATGTCGGCTGCATTCCCTCCAAGGCGCTGCTCCATGCCGCGAAGGTGATCGAGGACGCCGAGGAGATGAGCGAGCGCGGTATCGCGTTCGCAGCTCCCGAGATCAATCTGACGAAGCTGCGCGAGTGGAAGACCTCGGTAGTACGCAAGCTCACGAGCGGCCTGCGGGTCCTGGCACGGCAGCGCAAGGTGGAGGTGGTGCAGGGCAGCGGGCGCTTCGTCAGCCCGAACGTGCTCGAGGTCATGGGCACGAGCGGCTCGCAGCGTATCCGCTTCGAGCAATGCATCATCGCCGCGGGGTCCGAGCCCATCGGGCTCCCGGGCCTGCCGGCCGATCCGCGTATCCTCGACTCGAGCGACGCACTCGAGCTGCCGGAGTTCTCGGGCGACCTGCTGGTGGTCGGCGGCGGCATCATCGGCCTCGAGATGGCGTGCGTGTTCGATGCGCTCGGTACGCGGGTGAGCGTCGTCGAGCTCACCCCGCAGCTCATGCCCGGCTGCGACCCGGATCTGGTGCGGCCGCTCGAGCGGCGCATTCGCGCGCGTTATCAGCAGATTCTGCTCGGCACGAAGGTGTCGTCCGTCGAGGCGCAGCCGGCGGGGCTGCGCGTGAGCTTTGCCGGCGAGAAGGCGCCGGCACCGCAGATGTTCGAGCGCGTGCTGGTGGCGGTGGGACGCACGCCGAACGGCCATAGCGTCGGCGCCGAGCTAGCCGGGGTCAAGGTGTCCGAGCGCGGCTTCATCCCGGTGGACAAGCAGATGCGCACCAACGTGCCGCATATTTTTGCGATCGGCGACATCGCCGCGCCGCCGCTGCTGGCGCACAAGGCGATGCACGAGGGCAAAGTCGCCGCGGAAGTCGCCGCCGGTCACAAGCGCGCGTTCGATGCGCGCGTGATCCCTTCCGTCGCCTACACCGATCCGGAGATCGCCTGGGCGGGGCTCACCGAGACCGAGGCGAAGGAGAAGGGCGTCGCTTACGCCAAGGGCAACTTCCCGTGGGTGGCGAACGGCCGCTCGCTGTCGCTCGGCCGCGAGGAAGGCTTCACCAAGCTGCTGTTCGATCCGCAGACGCATCGCGTGCTCGGCGGCGGCATCGTCGGCACCAACGCGGGCGAGCTGATCAGCGAGGTCGCGCTCGCCGTGGAAACCGGCTGCGACGCCGCGGACATCGGCCTCACCATCCATCCGCACCCGACGCTGTCGGAGACCGTGGCCGGGGCAGCCGAGGCCTTCGAAGGGACGCTGACGGACCTTTATCTGCCGAAGAAGAAATAGACGGCGTCGACCATCCGCGCGGCGTTTCCGCGTGCTGCGGACCCCCGACCAGTCCCGCGGTCAGCGTTGCTATGTCCTTTTTGCGATAGTTAGGCACTTGCCTAACTATCGCCCAGTGGACCGTCACGGGGGTCCGCCCGCGCGGTCAGGCCGCGATCCCGGGGCGCTCACCGCGCAGTCGGGCGCACTCGCTTGGGGCGCACCCCCTTTGGGCGCTTCGCCGGCGGGCGCGTCTTGTGTCGGTACTCGCACAGATCGCGGATGATGCAGGTCGGACACTTGGGGGCGCGCGCCGTGCACACGTAGCGCCCGTGCAGGATCAGCCAGTGGTGCGCGTCCTTGCGAAACTCGGGCGGCGTGTTGGCGACGAGGGCGTCCTCGACTTCGCGCGGCGTCTTGCCCGCGGCGAGTCCGATGCGGTTGGCGACGCGGAATATGTGGGTGTCGACCGCGATCTCGGGCTGTCCGAACACCATGTTGAGAATGATGCTGGCGGTCTTGCGGCCGACGCCCGGCAGCGCCTCGAGCGCGGCGCGCTCGGCGGGAATCTGGCCGCCGTGCCGCTCGAGGATCTGCGTCGCGAGCGCCACCAGGTTGGCAGCCTTGGTGTTATAGAGACCGACGCTGCGGATGTAGGGCTTGACGCCCTCGACTCCGAGCGCCGCGATGGCTGCGGGCGTGTTGGCGATGGGGAACAGGTTGCGAGTCGCGGCGTTCACGCTCTTGTCGGTGGTGTGCGCCGAGAGCATCACGGCGACCAGCAGCTCGAAGGGCGAGGCGTGCTCGAGCTCGGTGGTGGGGGCAGGGTTTGCCGCCCGCAACCGTCGATAGAGAGCCGCGCGCGTGGCCGGATGCATGGCGGACCGCTAGCGCGCCGCCTGCTTGCGCGCCGCCACCAGCGTCGCGCGCTCCCCGGCGCGCAGCGCGAGGCGCAGGCCGTGGGCGTCGAAGCGCGCGCGGTTGTCGCCGGGCGCGGGTGCGGGTGCTGCCCCGGCGAGGCTCGCGCGCGGCACCATCGCGATGCAATCGACCGGGCAGGGCGCGACGCACAGCTCGCAGCCGGTACAGAGCGCGAGCACCACGGTGTGCATGTGCCGGTGCGCGCCCACGATCGCATCGACCGGACAGGGCGGGAGGCAACGGGCACAGCCGATGCAGACCTCTTCGTCGATCTGCGCCACCAGCGGCGGAACCTCGAGGCCGTTCGCGGGGTTGAGCGGGAGCGGCGCGCGCCCGAGCAGCGTCGCGAGCGTGCCGATGGTGGCGGCGCCTCCGGGCGGGCATTGATTGATCTCGGCGAGTCCGGCCGCGATCGCCTCGGCGTAGGGCTGGCAGCCGTTGTAGCCGCAGCGCGTGCACTGCGTCTGCGGCAGGAGGGCATCGATGTCGTGCGCGCTGACCAATGTTTCGCTCACCCGCAAGGCTCGGCCACCGTCTCAGGTGATCTTCATGCCGGGGGCCGCGCCGCTGTCGGGCGCGAGCAGGTAGAGGCCCGGCCCCGGGCCGCTCGCCGCCAGCACCATGCCTTCGGACACGCCGAACTTCATCTTGCGCGGCGCCAGGTTGGCGACCATCACGGTCAGCCGGCCCTCGAGCGCGGCCGGATCGTAGGCTGACTTGATTCCCGCGAACACGGTGCGTGTTTCCTCACCCAGATCGAGCGTGAGCTTCAGGAGCTTGTCGGCGCCCGCGACCGCCTCGGCACGCACGATCCGCGCTACCCGCAGATCGATCCTGCGGAACTCGTCGATGGAGATGCTGGCCGGTCCGGCAAGCCCGGGCGGCGCCGCGGTCGCGGACGTTGCGGCGGTCGCGGCCCCCGCTGGCGCCGCGAGTGCGCCCGCGCCGGCCGTGGCCGTGTCGCTCTCGAACAGCGCCTCGAGTTGCCGCGGCTCGACGCGCGTCATGAGGTGCTCGTATGGGTTGACGCGCTCGGGCAGCACTGCGGCGTCGCTCCAGCGGAACGCCCGGTCGAGGCCGAACAGCTGCTGCGCGACGCGCGCCGCCACCGCGGGCAGCACCGGCGCGAGCAGCACGGTGAGGAGCTTGAAACCGGCCAGCGCGCGCGAGCACACGTCCTGCAGCTCCGCGGCGCGCTGCGGATCGCGCGCCAGCACCCACGGCTGGCGCGCGTCGAATTCCTGATTGATGTGATCGGCTACGCTCATGATGTCGCGCATCGCCTTGCCGAACTCACGGCTCTCGTAGCTCTCGTGAACCAGCGCGGCGTGCGCCGCCGCCTGCGCGGTGAGCTGCCCGGTGTCGCCGCTGTAGCGCAGCGCTCCGCCGAAATGCCGGGTGAGGAAGTTCGCGGCGCGGCTCGCGATATTGACGTACTTGCCGATCAGGTCGCTGTTGACGCGCGCCAGGAAGTCATCGGGATTGAAGTCGAGGTCCTCGACGCTGGCGTTGAGCTTGGCGGCGATGTAGTAGCGCAGCCACTCGGCGTTCATGCCGACGTCGAGATAGCGCAACGGGCTGATGCCCGTGCCGCGCGACTTCGACATCTTCTCGCCAGATACGGTGATGAAGCCGTGCACGTACACGTGGCTCGGCACCTTGTACGGCGGGCCCGCAAAGCGCAGCATCGCCGGCCAAAACAGCGTGTGGAAGTAGATGATGTCCTTGCCGATGAAGTGGATCTGTTCGGTGTCGGGGGCGGCGAGGAACTCCTCGAAGCCGCGCGGCTCGCCGTTGGCGCGCGCCTTGCCGCTGGTGAAGTAGCTCTGCAGCGCGGCGAGATAGCCGATCGGCGCATCGAGCCACACGTAGAAGTATTTCCCCGGCGCATCCGGGATCGGGATGCCGAAGTAGGGGGCATCGCGGGAGATGTCCCAGTCACCGAGCGCCCGGTCGCCGCGCCCGGAGAGCCACTCGCGCGCCTTGTTGGCGACCTGCGGCTGCAGCCGCCCGGGCGCATCCAGCCACGACTCGAGGAACGCGACGCACTTCGGGTCCGACAGCCGGAAGAAGAAGTGCTCCGAGCGCTTAAGCACGGGCTGCGCGCCCGAGAGCGCCGAATAGGGGTTGATGAGATCGGTGGGCGCATAGACCGTGCCGCACACTTCGCAGGCGTCTCCGAACTGATCGCGCGAGTGGCAGTTGGGGCACTCGCCCTTGATGTATCGGTCGGGCAGAAACATGCCCTTGACCGGGTCGTAGAACTGCTCGACGTCCTTCTTATATATGAGGCCGGCGCTCTTCAGGCGCGCGTACACGTCCTGCGACAGGCGGGTGTTCTCCGGGGAGTCGGTCGAGTGCCAGTGATCGAAGCTCAGGTGAAAGCCGCTGAGATAGCGTGGCCGCCCGGCGGCGATGCGCGCCACGAGTTGCTGCGGCGTCACGCCCTCGGCTTCCGCCTTGAGCATGATTGGCGCGCCGTGCGCGTCGTCGGCACCGACGAAGTGCAGCTGATGTCCCAGCATGCGCTGGAAACGCACCCAGATGTCCGCCTGGATGTACTCCATGATGTGCCCGATGTGGAACGGGCCGTTGGCGTAGGGCAGCGCCGTGGTGACGAAGATGCGGCGGGTCATCCGCCTAGTTTACCGTCCCGGCGGGCGGTGCGCCGGGGGTGTCAGCCGGCTTCGCGGAATTCCTCGAACCTCGCCTTGTTGATCGCCTTCTTGTAGGCCTCTTTGCCGGCGATCTGCCGCGAGTCGAGCAGCTGTTGGATCGCCGCGTCCATGGTACGCATGCCGAACTGGCCGCCGGTCTGCATGGCGTTATCGAGCTGGTCGAGCTTGCCCTGGCGGATGAGGTTGGCGGCCGCGGGCGTGTTGACCAGGATCTCGAGCGCCGCCACCCGGCCCTGCTTGTCGGCGCGCTGCAGCAGCTGCTGCGACACCACCCCGCGCAGCGAGGTGGACAGCATGGTGCGTACGTGCGACTGCTTGTCGGAGGGAAATACGTTGACCATGCGGTCGACGGTGGCGGCCGCGCCGTTGGTGTGCAGCGTGCCCATCACCAGAATGCCCATCTCGGCGGCGGTGACCGCGATGCTCATGGTCTCGAGATCGCGCAACTCGCCCACCAGCACCACGTCCGGGTCTTCACGCAGGGCGGAGTGGACCGCGGCGGCGAAGCTCGGGCTGTGCACGCCGATCTCGCGCTGGCTGATGAGACACTGCTTGCGCTCGTGCACGAACTCGATCGGGTCCTCCACGGTGAGGATGTGGCCCTTCACGCGGCGGTTGATGTCGTCGATCATCGCCGCGAGGGTGGTGGACTTGCCCGAGCCGGTCTTGCCGGTCACGAGGATCAGGCCGCTGTTGGCGCGGCACAGCTGCCGCACCGCGTCCGGGAGCTTGAGCTCATCGAGCGTGAGTGCCTTGGAGGGAATCGCCCGGAACACCGCCCCCATGCCGTTCAGCTGCCGCATGATGTTGACGCGAAAGCGTCCTCGCCCCTCGAGCGAGTAGGCGAAGTCGGCGCCGTCTTTCCTCTCGAAGCGGTCGACGGCGGTCTTCGGCATCACCTCGTAGAGCGTCGTCTTGACGAACTCGGCGTTCAGCTTGTCCGGCCGCAGCGGCATCAGATCGCCGTATACGCGGACGCGCGGCGGGTCGCCCGCGATGAAGTGCAGGTCCGAGCCGCGCTTCTCGAGGATCTCGATCAGGAGTGGGTCGATCTGCGCCACGGCGGCGTTGCCTCAGGCCGCGGAGTCGGACGCCGGGGCGGCCGCCGGCGGGGCGCCGTCCATCTTCGGCAGCATGGTCGTATCGGTGACGAACTTCTGGAAGTTGCGCTTCTCGCTCGCGTAGTTGTAGGCGTCGTCGGGATCGACGGTGCGCGCGTTGATGGCCGCGAGCAGCGCCTGATCGAGCAGCTGCATGCCGAGATCACGGCCCATCTGCAGCTGGGTCGGGATCTGGTGGGTCTGCTCGCTCTGGATGAGCTTGGCGATCGCCTTGGTCATCATGAGTATCTCGCACACCGCCCGCCGCCCGTGCCCGTCGGCGGTCTTCACCAGCACCTGGGTGACGACCGCGAGCAGGCTCTGCGCGAGAAAGCTCTTGGTCTGCTCGCGCTCCTCGACCGGCAGCGCATCGATGATGCGGTCGATGCTCTTGACCGCGCCGGTCGTGTGCAGCGTCCCGAGCACCAGGTGCCCGGTCTCGGCCGCGGTCATCGCCATCGAGATAGTCTCGGCGTCGCGCAACTCACCCACCAGGATCACGTCCGGGTCTTCGCGCATGGCCGCGCGCACCCCTTCCGCGAAGCTTGGGATGTGCGTGCCGAGCTCGCGCTGGATGACCTGGCTCATCTTGCTCGCGTGCACGAACTCGATCGGATCCTCGAGGCTGATGATGTTGAGTTTGCGGGTGGCGTTCAGGTGGTTGATCATCGCGGCCAGCGTGGTCGACTTGCCGGTGCCGGTCGAGCCGGTCACGAGAACCATGCCCTGATGGAAGTCGCACAGCTGGGTGACGATCGGCGGGAGACTGAGACTCTCGAGGGTCGGCACTGTCGAGGGAATGGTGCGGAAGGTGGCGCCGACCCCGGTGTCCTTGCGATAGACGTTGACGCGGAAGCGGCCACCTTCCCCCGACACGTACGAGAAGTCGAGGTCATTGCCCTTGGCGAAGTGCTCGTTCTGCGAGGTGGTGAGGATCTCGCCGATGTAGCCCTCGAGCTCCCCGGGGCGCAGGTCGCGGAACTTGATCGGCAGCAGGTCGCCGTGCATGCGCAGCATCGGCGGCACTCCGACCGCCAGGTGCACATCCGAGCACCCTTGCTGCGTGCCGAGCTTCAGGAACGCATCTATACGCGCCAAGCGACCACTCCGGCCAAAAGACTGCTGATCCTGTTTAGCCCGGCGGCGGTTGCAGGATCAACAGCTTGAAGCCGGAAATTTGACGTAACGCACGAACTTTGGCAAGGCGCATGGCCGGAACCGCGCCGCGCACGGCGTGAGCGCCACAGTGTGCGCTGGTTAACGGAAACGCTCGAGGGCGACGCGCAGCTCGTCCATGGTCTGGAAGCGCTTGTTCTTGTCGACCGCCATGCTCTTCATCACCAGCTCCGAGAGGCCGGGCGGCAGCTTGGGATTGAGGTCCTGCGGGACGCGCGCCTTGCCCTGCACGTGCTGGTACATGACCGACATGTGATCGCCGCGCGAGTAGGGTGGCACGCCGGTCACCATCTCGTAGAGCATCACGCCGAGCGCGTAGATATCTGCGCGCTCGTCGACCTTCTTGCCGAGGATCTGCTCCGGAGCCATGTACTTCGGGGAACCGATGACGTAGCCGGTCTTGGTGAGCTGCGTATCGCCCTCGCGCTGCGCCGCCGCGACCCCGAAGTCCACGATCTTGAGGAGCCCCTCCTGGTTGATGAGCACATTGGCGGGTTTAAGGTCGCGATGCACGATGCCCTGCTGATGCGCCACCGCCATGCCGGTACAGATGTCCATGCTGAACTGCACGGCGCGCTTGAGCTCGACCGGCTTTTCGTTCACCACCTCGCTGCCAAGCGTGTGCGAGGGGAAGTACTCCATCGAGATGGCGTATAGCCCCTGGATGTAGAGGAAGTCGTAGATGCGGATGACGTTCTTGTGGGTGATCTTGCGCGAGTAGCGCAGCTCGTGGACGAAGCGCTTCATCACTTCCTCGTCCTGCGAGACGTTCGGGTTGAGGAACTTGAGGATCAAGCGCTCATCGACCACCGTGTCTTCCATCAGCAGCACGGTGCCGAAGGCGCCGCGGCCGATCCGGTCGATGTACTTGTAGCGGCCCTCGATGATCTCGCCCGGCTTGAGCGTCTGGATGTCGAGCCGCGCGGCTGCCTCGGCCTGCTTCTGGGCCTGGGCGAGCGCCTGGTCGGAGATCAGCACCGTCTTGGCGGCCTCGGAAACCGTCGGCTGCGGCGCGCGCGGCTGCGCCTGCCCTGGCATGGTCGGCGGGAGCGCCGCGGCAGTGGCCGCAGCCGGCGCCAGCGTGGCGATGCCGGCCAGACGGTTGTCGAGCTCGGAGACCGCCGCCGCCGCCAGGCGTGAGATCGTCTGGTCCTGCGAGGAGGCCTGCGCCTGCAGCTGCGCGCGCACCTGCTCGGCGCGGCTCTCGTCCGCCACTTTGGAGAGCGCCTGCATCGCCTCGATACGAATCTCGCGCTCGGGACGGGCCACCAGCGGCAGCAGCGTGTCGACCAGCTTGCTGTCGCCGAGCTTGCCGAGCGCGCGCACCACGATCGGCAGCGCCTTGCCATGCGCGCCGGTATGCAGCATCTCCACGAGGCGCGGGACGGCGCGCTTGCTGCCGATCTCGGCGAGCGCGTCCACGGCGCGCTCGCTCACCCACCAGTCGCTGTCGCGTGTGGCCTGGATGAGCGAGTCGACCGCGCGCTCGTCCTTGGTCTGGTTGAGAATCTCGATGGCGGCGCGGCGGATGTCTTCGTCCTTGTCGCGCACCAGCTGCAGCACGGCGTCGATCACCCGCGGGCCGCCGATCTTGCCGAGCGCGTCCGCCGCGCGGCTGCGCACCCACCAGTCACTGTCCTTGAGCGCTTCGAGCAGGTACTTGACCGATTTGGCGTCGCCCACCTCGTTCAGCACCTCGACGGCGGCGCGCCGGGCGTTCTCGTTCTCGTCCTTGAGCACCTCGATCAGATAGCGGATCGTCTCGGGATGGTTGGCCTTGATGACGACGTCGACGGCCTTGTTGAGCACGTCGATTTCCGGGTCGCGCAGCAGCGCGCACACTCGCTCGACGTCGATCGGTCCATCCATGCGCTGCATCGCCGACAGGCTCGCTCCGCGGATCAGCTTGTTGGGGTCCTTGAGCAGCCCCTGCAGCGCGCTCTGCACCTCCGGAGTGTTGAAGCGCCCGAGGGTGTTGATGATGTGCACGCGCGCGATCGGGTCCTTGCCCTGCACCCGGCCGATGAGCTCGGGGAGCGAGCTCTTGTCGGCGATCTCGCCGATGATGCGGAACAGCGCCGCCTTCTCGTTCGGCTCCTGGACGTAGGCCGCGGTGAGGAGCTCGCGCACCGTGAAGCGCGCCTTCTGCGCCGTGATCACCTCGAGCAGTGCCGACTTGGAGAGCCCCTGGGTATTGAGCGCATCGAGCAGCAGGTGCGCGGGATAATTGCGGTTGCTGGTGAGTGCCCAGGAGATTCCCGAGATGACGCGCGGACTGCCTTCGATCAGCCCGCGCATGTACTGCGGGAAGGTCTTCTGATTGACAAGGGCGGCGAGCACGTCGACCAGGGCCATGGTCGCACCCTTGTCGGCGTCGGGGAGCGCGGCGAAGATCGACTCGATAGCGCCGGGGCCGACCTGCTTCAACCCGGCCACCGCTTTCTGCGTGGCGGGGCTCGACACGTCGGTCGAGGTGCGGATCTCGTGGATCAGCCGATCGGCGCGCAGGTTGGTGAAAAAGCTCATGCGGCGGTTCCGCCCGGCAGCACCACCCCCGGGCAAGAGAACGCCCGTGCGGCCTGGCGGCCGCGGGTCGGTCCTTGGTGGGGCGCGGATGTAATCAAGGGTGCTTGAGCGACGGCTCGCGGCAATTATGCCACAGCCCCAGGTTCTGGCCGGGCAGGGCCCTCCGCGGCACGCGCCGCCCCGCCGGTCCGATGCGCTGCGCTCGTGCAACCTCTACAATTCATGACTGGACCTGCCGGACCCTTTCAACATGACCCCCGAGCCCCCTGTGACCGCCGTGCGCGCCGCGCTCGACGCCTACATCGATCCGTACCTCGGCGAGACGTTCGGCGCCGCGCAGGCGGTGCGCGGGGTGAGCGCCGACGGTGCAGGTTACACCGCGCAGATCGTCCTGGGTTATCCCGTCGGCGGCTATCGGGGCGAGCTCGAGGCCGCCCTCGCCGGGGCGCTCGCCGCCGCGGGAATCCGCGCGCCGCTCAGCATCGAGCTCGCGTCCGAGATCCGCACGCACGCCGTGCAGCGCGGACTCAAGCCCCTCGGCGAGATCAGGAACATCGTGGCGGTGGCCTCCGGCAAGGGGGGCGTCGGCAAGTCCACGGTGGCGGTGAATCTGGCGCTCGCCTGGGCGGTCCAGGGCGCACGGGTCGGAATACTGGATGCCGACATTTACGGACCGAGCCAGCCGTTGATGCTCGGGCTCGCGAAGGAACGGCCGGTGTCGGCCGATGGCAAGCACTTGAAGCCCCTGACCGCCCACGGCGTGAGCGCCATGTCGATCGGGTTCCTGGTGGATGCCGAGCAGCCGATGGTCTGGCGCGGGCCGATGGTGACCCAGGCGCTCACCCAGCTGCTCGGCGAAACGCAATGGGGCGCGCTCGACTACCTCGTCGTCGACATGCCGCCCGGCACCGGCGATATCCAGCTGACGCTGGCGCAGCGCGTGCCGGTCGCCGGGGCGGTGATCGTGACCACGCCCCAGGACATCGCGCTCGCCGATGCGCGCAAGGGGCTCAAGATGTTCGAGAAGGTCGCCGTCCCGGTGCTCGGGGTGGTCGAGAACATGAGCGTGCACGTCTGCGCGAGCTGTGGGCACACCGAGCACATCTTCGGAGCCGGCGGCGGCTTGTCGCTGGCGCAGCAGTACGGGGTGAAGCTGCTCGGCGAGCTGCCGCTCGATGCGCACATCCGCGAGGAGGCCGACGGTGGGCGCCCGACCGTGATCGCCGCCCCCGACTCGCCGCGCGCGCGCTGCTACCTCGAGATGGCGCGCCGCACCGCCGGCGCGCTCGCGGCGCGCGCGCGCGACCGCAGCAGCCTGTTCCCCAAGATCGTCATCGAAGAAACCTGAATTCCGGAGCTCATGAGCATCAAGTCCGACAACTGGATCCGCCGCATGGCGCGCGAGCAGCGCATGATCGAGCCCTTCGAGCCCGAGCAGGTGCGCTCCGCCAACGGCCAGAAGATCGTCTCCTACGGCACCTCGAGCTACGGCTACGATGTGCGCTGCGCGAATGAGTTCAAGATCTTCACCAATATCAACTCGACCATCGTCGACCCGAAGAATTTCGACGAGAAGAGTTTTGTCGATTTCAGCGGCGACGTGTGCATCATCCCGCCGAACTCGTTCGCGCTGGCGCGCACGGTGGAGTATTTCCGCATACCGCGCAGCGTACTGGTCGTGACTCTCGGAAAAAGCACATACGCGCGCTGCGGTTGCATCGTCAACGTAACGCCTCTGGAGCCCGAGTGGGAGGGCCACGTCACCCTCGAGTTTTCCAACACGACGCCGCTGCCCGCGAAGATCTACGCCAACGAGGGCGTGGCGCAGATGCTGTTCTTCGAGTCCGACGAGGTGTGCGCGACTTCCTACAAGGACCGCGGCGGCAAGTACCAGGGGCAGCGGGGCGTCACTCTGCCGAAGACCTGAGGGGCGCGCTCATCGCCTCACTGGCGCACGAGGCTCTGGATCTCCATGGTCCACTGCACGTCGTCGCCCTTGGTCTGCTCGACCTTGAGCGGGATGTAGCCGCGGTCCGGCGCGCACCAGAAGCGCGTGATGCGCGGGGAGTTGGCCTTCTGTGCGCGGTACACGACGGTCGGGACCGCTCCCAGGGGCGTGTGCAGCGTGGCTTCGCCGTCGCGCGCGAACTGGTACTCGCGCGTGACGCTCCTGTCGATCATCAGGAAGCGGCTCGGGGTGCGGCCTGCCAGCAGCTCCACCATCAGGGCGAGCTGCACCGAGGCATCGTCCTGCACCTCGTGCGTCAGCGGCAGATCGACCGGCGCGCCCTCGTAGGTGCCGGTGACCCGATGCGTCTGCCAGTCGTAGGTGAGATCGGTGGCCCTGGCGCGCTCGCCGCCGCTGGACTGGTAGCTCTGCGGCTGCACGCCCTCGGCGCCTACGCGCACGACGCTCACCTGCCGCGGCGGAAAGACTCCGGAGGCGAGGCGGCCAATGCCGCGCGGCGTGCTGCGCGAGCTGTAGGTCCAGCTGTCGCCGGAGTGCTCGAGCTTCAGCTCCGAGAACGCGACCGTCATTCCCTGCCAGATGCCCTTGTAGGTGGCCTGGTAGGGCCTGAGCTCGTCAGCATCAGCCGCGCTCACAGCCGCGCTCACCGCCAACGCGCACGCCAGCAGCAACGCGGACAGCGGCCGCTGCGGCTTACCCGCGCGTCGCGCCATCGAAATCCTCCACCAGCGGCGCCGTCAGCCGCCGTCCGTCGAGCCACGCGGCGGCGTCGCGCCACGCAAGGCGTCCGTCGGCGAACCAGCCAAGGACGCGGGGATAAATCACGTGCTCGGTGGCGAGCACCCGCGCCGCGAGCGTTGCCTCGGTATCGCCGGGCTCGACCGCGAGGCGCGACTGCAGCACGACCGGGCCGGCGTCGAGCTCCGGTGTCACGAAATGAACGCTCGCGCCGTGGACGGCATCGCCCGCCGCCAGCACGCGGCGATGGGTTTGCAGCCCGCGGTACTTCGGCAGGAGCGAGGGGTGGATGTTGAACATGCGCCCGAGGTAGCGTCCCACGAAGCCGGGAGACAGTACGCGCATGAAACCGGCGAGCGCCAGCGCGTCCGGACGGTGCCGCTCGAGTGCCGCGCCGAGTGCCGCCTCGAACCCGGACCTTTCATCCCCGTGCGCCAGCGTGGCGGTCGCGAGGCCGAGCTCGCGCGCCGCCTCGAGCCCGGGGGCGTCGTGCCGGTCGGCGACCACGACCGCGACGCGCGCCGCGATCGCACCGCTCCGGCAGGCGTGCGCCAGCGCAATCATGTTGGAGCCGCGCCCGGAGATCAGTATGGCGAGCTCGAGCGGTGTGGCGGCGCTCATTCCCGGATGTGCACGCCACGCCCGCCGTTGCGCACCTCGCCGATGACCCGGGCGATCTCGCCGTGCGCGCTGAGGAGCTCGACCGCGGCCGCGGCGCGCTCGGCCGGCACGATGACCACCATGCCGATGCCGCAGTTGAAGGTGCGATACATCTCGGCCGCCGCGATGCTGCCGGCGCGCTGCAGCCAGTCGAACACCGGATCGCGGTGCCAGCGGTTGCGCTCGAGCACCGCCTCGAGGCCCGCGGGCAGTACCCGCGGGATGTTGTCGGTGAGGCCGCCGCCGGTGATGTGCGCGAGCGCGTGCACCGGCAGCGCACGCAGCAGCGCGAGCAGCGGCTTCACGTAGATGCGCGTCGGCGCGAGCAGCCGCTCGAACAGCGTGCGGCCCTCGAGCATCGTGGCGGGTGTGGCGCCGGCCGCCGCCAGGAGCTTACGGATCAGCGAGTAGCCGTTGGAATGCGGCCCGGAGGAGGCGAGGCCGATGACGGCGTCGCCGGCTGCGGTGCGCGTGCCGTCGATGATGGCGTCCTTCTCCACCACGCCGACGCAGAACCCGGCGAGGTCGTAGTCTTCGCCCTGATACATGCCGGGCATCTCCGCGGTCTCGCCGCCCACCAGCGCCGCGCCCGCATGCACGCACCCCTCGACGATGCCGCGCACTACCGCCTCGGCGACCGCGACGCGCAGCTTGCCGGTGGCGTAGTAGTCGAGGAAGAACAGCGGCTCGGCACCTTGCACCACCACGTCGTTGGCGCACATCGCCACCAAATCGATGCCGATGGTGTCGTGCCGCCCGGTGTCGATGGCGAGGCGCAGTTTGGTGCCGACGCCGTCGGTCCCCGAGACCAGCACCGGATGGCGGTAGCCCGCCGGCAGCTCCACCAGGGCGCCGAATCCGCCGATCCCGGCGAGCACTTCGGGGCGCTGCGCGCGCGCGACCAGCGGCTTGATGCGCTCGACCAGCTCGTCGCCGGCGTCGATGTCGACACCCGCGTCACGATAGCTAATGCCAGGACGCTCGTTCATAAGGTATATGCGGGCGGGCCGGCGCCGTCGGGTCAGCGGCGCGTGTGGTATTGTACATAGCGTCCAACGCCCGCGTGTGCGATCCGGACGATGTCGCGACCGTACCCAAGATCAACTGCCGTAAACCGGCGCGTGCGTGGAGCTCTCACGGGCCTCATCGTGCTGTGCGCAGCGCTGCCGCTCTCCTCGTGGGCGCTGCGGCCGGTGCGCGTCTATGAGGTCGATCTCGAGGAGCGGTCCGCCGCCGCGGTGCAGAACGCCATGCGCCAGGCGCTGGTGCGCGCCACCGGGCGCCGCGAGTCCGCCGACGATCCGGCGCTCGCCAGCGTGGTCGCCGATGCCGCCCGTTACGTAAAGAGCTACGCCTCCGGTCCGCGCGGCGAGCCGCAGGTGGTGTTCGACGCCACCGCGGTCGGGCATGCCATCGACGTCGCCGGCCGCAGCGCCTGGGACCGCGAGCGGCCCTTCACACTGGTGGTGCTGTATCCGCCGCCCGGACGCGCCGACGCCGACGCGGCGCGCGGCGAGCTCGAGCACACCGCCACCGAGCGCGGGCTGCCGATCAGCGTGATCCCGCTGCCGGTGGTCGACGGCGCCGGCAGCGCGCTCGGGAGCGAGGCGCTATTGCAATCGGCGCAGCGCTACGGCGGTGACCAGGTGCTGCTGGGGCGCGCCGACGTGGCGCTCGCCCCGGGGCAGCTGCAATGGACGCTCTACACGCGCGCCGAGGCGCTGAGCTGGACCGGCCCCCTGAGCGCTGGCATCGATCACACGGTCGATCTGCTGGCTCCGCCGCCCGGCGCAACCTCCGGGCAGGGCGAGGCCGCCACCCGCGTGCGCATCGAGGGCGTCGCGGGCTTGAGCGATTACGCGACGGTCGAGCGGCTGCTGCAAAGCATTCCCGGCGTGCGCCGCGCCGACGTCGCGGAGGTCGACGCGGGCAGCGTCACCTTCGAGGTCGACATGCGCGGGGGCGCCGCTGCCCTCGAGCACGAGCTGACGGCCGCGACGCGTATGGCGCGCGTCGGGGCCGGCTCCACGCCGCTCGTGTACCGTTACCAGCCGCAGGGTTGAACGCCCGCTTACGTCCGCGTCGCTCCATCGTGCGCCACCTCCCCAACCTCATCTGCCTGATCCGCATCGCGCTGATCTGGCCGATCGCCACCGCGCTGCAGGCCGGCGAGTTGCGCACGGCGCTCGCGTTGTTCGTGGCGGCGGCGGTCTCCGATGGCCTCGACGGCTACCTCGCCAAGCGCTTCAACTGGACGAGCGAGCTCGGCAAGGTCCTCGACCCGCTGGCCGATAAGCTGCTGCTGGTGACCGTGTTCGTCGAGTCGGCGTGGCTCGAGCTGATTCCCTGGTGGCTGACCGCCGCCGTGGTGGCGCGCGATGTCATGATCGGGCTCGGCGCGCTCATCTTCCGGCTGTGGTTCGGCCCGTTGCGCGGCCGTCCGACCATCCTCAGCAAGATCAACACGGCGCTGCAGCTGGTGTACGTGATGCTGGTCATGCTCAATGCCGCCGCCGGCGTGCCGCCGCGCGAAATGCTGGACGCCGCCGCGGCGCTCACACTCGCCACCACCGTACTGTCGGGGCTGCAATACGTCGCCAGCTTCACGCGGCGCGCGTGGACGCCGGCGCGGTCCTCCTGAGCATGCAACAGCTGCCGCTCGGCGTGCGGCTCCCGGACCGCGCGGTGTTCGAGAGCTTTTTACCGGGGCGCAACGCCGAGGCGCTCACGCACGCGCGCGCCCTCGCGCACGGCGAGGCGCGTGGCCCGACCTGGCTCAGCGGCCCGGGCGGCGCCGGCAAGACACACCTGCTGCAGGCGATCTGCGCGGCTAGCGGCGAGCGCGAGCGCGCGGGCTACGTGCCGCTCGCCCAGGTCGCGCACCTCGGCGTCGGGGTGCTGGACGGACTCGCACAGCTTCAGTGCCTGTGTCTCGATGACCTCGAGCGGGTTGTCGGGGAGCTCGCGTGGGAGCGCGGGTTATTCGGCCTGCTGCGCGAGACCGAGGACGCGGGCGGCGCGCTGGTGGTCGCCGCGCGCTCGCCGCCCGCGTTGCTACCCTGGGCGCTGCCGGACCTGGGATCGCGCTTCACGGCGGGTGCGGTGTTTGCGCTGCGCGCGCTCGATGAGGCCGAGCAACACTCGGCCCTGCAGCTGCGGGCGCGGTTGCGCGGGCTGGAGCTTCCCGACGAGACCTGGCAGTGGCTGCGGCGCCGCTATCCGCGCGACATGCGCCGCCTGTACGAGCTGCTCGACACGCTCGACGAGGCGGCACTCGCCGCGCAGCGCCGTCTCACCGTGCCGTTCATTCGCGACGTGCTGCGCTCGGCGCCGCGGCCGCGGAACTGAGCAGCACGGCGAGCTGGGCGACTCTGCGCCCCAACACCTGGGCGAGCGACTGCTCCTCGGCGGTGAGCAACGGCGCCGGCTCGGAGCGGCCGACGTGGGAGGCGCCGTAGGGGGTTCCGCCGCTCGCGGTCTCACTGAGCGCACGCTCGGTATAAGGCAGACCGACGAGATACATGCCGTGATGCAGCAGCGGCAGCATCATCGATAACAGGGTGGTCTCCTGGCCGCCGTGCATGGTCTGCGTCGAGGTGAACACGCCCGCGGGCTTGCCGGCCAGCACTCCGGTGAGCCACAGACTCGAGGTGCCGTCGAGAAAATGCTTGAGCGGCGCCGCCATGTTGCCGAAGCGCGTCGGGCTTCCGAGCACGAGCCCCGCCGTCTCGCGCAGATCGTCGAGGGTGGCGTAGGGTGGCCCGCTCGCGGGCACCGGGCGCGGCGGGGCGTCGCTCGTGGCGGCGACCGCCGGTACGGTGCGCAGCCGCGCACTCGCTCCCGGCACCGATTCGATGCCACGGCAGACCTGGCGGGCGAGCTCGGCGGTGGCTCCGCCACGGGAGTAGTAGAGAACGAGGATCTCTGACATGTTGGAACGCGTCTTTCGTGGGCGATTGCGCCGAGCTCAAGTAATATTGTGAGTTCTGCCGTGGGGGACGCAAGCTGGGCGTGATCTGCAAGAGGTGCGTGGTGGGCGGGCGCGTCCAGGGCGTGTTCTATCGTGCCACCGCTGCGCGGCGCGCGCAGGAGCTCGGTATCCGCGGCCATGCCCGCAACCTGCCGGATGGCCGGGTGGAAGTGCTGGCATGCGGCGAAGGCGCGGCCGTGCAGGCATTCGTCAGCTGGCTGTGGATCGGCTCCTCCGCCTGTAAGGTGACCTCGGTCGAGGCGAACGACGCGCCGGTGGATGCGTCGCTCCCGGCCGGGTTCCACGGCACTTGAAAGAGGCTGCGATGCTCAAGCGCGGACTGCTGCTGCTGGCTGTGCTCGCCTACCTCGCGGGTCTCGCGCCGCTTGCGCGCGCCCAGCCCGCGCCCGCCGCGGAGCCTGCGCCTACCTCGCCGGCCGCGGCACCGGCTGCACCGACGCCTCCAGCGCCGACACCGCCAGCAACCCCGCCGGCCGTCACTCAGCCGACCGCTGAGTCGCCGGCGTCGACACCGCCCGCGGCGCCGCAGCCTGCCGCCGCACTACCCGCGCCTGCCGCCGCACCACCCGCGCCTGTAGCCGCAGCTGCGGCTGCGCCTGGGGCGCAAGCGGCCGCGGAGACGCTGGTGCCCGCCCAGCCGGCGCCGCCGCCCAAGCTCGGGTTCTTTCGCCGACGCCCCAAGGGGCAGGCGTGGGTTGCCGCCGCCAATCCGCTGGCGGTCGATGCGGGGCTGGAGATTCTCGCCAAGGGCGGCAATGCCGTCGATGCCGCCGTCGCGGTGCAGACCATGCTCGGGCTGGTCGAGCCGCAGAGCTCAGGGATAGCCGGTGGCGCCTTCCTCATGTACTACGACGCGCGCAGCCGCGAGGTGAGCGCGCTCGATGGGCGCGAGAAAGCGCCGGCGGCCGCGCCCCCCAACATGTTCCTCGATGAGCGCGGGAAACCCCTGCCGTTCCTCGAAGCGGTGCGCAGCGGGCGGTCCACCGGCGTGCCGGGCGCGATCGCCATGTTGTACGCGGCGCACGCGAGATTCGGCTCACTGCGCTGGCAGGAGCTGTTTGAGCCGGCGATCCGCGCCGCCTCGCAGGGCTTTCGCGTGCCGCAGCGGCTCGCCATGTTTCTCGGGGAAGGCTCGCCCTTTCCCCCGACCAACGAGATTCGCAAGCTGTTCTCGCGGCCCGACGGCGAGTCCCTCGAGGTGGACGACCTGTTTCGCAATCCCGAGTACGCGAAGACACTCGAGCGCATCGCACACGATGGAGCGCGCGCTTTCTACACGGGCCCGATCGCACGCGCCATCGTGAATCAGACGCACGAGGAGTCGTTGCCGGGGACCATGACGCTCCAGGACCTCGCCAGCTATCGACCCGAGTGGGATCAGCCGCTGTGTCGCCCGTACCGGCACTACTCGGTATGCGCACCACCACCGCCCGCGGGCGGAGTGTCGCTGCTCGAGCTCCTCGGCATGCTCGAGAGGACCGACATCGCCGCGCGCGGCCCGAACGATCCCGAGTCGTGGTTCCTGCTGGCCCAGGCGAGCCGCCTCGTGTACGCCGACCGCGATCGCTACGTGGCGGATCCGCACTTCGTCGCGGTGCCGGTCGAGCGGCTGCTCGATCCCGCCTACCTCAAGCTGCGTACCCAGCTGATCGGCGAGCGTGCCGGGCCGGCGCCGCCGCCGGGCGAGATCTCGGTGCCCCGCGGCCGCGATGCCACCACCGAGTCGCCGGGAACCAGCCACTTCGTCGTGCTCGACACGGACGGCAACGTCGTGTCGATGACCACGACGATCGAATCGGTGTTCGGCTCGGGCCGCACCGTCGGCGGGTTCGTGCTCAACAACCAGCTGACCGATTTCTCCTTCATGCCTAGCGATGCGGGACAGCCGGTCGCCAACGCGGTGCATGGCGGCAAGCGCCCGCGTTCCTCCATGGCGCCGGTCATCGTGCTCGACCACGACGGCAACTTCGTCGCCGCGCTCGGCTCACCCGGCGGCTCGGCCATCATCGAGTACAACGCCAAAGCGCTGGTGGGACTCCTGGCGTGGAGGCTCACGCTCAAGCAGGCGATCGAGCTGCCGAACCTGATTGCGCGCGGCGACAACTTCACCGGGGAGCTCGCCAAGTTCACCCCCGAGGTGCTCGCCGGGCTGCGCGAGCGCGGCATGGTGCTGAAGGCGGGCCGCGCGGAGAACTCGGGACTGCACGGGGTGGTGCGTCTCCCCGACAACACCTACCAGGGAGCGGCCGATTCGCGCCGCGAAGGCGTGGCGCACATGCTGGCGCCGCGCCCGGCGAAGCGCGCGAGCGCGTTGCACTAGTTCATTGGGCAAAAGTCGCCTGCGGCGCTTTTGCCGGACATCAGCTTCGTTGCCGGCGGCAAAAGGCGTGGCTTTTGCCGCCTGGGCCATTGCGCTCAGCGCGTCGTCGCGGTGGCCGGGAAGCCCAGGTCGTCGGCGCCAGTCCAGCGCCTCCAGGCCGTGAGCACGCGGTCCGGATAGTCGCGCTTGCCCGGGCTGCCGTTGTAGCGCGCGAGCGCCTTGCGCACGTCGCTGTGCTCGAAGCCCAGGTAGTAGCGCAGGATCGCGCATCCCATGTGCACGTTGGGCGCGACGTGCACCAGCTCGGAGCGGCGCATCCCGAGGCGCTGCGGCCAGAAGGGCATCACCTGCATGAGACCCACTGCGCCGCTGGAGGAGACCGCCCAGCGATCGAAGCGGCTCTCGACCGCGATCACTGCCATCACCAGCCCCGGCGGCAGACGCGCCTCGCCCGGGCGGTGCGTTTCGCAGTAGACCTGCTTGAGGATCTCGAGCCGCTCGGAGTGTTCCTTGACGATGGGGCGCAGCCGCGGCTCCATGAGCGTGTACCAGACCGCCGAGTCGTACTGGTCGGTGAAGCATTGCGCCTGGGAGATCGCGCGCGCGACCACTTCGCGCAGCGCAGGATCGAGCTGCTGATCGGCGCGCGCCGGAGCCACGAGCGCGGCAGCCGCGAGTGCCACCGCGGTCAGCGCGCCGGCCGCGCGCGACCAGCGCCCGAGCGCCCCACCCGCGAGTCCCACCACCTCAACCCAGGCGCGCGCGCATGAAGCTGAGCGCCTCGCCGGCGGCGAACTCGGTGCTCTGGGTGTCGCGCCGGTGCCGGTACTCGAGCTTGCCCGCCTCGAGGCCGCGTTCCCCCACCACCAGGCGATGCGGGATGCCGAGCAACTCGGCGTCCGCGAACTTGACGCCCGGACGGGCATCGCGGTCGTCGAGCAGCACCTCGATCCCGGCGGCGGTGAGCTCGGAGTACAGGCGGTCGGTGACGGCGCGGACACGATCGGATTTCTGCAGATTGAGCGGCACCAGGACGACCTGAAAGGGGGCGATCGGCTCCGGCCAGATAATGCCGCGCTCGTCGTGATTCTGCTCGATGGCCGCGGCCACGATGCGCGTCACACCTATGCCGTAGCATCCCATGTAGAGGGTGATTTCGCGGCCGGCCTCATCGAGCACCTGGGCCTTCATCGGCTCGCTGTACTTGCGCCCGAGCTGGAAGATGTGGCCGACCTCGATGCCGCGCGCGATCCTCAAGCGCCCGCTGCCCGAGGGGCTCGGATCACCCTCGACCACGTTGCGCAGATCCGCCGCCGCCGCGCCCGGCACGTCGCGGTCCCAGTTGACGCCCGTCAGATGCAGGTCCTTCTCGTTGGCACCGCACACGAAGTTTGCGAGCGCGAACGCCGCATGGTCGGCGTAGATGCGGCACTTGAGTCCCACCAGGCCAACGTAGCCCGGTTGGGTGCCGGTGGCGGCGAGCACCTGCTCGGCGCTCGCCAACGCCAAGGGACTCGCGACGCCCGGGAGCTTCTGCGCCTTGACGGCGTTCAGCTCGTGATCGCCGCGCACCGCCAGCGCCACGACCTCGCCGTCCGTGCCCTCGACGATGAGCGTCTTCACGCAGCGCGCCGGCTCGATCTTGAGGAAGCGCGCCAGGTCCTCGATGGTGCGCGCCCCCGGGGTCGGCACGCGGCGCAGCGGCTCACGCCCGGCCGGGCGCGGTGCGGCAGGGGGCAGCGCCACGGCGGCCTCGAGGTTCGCCGCGTAGTCATCGGCGTCGGAGAAGACGATCGCATCCTCGCCCGAGTCGGCGAGCACGTGAAACTCCTGCGACACATCGCCGCCGATCGCGCCGGATTCGGCCCGCACCGCGCGGAACTTGAGTCCGGTGCGCGTGAAGATGCGCGTGTAGGCATCGTACATGGCGCGATAGCCGGCGCGCAGCGACTCCTCGTCGAGGTGGAACGAGTAGGCGTCCTTCATGATGAATTCGCGGGCCCGCATGACGCCGAAACGCGGGCGCACCTCGTCGCGGAATTTCGTCTGGATCTGGTAGAAGTTCACCGGCAGCTGCCGGTAGCTCTTGAGCTCGCGCCGCACGATGTCGGTGATCACCTCTTCGTGGGTGGGGCCGGCGACGAAATCGCGCTGGTGGCGGTCCTTGATGCGCAGGAGCTCCGGTCCGTATTCGCTCCAGCGTCCCGATTCCTGCCACAGCTCGGCCGGCTGCACCACCGGCATCACGAGCTCGAGCGCCCCGGCGCGGTTCATCTCCTCGCGGATGATGCGCTCGACTTTCTGCAGCACCCGCAGCCCGAGCGGCAGCCAGCTATAGAGGCCCGCCGCCAGGCGCCGGATCAGGCCGGCGCGCAGCATGAGCTGATGACTCGCGACCTCCGCCTCCGCGGGGGTCTCCTTCATGGTGTTGATGGGGTATTGCGAGAGACGCATCGCCTTGGGCAGTCTTTGCGGAGTCGAAACAAGGAGTTGGCATCTTAGCAGGACACCCCTGATAAGATGCCCGCCGATTGGCCATGCGCTGGCCTTCTCGAGATGAACGCCGTGGACACCGAGCCCACCCCCCGGCCGCGCAGCCGGTCGATCTACCTGCTGCCGAATCTGCTGACGACCGGCTGCCTGTTCGCCGGCTTCTACGCCGTGGTCGCGGCGATCGACAAGCACTTCGCGCCGGCCGGCATGGCCGTGTTCGCCGCCATGATCTTCGATACGCTCGATGGGCGCATCGCGCGCCTCACGCACACCGAGAGCTTCTTCGGCAAGGAGTACGACAGCCTCGCCGACATGGTGGCGTTCGGGCTGGCGCCGGCGATCGTGGCCTACCAGTGGGGCGTGGTGCGCATCATGGAGTTCGGCCACTACTGGGGACGCTTCGGCTGGCTGGCGTGCTTCTTCTACGCCGCCGCGGCGGCGCTGCGCCTGGCGCGCTTCAACGCCCGGGCGGCGACCGCCGACAAGCGCTACTTCGAGGGGCTGCCGAGCCCGTCCGCCGCGGCGATCGTCGCGGCCTTCGTCTGGTTCTGCAGTGAGTGGCATGAGCCGGGGCTCACCGGGTTGATCGCGGCATTCATCGTGACCGCGACCGCCGGCGCTTTGATGGTGAGCCGCTTCGGCTACCCGAGCTTCAAGCAGTTCAATCTCGACCGGCGCATCAAGTTCGTCTACATGCTGTTCGTGCTGCTGTTCTTCGTGGCGATCGCGGTCGATCCGCCGAGCATCCTGCTGGCGATGTTCGGCGTGTACGCGCTGTCGGCGCCGCTGCTGTGGACGGGTCGCCGTATCCGCCGCCTGTTGCGCGGCACGCCCGCCGCGGGTGCCTGAGCATGGGCGTGCACGGGGAACGGCGCCGGGAGTACCTCGAGGCGATCGGCATCGACGTGTGGATGCCACGCGCAGCCGCGGCGCACGACGCGCCGGAGCCGGTGGCCGCCGCCGCGCCGCGCCCCGAGGCCGACGCCGAGACGGCAGCTCGCTGGGAGGCGCTGCGCGCCCAAGTGCTCCACTGCACCCGCTGTCCGTTGCATCTCACCCGCACCCAGGGCGTGTTCGGCGTCGGCCCGCAGCGTGCCGACTGGCTGGTGATCGGCGAGGCGCCGGGTGCCGAGGAGGACCGTCGCGGCGAGCCGTTCGTGGGCGCGGCGGGACAGCTCCTCGATGCGATGCTGCGCGCCATCGGACTCGACCGCACCAAGAACGTCTACATCGCCAACGTGCTGAAGAGCCGGCCGCCCGGCAACCGTGATCCGAAGCCGGAGGAAGTGGCCGCGTGCCTGCCGTACCTGGTGCAGCAGGTCGCGCTGCTGCAGCCGAAAATCATGCTGGCGGTCGGACGGATCGCGGCGCAGAACCTGCTCGCCACCGACGCGCCGCTCGGACGGCTGCGCGGCCGCGTACACTATTTCGGCGAGCTGAATACACCGCTCGTCGTGACGTATCATCCCGCCTATCTGCTGCGCACACCCGGTGAAAAGCGCAAGGCGTGGGAGGACCTCAAGTTTGCCCGCAGCACATTCCAACAGCTCACGCCAGGGCTGGTGACCGATGGCCACCGCTCCTGAGTTGCTTGCATCGGCACCGGAGGCGATGCGCGCGATGCGCGATGCCGACATCGCGGAGGTCGTCGCGATCGAGCGCTTCTCGTACCAGTTTCCCTGGAGCGAGGGGATCTTCCGCGACTGCCTGCGGGTCGGCTACACCTGCCGCGTGGCGACACTCGACCGGCAGGTGGCCGGCTACGGCGTGATGAGCGTCGGTGCCGGCGAAGCGCACATTCTCAACCTGTGCGTCGGCGAGGCCTACCGCTGCCGGGGCCTCGGGCGGCGGCTGCTGACGCTCCTGGTCGAGCGCGCCGCGGCTGCCGGCATGAAAGAGGCGTTCCTGGAAGTGCGTCCGACCAACACCGCAGCGATCCGGCTCTACCTGGCGCATGGCTTCGAGCAGGTCGGCACGCGGCGCGGCTACTACCAGGCCGTCGGCGGGCGCGAGGACGCCGCCGTGCTGCGGCTCGGGCTGCGTGCCCCACGCGCCCGATCCACCTGAGCGGGCGGCAAGCGACATGGCTGACGCGGCTGCCGAAATCCGTCGGCGACGGACCTTCGCCATCATCTCGCACCCCGACGCGGGCAAGACCACGCTCACGGAGAAGCTGCTGCTGTTCGGCGGCGCGATCCAGATGGCGGGCACCGTCAAGGGCCGCAAGGCCGCCCGCCACGCCACCTCCGACTGGATGCGGCTCGAGCAGCAGCGCGGCATATCGGTGACCTCCTCGGTGATGCAGTTTCCGTATCGCGACTGCATCGTGAACCTGCTCGATACCCCCGGCCACGAGGACTTTTCCGAGGACACTTACCGCACGCTCACCGCGGTGGACTCCGCGCTCATGGTGATCGACTGCGCCAAGGGGGTCGAGGAGCGCACCATCAAGCTCATGGAGGTATGCCGGCTGCGCGACACGCCGATCATGACCTTCATCAACAAGCTCGACCGCGATGGGCGCACGCCGATCGAGCTGCTGGACGAGATCGAGAGCGTGCTGCGCATCGGCACGGCTCCCGTCACCTGGCCGATCGGGATGGGGCGGGAGCTGCGCGGCATCTATCACCTCGCCGAGGACCGCATCTACGCTTACGCGGCGGGCGAGCGCGGCCGGGTGGGCGAGAACCGCACCATCGACGGGCTGGGGAGCGTCGCGGCGCGCGAGTTTCTCGGCGATCTCGCGCGCCCGTTCGTCGAGGAGATCGAGCTCGTGAAGGGGGCGACCGAGAGCTTCGACCGCGAGGCCTACCGTGCCGGGCAGCAGACGCCGGTGTTCTTCGGCTCCGCCATCAACAATTTCGGCGTCGAGGAGCTACTCGCGGCCTTCACGCTGCACGCCCCGGGTCCCCTGCCGCGCGCCGCGCGCGAGCGCACCGTTCTCGCCGACGAGCCGGCGCTCGCCGGCTTCGTGTTCAAGATCCAGGCCAACATGGATCCCGCGCACCGCGACCGCATCGCGTTCCTGCGGCTGTGCGCCGGCAAGTACTCGCGCGGCATGCGCCTCTACCACGTGCGGCTCGGCAAGGAGGTGCGGGTCGCCGATGCGCTCACCTTCATGGCGGCCGACCGCGCTCAGACCGAGGAGGCCTACGCCGGCGACATCATCGGGCTGCACAACCACGGCACCATCAACATCGGCGACACTTTCACTCAGGGGGAGCGGCTCGGCTTCACCGGCGTGCCGAACTTCGCCCCGGAAATCTTCCGCCGCGCGGTGCTCAAGGATCCACTGCGGATGAAGGCGCTGCAGAAGGGGCTGTCGCAGCTGTGCGAGGAGGGCGCGACGCAGCTGTTCCGGCCGCTGCGCAATAACGAGCTGATCCTGGGAGCGGTCGGTCCGCTGCAGTTCGAGGTGGTCGCGTTCCGCCTGGCGGACGAGTACGGGGTACAGTGCGTTTTCGAGCCGGTCACCGTGTACACCGCGCGCTGGATCGAGAGCGCCGATGCGCAGCGGCTCGCGGAATTCCGCACCCGCGCGCACGAGCACCTGGCGCTCGATCACGCCGGCGCGCTCGTGTACCTGGCGCCCTCGCGCATCAACCTCGAGCTGACCATCGAGCGCTGGCCGGGGATCGCCTTCCACGAGACTCGCGAGCACGCTGGTTAATTGGGCAAAAGGCGCCTGCGGCGCTTTTGCCGGACCTCAGCTCCGTTACCGCCGGCAAAAAGCGGGGCTCGGTGCGCATCGGCCACGATCACCTCGGCAGCCGAGCACTCCATGGCAAGGTTGGCGCACGGGTTTTTGCCGGCTGCGCGGTGCCGGCCAAAGGCCGGGCACTTCCGGGGGATGGCGCGGGGGCGCGTTTTGTGCCACATAGGCCCCACCATGGACAGGGCGACCGAAACCGGCACGTTAGCTAGCGGGCAAAAGCCACGCCTTTTGCCCGCGGGCATGAACGCGCTGCGGGGTTGGCCTGCTGGGTGGGCCGCAGGCCCAGCCAGCCAATAGGAGGACACGCTATGAACGACGTCGCGGTGGCGGCCGCCCCATATACACAACGCGAGCTCCTCGTGAACGGCCTGTACGAGGCGTCCGAGCTCGAGCACAACCTCATGTGCACGTACCTCTACGCCGCCTTCAGCCTGAAGGACGGCGAGAGCGATGGACTGAACGCGGAGGAGGCGGCGGCCGTCAGGCGCTGGCGCCAGGCGCTGCTCGGCGTGGCGATCGAGGAGATGGGACATCTGGCGGCGGTGTGGAACATCACCTCCGCGCTCGGGGCGACCCCGCGCCTCGGGCGGGCGAATTTTCCGCTGGATCCCGGCTACCTGCCGGCGAGCATCACGGTGAAGCTCGCGCCCTTCAACGCCGAGACGCTCCAGCACTTCGTGTTCCTCGAGAGGCCGCGGGACTCCACTGAGCCCGAGGGCCCGGGCTTCGCCTGCGAGCGTGTTTACGTGCGCGGCACCGACCGGCCGCACCTGACGCCGATGGGCCGCGACTACGACACGGTGGGCGATTTCTACGCGACGCTTGGCGAGGGGCTGCGCGCCTTCGTCGAGCACTGCGGCGAGGGCGTAGCCTTCGACGGCGATCGCGCGCTGCAGCTCTCGCCGGACGAGGTAAATCTGTCCGGTGCCCGGCAGGTCATCTGCCTCAAGACGGCGCTCGCGGCCTTCGGCGCGATCGTCGAGCAGGGTGAGGGCGCGCCGCGCGACTCGGCAGGCTCGCACTATCAGAAGTTCCTGAGCATTCGCACCGAGCTGCGCGCGCTCAAGGACAAGAATCCGGCGTTCGCGCCGGCCTTTCCGGCGGCCACCAATCCGGTGCTGCGGCGGCCGCCGCGCCCGGAGGGGCGGGTGTGGCTCGAGAACCCGGACGCCTTCGCGACCGTCGATCTCGCCAATGCCTGTTACGCGCTCATGCTCCGGCTGCTCGGGTACTCGTACGGGGTGCGGGGACCGAGCGCCGAGAAATCCCTCAGCGTCGACCTCGCCGTCGGGCTGATGCAGGCGCTCGCGCCGCTGGCCGAGCGCGCCGCCCGGCTGCCGGCCGGACCCTCGAACCCGCAGTGCAATGCGGGCGTGACGTTCATCACCCTGCGCGATCCGAGCCCGCTGCCGCCGGGTCCCGCGGCGCGGCGCCTGTTCGTCGAGCGCTTCGGGCAGCTCGCGGAAACGGCGGAGTTGCTGCGCGCCGGCGGCGATGCACGCATGCGGGCCGCAGCCGACCAGCTCGCCGCGCTTGCCGCGCGCGCCGCCAAGGGCTTCGATCTGTCCGCGCACCCGCCACCGGCCGCCGCGCCGGCCGCGGACCAGGGCGTCGCGCGCGCCGCACCCGCGGCCACCGCCCCCGCGTCGGCGCCCGCCGCGCAGGTCGCGGACCGGATCGAGAGAGTCAAGGGCGAGAAGCTCGAGCTCGAATTCGAGGCGCAGCGCTGCATCCACTCGCGCTTCTGCGTGACCTGGGCGCCGCGCGTGTTTCTCGCCAACGTGAAAGGCCCGTGGATCCATCCGGACGCGATGCCGGTGGAGCGGCTCGCCGAGGTCGCGCACGCCTGCCCCTCCGGGGCGATTCGTTATCGGCGCCTCGATGGTCAGCCGGGCGAGTCCGCGCCGCCCGTCAACCTAGCCACGGTGCGCGAGGCGGGACCTTACGCCTTCCGCGCCGAGCTCCAGATCGACGGTGTACCGGCCGGCTTTCGCGCCACGCTGTGCCGCTGCGGCGCCTCCGAGCACAAACCCTACTGCGACGGCTCGCACCAAAAGATCGGCTTCGGCGCAAGCGGCGAGCCGCCGAGTGGCACGACCGACATGCTGCCGGTGCGCGATGGGGTGCTGGCGGTCGACCCGCAGACCAACGGCCCGCTACGGGTCCGCGGTAATCTCGAAATCCTCAGCGGCACCGGCCGCGCGGTGGCGCGCGTGACCTCGGCTTACCTGTGCCGCTGCGGCGCCAGCGCCAACAAGCCGTTCTGCGACGGCACGCACGCCAAGATCGGGTTCCGCTCCTCCTGATCAGGATCCGCCGCCGCGCGCGACGCCCAGCCGCCGCACCGCGCGCGCAAACTCGGCGACGTCGCGCTCGCGCGTTGCGGGGGCCGGGGCGCCATAGCGTAGCCGCGCGTAGTGCGCGAGCAGTGTGTGGACGCCCTCTGTCAGTGCGGGCCGCCCGGCGCGCAGTGCCTCGGCGTAGGCGAGCGGTCCCTGATGCGCGGCGCGGGTGAGCCCGGTGCGCGCGAGCTTGCGGCACAGCCGCGCATAGGCGCGCGCCAGGGGGTCGGGGCGCGTGGGCCGCGCACTGCGGCCGAGCTGCCAGGCGATGAGCGCCAGCCAGCCGAGGAGCGCGAGCGCGAACGCCCAGCCGAGCGCCCAGGCATCGGCGGAGCGGACGCCCAGGCGCTCGAGCACGTCGAGCTGCGTCGCGTAGTCGAATTTCACCACGCGGTCGTTCCACCAGGCGTTGGCCGCATCCCACCGCTGCAGCAGATGCACGAGCCACGGGGCTGCGCGCAGCAGCCGCGTCTGCGCCGACATCGCTTCGGGCAGCAGATCGAAAAGTCCGCGCTCCAGCCGCTCGGGCTCGACCACCGCGGTCGGATCGACCCGTGTCCAGCCGCGCCCCTCGAGCCATACCTCCACCCAGGCGTGGGCATCCGATTGGCGCACCACGAGATATCCGCCGACGGGATTCCATTCCCCGCCGAGATAGCCGGTGACCACCCGCGCGGGCACGCCCGCCGCGCGCATGAGCGCCGTGAAGGCCGAGGCGTAGTGGCCGCAGAAGCCGGTGCGGGTGCGGAACAGCAGATCGTCGACCTGCTCCGTCCCGAGCTGCTCGGGCTCGAGCGAATACACGAAGCCGCCGGTACGGAGGTAGGCGAGCGCCGCGGCCACGAACGCCGCGTCCGTGCCGGCCCGCCCGCGCAACGCGCGCGCGAGCTCGAGCGAGCGCGGGTTGCGCTGCGGAGGCAAGGCGGTCTCCTCGCGCCGCTCGCCGGCCGTGAGCGGCACGGTGGCCCGCGCCGTGGTGTACGACAGCGCCTCGAAGCTGGTTGGATCGGAGACCGGCCGCGCGGCCAGCAGCTCATAGTCGTGGGTGAGCGCCACGTTGGGATCGGGAGACTGCGCAGGCGTATCGAGCGCAAACCACCAGTGATGCCGGCTCGGCTCGAGCGCCACACGGTAGCGGTACGCGGGTCCGGCGAACTCCCAGGCTTCGCGCGCCCGCCAGCCGCCGGGGCCGCGCGACCAGGTGAAGCCGTCGAAGGCGTGCAACACCGGCCCGCGCCAGTAGCGCTGCTCAGGCGGCGGCAGCGCGCCGGCGAATCGTGCCCGGAATGCGATTTCGTAGGAAGTCGTGAGCTTGCCGATACTGCCCGGACTCATGGTATCGGAGAGTCCGGTGAGCGCCTCCTCGCGGCGCGGCACCGCCCAGAAGGAGCCCGTCAGGCGCGGGAAGAACAGGAACAGCAGTACCGCGAGCGGCAGAGCGAACAGCAGCGTGCGTCCGGCGAGTGCAAGAGCCGCGCGTCCCGGGAAGCCGTCGGTGGCAACCACCGCGAGCGCCGCGCAGCACAGCCAGAGTTCCGCGAGATACAGCGGCGCGCGCGCGAGGCTCTGGCGGTCGAGGCAGGCCGCGAGCAGCAGGAAGAGCCCGGCGCCGACCAGCACCAGCCGGTCGCGCCGCCGCTGCGTCTCGAGCAGCTTCAGCGACGCCATGAGGATGAGCAACGCGGTGCCCGCCGCAAGCCCATTCAGGGTGTGAAATCGCGCGAGGACCGCGATCGTCACCGCCGCGGCGAGCAGCGTGCGCGCGATCCTGCCCGGGAGCGGCACGCGGGCGCGCGTGGCGGCGAGCCGCCACAGGATGAGGAGCAGAGCCGCGGCCGAGGCCCACACGGGCAAGCGGTCGATGTGCAGCAGCACTCCGCCCGCGAGGGCCGCCGACGCCCACCCGAGCGCCCGGTTGTCCTCGCGCTCAGGCATGGAGCGGCGCGCGGCCGGAGAGCCCCGCGTGCAACGCCGCGGGCGCGTCGCTTCCGTAGAGCGCGAGCGCCGCGAGGCACCGGTGGCGGTGCTCGGGTCCGCGGTTGGGCGCGAGCGCCGCCCCGGGGAGTGTCAGCCCATAGCGCTCACCTCCCGCCTCGGCGTCGACTACCCAGCGGGCGAGCTGCGACAGGCGCGCCTCGACGTCGGGAATCCCGAGCTGCGCGAAGTCGAACAGGCACAGGTCCGAGCCCGTGGGGCTGTATTCCTTCACGAGCAGCGGCGCCTCGCGGGCGTAGGCTTTCCAGTCGACCTGGCGCGGCGAGTCGCCGTCGCGAAATGGCCTGAGTCCCAGCCACTCGTCGGCGCCGAGCGAGCCGTGGGGGTGCGTACCAGCGTGAGACCCGCTCGTGATCGGCCGCGGGAGCGACCCCGCGGGGTGCGGATACACCAGCACCTCTGCGGCGAAGTGCACCCAGGTCCAGGTGCGAAACAGCCCGAAGGGATGCGAGCTCGTGAGACGCAGGCGATCGATGCGTACGATGCCGCGGCGCGCGGGGGCGAGCGGCAGCTCGAGCCGCGCCCGGCCGCCGGCAGCGAGATCGACCCCGCATTGCGGCCCGTCGTCGAGCGCGGCCTGCACGCCGTGGCGGGCCGCGGGCGCGGGGTTCTCGAGCGTCAGCGCCAGGGCGCCCGGGCGGCGGGCAAACATCGCCGGCGCGTTCACCGACAGCAGCGTGATACCGAGGAGATTGCGATGGCACTCGTGCATCGTGACCAGCGCGAAGCCTGCCAGCAGGAAGGTGAAAAAGAGCGCGAAACTATTGCCGTAGTTCAGTCCCGCGACCAGCATCAGGAGCCACAGCAGGCCGAAGGCGATGCCGGCACGTGTCGGCAGGATGTAGAGGCGCCGGCGAGCGAGCGTGACGGGCAGCACATCCGGTCCCTGGCGGCGGCGTACCCAGGCGGCCATGCGGACGCGCGCCAACGCGCTGAACGGAACTCTCATCGGTGAGCCTACGGGTCAGAGTGGTACCGGCACGGCGCGCACGATCTCGGCGGCGATCGCCGCGCCGTCGCCGCTGCCGCCGGGCTCGCGCCGCTCGAGCCGGTGCGCGACCACCGCGGGCAGCACCGCCTGCACGTCCTCTGGGAGCGCCGCCGTGCGTGCGGCGAGGTAGGCCCATGACTGGGCGGCGCGCAGGAGTCCCTGGGCGGCGCGCGGGGAGAGCCCGAGCTTCAAATCGCTGCGCTCGCGTGTGCAGGCGATCAGCGCCTGGGTGTAGTCGAGCAGCGCATCCGCGACGTGCACGGCGCGCACCTCACGCTGCACGCGCAGCACCGCCGCGGCGCTCAGCGCCGGCGGGATCTCCGGCAGCAGGTCGCGGCGCTCGCCGCCGCGCAGCAGCTCGCGCTCGTGTGCCGTATCCGGATAGCCGAGCGTCACGCGCATCAGGAAGCGGTCGAGTTGCGACTCCGGCAGCGCGAAGGTGCCGAGCTGCTCGTGCGGGTTTTGCGTGGCGACCACGAAGAACACGTCCGGCAGGCGGTAGGTGGTGCCGTCGGCGCTCACCTGGCGCTCTTCCATCGCCTCGAGCAGCGCGCTCTGCGTGCGTGGGCTCGCGCGGTTGACCTCGTCCGCGAGCAGCAGCTGCGTGAAGATCGGACCGCGGCGGAAGTCGAAACGCTGGTGGGCACGATCGAAGATCGACACGCCGATGATGTCTGCGGGCAGCAGGTCGCTGGTGAACTGCACCCGCTGCCAGCCGAGCCCGAGGACGTGGGCGAGCGCGTGCGCGAGCGTGGTCTTGCCGACTCCGGGCACGTCCTCGATCAGGAGATGTCCGCGCGCCAGCAGGCACGCGAGGCACAGGCGGATCTGCTGCGGCTTGCCGAGAATGATCGTCTCGAGCGTGGCGAGCACGTCCCGTAGTGCGGCGGAGTCGGCCTGTGGCTCGCGGGCAGTGCTCACGATGCGATCATTCTCCCCGGACCCGCTTGAGCTGTGCACGCAGCCCCGCCACGGTGCGCTCGAGCTCGGTGAGGCGCTCGCGCTCGGCGGCCACGACCGGCGGCGGCGCATTGCTCACGAAGCTGTGGCTCGCGAGGCGCCCGCGCACGACCGTCAGATCCTTCTCGGCCTTGGCGATCAGCTTGCCGAGCCGCTCGGTTTCCGCGGGCGCATCGATCAGGCCCGCCATCGGCACGAGGAGCGCGAGCGAGCCGACCAGAGCCATGGCGGACTGCGGCGCGGCGGCGCCGGCGGCCAGCAGCGTCACGCTCTCGAGCCCCGCGAGGCGCTCCAGGTACGGGCGATGGCACGCGGCCCAGTCGCGCTCCTGCGCGCTGGCATCGCGCAGCAGCAGCGGAATGCGTCTGGAAGGATTGATGTTCATCTCGCCGCGGATCTGCCGCACCCCGAGCACCACCGCCTGAATCCAGGCGGCCTCGCGCTCGGCTGGCTCGTCGGGCGGGAACTCGGCCGCAGTCGGGTAGGGCTGCAGCATGACGGTCTCGCCAACCGCTCCGGCGAGCGGTGCGGCACGCTGCCAGATCTCCTCGGTGATGAACGGCATGAAGGGATGGAGCGCGCGCTGCAGCGCCTCGAGTATCTGCGCCAGGGTGCGGCGGGTGCCCTCGCGGGCTGCGGCCGATGACTCACCCGACTGCAGCACCGGCTTGGTGAGCTCGAGGTACCAGTCGCAGAAGTCGTACCAGGTGAATTCGTAGAGCGCCGTGGCGGCAAAGTCGAAGCGGTAGTCGCGCAGCGCCGTCTCGACCGCCGCCAGCATGCGGCCGAAGCGCGCGCGGATCCAGCGGTCCGCCACCGACAATTCCGCCGGAGTACCGGCGGGCGGGGCGGGAAGGTCCCCGATCGACATTGCGACGAAGCGCGCCGCGTTCCACAGCTTGTTGCAGAAATTGCGGTAGCCGCCGACGCGGCCCAGATCGAAGCGCAGGTCGCGGCTCGGCGAGGCGAGCGCCGCGAAGGTGAAGCGCAGCGCATCGGTCCCGTGCGGCGCGATCCCGCCAGGGTACTGGCGCCGGGTCGCCTTCTCGATGGCGCCCGCGAGCTTCGGCTGCATCAGGCCGCCGGCGCGCTTGGTGATGAGCGCCTCGAGCGAGATGCCGTCGACGATGTCGAGCGGGTCGATCACGTTGCCCTTGGACTTCGACATCTTGTCGCCGTGCTCGTCGCGGATGAGGCCGGTGATGTACACGTCGCGGAACGGCACCTCTCCCATGAACTTCAATCCCATCATCATCATGCGGGCGACCCAGAAGAAGATGATGTCGAAGCCGGTCACGAGCACGTTACCGGGATAGAAGCGCGCCAGCGCCGGGGTCTGCTCCGGCCAGCCGAGCGTCGAGAACGGCCACAGCGCCGAGGAGAACCACGTGTCGAGCACGTCCTCGTCCTGACGCAGCGGCAGGTGCGCGTCCAGTCCGTGGCGCGCGCGCACCTCCGCCTCGTCGCGTCCGACGTACACCTGGCCGGCGGCGTCGTACCACGCCGGGATGCGGTGGCCCCACCACAGCTGGCGGCTCACGCACCAGTCCTTGATGTTGCGCATCCACTCGAAGTAGGTGCGCGCCCAATTCTCCGGCACGAAACGGGTGCGCCCGTCCTCGACGGCGGTGAGCGCCGCGCGCGCGAGCGGCGCGATCTTCACGTACCACTGATCGGTGAGCCAGGGCTCGAGCACCGCGCCGCTGCGGTCGCCGCGCGGGATCACGAGTCTGTGCTTGTCGACGCGCTTGACGAGCCCGGCCGCCTCGAGCTCGGCCACCACGCGCGTGCGCGCCTCGAAGCGGTCGAGCCCGCGGAAGCGCTCCGGCACCGAGTCGTTGAGGGCGGCGCGCTCGGTGAAGATGTTGATGAGCGGCAGAGCGTGCCGCTGCCCGATCTCGTAGTCGTTGAAGTCGTGCGCCGGGGTGACCTTCACGCAGCCGGAGCCGAAGTCAGGATCGACATAGAAGTCGGCGATCATCGGGATGGTGCGCCCGGCGAGCGGCAGCAGCACCTGGCGTCCGACCAGGTGGCGGTAGCGCTCGTCGTCCGGATGCACGGCCACGGCGGCATCGCCCAGGATGGTCTCCGGGCGCGTGGTCGCGACCACTATGTGGCCGCTGCCGTCCTCGAGCGGATAGCGCAGGTGCCAGAGCTGGCCTTCCTCCTCCTCGGACTGCACTTCGAGGTCGGACAGCGCCGTGAGCAGCACCGGGTCCCAGTTGACGAGACGCTTGCCGCGATAGATGAGGCCTTCCTGGTGCAGCCGTACGAACACCTCGGTGACTGCACGCGTCAGCCCCGCATCCATGGTGAAGCGATCGCGCGACCAGTCGACCGAGTCCCCGAGGCGGCGCATCTGCTCGGCGATCGTGCCGCCGGACTGCTCGCGCCACTGCCACACGCGCGCAATGAAGGCCTCGCGCCCCAGGTCGGTGCGCTTCTGTCCCTCGGCGTCGAGCTGCCGCTCCACCACCATCTGGGTGGCGATGCCGGCGTGGTCGGTCCCCGGCTGCCACAGCGCGTCTTCACCGCGCATGCGGTGATAGCGCGTCAGCGCGTCCATCAGCGTGTGTTGGAACGCGTGTCCCATGTGCAGCGTTCCGGTCACGTTGGGCGGCGGGATCATGATGCAGTAGGGCGCGCCGCGGCCGCGCGGTGCGAACCAGCCGTGGGACTCCCACCGCTCGTAGATGCGCCGCTCGATGTCCTGCGGCGCGTACACCTTGTCCATTGAATGCAAAGGGAACCGAGGAAGAGTCGGACGATTATAGCTGCAGCGGCTGCTTCTCACGGCGCGCGCCGGCGGTGGTGCGGCCGCCGCATGCGCAGCGGCCGCCGCATGCGCAGCGGCCGCCGCATGCGCAGCGGCCGCCGCCGCGGTGCCGCCGCTGCCGCCTCAGCGCCCGGCGCGGCGGATGAGAAAGTCGGCGAGCAGCGGTGTCGGCCGGCCGGTGCTGCCTTTCTGCGCGCCTCCCTGGTAGGCGGTGCCGGCGACGTCCAGGTGCGCCCAAGTCAGTCCCTGGGTGAACTTGCCGAGGAAGGTCGCGGCGGTGATCGCACCGCCGTCGCGTCCGCCGATGTTGGCGAAGTCGGCGAAGTTGCTCTTGAGCTGTTCGGCGTACTCCTCGGTGAGCGGCAGCTGCCAGCAGCGGTCCTCGGCGCGCACCCCGGCCTCGAGCAGCTGCCTGATGAGCGTCTCATCGTTCCCCATGACGCCGGAGTGATGGTGCCCGAGCGCGACCACGCAAGCGCCGGTGAGGGTGGCGATGTCGACCACCGCGGCCGGCCGGAAACGCCGCGCGTAGTGCAGCGCGTCGCACAGGATGAGGCGCCCTTCGGCGTCGGTGTTGAGTATCTCGACCGTCAGTCCCGAGGCGCTGGTGGCGATGTCGCCGGGCTTCACGGCCTTGCCGCCCGGCATGTTCTCCACCGCGGCGATGAGACCCACGACGTGCAGCGGCAGGCGCAGCTCCGCGGCGAGCGTGAGTGAGGCGATCACGGCGGCCGCGCCGCTCATGTCGAACTTCATCTCGTCCATGGCCGGCGGATCCTTCAGGGAGATACCGCCGGTGTCGAAGGTCACACCCTTGCCGACCAGCACCACCGGCGGCTGCGAGCCCTTGCCGCCGCGGTACTCGAGCACGATGAAGCGCGGCGGCTGGCGGCTCCCCTGCGAGACCGCGAGGAGGCAGCCCATCTTCTCGCGGCGGATCGCCGCCTCATCCAGCACGCGAGCGCTGAGCGACTTCTGGCGCTTGGCGAGCGCACGCGCCTCCTCGGCGAGGAAGGTCGGGGTGCAGACATTCGCCGGCAGGTTGGCGAGGTCGCGCTGCACGGCGGCGGCGGCGGCGATCGCGGCACCGTGCTTGAAGCCGCGCGCCGCGACATCCGCCTTGCGCACCGGGCCCGCGAGCACCTTCTTGAGCGCCGGCGCGCGCGGCTTCTTGCCGGTCTTCAGATCGTTGATGCGGTAGAGCGTCGCGCCGGCGATCTCCGCCACCGCGCGCCCGAAGTAGTAATCGTCGAGCTCGCGCGCCGCGGGGCGGTCGAGCCCGAGCGCCACGCTGCCGATGCGGGTGCGGCCGAGGGCCGCGACCGCGCTCCCCCACGCACGCCGCCAGCTGCGGCGCGAGAGCTGTGCGCGCGCGCCCAGGCCCACCAGCAGCACGCGCCTCGCCGGCAGCTCGGTCACCTCGGTGAGCAGCAGCGTATCGCCGGCGCGGCCGGTGAAGTCGCCGCGCGCCAGCAGGCGCTGCAGCCGTCCGCCGCAGGCCGTGTCGACGCCGCGCGCCTCGGCGCCGAGCTCGGTCTCCTCGAACACGCCCACGACCAGGCAGTCGACCGCGAGCGTCGCCAGGCCCTTCGTCCAAACCCCAAATTCCATCCGCTATCCCCTCCAGGTTGAGGCGTGCGAGCGTCTGCTTTACCTTAGTCGCGGCTCTTGAGCGCCTCGCTTCGTTTGGTGTTGTTCAGCGCGTGTTGTGCAGCTGCGGGTGCAGGCGAGGGCAAGTGTAACCCAAGAGCCTGCCGGGTTTCCGGCATCGCTTGAGGAGGCTGTCCTGGGGACCATTCTCGGACGTTACATCCTGCGCGAAGTGGCGGCGTCGTGGCTGGTCGTCACCGCCGTGTTGCTGGTGATCCTGCTCGCCAACCAGGTGGTCGGGGTGCTGGAGCGCGCCGCGGCCAACCAGTACCCGCAGGGCGTGGTGTTCGAGCTGATCGGCCTCGGGGCGCTGCAGTACCTGTGGGTGCTGCTGCCGGTCGGCCTGCTGCTCGGCGTGGTGCTCGCGTTCGGGCGGCTGTATCACGACAGCGAGATGACGGCGGCATTTGCCTGCGGAGCCGGGCCGGCCAACGTCTACCTGCCGGTGCTGCTGCTCGCGGCGCTGCTCACCGCGGCGCTCGCCTGGCTCACCCTGGTGCTGGCGCCCGCGGCCACGGTGCGCGCGCTCAGCCTGCGCAACGAGGCAGTGCGCGCCGGGCAGTTCGCGCCGATCGCGCCCGGCAAGTTCCGCAGCTTCGGCGGCGGCAACGCCGTCGTGTACGCCCAGGACGTCAACGCCGACGGCACGCTCGGCAACGTATTCGTGGAGCGCAACGTCGGGCCGGTGGTCGAGGTGGCGCTCGCCCAGCGCGCGCGCCGTGAGGTCACGCCCGATGGGCTCACGCACGTCCTGACGCTCTATGACGGCGAGCGCTTCGAGGGGGTCCCCGGCAGCGCGCAGTTCCGCATGCTGCGTTTCGCCGAGCACGTCGTGCCGGTGCGCGTGCCGCAGAGCAGCGATGTCGTTACGGCGCTCGAGGCGCGCCCCACGACGGCGCTGCTCGGTTCGCAGGATCTGCCCGAGCAGGCCGAGCTGCAGTGGCGCATCGCCATGCCGCTCACCTGCATGGTGCTGGCGCTGCTCGCGGTGCCGCTCGCGCGCCTCAAGCCGCGCCAGGGCCGCTACGCGCGCGTCTGGCTCGCCGTGGTCATCTATTTCCTGTACCTGAACCTCGTTTCGGCCGGCAAGGTGTGGATCGGCCGGGGCACCGTGCCGGTGGTGCTCGGCCTGTGGTGGACGCACGCGGCGGTGGTGCTGCTCGCGCTCGCCGTCATCCTCGGTCCGGGACTGGCGAACCGCCTGCGCTACCGGGTGCGACGCCTGTGAACGTGCTCGACCGTTACATCGTGCGCACCATCCTCGGCGCGGTGCTGCTGGTGATGACCGTTTTCCTGATGCTCGGGGGGCTGTGGGTCCTGATCGACCAGCAGGACGACATCGGTATCGGCCGCTACACGGTCTGGGGGGCGCTGTGGTACACGCTGCTCAACCTCCCGCAACAGGCCTACGAGCTGCTGCCGATCACGGTGATGATCGGCGCGCTGCTCGGACTCGGCTCGCTGGCGCGCGGCAGCGAGCTCACGGTGGTGCGCGCGACCGGCGTTTCGGTGCTGCGCATCGCCGGCACGACCCTGATGGCGGCGCTACTGCTCATCGGCGCAGAGCTGGTGCTCGGGGAGTTTCTCGGCCCGCCGCTCCAGCAGTTTGCACGCGAGCAGAAGGCCTTCAGCAAACTCAGCAACGTGAGCTTCGGCACCGGCAGCGGCGCCTGGGTGCGCGACGGCGACCTGATCCTCAACGTCGCCGGCCAGTCCGGCGAGCGCCAGTTCGGCGGCATGCAGATCTTCGAGCTATCACCGCAGCACCAGCTGCTCGCGCTCGGTCACGCGCGGCGCGCCACCGCCGGCTCCAACCGCAAGTGGCTGCTGACCGACTATGCCGAGTCGCGCTTCGCCGACGACCGCGTGAGCTCGACGCCGCCCGTCGAGCGCATTCTCGAATCGAACGTCACCGCGGGCTTTCTCGGCCTCGCGGTCCAGGATCCGGATCAGCTGACGATCGGCGCGCTGTGGCGCCTGATCCGCTACTACCGCAGCAACGCGCTCGATGCCCGCGAGTATCTGTTTGCCTTCTGGTCGCGCATCGCGCGCACGGTCGCCATCGCCTTCTGCGCGCTGCTCGCGATTCCCTTCGCGCTCGGACCGCTGCGTTCCGCCGGCGCCGGCACCCGCATGCTGCTCGGGCTCATCCTCGGCATCGGCTTCTTCGTGATGCAGAGGTTCATCGAGAGCAGCACGGTCGTGTTCGCGCTGAACCCGGTGCTGCTCGCGTGGCTGCCGACCACGCTGCTCGCGGCGGTGTCGCTCTCGCTATTGGCAAAGACTCGTTAGTCAATTGGCGCAAAACGCCTGCGACGTTTTGCGCAGGCCGACCCGTTATCCGCATCAGGCCCGCGGGCAAAAGGCGTGGCTTTTGCCCGCTACTCTAATTGCTGGTTGTGCCGCGGCAAGTGATCGCCGATCGCCACCCACGGCAGCTGATCCTTGACCCACACGTGCATCAGCGGCGCGAGCAGCGTCGGGTCATCGAGCGTGGCGAGGGTCACGTCGACGTCCGCGGGGCGGGCCTCGTGCCGGTAGGTGAGCGAGGTGCCGCAGCGCGCGCAAAAGCCGCGCCACACCTGGGCCGAGGAGCGATATTCGCTCAAGCGGCCGCGCGTGACGCGCAGCGCCTCGCGCGCAAACGTACCCCACGGCACCATCGGCGCGCCGGTCGCGCGGCGGCAACTCGCACAATGGCAGAAGCACGGGTTGCTGACCGCGCCGGAGATCCGATAGCGCACCGCGCCGCACAGGCAGCCGCCAACAAACACGCGCTCCCCCATGCGGGCACGGTACCACTGCAATTGCCGCGGCGCACCAGGAGCACAAGCCGCAACCTCGGACTTTGCTGTTGGTGAGCGTCGGCGGCAGGCATACACTCCGCCGCTCCCGGGGCGTCGTTCCGACGCGCCGACTCAATACACAACAAGGCGAGGCAACATGAGAATCCCACTGACAGCGCTGCTGCTCGTGCCAGGCGTCGCACTCGCGGGCAGCTCCTTCGACGGCACATGGAAGTCACGGCTCGACTCGTTCCAGGTGACGGGCAAGCCGGACACGTACCTGCTTGCGGACGGCATGTACACCTGCTCGAGTTGCAATCCGGAGCTCAAGGTCAAAGCCGATGGCGTGGATCACCCGGCGACGGGCCACCCGTACTACGACTCGGTCACGGTGAAGGTGATCAACCCGACCACGGTCGAGGCGATCTACCACCGCGCGGGCAAGGTGGTCGCCAAAGAGACCGACACGGTGTCGGCGGACGGCAAGTCGTACACCGGTGCGTTCGTAAACTATGACGGCGCCAAGGAAGTTACCGGGACCTTCACCGAGAAGCGCCTGAGCGCGGGGCCGGCGGGGTCGCATGCGATCTCCGGAGGTTGGCTGACCGACGCGGTGACCGGCGGGAATGACGCGCTGCGGACCGTGTCATACGAGATGAGCAACGACGGCTTCAAGATGAGCGCCAACGGCCAGAGCTACGACGCGAAGTTCGACGGCAAGGAGTACCCGATCGTCGGTGATCCGGGCCACACCACCGTGACGCTGAAGCGGCTCTCGGCGAACGACGTCGAGGAGACCGATCATCGCAAGGGCAAGGTGACCGACGTCATTCACCTCGCGACGGCTGTGGACGGCAAGTCGCTCAAGGTCGAGGACAAGGACGTGGCGCACGAACAGACCGTGACTTTCACGCTCGACAAGCAGCAGTGAGGCGCGCGATCTGACTCGGAGAGTCTCGTAGGGAGACCGACGGCCGGGAGTCTGCGGTCTGCAGGCTCCCGGCGTGGGGCGACGGGGACGATGGCGGTGAGGCGGTGCGGCGCTCCGCGCCCCGCTCAGTGCTTGTGGCCGGGGAACAGCCGGCAGTAGATGCAGTCGGCACCCGTCGGGTTGTCGAGCATGAAGTGGCGCACCCAGTACCCGTCGCTGCGCGAGGCGGCGTGCTCGAAGGACTGATTCTCGAGGTCGTGCCCGACGACCTCCACCGCCCCTTCGTGCTCGAGGATCTCGGCGGCGCGCTCGGTCTCGATCGCGCCGCGCGGATGCACGGTGATGGTCGCCGCGCCGCTCTCCACGCGCTCGGCGAGTCCCTCGACGAACGGCCGCTCGTCCTCCTGGCTGAGGAGCGAGCGGAAATACTGGACGAACTTGTCGTGGGTCGAGTGCGCGGGCTGCAATCCCGCGCGGCCCGGCTCGCAGGATGCGGTGAGCTCGACGCGGTCGGTGGGAAAACCGTCGCCCACCAGGCGGGTGCGGACCCGGTCCGCGGCCGCGTACTCGTTGAACACGGCGAGGATGACAGCGCTCATTGTTCCTCTCCTTAAGCTGCTGCCGCGTGCGCCGGCGCGAATTCGCGCGAGGTAAGCGGCTCGGAAAAAATTCTACGCCCCGGGCGCTGGGAGGAGTAATGCTGCAATGCAGCATAACCGCGCGCACCCGATAGCGCGGGGGGAGGGTAAATCGCCGGGTGAGACCTTAGGATCGGTCCATGGCGAGCACGAGAGGCAGAGGCCGCCCACGGCACGAGGACGTCCTGACGCCCACCGAGTGGCGCGTCGTGCATGCGATCCAGCACGGGATGAGCAACCGCGAGATCGCCGTGCGCCGCGGCATCAGCCTCGATGCCGTCAAGTATCACGTGGCGAACGCGGTCGCGAAGCTCGGAATCGCGAACCGCCGGGCGCTGCGCCGCTGGTTTCGCGTGCCACGCGGCAGCGCGCTCGGGCGCGAGGAGAAGCCCATGGATGCAACGTTGGAGCTCGGGCCCATCGGCCAGGTGTCGCGCACCGTCAGCGACATTGCCGCAGCCGAGCACTGGTACGGCAAGGTGCTTGGACTCAAGCACCTCTATACCTTCGGCAAGGCCGCGTTCTTCGATTGTGGGGGAACGCGCCTCTACCTCACGGCCGAGCAGGCGCTGGGGCCGGAGTCGATTTTGTACCTGCGGGTCGGGGACATCCGCGCCGCCTGTGAGCAGCTGCGAGAGCGCGGGGTCGAGTTCCACAGTGCCCCGCACCTGGTTCATCGCCACGCGGACGGGACCGAGGAGTGGCTCGCGGTCTTCAAGGACCCGGACGGCCGCCCGCTCGCGCTGCTGTCGCAGGTCAGGTCCTGAAGGCGCCGCCTACGCGCGCCCGCTCCGGCGCTACTCGCCGGATGGCTTCGCTGTGGCGTCCGCCGCCGGCTTCGCCGCCGCTTTCTTGAGCGGCTTCTTCGCGGGCACCGGCGCCGGCTGCAGCAGCTCCTCGAGCGTGCGGAAGATCGCGCCGTACTTGTAGTCGGGAATCTCGAACTCCCAGCCGGCGAGCCGCGCGTTGAGCTGCTGCGCCTCCGTTTCGGTCGCCTTGGCCGTCGCGCGCGCACTGAGCGCGATGAGGGCGCGCCCGCCGTCCTTGCGCCCCGCGACCTCGAGCTCGAGTCCATCGAAGGTGCGGAACACGGCCCGCGATACTTTGGCGCCCGCGGGCGCGGCGGGCTTCTGCACGTCCTCGAGCGTGAGCGAACCCAGGGATCCCGCGATCGAGTCCGCGGCGGCGGGACTCGTCAGCTGCCGGCCCTTCGGTACCGGGCTCACCGTGAAGTCCTGCTGTTCCTTCTTATCGCGGGTCGCGCTGAAGCCCGCGCCGTTTGCGGGCCTCTCCTCCATCTGGCGCACGCGTGTCATCGGCAGATCGACGAGCGACCGGGCGAGCCAGGTCTTGGGATCGGCGTCCGGCGTGAGAAGCGGCGCGGCGAGGAGACTCGCCGCCGTGCCGCCGACGCGCACGTAGCCCGACTTGCCGCTCGAGGACTTGCCGACGATGAGCGAGAAGGCGTGCGCGGGCGTCACGACGTCGATCTGCGTGCCGGTCGCCTTCGGCGTGCTCACGTCCTCGACGCCTAGCTGCGGATAGTTCGCCGGGAGGCGGGTCTTCTCCTCGACGACGTTCAGAGCACCGAGGTCGAGCAGGAGCTTGCGTGCCTTGCCGCCGTCGGCGGCCCAGTCGCGCTCGCCTACCACCCAGCCCGGCGCAGTCTTCTTCAGGCTCGTATGGGTGCCGTCGCCGCGGCGCAGGTCGACTTCGCTCACGGTGTTGACGCTCGCCTCGAGGCCCGGCAGCACCAGGTCGCCGGCGAGCGTCGCGTGTTCCAGGTGCCGGCGTGAGGAGAGCCAGATCGCAAACGCGATCAGCGCGAGTCCGGCGCCGAGCAGCAGCGCGACGCGGCGCGTCGTCATGGCTGCCTCCCGGCCGCACGGCCGCGCGCCCGGCGCCGCCACGCCGCGAAGGCGAGCGCCAGCAGCGCGAACGCCGCCGGGATCACGATGATGTCGACGATCTTGATCTCCGTGCCGAGCCTGCGGATATCGGCGTCGAGACCGGCACGCACGGCGCGCAGCTCCTTGCGGATGCGCACCTTCTCCTGTGCGAAGTGCTCGATCTCCTGCTGCTCGGCCGGCGTGACGATGAGCGAATTCTGATCGCCGCCGCCCTTGGACTGCAGTGCCGTGAGCTTCTGCTCCGTGGTCTGGAGCTGGTGCTCGAGCTCCTGCTCCTTGTCGCGGAAGCGGTCGTCGGCGACGCGCCGCAGCCGCTCGACGCGCTCGAAGGGACGGGTGAAGGTCGCACGGCCGCGCACGCTGATCAGATCGGCGCTGCCCGCGAGATTGTCGAGGGCATTGAGCACCAGGTCGCCGTTGCTGGCCCAGGCCTGCACCAGGCGCTGGCCGAAGAAGTCCTGCGCACGCACCCACAGATAGTCGGCCAACAGATCGGCGTCGGCAATGACGACGAGGTTGAGCGGCTGCGCGGAAGCCTTGAGCGGCGCCGTGCCGGCCGGCAGCGTCACGCCGGCGGGCGGGCCGTCCGCAAAGGCCGTGTGCACCGTGCCGGTGACGCGCGCGCCGATCGTGTAGCGCACGCCGCTCGGCTTGAAGCCCTCGCGCAGCGACCCCGGATCGAACAGCATGCGGAAGCGCTCGACCGGGAGGAGCGCGGCGTCGTTGCTCGATTGCAGCAGCGGCTCGAACTTGATGCTCGCGCCCTTGAGCGGCTCGAGGTAGCCGGCGACCGCTACGTTGACGTTGGAGAGCCCGGCGGTGATCACGTCATCGGCTGACAAGCTGCCCTTGTCGAGGCCGAGGACTCCGAGGTGCTCGACCGGCGGCTCACCCTGGTGCATGGACACCGACAGAGCGTGGCCGCGGTCGGCGACCACCTGGGCCGGGTCGAACTTCACGCCCCAGGCGGACAGCAGCTCGCCGAGGTGCGAGGACTTGTCGACTCCCATGGCCGCCATCGGGTTGCGCGGGTCGTTCCCCGAGGAGTCGGCCTCGGCCAGCGGGTCGACGAACACCAGGAGGTGCCCGCCGCGCAGCGCGTACTGGTCGATGGCGAACTGGGTCGCCGGCGACAGGTTCTTCGGATGCACGAGCACCAGCACATTCACGTCGGGGTCGATCTTGGTCGCGGTCGGCTCGAGCGGCCGTATCTCGAACAGCTGCTCCGCCTGACCGTAGACCACCCACGGCTCGCGCATCTGGCCGGTCTGCGGGTCGAAGCCCGGGCCCATCGGCAGCGTCGAAGCCCAGGCGATCACCGGCTTCTTCGGGTTGGCGAGCTGATAGATGAGCCGCACCACATCGTATTCGAGGAACTGCTCCTTGTTGGGATCGAAGAATTCGATGGCCGCATGACCGTCGGTGGAGTTGGTTCCGGCGAGTCCGAAGTACAGCTGCGCGCCCGTGGCTCCCGCCGGTACGCCGCGCACGCCGAGCTCGGAGGCGCGGTCCTCGTCCTCCGAGAACGGCTGGGGATCGACCAGGTGCAGGCGCAGCATGCCGTTGGAGCGCGCCGCGAGCTCCTCGAGGAACTCGCGCACCCGCACTCCGTAGGTCTTGAGCTGCGGCAGCTGACCGGCGGTCTTCTCCGAGAAGAAGAAGTAGAGATTGACCGGCTCGTGGATGCTCTTGAGGATGCGCTCCGTTCCGGGCGCGGTGCTGTACAGGCGGTTCTGGGTGAGATCCGCGCGCCAGCCGCGCAGCGCGTAGTTGAACAGTACCGTGAGTCCGATGAACAGCAGGGCGAGTGCCAGCAGCGTCGCGCCGCCCAGGGTGGAGCGTTTCGTCATGGTGCTAGTCCGCCTTGCGCAGCTCGAGAGCGATGGCGGTTGCGAACAGGAAGAAGCCGATCAGCATCGCGAAGTACAACAGGTCGCGCACGTCGATCACTCCCTTCTCGATCGACTGGAAATGGGTGAGGAACGACAGCGAGGCGATCGCATCGGTGAGCGCCTGCGGCGCCCAGCTGCGGAACACGTCCAGCACCAGCGGAAAGCCCGCCAGCAGGAACACGAAGCACGCCACCACTCCGAGGATGAACGCCACCACCTGGCTGCGGGTCAGCGCCGACATGCACGAGCCGATCGCGAGGAAACCGCCGGCGAGCAGCAGGCTGCCGAGGTAGGCGGCCAGGATCGCGCCGTTGTCGGGCTTGCCGAGGTAGTTGACGGTGATCCACAGCGGAAAAGTGAGCGCCAGCGCCAGCGCGGTGAAGATCCACGCCGCCAGGAACTTGGCGGTCACCGCCTCGCCCAGCGTCACCGGCTGCGTCATGAGCAGCTCGATGCTGCCGGACTTGCGCTCCTCCGCCCACAGCTTCATGGACACCGCCGGGATCAGGAACAGGTACAGCCACGGATGGAAGCTGAAGAACGGCTCGAGGTCGGCCTGGCCGCGCTCGTAGAAGCCGCCCAGATAGAACGTGAAGGCGTTCGCCAGCACCAGAAAGATGAGTATGAAAACGTACGCCAGCGGGGTCGCGAAGTAGCTCGCGAGCTCGCGGCGCATGATGATGCCCACGTTGCGCATGTGCTTTGAGTCCGGTCAGGCGGTGATGGTGCGAAACACTTCGTCGAGGCGGCCGGACTCCAGGTGCAGCTCCTTGAGCTTGAGGCCCTGGCGCGCGGCGAGCTCGGAGAGCGCCGGCAGGATCGTAGCGCCGGCGCGCGGCAGCGCGGTGAGGCGCGCGTCGCGCTCGCTCACCTCGAGATCGGCCACCGCGGGGAGCGCGGCCACCGCGGCGCGCGCCGCGGTGAGCTGTGCCGGGTCGTCGAGCTGCATCGACACGGCGTTGTGATAGCGCGAGCGCGCGGCGAGCCCGGCGGGCGTGTCGTCGGCGACGATGCGTCCGCGGGCGATGATGATCGCGCGCGTGCAGACCGCGTCGACCTCCTCGAGGATGTGGGTGGAGATCACGATGATCTTGTCGCGCGCCATGTCGTTGATGAGCGTGCGCACCTCGTGCTTCTGGTTGGGATCGAGCCCGTCGGTGGGCTCATCGAGAATAAGCACCGGCGGGTCGTGGACGATCGCCTGCGCGAGCCCCACGCGGCGCCGGAATCCCTTCGACAGCGTCTCGATCGTCTGGTCGAGGACGCTGCCGAGCTGCAGGTGCTCGATGACGTGCGCGAGCCGCGCGCGGCGCCGCTCGCCCGCGAGCGCGCGCAGGTCGGCGATGAAGGCGAGGAAGTTGCGGACGGTCATCTCGCCGTAGCTCGGCGCTCCTTCCGGCAGGTAGCCGAGTGCGGACTTGGCGGCGAGCGTGTCGCTGCCGATGTCGTGTCCGCAGATGCTGCCGCTGCCCGAGGTCGGCGTCACGAAGCCGGCGAGCATGCGCATGGTGGTGGTCTTGCCGGCGGCGTTGGGTCCGAGGAAACCGAGCACTTCGCCGGGTCCGACCTGGAAGGTCACATCATCGACGGCCGTCAGCGCGCCGTAGCGTTTGGTGAGATGTTCGGTCTTGATCATGTCGGATGGGCTCTAGAGGAGAGGCTTGGTAAGAAAGTTCCGCCGCATTTTTTGAGCGCGCGATTGTGACGGGAGCCGCGCCGGATTTCCAATGTCCCGGTTGCCGGGTGTTGATTTGAAGAAATTATCTAGTTAAAGCAAATAGTTACAAGCTGCATCTCATCTTGTCTCTATGAGGTGCGTTGCGCCTGACCGTCATCGATCCGCCACGGGCGCGTCATCTGCGCGTCAAGGCGCGGCGCGAGACTGCGCATCGGGCCTGTACCTGCAAAGAGGGGGCGCGGATGCAGTCGTGGAGCCTCGCCGCCGGCCGGGTCGTAAGTCTCGCGCGCGGCGCCGAGGACGTGCTCACAGTGGATAACGAGCTCGAGCGCGGCGCGCCGTTTTGTGCCAACCCCGCTTGCGCGCTCAACGTGCGGCTGCGCGACGCGCAGGTCGAGGGCGGTGGCGACTGGGTGCGCCTGCCCGACGGGCGCGTGTTCGGCCGCGGCCGCTACGGGAGCGAGCTCCTGTGCGATGCCTGCGGCACACGGCGCGGCCCCGTGCGCCTCGAGTCCCGCGTCCGCTGCGCTCCCGCGCGCGCTTAGATCCTGAGGGTTGCGCGCGAGCCTTAGCGGTACTCGAAGCGGTGGCGCAGGCGCCAGTAGAGGATGCAGAGCGCCCCGCCGGCCATCCCGCCGAGGTGGGCAAAGTGCGCCACTCCCGCCTGCGTGCCGGTCACGCCGAAGAACAGCTCCAGCAGTCCGTACATAGTCACGAACAGCCACGCCGGCATCGGGATCGGCGGGAACAGCAGGATGATGCGCTGGCGGGGGAAGTACCAGGCGAATGCCAGCAGTATGCCGAAGATTCCGCCCGAAGCGCCGATCACCTCTTCGTTGACGCCCGAGCCGCGCTGCGCGAGGAGCTGCGTGAGCGCCGCGGTCAGCACGCACACCAGGTAGAACAGCACAAAGCGGCGCGCGCCCCAGTACAGCTCGAGCGTGCGACCGAACATGAACAGCGCGAACATGTTGAAGAAAATGTGCGCGAGGCCGTGGGGGTCGTGCAGGAACGCATAGGTGAGAAGCTGCCACGGCCGGAACTCGGGACTGCCGAGCGGCCAGAGCGCAAACATCACCGCCACAGGCTCGCCGGCGACCTGCTGCAGCAGGAACACGCCGATGTTGATCAGGATCAGGGCCCGGGTGGCGGGCGGTACCGACGGGAACATCGGCGTTAGTCTACCGGGCTCGCGGCGCGCACGGTACGCGCCGCGCGCCGCGCGGCGCGTGAGGACTTCAGGCCGCCGCGCGCAGCGACTCGCGCAGGAACTCGACCAGCGGGGGACTCGCGCTGTGGGTCACGTTGAACCGCAGCCACTGCCCGCAGGCCGCCGCGGGTGAGAACAGCGAGCCGCGCGCCAACAGGATCGAACGGGCGCGCGCCCGCCGCACCAGCTCCTCGACCCGGGCGGCGTCGGGGACGCGGCCCCACAGGAACATGCCCTCGCCGGGCGCGGCGTCGAACTCGAGGCCGGCCGACTCGAGGGCGGCGCGCGCGTCGCGCCGCATGCGCGCCAGCCGCGTGCGCGTGCGCTCCACGTGACGCTTATAGCGGCCACCGTCGAGTACCTCCGACACGAAGGACTCGAGCAGCGTCGAGCCCGACAACACCGACAGCACCTTGCGCTCGACGAGCTGCGCGATGAGCTGTGTGTCGGCGGCTACGTAGCCAACGCGCAGCGCCGGGCCGATGAGCTTGGTGTAGCTGCCGACATAGATCACGTGACGCAGGCCGTCGATCTGCGCGAGCCGCACCGCAGGACCCTCGTAGAGATCGCCGTACACATCGTCCTCCACCACCGCGAAGCCGTACTGCTCCGCGAGCGACAGGATGCGGTGGCAGTGCGCCGGGTCGGCGCTCGAGCCGGTCGGATTGTGCAGCAGCGTTTGCATGAAGAAGGCGCGCGGCCGGTGCGCGCGGCAGGCGGCCTCGAGCGCCTCGAGGTCCGGTCCGTCGGCGCGGCGCGGCACCGGAATCAGCCGCACGTGGTGGGCGCGCAGCTGCTCGAACAGCACGAAGTAGCCCGGATCCTCCACCAGCACCGGATCACCCGGTGCGAACAGGATGCGCGCCAGCAGGTCGAACGCCTGGCTCGCGCCGTAGGTGGTCGCGATGTTGGCGGCGCCCGCCGCGATCCCGTGCTGCACCAGCCGTGCGGCGATCTGCTCGCGCAGCTCCGGCAGGCCCTGCGGGGGGCAGGGGAGCCAGGGCTGCGTTCGCCGCCCGCGCAGCAGGCGCGTCAGCACCCCGGCGGACCCGGCCTCGAGCAGCCAGTTCTCCGGCAGGAAGCCCGAGCCCGCAGGGATGATGTCATTGCCGTGCGCCATGCAGAAGCTCGCCAGCGCCACCGCGTCGTTGGCGGATTCGGGCGAGGCCTCCACCGCCACCAGCGGCGCGACGATGCGCCGCTGCGCGACGAAGAAGCCGCGCCCGGCGCGCGACTCGATCAGGCCGCGCGCCACGAGGCGATCGTAGGCGTCGACTACCGTGAAGGCGCTCGCGCCGATCAGGCGGGCGAGCTTGCGGATCGAGGGCAGCCGCGTGCCGGTCGGCAGCTGACCCTGCCGGACGAGCTGCGTGATGCGCCCGCAGATCTGGTCGACCAGGGGGACGGACGATTCGCGTGACAGCTCGAACATGCGTGGCCTTCAGAGCTTGCTTAGGGGTCGGGCCCGCGGGTTTGCCGCTAGATCACCATCATGAGCGCCGTCACGCCGAGCGCAAGGGCCATGCTGAAGTTGAACGCGAGCAGCCCACGGGGGCGCGCCAGCAGCGCCCGGAGCGAGGTGCCGAACAGCGCCCACACGAGGATGCAGGGCGCCGGCAGCAGCACTCCCCAGAGCAGCATGTAGGCGGCGGCAGCCCCCGGAGCCAGCTCGCGCGGCAGGAACAGCGTCACCGCCGTCAGGTTCATGACCCAGGCCTTGGGGTTCAGGAACTGGAACGCGGCCGCCTCCAGGAACGTGAGCGGGCGCGCTGCGCGCCGGGCGTCCATCGCGGCGGGCCGCAGCAGCCGCCAGCCGAGATACACGAGGTACGCAGCGCCCAGCCAGCGCAGTGCGTCCTGCAGATGCGGCCAGCGGGCGAAGATCGCGCCGAGGCCGGCGCATACGGCCAGCATCTCGAGCGCGCCGCCCGCGCAGATGCCGAGCATGTGAGGGAGCGTGCGCCGCAGCCCGAAGTTCGCGCCCGAGGCGGTCAGCATCACGTTGTTGGGACCGGGCGTGATCCACATGACGCACGAATAGGTGGCGAACGGCAGCGGGTCGATCATGAGGGGAGCTTCGCGCGCCCCGGCCGCCGCGCGGCAGATACGCGCGCGCCGCGCCGGCTGCGTACTGTACCGGCGCACCAGCCGGTACGCCGCCTTAGGCGATATGATGCGTCCGTGAGCGAAGCCTTCATCTGCGATGGCGTGCGCACTCCGATCGGCCGTTACGGCGGGGCGCTCGCGGCGGTGCGTACCGACGACCTCGCCGCGCTGCCGATCGCCGCGCTCCTGAAGCGCAACGCGGCACTCGACCCGCAGGCCATCGACGAGGTGCTGCTCGGCTGCGCCAACCAGGCCGGGGAGGACAACCGCAACGTGGCGCGCATGGCGGCGCTGCTCGCGGGGCTGCCGGTGTCGGTGCCGGGCGCCACGCTCAATCGCCTGTGCGGCTCGGGGCTCGATGCGGTGGCGATGGCGGCGCGCGCGGTGCGTGTGGGCGAGGCGGGACTCGTCGTCGCGGGCGGCGTCGAATCGATGTCGCGCGCGCCGTTCGTGCTGCCGAAGGCCGAAGGGCCGTTCGCCCGCAATGCGGAGATCTACGACACCACCATCGGCTGGCGCTTCGTGAATCCGCGCATGCGCGAGCAGTACGGGATCGACTCGATGCCCGAGACCGGCGAGAACGTGGCGGCCGACTACCGCATCTCGCGCGCCGATCAGGACCGCTTCGCGCTGCGCAGCCAGCAGCGCGCGGCCGCCGCCCACGCGCGCGGCTTCTTCGCCGGAGAGCTCATCCCGGTCGAGATCCCGAGAGCCAAGGGCACGGCGCTCAAGGTGGAGCGCGACGAGCATCCGCGTCCGGAGACGACGCTCGAGCAGCTCGCGGCGCTTCCAACCCCGTTCCGCGCCGGCGGCACGGTCACGGCCGGCAACGCCTCCGGGGTGAATGACGGCGCATGCGCGCTGCTCATCGCCTCGGAAGAAACGGCGCGGCGCTGCGGCCTCACGCCGCGCGCGCGCGTGGTCGCCGCGGCCAGCGCCGGGGTCGCGCCGCGGATCATGGGCATGGGTCCGGCGCCGGCGACGCGCAAGGTGCTCGAGCGGGCGCGGCTCGCAATCTCCCAGATGGACGTGATCGAGCTCAACGAGGCCTTCGCCAGCCAGGCCCTCGCCGTGCTGCGCGAGCTCCAGCTTCCCGACGACGCCGCCCACGTCAATCCCAACGGCGGCGCCATCGCGCTCGGTCACCCGCTCGGCATGTCGGGCGCGCGCCTCGCGACCACCGCCACCAGTCAGCTGGCAGCGACCCGCGGCCGCTACGCCCTGTGCACCATGTGCATCGGCGTCGGCCAGGGGATCGCGGTCATTCTCGAGCGGGTTTGATCCAGGGGAGCGAGGCGAGGTCGAGGTTGCCGCCGCTCAAGACCACGCCGACGCGCTGGCCGCGCAGCGGCGGCCGCCCCTCTACGACCGCCGCGTAGGCCGCAGCCCCCGAGGGCTCGACGATGACCTTCATCACTTCCCAGATGTGGCGCATCGCGCTCACGATGGCGGCATCGGACACGGTCGCGATGTCGGCCACGTAGCGGCGAATCTCCGCGAACGGCCGCTCGCCGATCGTGGCGCGCAGGCCGTCGGCGATCGTGTCGGGCCGCTCGCACGGCACGATCCGACCGGCGCGCAGCGAGCGCGCCGCATCGTCCGCCCCCTCCGGCTCCACGCCGACGACTCGCAGCTGCGGCCGCAGCGTGTGCGCCGCGACCGCGATGCCGCTCAGGAGTCCGCCGCCGCTGACCGGGACGAGCAGCAGCTCGAGGTCGGGGACCTGCTCGAGCAGCTCGACGCCGACGGTGGCCTGTCCGGCCATCACGCTCAGGTCATCATAGGGGTGGACCAGAACTGCGCCGGTTGCGGCGATCACCGCGGCGGCGGCGCGCTCACGCGCCGCGAGCGTCGGCTCGCATAAGGTGATCTGCGCGCCGTGGCGCAGGGCGGCGGCGCGCTTGGCCTGCGGGGTGTTGTTCGGCATGACGATGTAGGCGGGGACGCCGCGCAGGCGGGCCGCGCGCGCCAGCGCCGCCGCGTGATTGCCGGAGGAATGGGTCGCGACGCCGCGGCGCACCTGCGCTTCGGGGAGGCTGAAGACCGCGTTCGAGGCGCCGCGGGCCTTGAAGGCGCCGCCCTTCTGGAAGTTCTCGCACTTGAAGAACAATCGCGCCCCCGACTCCTCGTCGAGTGTCGCGCTCGTCAGAACCGGTGTTGGGTTGATGAGCGGCGCGATGCGCGCGCGCGCTTCCTCGATCAGCGCCCAGGTGAGGCCGGGTGGGTTGCTACCCATGCCGGGGGCAGCATGAGCAGGCCCTTACAGCCCGTCAAGCGCTTGCCCGGCGGCCGCCGGGGAGCTCGCCGTGTCCGCCGCGCCCGCGGTGCGGGTGTGCCGCCGCGCGAGATCGAGCCGCGCGAGCGCCGCGGTGGCATTGACCACCGCCGGACCGGGGGCGGTGACCGAAACTGTCGTGGACGCCGGCTTGAGGAGCGACAGGATGGTGTCGGTGGTGAGTCGCCCAGGCGTTGCGGACATGAGCAGCGCGATCACGCCGGTGATCTCGGCGGCGGCCACGGAGCTGCCGGACTCGAAGTCGTACTGTGCGTCCGGCCGCAGTGTCAGCACGTGCCGGGCCGGGGCAGCGAGGGCGCCGGGGGGGACGACACTCTCGCTGCCCGCGGCCCCAATCACTCCCGGGATCGCGGTGGGGAAGCCGCCGCCGGCGTCGACGGCGCCGACGAAGACCACACCGCGCTTCAGGCCCGTCTGGACGAGCGCCGAGAGCAGCGGGTCGGGGGGACCGGCGACGCTCAGGTTCACGAGCGGCACGCCCGACTCGAGGGCCGCGGCGAGCGCTTGCGCGAGCGTGAAGGTATTGCAGGCCGCGACGTCGCTGTCGGGCTCGAGCTGCCAGCAGGCTTCGAACACCTCGAGCTGCGCGAGTGGAGCGATGCCGACGATACCGATGTTGTTGTTGGCGACGGCCGCGATGATGCCCGCCATCGCGGTGCCGTGGCGCTGTGAGCCGCCCGCGCCGTGATTCGCCCCGGTGAAGGAGCGGTCGCGCACGATGCGGCCGCTGAGGTCCGGATGGCGCGCGTCGACCGCGGTATCGATGAGCGCGACCCGCACCCCGGCTCCCTGAGCGCGGCGGTGCGCGTCCGGGATGCCGAGCGCGGGCAGATTCGCCTGCAGGTCGTACAGCGGGTCGTTGTAGGCAGACGCGCCGGGCGGGGCGCCGAGGGTATGAAACTCGTGCAGCGGCTGGACCAGCACCACCCGCGGATCGTGCGCCAGAGCCGCGAGCACCTCGGCGGCCGGCCGGCCGCTGGTGATCTCGTAGACCACGCAGTGCATGGCGAGCTCACGGATGGGCCAGCTCGCCACCTCGCGCAGCGCATACTCGGACGCGACGTGCCGCGCCAGCCGCTCGGCACTCTGCGATACGCGGTAGCCGTCCCCGGCGTAGCGCCGGCCGGTCGCCCCGGCGGGTCCCGGGGCGCTGCGCGGCTCGTTGGCGAAAGCGACCACGATCCGGGGACGGGCGGATTCGCTCGAGGTCGCGGCTTCCGCCGCCGGGGTTGCGACCGGCTCGATCGCGCGAGCCACGGTCGCGGCCGCCGCGCAGGCCAGCGCGAGCGACAACAGCCTGGCGAAGGCGCGCAGGCGCAACAACTTAAGGTCTCCGCGGCGCCGGCCCGGACGCGCGCTCGGGGCGCTCGCCGCCCGGGAGCGGCTCGATCCAGCGCACGTGCGCATCGCCGCGCAGCCGATCCGCGAGCGCGCGCAGCTGGGCTGCGGCACGCGGAGGCGCGCTCGCGCCGGCGACCGGCGCTACGCCGAACACTCCGCTCGCGTCCGGGCCCTCGACCACATGTGCGCCGGCGGAGAGGAGCAGTTGCTCGGCCTCGCCGATGGTGAGCGAGCGCTCGAAGGCGATGTGCAGCACGCCGGGGGCGGCGGCCGCCGGCGCGGTGCGCGTGAGGTACAGCGGCTGCGCCCAGCGGTAGGCGGTGACGCCGAAGGTGCCGATGCCGACCGAGAGCACGAAACTGGCGGCCCAGGCGAGGCCCGGCGGGCGCCATGCGGAGCGGGCGCGCGCCGTGCGAGCGGCCGGTGTGATCGGTGCGCCGGCCCCCACCGCAGGCGCCGCGTCGATGCGCTCCATGAGCTTGCGGAACGAGGGGCCGGGGGCGTAGGTCACGCGCTCGGGCTCGGTGAGGCTGCTGCACCAGAGGCGCTGCAGCTCCACCTCGCGCGCGCACTCAGTGCAGTCGCGCACGTGCTGCTCGAGACGCGCCCGCTCTGCGCCGGCCAGGCGCCCGTTGGCGAGCCACGGCAGCAGCAGCCAGGACTCTTCGTGGGAGAAAGCCGCATTCGCATTCATGACTCGTCGCTCTCCACGGCGCCGCCGACTCGCGCGCGGGCGGGCGCCCCGGACAACTCCGGCAGCAGCTTCTGCAGCTTCGCGCGCGCGTGAAACAAGCGGGTCTTAACCGTATTCACCGGACATCCCATGATCGTCGCAATCTCCTCGCACGAATGACCGAGCTCGTAGCACAGCTCAACCGCCAGACGCTGCTCCACGGGCAAGGCGCTGAGCGCCTGAGCCAGCCAGTCGCGCAGCTCCTCGGCGCGCGCCGGCTCCTCAGTCATGAGTGGAAACGAGGGCGGCTCGAGGTTCTGCCGGGCACGCGCCCGAGCGGCGGTGCGGAACGCGTTCCGCGCCTTGCGGTACGCGATTCCGAGAATCCAGGTCGAGGGCTGCGAGTCACCGCGGAAATCGCGGGCGCTGCGCCACACGACCCAGAAGGTGTCGTTGATGATCTCCTCGGCGAGGTCGTAGCGCCGGGTGAGCCGCGTCAGGAACCGCGCCAGACGGCGGTGGTACAGGTTGTAGAGCTCCTCGAATGCGCGGCGGTCCCGGCGCGCCACCCGCTGGATGAGCTCGTGTTCGCGCGCCGCGGAACTGCCGCCGCGCGCCGTCATCTCTGCCATGTCGTTGTAGCCACTCGCCATGTAAACCGCGCCCTTTAGCGGTAAGTGTCCATGCCAGCGGTCCGGGTTCAACCTGGGGCGGCGACGGCGCCGTGCGCCTCAGAACTGCCAGCTGACCGTGGCCGCGAGCCGCCTGGCGACCGGGTAGGGGAACAACTCACCGGCGCGGCTCTGGGCGGCGTAATAGCCGACGTCGACCCGCCAGCGCCGCCACTCGAGCGCAAGGCCTGCGTTGCCATAGAAGTAGCCTAAACCTTTGGGAGGGTGGTGGTCGGGACGGCTCGAATAGTAGTAGCCCGCAGCGGCCGTCAGGTACAACCCTCCGCCGAGGAGCCCCTCGCGCACCAGCCACTGACCGGCGCCGTCGGCCACGTAGGCGGCGCTGCGGTACACCTCGTGGTGCTGCTCGTAGTAGGAGTAGCGCACGGAGTTGGGAACCGCCGTGAGGGACAAGGTGAAGCGATCCAGCCAGGTGAGCGCGGCGGAGATCTCCTGGTAGTCATCCGAATGATGGGCGGCGCCTCCGACGAAGTAATCGGCGCGACCACTCACCATGGCGCTGAAGGCGCCGCCGAGGCGGAAGCGCTGGCCGAGGTAGACCTGCATCTCGCCGGAGGTGCCGGGCTCGAGGTCGCGATCGCGCGTCGAGGCCCAGACGCCTGCGAACGTGCCGCCGGTACTGCTCGCGTGCAGGTCCGCCTGCAGCGCGCCGTGCCCGTCGCTCTGCGACACTCCCCGGTAGATGTAGTCGCTCGTCAGGACGAGATTGCCGCCGACCGCGCCCGGCTCGTTCTGACAACTGGCCGTGTGCGGCCACAGGAGCCCGAGCGCCACGGCGTACGGCCACACGCACGCGGCATGCTGACTTGGTCCGGCGATCAAATTTAGGCCAGTTCAAGCATGCGGACGGGCTTATACAAGGCGTCCCGAGGGGAGCAGACGTATACTGCCGATCTTATTATGCAGACGCTGAATCCGGGCGACACCGCAACCGTGCGGCGCATCGTTTCCGAGCTGAAGGGAAGACCGGGTCCCCTGCTCGAAGTACTGCACGCCGTGCAGTCGGCCTTGGGCTACGTTCCGGCGGGCGCCGTGCCGCTGGTGGCCGAAGGCCTCAATCTCTCGCGCGCCGAGGTGCACGGGGTCGTCACCTTCTATCATTATTTCCGTCATACCCCGCCGGGCGCCCACACGGTGAGCCTGTGCCAGGCCGAGGCCTGCCAGTCGCGGGGCGCCGAGGCGCTTGCGGACCACGCACGCCGGCGTCTCGGTGTCGACTTTCACGCGACCACGGCGGACGGGCGCTTCACGCTCGAGCCGATCTACTGTCTTGGCAACTGCGCCTGCTCGCCCGCCGCGATGATCGACGGCCGGCTGCACGGCCGGGTGACGCCCGAGCGCTTCGACGCGCTCATCGCCGAGCAGTCATAACGTGCCCATGAGCGCGCGCGTTTACATTCCAGGCGATGCCGGTGCTACCTCAGTAGGGGCGGACGCGGTAGCCCAGGCGATCGCGCGTGAGGCTAGCCGCGCGGGCGGCGCGCTCGAGCTCATCCGCAACGGCTCGCGCGGCGCCTACTGGCTCGAGCCGCTCGTCGAAGTCGCGACACCCGGCGGCAGGATCGCCTACGGTCCGGTCACAGCGGCCGATGTGCCGGGCCTGTTCGCGGCGGACTTTCTCAAAGGCGGCCAGCACCCCCTGCTCCTTGGCCCGACCGACGGCATTCCGTGGCTCGCGGGCCAGCAGCGGCTGACCTTTGAGCGGGTCGGCATCGTCGATCCGGCGAGCGTCGCCGATTATGTGAAGCATGGCGGCTACCAGGGCCTGAAGCAGGCGCTGTCGATGGCGGGCAGCGCGGTGGTGCAGACGATCACCACCTCGGGGCTGCGCGGCCGCGGCGGCGCCGCCTTTCCGACCGGCATCAAATGGAAGACGGTGCTCGATCAGAGCGCCGCGCAGAAATACGTCACTTGCAACGCCGATGAAGGCGACTCGGGCACCTTCTCCGACCGCATGCTGATGGAAGGCGACCCGTTTGCGCTCATCGAGGGGATGACCATCGCCGGGATCGCGGTCGGTGCGAACCAGGGCTACATCTATCTGCGCGCCGAGTACCCGCACGCACACCGCGCGCTGAAGACCGCCATCGCAGCGGCCTACCAGGCCCACTATCTCGGCAGCGACGTCGCCGGCTCGGGCAAGCACTTCGATCTCGAGGTGCGGCTCGGCGCCGGCGCCTACATCTGCGGCGAAGAGACCTCGATGCTCGAGAGTCTCGAGGGCAAGCGCGGTGAGGTGCGGGTGCGCCCGCCGCTGCCGGCTATCAAGGGACTGTTCGGGCAGCCGACGATCGTCAATAACGTCGTGACGCTCGCGAGCGTCCCCTGGATCCTGGCGCATGGCGCCGAGGCGTACGCGAATTTCGGCACCGGCAAATCGCGCGGCACGCTCCCCATTCAGCTCGCCGGAAACATCCGGCGCGGCGGCCTGGTGGAGCGCGCCTTCGGCCTCACCTTACGCGAGCTCCTCTACGACTACGGCGGCGGCAGCGCCTCGGGGCGCCCGATCCGCGCGGTGCAGATCGGCGGGCCGCTCGGCGCCTACGTGCCGCCGTCGCAGTTCGACATCGCGGTCGACTATGAGGCCCTGAGCGCCGTCGGCGCGCTGCTCGGGCACGGCGGCATCGTGGTGTTCGACGATACCGTCGACATGGCGCGCATGGCGCGCTACGCGATGGAGTTCTGCGCCATCGAATCCTGCGGCAAGTGCACACCCTGCCGCATCGGCTCGACGCGCGGGGTGGAGGTCATCGATCGCATCCTCGAGGGCACCGACGGTGAGCGCAACATCCGGCTGCTCGAGGAGCTGTGTGAGACCATGGTGCAGGGGTCGCTGTGCGGCCTGGGCGGCATGGCGCCCTTTCCCGTGCAGAGCGCGCTCAAGCACTTCAGGGAAGACTTTCGCGCGCGCACGCGGCAATAGCAGCGCATAAAGGCGGAACATGTTCGCGATAGATTACGAAGACCTCGGCACTCCGGCGCCGGCCGACGCCAGCGGCAGCGTCACCGTCGAGATCGACGGCCGCACGGTCACCGTCCCCGACGGCACTTCGGTCATGCGCGCCGCGGCGCTCGCCGGGGTCAAGGTGCCGAAACTTTGCGCCACCGACACTCTCAAGGCCTTCGGCTCGTGCCGCCTGTGTCTGTGCGAGATCGACGGCCGCAAGGGCTACCCGGCGTCCTGCACCACCACCGTCGCCGCGGGCATGAAGGTCCGCACCGAATCGCCGAAGCTCCTGCAGCTGCGCCGCAGCGTCATGGAGCTGTATCTTTCCGACTACCCGATCGAACGTCGGCCCACCGAAGCGGAGGCGCGCACGGAGCTGCTCGCCATGGCGCAGGCGCTCGGGGTCAAGTCAACGCCCTATGCCAATGGCAAGCGTCATGCGGGCGCACCTAAGGATGAGAGCAATCCCTACTTCACGTTCGATCCGAATCTCTGCATCGTCTGCTCCCGCTGCGTGCGGGCCTGCGATGAGACGCAGGGGACCTATGCGCTCACCATCCAGGGGCGCGGATTCGGCTCGAAAGTGTCGGCCAGCCAGGACCAGCCGTTCCTCGAGTCCGAGTGCGTCTCGTGCGGTGCGTGTGTGGAAGCCTGTCCCACCGCAGCGCTGATGGAGAAGTCCGTCATCGGGCTCGGCGCCCCGGAGCGCGCCGAGACTACCACCTGCGCCTACTGCGGCGTCGGCTGCGGCTTCAAGGCGGAGATGCGCGGCGAGGGCGCCGACGCCGAGGTGGTGCGCATGGTGCCGGACCGCGCCGGGCGCGCGAACCACGGTCACGCCTGCGTCAAGGGACGCTTTGCGTGGGGCTATGCCACGCACCCGGACCGGCAGCTGAAGCCGATGATCCGCAAGACCATCCGCGACAACTGGCGTGAGGTGTCGTGGGAGGAGGCGATCGGCTACGCCGCGAGCGAGTTCAAGCGCATCCAGGCCAAGTACGGCCGTGACTCGATCGGCGGCATCACCTCCTCACGCTGTACCAACGAGGAGACCTACCTGGTGCAGAAGCTGGTGCGTGCGGCCTTTGGCAACAACAACGTCGACACCTGCGCGCGCGTGTGCCATTCGCCGACCGGCTACGGCCTGAAGAACACCCTGGGAGAGTCGGCCGGCACCCAGGCCTTCGATTCGGTCATGAAGGCGGACGTCATCATGATCATCGGCGCCAACCCGACCGACGGGCACCCGGTGTTCGCCTCACAGATGAAGCGTCGCCTGCGCCAGGGCGCGAAGCTGATCATCGCCGACCCGCGCCAGACCGGGCTGGTGCGCTCCGCGCACGTCGAGGCGAACGAGCACCTGCAGTTGCAGCCCGGCACCAATGTCGCGCTGATGAACGCGCTGGCGCACGTGGTGGTGACCGAGGGGCTCACCAAGGAAGCCTACGTGGCCGAGCGCTGCGAGGCGGACAGCTACGCGAAGTGGAAGGCGTTCGTCGCCGAGCCGCGCAACTCGCCGGAGGCCTCCGAGAGCATCACCGGCGTGCCAGCCGAGAGCGTGCGCCGTGCGGCGCGCCTCTACGGGAAGGCACCGAACGCCGCCATCTATTACGGTCTCGGCGTGACCGAGCACAGTCAGGGCACGACGACGGTCATGGCCATCGCCAACCTCGCGATGGCGACCGGCAATCTCGGCCGCGAGGGCGTCGGCGTGTCGCCGCTGCGCGGCCAGAACAACGTGCAGGGCTCGTGCGACATGGGCTCTTTCCCGCATGAGTTCACGGCCTACCGCCACGTGTCGGACCCGGTGGTGCGCAAGTCCTTCGAGGACGCGTGGGGGGTCCCGCTGCAGGCCGAGCCGGGTCTGCGCATTCCCAACATGTTCGAGGCGGCGCTCGACGGCTCGTTCAAGGGGATGTACGTAGAGGGCGAGGACTTCGTGCAGTCCGATCCCAACACGCATCACGTCAGCGCCGCGATGGCCTCACTCGAGTGCTGCGTGGTCCAGGACCTGTTCCTCAACGAGACCGCGAAGTTCGCCCACGTGTTCCTGCCGGGCTCATCGTTCCTGGAGAAGGACGGCACCTTCACCAATGCCGAGCGGCGCGTGTCGCGAGTGCGCAAGGTCATGGAGCCGCTCGCCGGCTACGCCGACTGGCAGATCACCTGCATGCTGTCCGAGGCGCTCGGCTACCCGATGCCCTACCAGCACGCCAGCGAGATCATGGAGGAGATCGCCCGGCTCACGCCGACCTTTACCCGCCTGACCTTCGAGAAGATCGACCGGCTCGGCAGCATCCAGTGGCCGTGCAACGACGAGCACCCCGAGGGCACGCCCACCATGCACGTCGGTCAGTTCGTGCGCGGCAAGGGCAAGTTCTGGCCGACCGAGTACGTGCCGACGAGCGAGAAGGTGACCAGCCGTTTCCCGCTGATCCTCACCACCGGGCGCATCCTCACGCAGTACAACGTCGGCGCGCAGACGCGGCGCACCGGCAACGTGGTGTGGCACGCCGAGGATGTGCTCGAGATCCACCCGCACGACGCCGAGGTGCGCGGCATCAGCGACGGCGACTGGGTGGGGCTCACCAGCCGCGCCGGCGAGACCGTGCTGCGCGCCAAGGTGTCCGGCAAGATCGCTCCGGGCGTGGTGTACACCACGTTCCATTTCCCGGAGACCAACGCCAACGTCGTGACCACCGAGAACTCCGACTGGGCGACCAACTGCCCCGAGTACAAGGTGACGGCCGTCGAGGTGGTGCTCGTCAACCAGAAGGACGCCTGGCAGAAGCGCGCCCAGGAAGAGCGCTCGCTGCCGCGTGAGGCTCACAAGGAGCGTCACCCGGAGAAGACGCCCGCCTGAGCGGCTGGCTCAAATGAGCGCCGAGCCCACAACACCGGCGGGCGTCAGCGCCGAGGTGAGCGTCGACCGCTGGTCGCGCGGCACGAGCAGTCACACCACCGACCTGGTCGCGGAGGAGGTGCCGGTGGCGCTCGTCTACCACGAGGTGCCGCACGTGGTGATGCTCGCGACCCCGGCCGACCTCGAAGACTACGCCGTCGGCTTCACGCTGAGCGAAGGGCTGGTGGCGCGCGCCGACGAGATCCGCGGAGTCGAGGTGCGCTACGGTGCCGCCTCGGTCGACGTGCACGTGACGGTCGCCTGGGAGCGCTTCACGCAGCTGCTGCAGCGCCGGCGCAATCTCACCGGGCGGACCGGCTGCGGTCTGTGCGGCGCCGAGACCGCCGCGGACGCCATCCGCGAGACCGGCCCGGTCCCGGCCGGCGTCCGCGTGACCAGCGCCGAGCTGCACGCCGCCATCGAGCAGCTCTCGGGGCTGCAGCCGATCAATGCGCGTACCGGCAGCGTGCACGCGGCGGCGTGGGTGGAGCCGGGGCAGGGCATCCGCGTGGTGCGCGAGGATGTCGGCCGCCACAACGCCCTCGACAAGACGATCGGCGCACTGATTCGCGCCGGCACCGACCTGGCATGCGGTTATATGCTGATCACCAGCCGCGCGAGCTACGAGATGGTGCAGAAGTGCGCCACCGTCGGCATCCCGTTCCTGGCGGCGCTGTCGGCGCCCACGGCGTTCGCGGTACGGCTCGCCGAGCGCAGCGGCGTTACACTGGTGGCCTTCGCGCGGCGCGACCAGCACGTGGTGTACGCGCATCCCGAGCGGCTGACCTAAGCGGCACATGAACATCGATCTGCTCATCAAGATGACCAACGAGATCGGCGATTTCTTCGCCGGCACGACCGACCCGCAGCAGGCGGCGCGCGATGTCGCCAATCACCTCAAGCGCTATTGGGAGCCGCGCATGCGCGCGCAGATGCTCAAGTACTACGAGCAGCGCCAGGGAGCGGGCCTGTCGGACATCGCGAAGAATGCGGTGGCGCTGCTGCACGCGGCCGCCAAGGCGGCGCCGGGCGGCGCGCCCGCCGCACCGGCCGGGACGACGTCTGCGGGGCCGCCGACGGGCGCCAAGGCGTGAAATCCGGCGCGCGCGCGCCGGGGCGGGCGCTGATCTGCGGCTCAGTCGCGTTCGACACCATCATGGTGTTCGGCGACCGCTTCGCCAATCACATCCTGCCCGACAAGATCCACATGCTGAGCGTCTCGTTCCTGGTGCCGCAGCTGCGCCGCGAATACGGCGGCTGCGCCGGCAACATCGCCTACAACCTGGCGCTGCTCGGCGATGTCGGCTATCCGATGGCCACGGTCGGGCGCGATTTCGCTCCGTACCGGGAATGGCTGCACAAGAGCGGCGTGCCCGCCGATCACCTGCGCGTGGTCGACTCCGAGCTCACCGCCCAGGCATTCATCACCACCGACCTGGATGACAACCAGATCACCGCGTTTCATCCCGGTGCGATGCAGCACTCGCATCTGAACCAGGTCGCCGATGCCCGCGACATCACCCTCGGGATCGTGGCGCCCGACGGGCGCGAGGGCATGATCCGGCACGCCGAGCAGTTCGCGGCCGCCGGGATTCCCTTCATCTTCGATCCCGGGCAGGGGCTGCCCATGTTCGGCGGCGAGGAGCTCGAGCGCTTCCTCGGCCAGGCGACCTGGGTCACGGTGAACGACTACGAGTGGCAGCTGGTGCAGCAGAAGACCGGCTGGACGCCCGGCGAGGTCGCGCGGCGGGTCGCCGCGCTCATCGTGACGCACGGTGCGGCCGGCTCCACTATTCATACGCGCGACCAGGTGATCCAGATCCCGTCCGCACCGGTGCGCGCGGTGGTCGACCCCACCGGTTGCGGCGACGCCTATCGGGCCGGGCTGATCCACGGCCTGCTGCACGGCCTCGACTGGCGCACCACCGGACATATTGCCTCCCTCATGGGCGCCATCAAGATCGAGGCGCGCGGCACGCAAAACCACCATTTCACCCGCGCGGGGTTCGAGGAGCGCCTCACCCGCGCACTGACCGGGGCGGCACCCCGCTCACCTGGGTTAAACTGATCGCTTTCGCAACACGCGCAGCAGGAAGTCCGCAAAAATGTCGAACGCTTACCTCTTCACCTCCGAGTCCGTCTCCGAAGGCCACCCGGACAAGGTCGCCGATCAGATCTCGGATGTGATCCTCGACGCCATCCTCAAGGAGGACGCGCGCGGCCGCGTAGCCTGCGAGACGCTCGTCAAGACCGGCGTCGTCATCGTCGCCGGCGAGGTCACCACCTCGGCCTGGGTCGACGTCGAGGCGCTGGTGCGCAAGACGGTGCTCGAGATCGGCTATGACTCCTCGGAGATGGGCTTCGACGGCGCGAGCTGCGGCGTACTCAACATCATCGGTAAGCAGTCTGCGGACATCGCCCAGGGCGTCGACCGCAAGGATGAACGCAAGCAGGGCGCCGGAGATCAGGGGATGATGTTTGGCTACGCGACCAACGAGACCGACGTGCTGATGCCGGCGCCGATCACGCTGGCCCACCGCCTGGTGAAGCGCCAGGCGCAGGTGCGCAAGAGCGGCAAGCTCCCGTGGCTGCGCCCGGATGCGAAGAGCCAGGTGACGCTGCGCTACGAGGACCACGAGCCCGTGGGCCTCGAGGCGGTGGTGCTGTCCACGCAGCACAGCCCGGAGGTGTCCACCAAGGTGCTGCGCGAGGCGGTGATGGAGGAGATCCTCAAGCCCGTGCTGCCGGCGAAATGGGTGGACAAGCGCACCCGTTATCACATCAACCCCACCGGACGCTTCGTCGTCGGCGGGCCGGTCGGAGACTGCGGCCTGACCGGTCGCAAGATCATCGTCGACACCTACGGCGGCTACGCCCGTCACGGCGGCGGCGCTTTCTCGGGCAAGGACCCCTCGAAGGTCGACCGCTCGGCCGCTTACGCGGCGCGCTATGTGGCCAAGAACCTGGTCGCCGCGGGGCTCGCCGAGCGCTGCGAGGTGCAGGTGTCGTACGCCATCGGAGTCGCCGAGCCGACCTCGATCATGGTCGAGACCTTCGGCACCGGCCGCCTGTCGCGCGAGCATTTGACGCAGCTCGTGCGCAAGCACTTCGACCTGACGCCCTACGGGCTGCGCGAGATGCTGGATCTGGTGCGGCCGATCTATCAGAAGACCGCTACCTACGGGCACTTTGGCCGTACCGAGCCGGAGTTCACCTGGGAGCGTACCGATCGGGCCGCTCAGCTTACCGCCGAGGCCAAGGGAGTGCGCGCCGCCTGAAGGAATATTGAGCCGCAGCACGCGGCGTACACGGCACGCTGAGGAGCGTTGCGACAGGCCGGTGGCCGTCATACCCACCGCAGCCTGCCAGGCTCGGCGGACCGCTGACAACCACACGGCGCTCGCTCTCACTACGGAGTACCGAGTATGAACGCCACACTGAAGCCCGCCGCCGCCAAATCCGACACCCGCGTTGCCGACCTCGCGCTCGCCGACTGGGGACGCAAGGAAATCGCGATCGCGCAGACCGAGATGCCGGGCCTCATGTCGATCCGCGAGGAGTTCGCGCCCACGCAGCCGCTGCGCGGCGCGCGCATCTCCGGCTCGCTCCACATGACGATCCAGACGGCGGTGCTGATCGAGACGCTGCAGGCTCTCGGCGCCCAGGTGCGCTGGGCCTCGTGCAACATCTTCTCCACGCAGGATCACGCCGCGGCCGCCATTGCCGCGCGCGGCACGCCGGTATTCGCCTGGAAGGGCGAGTCGCTGGACGACTACTGGGAGTACACGCACCGCATCTTCGAGTGGCCCGACGGCGGCCACTCGAACATGATTCTCGATGACGGCGGGGATGCGACGCTGCTGCTGCACCTCGGCGTGCGCGCCGAGAGCGATCCGAGCGTGACCCTGAAGCCGGCGAGCGACGAGGAGCGGGCGCTGTTTGCCTCGATCCGCGCGCGCCTCAAGAGCGACCCCAAGTGGTACTCGAGCCGCATCGGTCACGTGAAGGGCGTCACCGAGGAGACCACCACCGGCGTGAAGCGCCTCTACCAGATGGCGAAGGACGGCAAGCTCGCCTTCCCGGCGATCAACGTCAACGATTCGGTCACCAAGAGCAAGTTCGACAACCTGTACGGCTGCCGCGAGTCCCTGGTGGATGCCATCAAGCGCGCCACCGACGTCATGATCGCCGGCAAGATCGCCGTGGTGTGCGGCTACGGCGACGTCGGCAAGGGCTGCGCGCAGGCGCTGCGCGCGCTGTCGGCGCAGGTGTGGGTGACCGAGATCGATCCGATCTGCGCACTGCAGGCGGCGATGGAAGGCTACCGGGTCGTGACCATGGATTACGCGGCCGACAAGGCCGACATCTTCGTCACCGCCACCGGCAACTTCCACGTGATCGCGCACGAGCACATGAAGCGCATGAAGCACAACTCGATCGTGTGCAACATCGGGCATTTCGACAGCGAGATCGACGTGGCGAGCCTGAAGCAGTATCAGTGGGAGAACATCAAGCCGCAGGTCGATCACGTGATCCTGCCCGACGGCCGGCGGCTGATCCTGCTCGCGGAGGGCAGGCTCGTGAACCTCGGCTGCGGCACCGGCCACCCGAGCTATGTGATGAGCTCGAGCTTCGCCAATCAGGTCATCGCCCAGGTGGAGCTCTTCGCCAACACACAGAAGTACCCGGTCGGCGTGTACGTGCTGCCGAAGCTCCTCGACGAGAAGGTGGCGCGGCTGCAGCTGAAAAAGCTCGACGTCGAGCTCTCGCAGCTCAGCGACGCGCAGGCGCGCTACATCGGCGTGGACCGGGCCGGGCCCTACAAGCCCGAGCACTACCGCTACTGATGGCTGCCGCGACGATTGCTGTGGGCACGACTGCGGCACCTTCCGGGGCGGCGCTGCCGCGCGCTCCGGGCGGCGCGATCCTTCTCGACGGCAAGGTGGTGGCCGCGCGGGTGCGCTCCCAGGTCGCCGAGCGCGCCGCCGCGTTCGCCGCGGCGCACGGGCGAGCGCCCGGGCTCGCGGTGGTGCAGGTGGGCGAGGATCCGGCATCGAGCGTCTACGTGCGCAACAAGCGCAAGTCCTCCGTCGAGGCCGGCATCGAGTCGTTCGCCCACGATCTGCCGGCCTCGACTTCGGAGGCGCAGATACTCGCGCTGGTGCATGCGCTCAATCACGACGCGCGCGTCGACGGCATTCTGATCCAGCTGCCGCTGCCCAAGGGCGTGAGCGCCGACCGCGTCATGGACGCCGTCGACCCGGTGAAAGATGTCGACGGCTTTCACCCGGTCAACACCGGGCTCCTCGCGCAGAAGCGCCCGCGGCTGCGCCCCTGCACGCCGTTCGGGGTGATCAAGCTCGCGGAAGCCTACGGCATCGCGCTCACGGGACTGCGCGCCACGGTCGTCGGGGCCTCCAACATCGTCGGCCGGCCGATGGCGCTCGAGCTGCTCCTGGCGCGCTCGACCGTGACCGTCTGCCATACCGGAACGCGCGACCTGCGCGCCGAAGTGGAGCGCGCCGAGGTGCTGGTCGCGGCGGTCGGCAAGGCCGGATTCATCCCGGGGGAGTGGGTGCGCCCGGGAGCTGCGGTTTTCGACGTCGGCATCAACCGGACGGCCTCCGGCAGGCTCGTGGGCGATGTGGAATTCGAGCGCGCTGCGGAGCGTGCCGCCTGGATCACCCCGGTCCCCGGGGGCTTAGGTCCCATGACCATCGCGATGCTCCTCTCCAATACCGTCGAGGCGGCGGCGCTGCGGGCCGGGCGGCGGGAATAAAATCCCGCCGCGCGCAGTCTTCTTCACGAATCGCACCGCGTGGCCCCCGGCGTGGCAGTTTCGGCACCATCGATGGATGACAAACGCAGTCGCTTCGAGGCGCTGGTGCTACCGCACCTCGACGCCGCGCATCGGCTGGCGCGCTGGCTGTGCCGTTCCCCGGGCGAGTCCGACGACATCGTGCAGGAGGCGTTCATGCGCGCGTACCGCGCGTTCGACACTCTGAGGAGTCCTGACGCCCGCGCCTGGCTGCTGGCGATCGTACGCAACTGCCACTTGAGCGCGCTCGAGCAGCGGCGGCGGCGCGCCTACGAGCCGCTCACCGAGGAGCACGAGGCGCAGTCCGCGTCCGCCGCCGCGCTGCCCGACCCGGAGGGCGCCTCGATCGAGCGCGACGAGCGGCGCACGCTCGCGCGGCTGATCGCCGCCTTGCCCGAGGAGCAGCGCGAGGTGCTGCTGCTGCGGGAGCTGGAGGACCTGAGCTACCGCGAGATTGCCGCCGTGACGGCGGTGCCGATCGGCACGGTGATGTCACGCCTGGCGCGGGCGCGGGCCGCGCTCAAGCTGACCTGGCTCGAGGCCGGAGGAGAGCCGCGTGCAGTGCGCTGAAAGCCTGCGGGTCCAGGCCGCATTCGACGGCGAGCTCGACGCGGTCTCCGCGGCCGCGGTCGACCGTCACGCCGAGCACTGCCCCGAGTGCCGCTCGTTGCTCGAGCGTCTCGAGCATACGCGCGCGCGGATTCGCCGCGACCTCGAGTACGGCCAGGCACCGCCCGAGCTGCGCGCGCGCATTGCGCGCATGCTCGACGCCGAAGCAGCCGCCGAGCGGCGCAGCGCCAGGCCGCCGGGGCGCGCGGCGTGGCGGGCCCGGCCGTTCTGGCTGGGCACGCTCACCGGAGCAGGAGCCGCGCTCGCCGCGAGCCTCGCGGTGGTGCTGCTCGCCCCGCTGGTGCCGGCGAGGCTGCCCGATGAGCTGGTCGCGGCCCACGTGCGCTCGCTCATGCCCGGGCACCTCACGGAGGTGGTCTCGACCGATCGGCACACCGTGAAGCCCTGGTTCGCCGGGCACTCGGATGTTTCACCGGTGGTCGCGGATTTCAGCGCCCAGGGCTACCGACTGGTCGGCGGGCGCGCCGACTACCTCGATCGGCAGCGCATGGCGGCGGTGGTGTATGAGCACGGGGCACACGTCATCAACGTGTTCAGCTTCATCTCGAGTGGCAAACCGCTTCCCGCAGAACTCACCCGCAGCGGTTATCACTTGGCCTGCTGGCGCTCGGCCGATCTCGGCTACTGCGCCGTGTCGGATGCCGGGTGGGAGGAGCTCGCGGGGCTCACGCAGCTGCTCAAGGACCTGGCGGCGCGCGACGCGCGCTAAAGCGGCGCGCACCTCTGCGCCGCCTCGCCGTCGACGATTGCAGCGTTCCCGGGAATAAACTGAGCCGGTGCCGGGTCTCCTTGCGCACAGAAGTGCTGTGAGGAGACCGACATGTCGGACGAGATTCCTGTCCTGGCGCGCCGCAAGGCGCTCAAGTGCCTCGCCTTCGGCGGGGCCGGTACGCTGTTCGCGCTCGCGGGCGGCGTGCTGACACCCACGGCCCTTGCGGCCGCCGCCGCGGACCCAAAAGGCGCGGCTCGGCTCGGCAAGCCGTTGTTCGTGCAGATCAGCGACACCCACATCGGATTCAACAAGGAGGCGAACCCCGAGGTGACCGCGACCCTGTCGCGCACCATCGACCTCGTCAACGGCCTGCCGGAGCAGCCGGCGCTCATCATTCACACCGGGGACATCACCCACCTGTCGAAGCCCGCGGAGTTCGATCTGGCGCAGCAGATGTTCTCGCGGCTGCGCGCGACCGAGATGCATACGGTTCCGGGCGAGCACGACACTTCCGACGCCACGGTCACCGAGTACTTCAACCGCTTCGGCCAGGCCTCCGAAAATCGGGGCTACTACAGCTTCGATCATGCGGGCGTGCATTTCGTCGGGCTGGTGAACGTGCTCGAGTTCAAGCCCGGCGGGCTTGGTACTCTGGGACCAAAGCAGCTCGCCTGGGTTGCGGACGACCTCAAGGGACGCTCGGCGAGCACTCCCATCGTCGTCTTCGCCCACATGCCGCTGTGGACGATCTACGAGCCGTGGGGCTGGGGAACGGGCGATGCGCCGCAGCTGATGGAGTTGCTGCGCCGCTTCGGCTCGGTCACGGTCCTCAACGGGCACATTCACCAGATCGTGCAGAAGGTCGAGGGCAATGTGACCTTCCACACCGCGCGCTCCACCGCGTATCCGCAGCCCGCGGCGGGCGTGGGATCCGGCCCGGGCCCGCTCAAGGTGGCGCCCGAGGAGCTTGCCGGAATGCTGGGCGTCACGAGCGTGTCCGTGGTGAAGCACTCGCGTTCGCTGGCGCTCGCTGATGCGACCCTCGTCTGACATGTTGCGGCGCCATTTGTTGCAGGCCGCCAGAGTGGCGCTGCTCGCCGTGAGTGCCGCTGCGCAGGCGCAGGTCCCCGCCGTCCCGGCGGCTGCGGCGGCTCCCGCCGCCGCCCAGGCCGCTGCGGCGGCCGGCATTGTGATCGCCAGGGATTTCATGTTCGCTCCCGTCGCGATCACGATCAAAGCCGGCTCGACCGTTACCTGGAAGAACACCGACGACGAGCCCCACACGGTCGTGAGCGACGCGGGACTGTTCCGCTCGAGCGCGCTGGATACCAACGAGAGCTTCTCGTTCCGCTTCGACAAGCCCGGCACCTACCACTATGCATGCTCGATTCATCCGCGCATGGTGGGCACGATCGTGGTCCAGTAGATGCGCGGTGGGCGCGTGGCGCTGCGCCTCGCGGCTGCCCTTGCGGCGGCGCTGGCGGTGACGGCGGCCGGGGCGGGACTGTTCATCGCCTCGGGCGTGTACAACATCGGCGCCGATGACCATCACACCGCGCTCGTGTCCGCGCTGATCGGAGAGTTGCGTGACCGCTCGATCGAGGTGCGCGCGCGCGCCGTCGCGCTGCCGGACTTGAGCGGCGCGGCGCGCATCGAGGCGGGGGCGCGCCGCTACGCGCTCGAGTGCGCCGGCTGTCATCTGGGGCCCGGAGTGAACCGCTCGGACTTGCGCCGCGGCCTCTATCCGCATCCGCCGAATCTCGCGCAGGGGCTTGCGCCCGACCCGCGCCGCGCCTTCTGGATCATCAAACACGGGATCAAGATGAGCGCGATGCCGGCCTGGGGCACGACGCTCGAGGATCCGGCCATCTGGGAAGTGGTGGCGTTCCTCGAGCAGCTGCCGGCGATGACGCCTTCGGACTATCAGCGCATGACGCGCTGACAGTCGCCGTCCGCACCGCCTGCCCCCGCGAGGCCCCGACGAGTTACAAGTTGGGTCGTCGCGGAGCGCCGCAGCAACATTTCCCGCCGCGCCCGCGGCCGCGGGGCCTTTCCAACATGTTACAGATCGTTTGCGGGACGCGCGCTCCACCGGGCAATCGGTGTATGATCCCGGGTCCGGCCCTGGAGTTGGGTGACTAGTCGGAGTACCGAGATGGCAAGACGTCCACCAAACGACGGCGCTTCCTGGAGCGCCCGTGAACTGAAGACCCTCAAGGCACTCGCGAAAGCGGGAACTCCCACCAGCCAAGTCGCCAAGAAGCTCGGGCGCACCGCCGCCGCGGTTCAGCAGAAGGCCATGCGCTGCGGCATCTCCTTCAGAGCGGCCAAGCGCTCCGGAGCGCGGAGAAAGAAGTAGCCGGCGCGAGGCGCGGTCTGTTCCGTGGCCGGGCCGCGCCTGCGGCGTGCCCGGCTCACCTTTCGAGCCGATTGCGACGCGCCGGTCCTGCGGGGCGCCGGCTGACTCCTGAAGAAGAGCCGGCCCCCCGTCGGGATCGACTGCAGTTATGGAGGGGGCAGCATGTACAAGCTCATCCGGCTTACCTGGATTGCCGCGGCGCTGGCCCTGAGCGCCTGCGAAGTGCAGGTGAACGACACCACGCCGGCGCAGTACCAGGCCAACAATGACATCGGCATGTATGGGATCAGCGCGACCGCCTCGCAGGGCGCGCTGGTGAGCCCGGGCTCGCTGGTGCTGTTTGCCATCGGCGAGAATCAGAAGGTGCCGCTCAGCCTTAACGCGGACGGCTCGGGCTGGCACGGTCTGTACTCGGTACGGTGCCAGAGCAGTTTCCCGCTGCAGCTCCTCGCGGTCTGGCGGGTGCAGGGTATGGCGACCAAGAACGCAGTCGTGCCACCCCAGCCGCGGCAGATCAGGCTCACCGAGCCGCCGCTCACCAAGCAGGAGGGCTTCGACACTGCGCCCAAGCCGGGCGAGAGCAAGGCGCCCGCCGGCAAGGCCAAGGCCAAGGGCAAGGCAGGCAAGGGTGAGTGGGAGGGCTCGGTCAACTATCGCTTCGCCACGGTGCCCGTGACACAGATCACGTCCGCCCGCATCGAGCCTTCGAGCGGCTCTGCCGAGGACGTGTCCGCCGCGCGTGCCATCTCGGTGAAGACGCCGTTGCCGCTGCAGGCGGTCTGCGGCGAGAACACCCAGCTGCGCCTCGTCTCCACCGAGCAGCGTGCGCACGGCACACTCGTCATCGATACGGACAATTCGGGGCAGCCGCGCTGGCAGACGTACGTGGAGTTCTCGCCCAAGTGAGGCTGGCGGCGCCGCAGCGCGCGGGCGTCGCGGCGCTCATCGCCGTCCTCGCGGCAGCAGGCTCGGCGGCGGCCCCGGGGCCGGCGGCGCCGGTTGCTGCGCCGGCCGCTGCGCCGCTCAAGATCGGCATCATCGGCGCCGGCCACATCGGCGGCACGCTCGCGCGGCTGTGGGTCGCGGCCGGGCACGAGGTGCTGATCTCCTCGCGCCACCCGGAAGCGCTCAAGGCGCTCGCCGAGTCGCTGGGACCCAGGGCACGGGTTGGAACTCCGCGCGACGCGGCAATGTTCGGCGAGGTCGTGGTGGTGTCGGTCCCCTATGGCGCATTGCCGCAGGTCGGCCGTGACCTTAAGCCTCAGCTCGCGGGCAAGGTAGTGCTGGACACGTGCAATCCGTACCCATCGCGCGACGGGGAGATGGCGGTCGAGGCCCGGCGCGTGAGCACCGGCGTAGCCGACCCGCAGTTCCTGCCGGGCGTGCGTCTGGTGCGCGCCTTCAACGCGATCAACTCGGGGGACCTGGCGCGGGAAGCCCACCGCGCGGGAGAGCCGGTCGCCATCCCGCTGGCCGGCGACGACGCCGAGGCGCTCGCCGTCGCGGAGCGGCTGGTGCGCGATGCCGGCTTCGCGCCGGTGGTCGTCGGGCCCCTGTCGCGGGCGCGTGAGTTCGACGTCGGTACGCCGGTGTACACCCGCCTCATGACCCCGCCGCAGCTGCGCCAGGCGCTCGGGCTGCGTTGAGGCTCAGGTGGCCGGCGGCGGCTGGCGCCCGACTTTAGGCAGGCGCTCGTCGATACACGCCCAGCTCGGTGCGCTCGCCGTCCAGATCGTGACCGACGGCCGGGCGATCTCCGGGTCGTCGAGTGTGCCGGCACGTACAAATACCAGGTGGGGGCGCGCCTCCGAGGCGCTGAACAGGTGCGTTCCGCACGCCGGGCAGAAGCGCCGGTGCGAGACGTTGCCGCTGTCGGCGATCATGCGGTAATCGCGCAGCTCACCGCCCACCTCGAGCGCCTCGCTCGGGAAGCAGGTGTTGACGGTGGCGCTGCCGGCGCCGATGTACTGACACACGCGGCACCAGCAGGTGCGCGTGACGATGGGTGCGGCGCGGATGGTGTAGCGCACCGCCCTGCAGAGACACCCGCCGGTGATTTCCACGTGAGCCTCAGTCAAGCGAAACAGCTGCGCGCGAGGATAACGGACGGGCGAGGAGGGGTGAAGGAGAGTGCACCGGTATGCCGCGCGCTCAAATCCGTGCCTGCTCTAAATGGTGCCCGCGCTTGAAAAAGGTGGGCGGCTCGGGAACACGCGCAACCGGTGCGATGGTGAGTATCTTGCAGGACCGCTGAACCCGCCGTGAATGGCCGCACGGATTGAGCGCGGCGCCGTGCTTCGGAGTCACAATTCGCTGAAGCCAAAAGAGTGAGCCGTTACTCGCGCAGTCGCGCGCGCAGCGCAACGATTTCGCCGCTCGCAAGCCCGATCTCCTTGAGATAAGCGCGCGCGCCGCCCGCATGCGCGAGGAATTTCAGCATGTTGTACGCGCCTTCTTCAGGACAGTGTAAAGCGGCGAGAATGTGCGCCGGTTCCACTCTCGAGTAGCGCGCGAGATATGCGTCACGCAGATTCGCGCTGCTCAGGGCGTAGTCCTGCGCGATCGCTTCGGGAACGGTGTCGGCGAGTGCCAGCAGCAACGCCGCGACGAGCCCGGTGCGGTCCTTGCCGGCGATGCAATGAAACAGCAGCGGGCCGGGAGAGGCGGCCGCGATCGCTCCGAGCACCTGGCGGAGCTCGTCGCGCACACGCTCGAGCACCACACAGTTCCACAGCTCCTTGGCCGCATCCACGCTGCGCTCCAGCCACTCATCCTCGCTGGGTGTAAGGAGCGAGACCTGCTGGTATCGGACCCGGGGCAGGGCCGCGGGTATCGGGCTCGGGTGGAGCTCGGCCTCCTCACGCCAGCGCAGGTCGATGACCGTCTCGATGCCGAAATCGGCGAGCGCGCGCAACCCCGCCTCGTCGAGCTGCGCGAGATCGTCGGCGCGCACCAGCGAGCGCCAGCGCGTCCGGCCGCCGTCGAGGGTCGGATAGCCGCCGAGGTCGCGTGCGTTGAGCAGCTGCGGGAAATGGAGCCTGCGGCGCGTGTCCGCCGTCGGCTCCCCGGGTGTGACCAGCTTTCGGGCCGCCATCATTTCTTTGTACCACGCTGCTGGCTGAGCGCGACACCCGACAGGATCAAGGCGCCCGCGAGCGCCATGCTCATGGTGAGTGGCTCGCCGAGGACCAGCCACGCCCAGATGACGCCGAAGAGCGGAATCAGGTACGTGACGGTCGAAGCGCGCGGGCCGCCGATGCGTGCGATGAGGCGGTAATAAAGCACGAACGCCGCACCGGTGCAGAGTACCCCGAGCAGAATAGCGCTCACCCACGACGCCGCGGGTAGCGTCGCCGCCGGCCAGCTATAGATCGCGAGCGGGGCGAGCAGCAGCGATCCGGTGATGAGGTTGGCGGCCGCCACGGCGGCGGATGGGTAGCCGGTGAGGTGGCGCCGCATCAGGTTGATGCCGATCCCGTAACAGACCGCGGCCGCCGTGCCCGCGAGTGCCGCTTGCCACACACCCGAGCCGGCGGTCTTGCCGCTGGCGAGGATCGCGACGCCGACAAATCCGGCGGTGAGGCCGATGAGGCGCCGCGCACTGATGCGCTCGCCGAAGAAGAGGAAAGCGACCAGGTAGGTGAACATCACCGTCATCGCGTTGGTGATGGCGCCGATGCCGGCCGGCGCGCGCTCGGCACCCCAGGCAAAGAGCGTGAAGGGGATCACGGAGTTGATCGCGGCGATTCCCGCGATCCGCAGCCACAGGCTTGCCGTGAACTGCGCGCGCGCCCGCCACAGGAACGGTGTGAGGACGAGCCCGCCGAGGGCGAGGCGCACCTCGACCAGCGGCAGCGGACCGAAGTCCGCCGCGGCCACTCTCATGAAGAGGAACGAGCCGCCCCAGATCGCCCCGAGGAGCGTGAGCTCGAGCGGCGTGCGCCACGGGTGCGCAGCGGGCACGGCGGGCCCCGCGCCGGGTGCCGGCGCCGAGTGGCCCGCCGGGGCGAGGCCCGGGGATCGGGCAGTGGTGTAGTCAGTGGACATGGCTCGTGTGAATCGTGACGGCTGGCCGGCTGCCTCGCCACCCGAAACTTGCGGCCGGACCGCTCAATCGAGAGCCTGCGCGAAGTCCTCGAGCAGGTCCTCGGTCGCTTCGATGCCGACCGACAGGCGCAGCAGCCCGTCGCTGATCCCGAGCCGCAGCCGGTCCTCGCGTGTCAGGCCCGAGTGCGAAGTCGTGGCCGGGCGCGTCAGTAGCGTATGCACGCCGCCGAGGCTCGGGGCGACCGCCGGGATGCGCACGCGGCGCGCGAACTCATCGGCCCGCGCGGGCTGGCCCTTCAGCTCGAAGCTCAGCACGCCGCCGAAGCCCGCGAACAGGCTCCGCGCCCGCTCGTGCCGCGGATGACTCGCGAGCCCTGCGTAGTGCACGCGGGCGACCGCCGGGTGCACCTCGAGGAACTGCGCGATCCGCAGCGCGCTCTCGTTCTGGTAGCGCACCCGCAGCGCGAGTGTCTTCAGCCCGCGGTTGAGGAGGAACGCGGCGTGCGGATCGAGCGAGCCACCGAGGTGGTTGGCCTTGTGCCGGATGCGCTCGATCAGGGCGGCGCTGCCGGCCACCGCTCCGGCGACGATGTCCGAATGCCCGTTGAGATACTTGGTGGCGCTGTGGACGACCAAATCGAACCCCGCTTCGATCGGGCGGAAGTTGACCGGGCTCGCGAAGGTGTTGTCGATGATGGAGACGAGGCCGTGCGCGCGCGCGAACTCGGGCACCGCCGCGAGGTCGGCGACCTCGAGCAGCGGGTTGGTCATCGCCTCGACGTAGATGGCGCGCGTGTTGGGCTTGAGCTGCGCCCGCCAGCTGTCGCGCCGGTCGGCGTCGATGAAATCCGCCGCCAATCCCAAGCCCGCGAACTCGCGCGTCACGAAGTCATGCGTGCCGCCGTACAGGCAGCTCTGCGCCAACAGATGATCGCCGGCCGACAACACCGTCAGCAGCGTCGTCGAGATCGCCGCCATGCCGCTCGCGCTGACCAGCGCGGTCTCGGAACCCTCGAGGGCGGCGAGCTTGGCATGCAGCGCCAGGTGATTGGGCGTGTTGTTGAGACGCAGGTAGCGCACGTCGTCGTAACGCTGCTCGCCGCGATACTCGAAGGTGGCCGACTGGAAGATCGGCATCTCCACCGCGCCGTCGATGCGCGGGCGCGGGTCTCCGGCATGCACCAGCTTGGTCTCGAGACGCTTGAAGGGGCCGGACATCGCCGATCTCCGCTGGAGTGTCAGACCGGGCGTGCCCGATCGTCTGAGGACATTGTCACGCGATTACGCTACCGTGTCCTTAGGTCTTTATGGAGAGGCACACGGCGGGACGGCGGCGCGCACTGTGCCGCCGCGCCACCAGTACAGCGCCGCACGCGGTGGACCGCGCCCGATGACACGACCGAGCGAGCGCTTCAGTTCCCGGGTGGACAATTACGCCCGCTATCGGCCGAGCTATCCGCCGTCGGCCATCGAGCTGCTGAAGACACGCTGCGGGCTGTCCCGCGGCGCGGTGGTCGCCGATCTGGGCTCCGGCACCGGAATCCTCACCGAGCTCCTGCTCGAGTGCGGAGCGGAAGTCTTCGCGGTCGAGCCGAACGATGGCATGCGGGCCGCGGCGGAGGGACGGCTGCGCCACTTCCCGCGCTTTCACAGCGTGACCGGCAGCGCCGAGTCGACCACTCTCGCTCCCGCAAGCGTCGATCTCCTGGTCGCGGGCCAGGCGTTTCACTGGTTCGACGTGGCTCGCGCAAGGATCGAGGCGCTGCGCGTGCTGCGACCCAGGGCCTGGGCGGCACTCCTGTGGAACGAGCGCCCGCCACAGGCGACGCCGTTTCTTGCCGACTACGAGGCCCTGCTCAGGCGTCATGCGCCCGAGTACACCCGCATCACCGCGAGCCGGGCCGACGTCGCCACGATGCGCGAGTTCCTCGGCCGGGCGATGGAGGTCGGGACCTTTGCCAATGAGCAGGTGCTCGATTTCGAGGGGCTGAAGGGGCGGCTGATGTCCTCCTCCTATGCTCCGGAGCCCGGACACCCCGACTACCAGCCGATGATCGCGTTGCTGCGCGAGGTCTTCGACCGCCACGCGCGCGACGGTCACATCACCATGCCCTACAGCTCGCTGGTGTACTTCGGACAGCCCGGCGCCGAGTAAGCGAGCCGCCGCGCCGCCGCGCTACTGCCGCGACAGGTAGGCGCGCCAGGGGGTCCAGTAGTACTTGGTCCAGCCCTCCGACACGCCGGCGAAGTCGCTGTCGGCAACGTTGACGTGCGTGAGCTCGATGCGGCCGCCGCTCCTTTCGGGCCAGAACGACAACACCAGCGTCGAGTCGAGGTCGCGCTTGCCGAACTCGCTCGAGCGCCACGACTGGACGATGAGCCGCCCCGGGATGAGCTGCAGGATCCGGCCCGTGAGCGCGCCGCCGAAGGCCTCGAACCTCGCGCCGACGCGCGCCGCGATCTTCACCGGTGCGCCGGTGAAGGCGGCGTGCTGCCGGGGGTCGAGATACATGCGATAGAGACGCGCGGGCTTCGCCGGCAGATGCGCGGCGAAAGTGATGGTGCGCGGCATGAGAACCTCCCTACCAGACACGACCTCTACCAGACACGCACGCGCTCGGCCGGCGCCAGGTACAGTTTCTCGCCCGGCTTGACGCCAAAGGCCTCGTACCAGGCGTCGAGGTTGCGCACCGTGTCGGCGCGGTATTCGGCCGGAGCGTGGCTGTCGGTGACCAGGCGCTGCCGCAGCGCCGCTTCACGGATCTTCTGGCGCCAGGACTGCGCGAAGCTGAGGAAGAACAGCTGCTCGGCGCTGAAGTCCGTGCTGCCCGCCGCCGGCTTGCCGGCGAGCGTCAACCGCCACGCGTCCAGCGAGTCGGAGAGTCCGGCGACGTCCGCGATGTTTTCGCTCAAGGTCTGCCGGCCGTTCACCGCGACGTCCGCAAACGGATGGTAGCGATCGAACTGCTCGGCGAGGCGCCGGCCCGCGGCTTCAAAGTGCGCGAAGTCATCCTTGGTCCACCAGTTGCGCAGCCGCCCCTCGGCATCGAACAGCGCCCCCTGGTCATCGAAGCTGTGGCTGATCTCGTGTCCGATCACCGCTCCGATCGCGCCGTAGTCGAGCACCGAGTCGCGTCGCGGGTCGAAGTAGGGCGGCTGGAGGATGGCCGCCGGAAAATTAAGGGCATTCATCGCCGGGAGGTTCACCGCGTTGACCGTCTGCGGCGTCATGCACCACTCGGAGCGATCGACCGGTGAGCCAAGCTTGGCGAGATTGCGGTGGTATTCGAACAGGCCGGCACGCTCGGCGTTGCCGAAGGCATCGCCGCGGATCACCTCGAGCGCGGAATAGTCCTGCCACTTGTCCGGGTATCCCAAGCCCACCTTGAGCGTTGCGAGCTTGCCTTTGGCCTGGCGCCGGGTCTCGGACGTCATCCATTCGATGCGGTCGATGCGTGCGTCGAAGGCGGTGACGAGGTTGCGCACCATCTGCTCGGCGCGTGCCTTTTCCGCGGGCGGGAAATAATGCTCGACGTACAGCTTGCCGACCGCCTCACCGAGGGCGGCATTGGTGTCATCGACCGCGCGCTTCCAGCGATCGCGCAGCTGCGGCGTGCCGGACAGCACGTGCTGGTTGAACTCGAAGTTCTCCTGGACGAAGGCCTTCGTCAGGTAAGGCGAAGCGCGCTCGAGCGCGTGAAAACGCAAGTAGTCCTTCCAGGTGTCGAGCGGCTCAGCAGCCACCAGCGCCGCGATCCCGGTGACGGCGCCCGGCTGCCAGACGACGAAGCGCGGCTGTGACCCAAGACCTGCGGCGGCGAAGAAAGCCTGCCAGTCGAGCCCCGGGGCGCGCGTGTCAAAGTCCTTGGCCGACCAGTGATTGTTGCCTTTCTTCACGTCCTCGGAGTCGGCGCGGGTCGAATGCGCTTCGGCAATGCGCCGCTCGAGGGCGAAGATCCGTCCGGCCCTGGCGGTCGCATCGGTCACGCCGGCCAGCCGCAGCACCGCGGCGATGTGCGCCTGGTACTTGTCGCGGATCGCGGCCATGGGTGCCGAGGGGTTCAGGTAGTAGTCCCTGTCCGGCATCACCAGTCCACCCTGCAACAGGAACGGCGAATAGGACTTCGGCTCGTCGAGATCCTGCGCCACCCACAGCCCGAACAGGTTCTGGGTGTAGAAGTTCGTATTGTTGAGCACGTCCACGTCGGCGCGCAGCGTGGCGCCGAGCGCCTGCGCGAGCTCCCGGCGATCGGCGGTCGCGTCGATGCGCGCCAGCCCGGAGCCGAGCGGCTTGAGCCCGAGCTCCTCGATGCGCGCCTCGTCCATGAAGCTCGCGTAGTAGTCGCCGATCTTCTGCGCCTCGGACCCGGCGGCGGCCTTGGCGGCCGCACCCTGAATCAGCGCCACGGTGCGCTTCGAGGTGAGCTCGACCAGCACGGCGCCGGTGCCGTAATTGCTGCGGTCGGCCGGAATCTCGGTCGTCTTGAGCCACGCGCCGTTGGCGAACCGGAAGAAGTCGTCCCCGGGCGCGACCGAGCGCTCGATCCCGGCGAGGTCGATGCCGTGCGCGGCGGGCGTGGTGGCGGGCGTCGCAGACACCACTATGGCAGCGGCCGCGGACCCGAGCAGCAGGCAGCCGCGCAGGGTGAGTGAGCGAGCAGGACGCGTCATTGTTATAGGGCTCCCCCGAAGAAGGGGCGCGAAGTCTACCCCAGGCGTGTTGAAACCGGGGGACCGTCCGGCACTAATATCGACAATGCGAAGCCTTCGGTCGGCCACCCGCTGCGCAGCACTCGCCCTGGCGTGCGTTCCCTGCGCCTTTGCGTGGGCCCCGCAGGGGCATCGCACCGTCGGCGCCATCGCCGACCGGCTGCTCACACCCGAGGCGCACGCCGCGGTCGCCGAGCTTCTCGCCGGCGACCTCGACAAGTTCGGCAACCCGTCGGGGCGCACCACGCTCGAGTCGGTGGCCGTTTGGGCGGACGAGATCCGTGGCACCCCGGCCGACGAGCCGCGCTGGCACTACGATGCCGCGCCGCTCTGCGCCGATGCGCCCCGGCAAAGCTATTGCCCCGACGGCCAATGCAACTCTGCGCAGCTCGAGCGCCTCACTGCGGTGCTCGCCGATTCGCGTGCAGCGCCGCGCGCGCGCAACGAGGCGCTCAAGTGGATCGTGCACCTGGTCGGTGACATCCATCAGCCGCTGCATGCCGCCGAAAACGGCGATCTGGGCGGCAACCGTGTCGCGGTGGCGCTCGCGGGCGTCAGGACCCGCGGGCGCGAGAATCTGCACAAGGCCTGGGACGGTGAGCTGGTGGCGCTCGTCCTCCATACGGGCAACCGGCAGCAGCCCCCGCCGGATATCGATGAGCTGGCGCGCGAGGCCCGCAGCCTCGCCGCCGCGGCAGGCCAGGGCACACCGGCGAGCTGGGCCCGCGAGTCCAACAATCTCGCGAAGAACGTTGCCTACACGTATCCGGGCTTTGCGTGCGGCAGCGTCCCGGAGGGCGTCGTGGTGCTCGATGGAGACTATCAGCGCGAAGCCGAGTCGATCGTGCGCGAGCGGCTGCTGCTCGCGGGCGGCCGCCTCGCGAATCTCCTTGATGAAACACTCGTAACACACTGAAGCGGAGACGAATCTGCGCCCTCACACCGGGGGAACGGGGGCCGTGCTAGATTTATGCCTCCCGTAAGGAGGAGCCGAGTCGTGAGCGCCAGCGACGAGAGTATGGTTTCCGCCCCCAAGGACGCCGAGATCGCGCGCTCGGCCGCGCCGGACGCCATGGACACAGATGCGCCCGCCGCCTCCGACGCCCGCGCCCCGGACCGCTGGCTACTGCGGCGCGTGTCGTCCACCCTTGGCGATCCGCCGATCGAGTTTGCCGTACGCGGCGGTGCGCGCGTGCGCGCGGCGTCGGCGCCGGTAGCGCGCGTGACTTTTGCGAGCCGCGCCACGCTCCTTTCGATCCTGGCGGATCCGTGGGTGCGCTTCGGCGATGCCTACAGCGACGGCAGCCTCACCATCGACGGCGACCTCGTGGAGGTCCTCGAGGCTGTGTACCGCGCCAGCGCCACGGGCGCGAAGCCCTCATGGCTGCGGCGGGCGGCGGAACTGGCGCACCGGCCGCACGCGAATACGCTCAGCAGATCGCGCGACAACATCCATCACCACTACGACATCGGCAACGAGTTCTACGCGCTGTGGCTCGGCAGCACCATGGCCTACACCTGCGCCTACTATCCGACGCCCGACGCCACGCTCGATGAGGCGCAGACCGCCAAGATGCACCACGTTTGCCGCAAGGTGCGCCTCAAGCCCGGCGAGAGCGTGGTCGAGGCGGGCTGCGGCTGGGGGACGCTCGCGCTGCACATGGCGCGTCACTACGGCGTGCGCGTGCGGGCCTTCAACATCTCGCACCAGCAGGTGGCCTATGCGCGCGAGCGGGCCGCGCGCGAAGGCCTCGCCGGGCAGGTCGAGTACGTCGAGGACGACTACCGCAGCATCTCCGGTCACTACGACGCGTTCGTGTCGGTCGGCATGCTCGAACACGTGGGCGTGAAGAATTACCCGACGCTCGGGCGCATCGCGCGGCGCTGCCTCGGCAGCAACGGGCGCGGCCTCATCCACTCGATCGGCCGCAACCACCCGGCGCGGCTGGCGGCGTGGATCGAGAAGCGCATCTTCCCCGGCGCCTATCCGCCCGCCTTGAGCGAGATGTCGCAGATCTTCGAGCCGTGGGATCTGTCGGTGCTCGACATCGAGAACCTGCGCCTGCACTACGCGCAGACGCTGCGACACTGGCTGGCCGCTTACGAAGCCGTGGGGGAGCGGGTGCGGGCGATGTTCGACGAGAAATTCGTGCGCATGTGGCGGCTGTATCTGGCGGGCTCGGTCGCCGGCTTCTCTACCGGAACATTGCAACTGTTCCAGGTGCTGTTTGCGACCGCCGACAACAACGACCTCGCCTGGACGCGCGCGCACCTGTACACGCCCTGAGCACTCATGCGCTCGTGTGAGGTCATCATCGTCGGCGGCGGCCCCGCGGGATCGAGCGCCGCCGGGCGCCTCAAGCGCGCGGGCGCCGACGTGCTGGTGCTCGACCGCGAGCCTTTTCCGCGCCTGAAGCTGTGCGCCGGGTGGATCACGCCGGAAGTGGTGCGCGAGCTCGAGATGGATCTCGACGCCTACCCGCATCGGCTGCTCACCTTCCCGCGCCTGCGCGTGCACTACGGGCGGCTCAACCTGCCGGTGCCGTGCGTGCAGCATTCCATCCGCCGCTTCGAATGGGACGCGTGGCTGCTCGAGCGCGCGGGCGCGCCGCTCGAGCAGCACAACGTGCGCGACATCGTCGTGGACGGCGACAGTTACGTGATCGACGGCGCGTATCGCTGCCGATATCTCATCGGCGCCGGCGGCACGCGCTGCCCGGTGTACCGGAACCTGTTCCGGGAGCTCAACCCGCGCGCGCACGAGCTGCAGATCGTGACGCTCGAGCACGAGATCGAGTACGACTGGCACGATCCCGACTGCCACCTGTGGTTCTGCGAGGCGGGGCTGCCGGGGTACTCGTGGTACGTGCCGAAAGAGAGCGGCTGGCTCAACGTCGGGATCGGCGGGTTCGCCGAGCGCATCAAGAGCGCGGGCCAGGACATCAAGACGCACTGGGCGCACTTCGCCGAGAAGCTCGGCGGCGGACTGACGCGCGGCGCGGTCTACGACCCGTCCGGCTACGGCTACTTCCTGCGCGGCCGCGTCGACGTCGTGCGCCGCGATAACGCCTTCATCACCGGCGATGCGGCGGGACTCGCGAGCCGGGATCTGGGCGAGGGGATCGGGCCGGCGATCCGCAGCGGCCTGCGCGCGGCCGAGGCGATCCTCAATCGCGCCCCCTACCGTCTCGACGACGTGACCGGCATGAGTGTCGCGAGTATCGCGAGGAGTATGCTGACCCGCGCGGCGCGTCCGCTCGGCCCGCACGGGCGGCGGCGCGCGAGCAACGGAGGAGCAGCGGATGGCTTACGTCACGGTAATCAATGAGCACCTGCACGTACAGCAGGTCGTCTCCGGCCATCACCATCTGACGGCCGACGAGCCGGTCGCCGCCGGCGGGAGCGATGCGGGCTTTGCGCCGCGGGAACTGCTGCTCGCCAGCCTCGGCACCTGCACCGCGGTGGCACTGCGCAAGCACGCGGCGCAGCACGACTGGACGCTGGGGAAGATCACGGTCGGGGTGCGCTGGTCACGCGACACCGAAGGCGGAGATCACATCGAGCGGCGCCTGTCCTTTTCCAAGCCGCTCACCGCTGCACAGAAGACCCGCCTGCTGGAGGTCGCCGAGACGACGCCCGTCACGGGCGTGCTGCGCACGGGGATCAGGATCCAGTCGTCGGTCGTGGACTGAGGGCGCTGCGGCCGCAAGCCCGCTGCCAGTTCAGTAGTTCACGGTCACCACGATGGTGTCGTTATAGCCGCCGGGCGCCGGATCCTGGCGCGCGGCGATGGCGCCATAGACCGGGAGCGAGGCGTTGTGCCGGCGGCGGCGGATCTGCGCAGTGCCCTGTACGCTCCCACCGGTGCCGTTGCCCCAGATCTGGGTATAGGCCGCATCGAAATACAGGTTGTAATTGAGCGTGTAGATGCCGGCCGTCAGCGTGCGCGTCAGGTAGTTGTTACTCGCGCCGGGGCTCAGGTCGATGGTCACGGTGTTGCGGCCCGCGACTCCCATGCAGGCGATATTGATCGTGCCTGTCATGTTGAGCGGCGCCGCCTGCAGCGGCGTGTAGGTCCCGAAGGCGACCCCGACGGCCGAGGCGGTGCACGAGGCGATGGTTCCGGCGCGTGACGGCGCTGCTCCGAGGAGCGCGAGCACGGCGCACAGAAACAGCGCGCGTCCCGGGGACAGCCTGACCGCGCGGGCGTTCATGGGGCGCTCCGGCAGGCGATCACGCCGAGATCCGGCTGCGGCTCGCCGGCGGGCGGTGGCGGCAGGCGGAAGGTGCACTTGCCGCCTACCCAGTGCGCCTCGCCCGTGGTGCCGTGATCGTAGTTGGTCACATAGGCGAGCCCGTCGAGGCCCACCGGGAAGTCCTCACCCTGGAGAGTGACCACCGCGCCCGCCGGCACGGGGCTGCCGTCGGCGCGCTGTAGCGTGAAGACGCCCGAGCGAATACGCTTCACCGGGAACTCGACCAGCATGCCGCTGCGGTACGGCGGCACGATCTGCACCTGCGGGTTCGCCACCGCGGCATCGAGCGGCAGCTGCAGCGGATCGATGCTCAAGCGGTTGACGTCGTAGGAGCGCAGATCGCGCACGACGGCGATGCCGTTGTCGTCGGTGCGGGCGACGGGGTGATTATCGTAGTAGACCGTGAGGCCCGGGATCCCGGCGACGTCCACCGTGGCGAAGCTGTCAGTGACGGTGCGTGCCAGACGCAGCTCGCCATCCATGTAGGTCGTGCCGCCGCTCAGGGTGAGATGCTGCGCACTCGCGTCGAGGAAACGCGCCGCCGCCGCATCGAGCAGCAGCACGTTGGTCTGGCGCTGGTACTCGAGGTTGTAGCTGGCATCGGTGCCGGCCGACAGCATGTAGCCTTCGCCCAGGCCGGGCGGCAGGTTCTTCTGCAGTGTCTGCACCAGCGCCGCATTGGGAGATGGCAGCTGATTGTCGTAGCGGAACTGCGTCGAGGTGTTACGGCGCGCATCCAGCGGCAGCACGTAGAAGAATGACAGGTTGGTGTCGCGTGTGTCTCCGGTGGTGCGGGTGGCGTTGGCACTGAAGCTGCCCGGCCCGATGTTCACCTGGTAGGTGACACCGATCGCCTGCTGTCGGGTGTCGTCGGCATTTCGCTGCGCCACGAACGCCAGCTGCAGATTGCCGGGTCGCCCCATGTTCCAGCCGACCTGCGCGAGGCCGCGCTCGAGCGGTGTGGGGAGCCCATTTACGTTGCCCACCTCGCGAAACCCCGGACTGGCGTGCTGCGCCTCGAGGACCAGGCTCAGCTGGTTGTTGACCCGCTGGATGCCGAGCGCCTCGTAGGTGCCCGAGCTTGCCGGCTGCGGCCCGCTCCCCAGGAGTCCCGAGGTGGCCCCCTGGCCACCGACCGCGAAGTCGAGGGTGACGACCGCCCAATGGTCGATCCCTTGCGCGATATCGATGCCGGCGGCCGCGGGGCCGCGGCGCATGGCCTCGGCGTGGATCTCGCCGGTGAGGAGCGACGTCAGGCCGCGCCGCCAGGTGGCGGAGCCGATCAGCGGCCCATAGTCGCTGCTGTCGAGGCCGTAGTTCTCGCGCACGGCACCTAAGTCGACGTCGTAGAGCGACAAGCCCGGCTGCAGCATCACCGCGGCGGAGTAGAACGGTATGGAGACGATCTGCTGCTGCCCGAGCGAGTTGCGCACCACGATGCTGACGTCGCCGCTGCCGTTGAGCGCCGGCACCTGGTTGACGACGAACGGACCCGCCGGCACCTGGCTCGAGCCGACGGATCTGCCGTTCACGAACACGTCCACCGTCGAGGGCACGACCGCGGTTCCGGTCGCGGCCAGCAAGGGCGTGGTGACCAGATCCGGCCGGATGCCATAGTTGGTTCCAAACTGCAGCCCACCGAAACGCACCGCCTCGGCCCACGAGCCCGGAACGCTGATCACATCGCCGAGGCGCACTGTCTCGAGTGCGTCGGGAAAGTCATGGCTGAAGGTGCTCTCGAGCCGCACGAAAGTGCTGACGCCCTGGGTGCGCGACTCGGTGGCGGTGTTGATGAGCACGCCGACGGGGCTGAAGACGCCGAGCTCGCCATAGGCGCTCGCGACATCGGCGCCGCTGTACTGTCCGGTCTGGCCGAACAGCTCGTAGTTGAAGAATGCGCCGGTGCCGCTCCGCGACATCGGGGGACGGTTCACTCCTGCGAGTACCAGGGATGAGCTCTGGAAGGCGGCCGCGGGAGCCGTGATGCTGACGGCACTGTGGACCTCGTCGAAGGCCACCTTGGTCTCGGGGATTGCGGCCACGGGGAAGAAGCGCTTGCCGTCCGCCGTGTGCGGCGGCACGAGCGGCACCCGCAGACGCAGCCGCACGAAGTCGCTCTCCGCGAGCCACAGTCCACCGCCTGAGTCACGTACTGCCACGACGTCCGGGTGCGAGAGCACGCCGTTGATGCGCAGCTCGAGCACCTCCTCCCGCCACTCCGGAGGGGGTCCGCCGACGTCGTCCGCGTTGGCCGCCGCCGCACAACACATCAGCAGCAGCGCGCCGATTCCGGAGGCGCTCCGGTGTACCCGCTCCATGGCGCATGCGTCTGGTTACGGGGCACTCGGGCGGCTGGTGACGGTGAAGTCGCCGGCGTCCGAGTGGCCATGGAGGAGAAGCTGGGTATCCCGAGCGAGGCCGCCGCCGGGGTGCAGCTCCCAATGCGCCACAGTTCCAGGCAACAGATAGCGCGGGGTCTCGGTGTGCAGGCCCGGGGCGGCGCGCCCGGCGCTCTGCACGTCGAAGTCGACAATCTGGATGTGGGCCGTGCCGCGGTTCTGCGCGTCGACCTTGAGCGTGCCGTCCGCCAGCCACTGATGACTCCACGCGAGATCGGGATGGGCGGCACGCGCGTCGACGAACACCGGCAGCGTAATGCGCAGCGCGACCTTGAGCCCGGTCGTCTCGGTCGGAGTCGAGGACGGCACTTCTGACAGCACCAGGCGGTAGTCGAGCTCGCGCGCCGCATCCGGCTCGCGCAACAGCGCGATCCGCAGCACCTGCTGCCCCTTGGGCGGAACGGTAAAGATCGGCGGCGTAACCAGCAGATCACGCGTGTCATCGAGCTGATCCTCGCCCTGCGGCTGAGACCAGGCGGCCAGTCGCGCCTGCACGACGACCGGCGAATCTTCCTGATTGTGCACAGTGAGGACCGCCGTGCGGGTCCCTGAACTCAAATTGACGCGGATCGGGGCGACACTCAAGGTGCTTGCCGCGGCCGTGTCGGCCGCAGCAAGCACACCTGTTGCCAGCAGCGCTACTCCGATCGCCTGCATCGCGCTCTTCAGTAGGCGACGCTGACGGTGATCGTGTCGGTATAGCCGTTCGGCGGGACCGACTGGTTGGCCGCGTTGTCAGGCAGGCTGCCGTACACGGTCAGCGCCACGGGCGTACCCATGCCGGTGCCGTTTCCACCCTGGGTCACCGAGCTCCCGGTGCCGTCACCCCACACCGTGGCGAGGCCCGCGGTGGTGTAGAGGTTGTACTGCAACGTATCACCCGCGCCGTCGCTTAGCAGCCGCTGGGCGATGGACCCACCGGCCGTCGTGCCCTTGTTGAGCGACACGGTGAAGGCGCTGCTCTTGGTGCAGCTGACCGAGACCGTGCCGTTGGCCGTGACCGCGCCCGCGGTCGGGGTGTAGTTGTTGAACGCCACGTTGGTCGCGGCCACGGTGCAGTTCTTGAGCACCGTCGCGGAGACCTGGAAAGTCGTGGTGGCCGGGTTAGCGGCTTGGGCGGCGCCGGCGGTAGCCAGCAGCGCACCCGCGCTGAGACAAGCAATGAAATTACGCATAAAACTCCCGAACGTTGTTAGATAGAGAAACCACGCGCGGCTTCCGGTGCCGCTTATTAACGGCTTCCGTTTCCGCTGTTGGGCCCAATCCTGAAGAAAAAGCCCGGGAAAACTACGGATATAGGTCTCATTTCCAGGACGCGCGTGAAGCGCTTTTCGCGGTTCTGAGAACCGATCGAATCTGGCCGCGGCGTGCGGTCAGCGGCGCGGAGGATGCGCGGAACTGCAGTGTGCGCCGGGTCTCACGCCGGCAGCGCGCGAGGCGACCGGCGTCACACTGGTTTTTAGTAGCTTACGGTCACCGTGATCGTGTCGGTGTAGAGCCCCGGGGTGAGATCCACGTTGGCCGGGGAGTCGGGTACCTTGCCGTAAACGGTCTGCGTGATCGCGGCGCCACTCATCAGCCCGCGACCGGTTCCACTCACGGTAGCCGTGCTTTGCGTGCCGTCGCCCCAAACGGCGGTATGCGCCGCCGTGGTGTAGAGGTTGTATTGCAGCTTGCTCGCGCCCATCGACATCAGTCGCTGGGCCAACGTCCCCCCGCCCGTGCCGGCATTGAGGGCGACGCTGAACGGCGCGCCCCTGGTGCAGCGAATTGCCAGCGTCGTGCTGGCGGACATGCCTCCCTGGCCCGGCTGGTAGGTACCGAAGCTCAGGGGGTTGGCGGAGACGGTGCAGGTGGAGGCGACCGTCGCCGAGACCATCATGGTTCCGGTGGCCGTTGCGCCCGCCGCGCCGTGCGCGGTCGCCAGGAGTAGCGCCGCTCCCAGGGAGCTGATCAGCAGCCTCGCCTTGGAGTGTCCCGAGCGGCTAAGTGAAACCATGGTGCCCTCAATCCGTGGACGCAGGAATCAGCCGACCTGCTCAAGCGGTCTGATCCGTTATCGTCCGGACCGGGCGCTTCTTGAGACTCGCAGGGGTCCTTTAATCAGGGCCGATGAATGTCAGAAGAGACGCAGTGCAGTGATCCCCGTCGTTGTGGCAATCCGCCGGAGGCCACCTCCCGGCACGCCGTGCGGTTAGTGTCTGTCGGAATAGATCCGCAGCCACTTCGATGTTGCTCCCGGTGTCGCGGTTTGACAAGACGTGGAGCGGCACGCGGACAGCGCGCGGCGGGTGTAATGCATTAAGTTGAGTTGCTCAGCCCTCGTGCGCGGTGCGCGAGGTCGAGCTCGCCCAGGCTCCGGCCGCGTGACTCGCGGCCGAAGAGCGCGATGAGGACCGAGGAGATCACCGCGGGCGCCGCGATGAACAGCACCACGGTCGTGAGCGGCGGCACTCCGCCGATGAGACTCAGCGCCTGCGCACCGAGGCCGCCGAACTTGCTGCACGCCGCCACCCAGCCGGTGGCGCGGCCGCGGATCAGCAGCGGATAGTTCTCGGCCGCGTAGGGCAGCAGCATCGAGATCACGCCGCACGAGCCGAGGATGACGAGCGCCAGCGGCAGCACCGGGCCCGAGGGTCCGCCGGAGCCGAGCTCGGGGAGCGACAGGCCCGCAAGCCCCAGCACCATGACGCCGGTCACCGCGATCAGCGACCACTTGGTGCTCCAGGCGCTGAAGAGCCACGCGCAGATCAGGATGGTCGGTGCCGCGAGCAGCGTCGATTTCGCGATCAGCGCGCTCGAGGCCGCGACGCTGCGCCCCTGCGCGACCAGTGCGCTGGGGAGCCATAGGAGGAGACCGAAGTTCACCAGACCCCAGGCGAGCGCGGCGAGCGTGAGGGCGGTGGTGATGCCGACGAACCCATGCGCGAGCGGGGGCACGGGCGCATGGCTCTCGTGCGGCGTGGTGTCGGGGCCGGCGGCGGCCGGAGCCAGCACCACGCCGAAGCGCGCCAGCGTCGCACGCGCGAGCTCGCTGCGCCCGGTTTCCTGGAGGAAGCGCGCCGACTCGGGCAGCAGCGGACTCAACACCACCAGCAGCAGGCCGGTCGGCAGGTTGAGGAGCCACATGACGCGCCAGCCAAACGTCGGCTGCAGAAGTGCCGACAGGTAACTCGCCGCGAAGAAGCCGCCGACGGCACCGATGCCGCCGACCAGCACCAGGCTCCAGCCGCGGTGGCGCGTCGGCATGATCTCCGCGAGCAGCGCGTAGGCGACCGGCAGCATGCCGCCGGCGGCCGCGCCCATCATGAAGCACATGCCGACGTTCCACCAGAAATCGGGCATGGCGCCGCAGATCGAGGTGCCGACGAACATCACCGAGGACAAGACGATCGAGGCGCGCCGCCCGTAGACATCGGCCAGGATGCCCCAACAGATCGAGCCCACGACCGTGCCGGCGAGCGCCGCGAACGGCAGCCAGGCGACCGCCTGCGCGCCGATGTGGTACTCGGACTTCATGCCGGGAGTCACGAAGCCGAGACTCGCCGGCTTCATGATGTCGATGACGAGCGCGATTGCCAGCAGTCCCGCGACGCGCCAGTGGGCGGCGCCGAGGCGCGCGTTCTCGAGCGGCGCGGTCACGTCGATCGCGACCGAGGCCGCGCGCGGCGCCGCCGGCAGCAGTCCGTAGGCCGCGGCCCCGATCCCGACGACGATCGCCGCCATGCCGAGCAGCATGCCGGAGCCCATGGGCATCCCGGCGAGCACGTAGCCGCTCGTGCGACCCATCATGAACATCGGCAGATGCGCCAGCACGCCGGCCGTGACCAGCACGCAACCGCACCAGAAGACCAGCGTGTTGCGCCGCTGCTCGAAGACGATGCCGTTCATGCGGCGATCTTATTCTATATATTGGGGCGATGACGGTTGCCAAACCCCTGCTGTGCGGCGTCGAGCTCGGCGGTACCAAGTGCATCTGCCTCGCCGGCACCGGCCCGGGCGACATCCGCGCGCGGGTCACGGTGAAGACCGGGAGCGACGCGGCCGCGACGCTCGCGCGCATCGCGGAGGTTCTCTGCGAGCTGCGCGCCGCGCACGGCGCCTTCGTCAGCATTGGGCTCGCGGCCTTCGGACCCCTCGAGCTGCGCCGCGATTCGCCCGGCTACGGCCGTATCGAGCTCACACCCAAGGAGGGCTGGAGCCGGGTGGACCTGGCGGGCTTCTTCGCGCAGCGCTTCGCCGAGCCCGTGGGCCTCACGACCGATGTGATCGCAGCCGCGCTCGCCGAGGGACGCTGGGGCGCGGCCCGCGGGCTCACCGACTACGCCTACGTCACGGTGGGCACGGGCATCGGCGCCGGATTGATCGCAGGCGGCCGTCCGCTGCTCGGCTGCCATCACTCGGAGCTCGGCCACATCCGCATCGCGCGCGCCGCGGGGGACGCGTGGCCGGGCATCTGCCGTTTCCACGGCGATTGCCTCGAGGGACTGGCATCGGGGCCGGCGATCGAGGCGCGCAGCGGCACCGCGCCGGCGAATCTTCCGGCCGACAGCCCGGTGTGGGACACGGTGGCGCACGCGCTCGCACAGCTCGCGCACAACCTGGTGCTCGCGGTCGCACCCGAGCGCATCCTCATCGGCGGCGGAGTGGCGGACGCGCAGCCCGCGCTGTTTCCGCGTATCCGTGCGCGGCTGCGTGCCAGTCTCGGCGGTTATCTCGACATCGAGCAGCTCAACGCCGGGCTCGAGGAGTTCATCGTCCCGCCCGGCCTCGGCGCGCTGGCGGGTCCCTTGGGGGCGCTCGCAGTGGCGGCGGACGCGGCCGCGGCTCACTGAGCCTAAGCGCCGGCGACCCCGGTATGATCGCGCACTTTATCTGAGAGAGAGGAGCGCCGATGCACGCCACCCGCCGCACCGCGAGCCGCCGGCCGACGCAGCGCGGCACGCACCCGTGGATTCTCCTGCTGGCCGCGCTCATCCCACTCGCCTCGGTCTCGGCCGCCGGTGAGGACGCATCGCCGCTCTTCGGTTTCACCGCGCAGCAGGCGGCAGCGCAGCGCTCGCTCGAGCAGCGCTTCGACGCGCAGCTCGATCCCGCCGAGCTGCGCGCCTGGATGAAGAACCTCGCATCCGCCCCCAACCAGGTGGGCTCGCCCCACGACAAGGCCAACGCCGAGTTTGTGCGCGACCTGTTCCGGCAGTGGGGCTGGCAGGCGCAGATCGAGGTGTTCGATGTGCTGTATCCGACGCTCAAGGAGCACACCCTGGAGCTCCTCGCGCCCACCCGCTTCACGGCGAGCCTCACCGAGCCGCCGGTCGCAGGCGATGCGACCTCGGGTGCCGCCGGGATCATGCCGCCTTACAACGTCTACGGCGCCGATGGCGATGTGACCGGCGAGCTCGTCTACCTCAACTACGGTATGGCGAAGGACTACGTCGAGCTCGCGCGCCGCGGCATCGATGTCAAGGGAAAGATTGTCATCGCCCGCTACGGCTCGGGCTGGCGGGGACTGAAGCCGAAGCTCGCGCAGGAGCATGGCGCGATCGGTTGCATCATTTACTCCGATCCGCACGAGGACGGCTATGCGCAGGGTGACGCGTACCCGCGGGGCGGCTGGCGCCCGCCCGACGGCGTGCAGCGTGGCTCGGTGCTGGACGTGACGCTCTACAGCGGTGACCCGCTCACGCCCGGCGTCGGGGCCACGCGCGATGCGAAGCGTCTCGCGCTCGCCGATGCCCACACGATTCTCAAGATCCCGGTGCTGCCGATCTCCTACGCCGACGCGCAGCCGCTGCTCGCCGCTCTCGCAGGTCCGGTTGCGCCCCCGAAGTGGCGCGGCGCGTTGCCGATTACCTATCACCTGGGACCCGGGCCCGCGAAGGTGCACCTCGCGATCCGCTCGGACTGGAGCCTGAAGCCTCTCTACGACGTCATCGCGAAGATTCCCGGCCACGAGAGCCCGGATGCCTGGGTGGTGCGCGGCAATCACCGCGACGGCTGGGTGTTCGGCGCCTGGGACCCGCTCTCCGGGCAGGTCGCGATGCTGGCGGAGGCGAAGGCGATCGGAGCGCTCGTGAAGAGCGGCTGGCGGCCCAAGCGCACGCTGATCTACGCCAGCTGGGACGGCGAGGAGCCCGGACTCCTCGGCTCGACCGAGTGGTCCGAGACGCATGCCGCGGAGCTCACGAGAAACGCCGTGCTGTACCTCAACTCCGATACCAATGCGCGCGGCTTTCTCGCCGCCGGCGGCAGCCATTCGCTGCAGCATCTCGTCAACGAAGTCGCGAGCGGCGTCAAGGATCCTGAGACCGGTGCGAGCGCGCAGGCGCGGCTGCGCGCGCGCACTCTGGCGGAAGCCTACGCGCGTGGTGAGCCTGCCGACGAGGAGGACACCGAGCAAGTGCGCCGCGAGGCGGGCCTCGCCGCCGCGGGCGGCGATCTGGCGCTGCGGGCGCTCGGCTCGGGCTCGGACTACACGCCTTTTCTACAGCACCTGGGCGTGACCGCGCTCAACATCGAATACCACGGCGAGGACGATCAGAGCGGCGTGTATCACTCGAGCTACGACTCTTTCGATCACTACGTGCGCTTCGGCGATCCGACCTTCGCCTACGGTATCGCCGAGGCCGAGACCGCCGGGCACGTCGTGCTGCGCATGGCGGAGACGCAGGTGCTGCCGCTGCAATTCACCGGCTTCGCCGACACGATCGGCTCTTACGCCGAGGAGCTGCGGCGGATCACCGAGGAGCGGCGCCGCAAGAGCGCCGAGCTCGCACGGCTCCTCGATCAGAACGCCTTCGGGCTGGCCGCGGACCCGACGCGCGTGGTGGGGCCACCGGCGCGCGAGGCGCCGGTGCCGCAGCTCGACTTCGCGCCGCTCGACAACGCGGTCGTGCGCCTCAAGGCGAGCGCGCGCGCCTACGACGAGTCGTACGCACGGCTGCTCGCCGGGAACCTGAAGCTCGACGCCGCACGGCGGGCGCGTCTCAATGCGCTGCTTCAAGGCATGGAACAGAAGCTCACGGACGCGCGCGGGCTCCCGCGACGCGAGTGGTACCGGCACTTCATTTATGCGCCCGGTGTGCTGACCGGCTACGGGGTGAAGACTCTGCCGGGCGTGCGTGAGGCGATCGAAGCGAACCGCTGGGAGGAGGCCGCCGCCTACATTCCGATCACCGCGGCGGTGCTCACGCGTTATTGCGACGCGCTCGACCAGGCGACGGCAGTTCTCACGGGCGGCTGAAAGTAAGCAACGCGGCGCGTGGCGAAATGCGCGCCGTCGGCGCGCGGTGCGCTAACGGGCGAAGAGCTGCCCCGGGTCTCTGAAGGACTTGAACTCGAGCGCGTTGCCCGATGGATCGAGTATGAAGAGAGTGGATTGCTCGCCCGGCGCGCCGGCGAAGCGCGTGTACGGCTCGATGACCCATTCCACCTCGTGTGCCTTGAGACGCGCGGCAAGCGCGCTCCATTGCGCGCTCTCGAGCACGACGCCGCAATGCGGGACCGGCACGCCATGACCGTCGACCGGGTTGAAGAGCGAAGGGATCCGCCCCTGCGGCCCGAGGCGCGGATTGAGGTGGCACACCAGCTGATGGCCGTAGAGGTTGAAGTCGACCCAGTCGCGGTCGCTGCGCCCCTCGGCGCAGCCGAGCACCCCGCCGTAGAAGCGCCGTGCTTCGGCGATGTCTCGCACCTGAATGGCGACATGAAACGGGGTCAGGGTCACGTGGGTACCACCTGTGCGCGGGTCGCGTGCCACGCCGAGCGCAGCGTCATGAGGGCGGCGTAGATGACCGCCACCGACACCAGCCACCGTAGCCACTCGATCGGCAGCGACTTGACGATGAAGGCGGCGATCAGCACTCCCGGGATCCCGCCGAGGGTGAGGCCGCGTGCGGCGGCGGGATTGTAGCGCCCGGCGCGCACGAAGCGGGCGCCGCCCGCCGGCTGCAGCAGCGCGCACGAGCCCATCATGATGGGGAAGGCCGCGAGCGGATTCATGCCGAGCAGGCTCACCAGGATGAGGCAGGGCGCGTACAGGCCCACGCCCAGCATCATGAGCACACCCAGCACGAAGTTCACCGCCACCGCAAACACCAGCGTCCCGCCCGAGAGCGCCAGCGCCGCGCCTCCGGCCGGCAGCCACTCGAGATTGCGCGCGATGAAGAGCGACGCCGCGATCAGCAGCGCCGCCCCCATGCCGAGCTGGATCGCCCGCCGCGGCAGCCGCGTGACGATGCCGGCGCCGAGCAGGGCGCCGGCGACCGAGGCGGCGATCATCGCGACCAGGGTGACGATGTCGATCTGGACGATCGCGACGAATATCACCGCTTCGAAGGTGGTCGGGAAGGCGTGGCCGACGTTGAGCGTTCCGGGAATCTCCTCATCCGGCATGCGCTTGAGGAACTTGTAGAGCGCAGTGGTGGGCGCGAAGCTGCCGATGCCGAGCGCGTCGAAGAAGTTGGTGACGAAACCGATCGCGACGTCCACGGCGCGCGGCGTGCCGGCAACGCCGCGCGCACGCTCGAGGATGAGCCAGTGCCAGACGTGCCAGACGCCCACCAGCACGAAGGTCGCGAGCAGCGCGTAGCGGGTCACGGTCTGCGTTGCCCGTGCATTCGTCGATCGTATACGATCGAGCGCATGTCAGCTCACCTCGCCTGCGACTGGTCCGGGGTGTACCCGGCGGCCACCACCCAATTCGACGCGGCGCTCGAGCTCGACCTGCGTGCCACGCAGGCGGTGCAGACGGCGCTGCTGCGCGACGGCGTGCAGGGACTCGTGCTCTTGGGTACGGTCGGAGAGGGGAATTCGCTGTCCGCCGCGGAGAAGCGTACGGTGCTGCGCGGCGCGGTCGAAGTCACCGAGGGGCGCGCGCCGATCATCGTCGGAGTGTCGGAGTTCACCACCGCCACGGCGGTCGCCTTCGTGCGCGACGCCGAGCGCATCGGCGCGAGCGGCTTCATGCTGCTCCCGGGAATGGTGTATGTGCCCACGGCGGCCGAGCTCGAGCACCACTTCCGCACGGTGGCGGCAGCCACCGGGCTTCCCATCATGCTCTACAACAACCCGCCGGCCTATCGCGTCAACATCGAGATCGCAACGCTCGCGCGTCTCGCCGACGTGCCCAACATCGTCTCCATCAAGGAGTCCGCGCCCGATCCGCGCCGCTTCACCGACCTCCTCAATGCCTTCGGCGAGCGCTTCGTGCTGTTCGCGGGCCTCGACGACGTGGTGTTCGAGGCGCTCACTCTCGGGGCGCGCGGCTGGGTCTCGGGGCTCGCCAACGTCTTCCCCGCCGAGTCGCTCGCGCTGTACGCGGCGCTGCAAGCCGGGGATCTCGAGCGCGCCCGGCGCATCTACCGCTGGTTCATGCCGCTGCTGCACCTCGATGCGGAGCACGACCTGGTGCAGTCGATCAAGCTCGCCGAGCAGCTGCTCGGGCGCGGCTCCGAGCGGGTGCGCCCACCGCGCCTGCCGCTCGACGGCGAGCGCCGCGCCCAGGTCACCGCGCTGGTCGAGAAGGCGCGCGCCACGCGCCCGGCATGAGACGCATCCGCATCGTCGACTCGCACACCGGCGGGGAGCCGACGCGCGTGGTGGTCGAGGGCGGCCCCGATCTCGGCGACGGCCCACTCGTTGCGCGCCGCGCGCTGCTGCGCGATCGCTACGATGAGTTCCGCTCGGCGGTCGTCAACGAGCCGCGCGGCTCGGACGCGATCGTCGGCGCCTGGCTCGTGCCGCCGCTCGATCCGTCCTGCGCGGCCGGCGTGATCTTTTTCAACAACGCGGGTTACCTCGGCATGTGCGGGCACGGCACCATCGGGCTCGCTGTCACGCTCGCCTACCTCGGCCGCATCGCACCCGGAGAGCATCGCATCGAGACGCCGGTCGGGGTGGTGACCGCCACGCTGCACCCGGACTCCTCGGTGTCGGTCACCAACGTCCCGAGCCACCGCGCGGCGCGCGGCGTGCGTGTCGAGGTCCCCGGGATCGGCGCCGTGACCGGCGATGTCGCCTGGGGCGGCAACTGGTTCTTTCTGGTCGAGTCGCACGGCCAGGACCTGGCGCTCGCCAATGTCGGCGCCCTCACGGACTACTGCGCGCGGGTACGGAACGCCGTGAACGCCCAAGGTCACCCCGAGGTCGACCACGTCGAGCTCATCGGGCCGGCGCGGCTGCCGGGGGCGGATGCGCGCAATTTCGTTCTCTGTCCCGGCAGCGCCTACGACCGTTCGCCGTGCGGCACCGGCACGAGCGCCAAGCTCGCCTGCCTGGCCGCGGACGGCAAGCTCGGCGAGGGTGCCGAGTGGGTGCAGGAGAGCATCATCGGCAGCACGCTGCGCGCCAGCTACCGGCGCGACGGTGAGCGCGTCGTACCGACCATCCGCGGCAGCGCCTTCGTCAACTCGGAAGCGACGCTGCTGCTCGATGAGCGCGATCCGTTCTGCTTCGGAATCCGGCGATGACAAAAGCGCGCAGAATGAACGCGCGGCGGCTTTGGTCGCACTCACGAGTGGGGCGCCACTGCGCCCCACGGACGCAAGTGCGCGATGAGCCACCGTTCCCTTAAGCACGCTTTGAGCGTTCTGGCGCTGGCGCTGGCGCCGGTGCTCGTCACGCCGCTCGGCGCGGGTGCCGAGCCGAGCTGGGTCGCGGATCCCGACGTGCAGCGGCGCCTGGCGGACCGAGAAGTCGTGGTGGAGACCGCGGCGGCGGATCCTGCCGACCTGCGGGGGACGTTCCGTGGCGCGGTGCTCATCCGCGCCCGGCCGGAAGCCATCTGGGCCGTGATGACCGACTGCCGGCAGACGCTGCGGTTCGTCCCGGGACTCAAGTACTGTCGCCGGCTGGAAGGGGCGCCCGACGGCAGCTGGGAGGATATCGAGCAGGAGATCAGCTACGCGTGGTACCTGCCCACGGTCCGCTACGTGTGTCGCGCACACTACGTGCGTCCCCACCGCATCGACTTTCACCGCATCAGTGGCGATCTGAAGCGGCAGGAGGGCACTTGGATGCTCACCGCGACCCCGGACGGCGCGGCGACCGTGGTCGAGTACCAGATGTACCTCGATCCGGGGTTCTGGATCCCCCAGGCCCTGGTCAATCGTACGCTGCGCAAGGATGTGCCCGCCGCCCTTGCCGGGCTGCGCGAGCGCGTGGAGCGTGCCCCCTAAGGAACGCCCGCATCCCGCATAGTGTTCTCCGGCTCCTGCCGGTACTCTCTCGGGGGACGGATGCACTGATCGCACTGGAGGGGGCGGGTGGCGGCCGGCGGGCA